>Ga0209040_10000539_pt1 | contig 29059 bp, 25 predicted proteins | sample BogFormECP12_OM3_FD_188240 | JGI IMG/M metagenome (GOLD analysis project Ga0209040, IMG submission 188240) | Bog forest soil microbial communities from Calvert Island, British Columbia, Canada - ECP12_OM3 (SPAdes) (version 2) | ecosystem: Environmental > Aquatic > Freshwater > Wetlands > Bog ... | reverse complement strand
CATATCGATCGCTGCCTCTCCTGCCTCGCCTGCATGACCACCTGTCCGTCCGGCGTGAACTACATGCACCTGGTGGATCACGCGCGCAGCTACATCGAGCAGACCTATCGCCGGCCGTGGCACGAGCGCGCCTTACGCGCCATGCTGGGCGCGGTGCTGCCGCGTCCGGCGCTGTTCCGCGCCGCGCTGCTCAGTGCCCGCGTGGTGCGGCCGTTCGCGCGAATGCTTCCCGGCTCTGGCCAGCTTGGCCGGCGACTGCACGCGATGTTGGATCTGGTGCCCGACACTTTGCCGTCGCGCGGTGCACTGGCAGCTCCGCGAATCCATGCCGCGCAAGGCGAACGCCGTGCCCGCGCGGCGCTGCTGGCCGGCTGCGCGCAGCAGGTTCTGGCACCGGAGATCAATGCGGCCACGATCCGCGCGCTGACGCGGATCGGCGTCGAGGTGGTCGTGGCACAGGGCGCCGGTTGCTGCGGCGCCCTGACACACCATATGGGCCAACACGCGGCTGCCATGTCGAGTGCGCGCGCGAACATCGCCGCCTGGAGCCGCGAGATCGACGGTGAGGGGCTCGACGCAATCGTGATCAACGCCTCCGGATGCGGCACCACGGTGAAGGACTATGGCTTCATGTTCCGGTCCGAGCCGGAGCCTTGGCGCGGCAAGGCCCGCAGGATCTCGGAACTGGCGTGCGACATCAGCGAATTCCTGGTTCGCTCTGGCTACGCCCCAACGCGCGAAGCGCCGCGGCTGACGGTAGCCTACCATTCCGCCTGCAGCCTACAGCACGGCCAGCAGGTCACCGCCGAACCGAAGGCTCTGCTGCAGCGCGCCGGCTTTACCGTGGTCGAACCGGTCGAGCCGCATATCTGTTGTGGCTCGGCCGGTACCTACAACATGCTGCAGCCGGAAATCGCCACCCGCCTGCGCGAGCGCAAGCTCGCCAACCTGCGCGCCATCGATGCCGACCTGATCGCCGCCGGCAATATCGGCTGCATCACGCAGCTCGGCGGCGGCGGACTGCCGGTGGTGCACACGGTCGAGTTGCTCGATTGGATGGCGGGTGGTCCGATCCCGTCTGCTCTGCAAGGGAAGAACGCCTGATGCCTGCGAAGTCCATCCTGCTTGCCGCGTTGCTGCTGGCCGCAGCGGCGGCGAGTGCGCAGAACGCGGCGGCTCCCGGCAACGAACGCCGCGCCACGATCGACAAGCTGCTCGGTGCGCTGAAGTCGGCGCCCAGCGAGGAGATCGCCGGGCCACTGGAACAGCAGATCAAGCAGCTCTGGCTGAGCTCGGGAACGCCGGCGGTCACGCTGCTGATGAGCCGCGGCCTGCGCGAAATGAAGGCCGATGCGAATCAGGACGCGATCGAGGATTTTTCCGCGGCGATCACGCTCGATCCCAATCTGGCCGAGGCATACCGTCAGCGCGCGATCGCCCGCTTCTCCGAGGGCGATTCGCCGGGTGCGATCGCCGACCTCCAGGCGACGCTGCAGCGGGAGCCGCGCAGCTTTGCCGCGTTCGAGACACTTGCCACGATCGCCGAGGCACGCAAGGACTGGAAGAGCGCCTATGCAGCCTGGCAGAAGCTGCTGGAGATCGATCCCAAGACCCCAGGCGGACAGGAGCGTCTGAAGGATCTGCGCCGCCATGCGCTGGGCGAGGAGGCGTAGAGCCGGCCCCCCTGTCATTGCGAGGAGCGTAGCGACGAAGCAATCTCGTGCCTCATTGGCCCGAGATTGCTTCGCTTCGCTCGCAATGACAGATGCACTACCGATCGGTCAGCCGCAGCTCGATGCGCCGGTCCTTCGCGTAGGCCTCCAGTGTATCGGCAGGATCCAACGGCTGATTATCAGCGAACCCGGTCGCGGCGAGATGCTCCGGCGGCACGCCTTCAGCGATCAGCAGCTTCACCACCGTAATGGCACGCGCCGCCGACAGCTCCCAGTTGGACGCAAACGCAAAACCTGCCTTGATCGGCTGCCGGTCGGTGTGGCCATCGACGCGCAGAATCCATTTGATGTCGGGCGGTATCTCCTTCGCGATGTCCTTGATGGTGACGGCGAGCGCGGTCATTTCATTCTGGCCCGCCTGCGTCAGGTCGGCACTGCCCAGCGGAAACAGAACCTCGCTCTGAAACACGAACCGGTCGCCGACGATCTGGATTCCCGGATGGCTCGCCAGCACATCGCGCAACTTGCCGAAGAATTCGCTGCGATAGCGCTGCAGTTCCTCCACCTTGGCCGCCAGCGCGGTATTCAACTTCTGGCTGAGATTGGCGATCTGCGTATCCTTCTCCTGCCCCTGCGTTCGCGTCAGCTCGAGCGCCTTGGCGACTGACGTAAGCTGCGCCTTCAGCTCGTCCACCTGCTGGCTGAGCAACGCGATCCGTGCCCGTGCTGAATTGCCGAGCCGCTTCTCTTCGGCAAGCAGAGTCGTGACCGCGTCAAGCCGCTGCTGGTCCGTGACGCTACGCGCGGCCGCGTCCTGCGCCTGTTTCTCCAGCGAATCGCGCAGCGCTGCGAGCGCTCTGTTCTCCTCGGCCAGCTTGGCAAGATCCGACAGCTTTGCCGCGATCGTGTCCTTGTTGACCTGTACCGTCTTGTCGAGTTCGGCGATCTGCCGCTGCATCTCAACGAGCCTCGAATTTGCATCTGCGAGCTGGCTTGTCAGTTTCGCCAGATCGGACAGTTTGGTGGCGATGGTTTCCTTGTTCGCCTGCACCGTCTTGTCGAGTTCGGCGATCTGCCGCTGCATCTCGGCAAGCTGCGACTGGGCCGCGACCAGCCGATTCGTGGTGTCGCCAAGCTGACGACGCGCCTCGGCAAGCTGCGTCGCAACCGTCGCGGTCTCCTGCTTCGCGGCATCGGTGCGGCTGGCCGACGCCGCGAGGTCCTGCTGCAACTGCTGCACGCGCGCGGCACTCGAGCGTGCCTGCAACGCGGCGTCGGCAAGCTGCTGCGCCAGCCGGTCGCGTTCCGAACGCAGCGTGTCGCGGTCGGCGGTGGCACGCTCCGCCTGCGACTGCAACGCGGCAAGCTGCTGCGACAGCGAGTCGCGCGCCGTGCTGGCCGCCGCCAGTTCCCGATTGAGCTGTGCAATCGATTGCTGCAGGTCCGCGCCGCGCCCGCGCTCCAGCGACAGCATGTCGCTGACCTCGGCAAGCTGGCGGTTCACCCGGTCGAGCTGCTTGTCGCGCCCCGACAGCGCGACCGACAGAAAAGCCTGCGCCAGCACGAACACCAGCAGCACGAAGATGATGACCATCAGCAGCGTGGACAGCGCGTCCACGTAGCCTGGCCAGGCGGTCAGTCCGTTGTCGCCGCGGCGGCGTACTGTCAGCGCCATGGCTAGCGCTGATCCTCGGCCAGCGCGGCAACCGTCCTGGTCAGGATGCGCAGATCATTGCGCAGTTCCGCGGTGCTCTGTGCGCGGCCCTGCTCGGCATCGGCCAGCAGGCGTTGCAGATAGAGTTCGATGTTGCGCAGATGGCCGCGCGCCGCGTCCTCGAAGCCCTGATCGCGGTGCTGATCGCTGAGCCGCTGCAACGCCGGTCCGATCGACGCCTGCACCTCGGCAAGGCGCAGCATGAGCTGCTGGCTGGTGCGCATCGTGTCCGCCAGCGTCGCGATGTGCTCGGTCAGCGCCATCACTGCCTGACTTGCCTGCACGCGGCCGTCCTCGCCGCGTTGCAGGATGCGCTGCAGGTTCTCCATGTTCTCGGCGGTCTGCTCGAGCAGCGCCTGCACATAGACCGGGACCGAGCCTTCACCTTCCGCCAGCACGCCCGACGACAGTCGGGTCAGTCCGGCCAGCCATTCCTCAAGCTCGTTGAAGAAACGATTCTGCGCCTGGCCCGCGGTGAGGTCGAGGAATCCCAGGACCAGTGCGCCGGACAGGCCGAACATCGAGGCCGAGAACGCGGTGCCCATGCCGGCGAGCGGTTTCGCCAGGCCGGACTTGAGCTGCTCGAACAGTGCATTCAGATCGCCCGAGCCGACCGACATCGATGCGATCACGTCCGACACCGCGCCGACCGTCTTCAGCAGGCCCCAGAACGTGCCGAGCAGACCCAGGAAGATCAGCAGCCCGGTCATATAGCGCGACAGCTCACGGCTTTCGTCGAGCCGCGAGGCGATGCCATCAAGCAGGCTGCGCATGGCCGAGGCGGAGAGCGTGAAGCGGGCCTGATCGGTGCGGCTCTGTGCCTCGCGCGCCGCCAGCATGCTGGCCATCGGTGCCAGCAGTTGTGGCGAGGGCAGTGACGCGAGGTGTGGGCGTGCCGTCTGGTAGGTTTCCATCCAGGTGACCTCCGGCGACAGCCGCAGCACCTGGCGCAGGTTCCAGCCGATGCCGAACAGTGCCACCGCCAGGATCAGGCTGTTGAGGATCGGGTTATTGTCGAACGCGACGAACAGGACCGGCGACAGCGCACCGACGACGGCGAGCACTGCCGCCAGGAACACCGCCATACGGATCAGATAGACCTTGGGGCGGGTCACGGCGACTGGCTCTTGATGCCGGCATCCGGCACATTCGCGCTGGCGCGCGCGGCCACCGGCGCGTTGCCGCCCATGACGGCGAGGTCCACGCGGTCGGGCGATTCGTCGCCGCCCGCTGCACCGAGTGCGCGCACGTAGATGTGGGACGAGCTGACGCCGTCGGCCATCAGCGCGCTGCGTACCGCCAGGGCGCGTGACAGCGAAAGCCGCCTGGCGGTTGAGGGGTCTTCCGGCGTGCCGGCGGCATAGGCCACGACGTTGAAACTGGTGTTGTCGCCCGCCGGGGCTGACTGAACGATGTTCTTGATGGCGTCGGCGCTGGCCGGGTTGAGCTCGGCCTGCCCCGCTCCGAAGGTGACGCGTAGCCCCGTTCCCGTGGTCGTCGCGGCGCTGGTGGCGCTGTCCGAGATCGGCGGCGCTGGTGGAGTTGCCGGCTGCGCGACCGGCGGCGGCGGGGCCACCGGTACCATGGCGACGTCGGCCGGCGGAGCGGTGGGCAGCGTGGCCGGTGGCGGTTCCGGTTGCGGCGCTGGCGTCGCGGTTGGAGGCGGCGATATGGTGGCCGTCTGGGGCACGGTGGCCGGCGTCTCTGTCACCTGTCGCGGGGCGTGCTTGCCGGGCTTGGCAGCGGCGATGCGCCTTGGCCGTGGCGTCGGCTTCCGCGCCGACGGCTGCCGGGCAGCCGATTTGGCGCCGGGCACCGCGTCGAGTGCCTGCAGATCGACGGTGACCTGCGCCTGTGTGGGCCCGGCCGTACAGAGCAGTGCCGTGAGCAGAAGGCAGGCTTGTCGCATGCGCGTCAGACTACCGGGGAATGGCCCAGGAAGACAGTGATTGAAGCTCTCATCTTATTCACGTCCCCGGATGGCTGCGGGCGACCCCTTCGATCACCGCCTCGCTCAAGGCCCCGTGCAGATGCGGATTGGCAGCGATCACGTCGCCGGTGTCGCGCGGGTCCAGGCCGGCGGGATCGGTGACGAAGCCGCCCGCCTCGCGCACCAGCAGCAAGCCGGCCGCCATGTCCCAACGCTTCAGACCGAGTTCCCAGAACCCGTCGTAGCGGCCGGCGGCGACCCAGGCGAGATCCAACGCCGCTGCGCCAAAGCGACGGATGCCGGCAACCTGCGGCATCAGCACGCCGAGCGTGCGGGCGAAGGCCAGCCGTCGCTGGGGTGCGACCGCGGCGAACGGGATGCCGGTGGCGAACACCGCCTGCGCCAGCTCGCGCCGCGCCGAGACTCTTAGGCGGCGTTCGTTGACGAATGCGCCGCCGCCTTTTTCCGCCCAGAACAGCTCATCGACCGCGGGGGCGTAGATCAGGCCGGCCGCCAGCTCGCTGCCGCCATCGGCCAGGCGTCGCTCCAGCCCGATGCTGATCGCCCAGTGCGGGATCCCATGCAGGAAGTTGGTGGTGCCATCGAGCGGATCGACCACCCAGCGCCAAGACCAGTGCTGCGAACCGGAGGCGCCAGACTCCTCCATCAGGAAGGCGTAGCCGGGGCGCGCCTTGTTCAGCTCCTCGCGCAGCGTGCTCTCGGCGCGGATGTCGGCCTGGGAAACGAAGTCGGACGGTCCCTTCACCGAGACCTGCAACTGCTCGACCTCGTTGAAGTCGCGCAACAGGCGTTTCGACGCCTTCTGCGCCGCGTTGGCCATCACGGTCAGGTGGGGGGAGAGGCGAAGGGCCACGGGCGCCGGCCTCCGGTCAGCCCTTGGCGCGCTCCACGTAGCTGCCATCCTCGGTCTTCACGACGATTTTCTCGCCGGTCTCGATGAATGGCGGCACCGAGGTCTTCACGCCGTTGGACAGTTTGGCCGGTTTGTACGACGAGGCGGCGGTCTGGCCCCTCACCACCGGGTCGGCCTCGACGACTTCCAGCACGACCGTGGGGGGTAGGTGGATGCCGACCGGATCGCCCTCGACCAGATCGACGGTCACGCGCATGTTGTCCTGTAGGAACGGCGCCATGTCGCCAAGCAGTTCCAACGGGATGTGGGTCTCCTCGTAGCTTTCGGGGTCCATCAGCACCATGTTGGTGCCGTCGGTGTAGGAGTAGTTGTACTCCTTCTCCTCGGTCGTCAGCCGCTCGACCGTGTCGGCGGTGCGCCAGCGCTCGTTGGTCTTGTTGCCGGACTTGAGGTCGCGCATTTCCACCTGGATGAAGGCGCCGCCCTTGCCGGGGGTGATGATCTGCTGCTTGAGCACGGTCCAGCGACGACCTTCGTGCTCGATGACCTGTCCGGCGCGGATCAAATTCGCCTGCTGCTTCATGGCAATAGCCTGTAGGGTTCACCTGGGGGGTGGCGGCTTCTAGACCGGGGCTGCCGGTCGGGCAAGCTGGGCTGGGTCAGGTGGTGTGTGCTAAGGTCGCCGGTATGAGCGTCGCATTACAGAAGCCGATGACGTTGGCGGAGTTCCTGGATTGGGAGGAGCGGCAGGAACTGCGCTACGAGTTCGACGGGTTCCAGCCCGTCGCCATGACCGGCGGAACCGCCAGGCACGAAACCATCGGTGGCACCCTTCGGGCGCTTCTTTACAACCGTCTGCAGGGAGGTCGATGCCGACTCTGGGGACCGACCGCCAAGATCGAAGTGCAGGGCCACATTCGCTATCCCGACGCCTATGTGAGCTGCACGCCGGTCTCCCCGAGCGCTACAATCATTCCTGAACCTGTCGTCGTCTTCGAGGTGCTGAGTCCGAGCACATCGCGTACCGACCGAATCGAGAAGCTGCGGGAATATCAGGCGACGCCGTCGATTCAACGCTACGTCGTCCTTGAGCAGGACAGCATCGCGGCCATGGTGTTCTCCCGCCACGGCGATGACTGGACCGCAAATGTGCTGATCGAGTCCGACATACTGCGGATGCCCGAGATCGACATCGAACTGGCACTGGCGGAGATCTACGCGGACGCTGGCTTCGGCGACGCCGCCGCATAACCGCGCGGACGCACCACTGGCCGAGTACCGAGATCGCGTACAACCCACATCGACTTCGCAGTGTCCAGCGTCTCCGCCAGTCAAGGCAGACAGCAAGGCCTGTGGTAATGTCGGTGTCATGTCGCTTCCGACCTGGCATCCCGAAAGCCTCGCGGCACGCCTGCCATTCCTGCGCCGGCGTGCGCTGCTGAGCAACGCCACCCGCGCGTTCTTCACTGCGCGCGGTTATACCGAGGTCGAGACGCCGTACGCCGTCCCCACCCCGGGCGAGGAAGTCCATTTGCGTGCCTTCCACACCGAGCGCGAATACCCGGATGGCAAGCGCGAACCGCTCTGGCTGCACACCAGCCCGGAATTCGCCATGAAGAAGCTGCTGGTCGCCGGCGCCGGGCCGATCTTCCAGCTCGCGCGGGTGTGGCGTAACGGCGAGAGCGGCGATCTCCATGCGCCCGAGTTCACCATGCTGGAATGGTATCGCCCCGGCGCCGACATGGCCTCGCTGATCGACGAGACCACGGCATATCTGCGCGCCATCCTGCCATCTGTGGTCTCCTGTCGCGGCGTCATCACCGATCTCTCGCGGACCGAACGCCTCAGCGTCGCGGACGCGTTCGCGCGCTACGTGGGCGCCGATGTGCTGGCCACGGCCGAGGACGCGCTGGCGCTCGCCGCCGCGGCGGACGCACGTCTGCGGGGCAATGAGACCTGGGAAGACCTGTTCTTCCGCCTGTTGCTCGAGCGGGTCGAGCCGCAGCTAGGCCGCGCTCATCCCACCTTCCTCACCCACTGGCCTGCCGCGCAGGCCGCGCTGGCGCGCCGCGATCCCGCCGATCGGCGCGTTGCCGAGAGGTTCGAGCTGTTCGTCTGCGGCATCGAACTGGCCAATGCGTTCGTTGAACTGACCGATGCGGGCGAGCAGCGGGAACGTTTCGAGGCCGATCGGGCCAGGCGGCACGCAGTGTCCGGCCCTGATTGGCCGCTGGACGAGGATTTTCTTGCCGCCCTTGCCCACGGCATGCCGGCGTCCGCCGGCATCGCTCTCGGCTTCGACCGGTTGGCGATGATCGCTTCCGGCGCTAATAGCATCGATCAAGTGCAGTGGCTGGTTCACCATTCGGCTACGACTCCTGGCGCATGAATGGCGGTCCACTGCAATGGAGACTGCCGATGTCTCCTGTCGCCGACGACTTTGCCGCTATCGCCAAGCGGTTGAAGGAGATCCAGGCGGAGGTGGCGTCCGAACGGGCTGCCGCCGAGGCCCGGCGTCATTGCGGCGATGAACGCCAGCCAGAATCACACAACGTGTATGACGATATGGGCGCCTGCGCCTGACGCAGAATCTGGCGCCAGCCTCAGTGGCGCGCCAGCCCCGGGAATTGCAGGCACAACGCCTCGGCGCCCTCGTCCCCGGCCATCACTGTCAGCGCAGCATCATCCGGCGCGACAAAAACACAGGAATTCGGCGGCAAAAATGCCGCCCCACCCACCGCAGCGGAGCCCGACAGCACAATCCAGAACTGTCCGCCGCCGTCGCGAGGATTGGGGCCGCTGACGCTTGCGCCGGGCGGCAGGCGATAGCGCCATGTCGCCATGCCGTCAGGCGTCGGCTCGATGACCGTGACGCAGGACACATGTTCGGTGCGCGCCAGTTGCTCGGCCGAGGCGACCGGCATCGGCGGAACGGTTGCCTCGCGGTGCTGAAAGTTCTGCGCCCGCGCCGCGCGCAACTGCTCGCGTGCGCCCGGCATGTAGCGCGCGCCGGAATCCCACGCGTTGCGCAAGGTGAACCAGGAAATACCCTCGTCCGCCGCCACGATCGGTCCATAGGCGGACCACGCATCGGTGTAGTGCACCGCCACGGTGCCTACGTCGTGGGTGCCGAGCCGTCCGCCGCCCTGCACCACCACCTGATACTGGTCGGCCTGATGGAAATGCGGCTTCACCACCGCATGCGGCTCCTTTTCCACCAGGAATGCCATCGGATACAGCACGCCCGCCTCAGGTACCGTTTGGCCCTGCTTCAGCGTATTGCGGTTCTCGCCGATGAAGGTCGTGTGCCAACCATTGCCACTCTTGCGCCGCGTCTGCCGAGCAACTTCGCTGTTCGCTGTCAGGATCATCGTTCCGTCTCGTTCGCTGTACGGCGCAGCCTAGGCCGCGAACCGTCGCCGCGCCAAGGCCGCGCCGGCGCCGAGCGCCGCCAGCTTCGCCTCCGCCACCTTGCGCCGCATCGGCGCCATTCCGCAGTTTGTGCAGGGGAACAGCCGCTCCGGCGGCACGAACGACAATGCCGCGGCGATAGTGTCGGCGACTTCCTCGGGCGTTTCCACGCGATCGGTCGCGACATCGATCACCCCGACCAGCACGTCCTTGCCGGTGAGCAGCCGCATCAGCGCCATCGGCACATGCGAGTTGCGACACTCGAGCGACACCTGGTCGATGCGGCTTTGCGCCAAGGCGGGAAACGTCGCCTCATACTGGCGCCACTCGGTACCCAGTGTGCCCTTCCAGTCGATGTTCGCCTGGATGCCGTAGCCGTAGCAGATATGCACCGCGGTCTTGCAGGTGAGGCCCTCGGCGGCGCGTTCCAGCGTCGCCACGCCCCATTCCCTCACCGCGTCCATGTAGACGTTGAACGCCGGCTCGTCGAACTGGATCACATCGACGCCATCTGCTTCCAACGCCCTCGCCTCCTGGTTCAGCAGGGAGGCGAATGCCATCGCCAGCGTCGCGCGGTCGCCGTAGTGCGCATCGGCGATCGTATCGACAATCGTCATCGGTCCCGGCAGGGTGAACTTCAGTTTTCGCGCGGTGTGCTCCCGCGCCAGCCGCGCCTCGGTCGCATGCACGCGGCCGCACAGGCGCAGCGGACCAGTGACCGTCGGCACCATCGCCTTGTAGCGGTCGTTGCGGATGCCCATTTCGACGCGCCGCCCGAAGTCGATGCCCTCGACGTTCTCCAGGAACCCATGCACGAAGTGCTGGCGCGACTGCTCGCCGTCGCAGACGATGTCGATGCCGGCATCCTCCTGGAGCTTGATCGCCAGGAGCGTGGCGTCGCGCTTCGCCGCGGCCAGTTCGTCGCCGGCGAGCTTCCACGGCGGCCACAGCATATTGGGTTCGGCGAGCCAGGACGGCTTAGGCAGGCTGCCGGCGATCGTGGTCTCGAACATGGCTTCGACCTTATGAATTGAAACCACGGATGCACACGGATATCCGTGTTCATCCGTGTGCATCCGTGGTTTCATTCTTATGATTCCGGCGTGCGGAACAGCAGCGAGAACGCGCTATGCACATGCGGCGTGCTCACCGGCGGCACGCCGAAATGCAGGAACGAGCGATTCAGCTCCGCCAGGCTGCGCGCGCCCGAAAGGGCCATCGCCACCATGACTTCCTGCTCGAGGATCTCCAGCAGCCGGTGTACGCCAACGTCGCCTGCGGCCGCCAGCGCATAGCAATACAGCCGTCCCACCGCGACCGCATCGGCGCCCAGCGCGATCGCCTTCACCACGTCGGTGCCGCGCGAAAAACTGCCGTCGATCATCACCTGCGCCCGGCCGCGCACCGCCTCCATCACCTCGGGCAGCACGTCCATCGCGCCGCGGCCGTAATCGAGCTGCCGTCCGCCGTGGTTCGACAGGTACACCACCTCGACGCCGTGCTCGCAGGCGATTGCCGCGTCCTCGGCCGTCGCGATGCCCTTCAGGATCAGCGGAATGCGGTGCCTGTCCTTGAAGCGCTTCACGTTGTCCCAGGAGTAGCCCGCCTGATGATTGTGCCCGGTCGCCGCCGTGCGCCACGGCTTGACGAAGCGCGCCGCGATGTCGCGCTCGCGCCGGCTGTAGGCGGCGGTGTCCACCGTGATGCAGAACGCGTCGTAGCCGGCATCGACCGCCCGCCGCGCCACGTCGTCCACCCAGGCATCGTCGCCGCGCACATAGAGCTGGAAGATCTTCGGTCCCGACACGGCCTTCGCCGTCTCTTCGAGGCCAGGCTTGGTCACCGAGCTCACGATGATCGGCACGCCGAATTCGGTGGCGCCACGGCCGGCGGCGGCACCACCGGGGTCGAACGACTCCAACGAACCGACCGGCGCCAGCATAACCGGCAGCCGCAACTTCATCCCGAGAAAGCTCGTCGTCGCGTCCACCTTGGAGACATCGCGCAGCACGCGCGGACGCAGCGCGATCGCATCCAGCGCCGCGCGGTTGCGCCGCAGCGTGGTCTCGCTTTCGGCGGCGCCAATCAGGTAGCCCCAGATATTGCTGTCGAGCTTCGCCCGCGCCGCCGGGATGAATTCGTGCAGGCATTGGTAGTCGCCTGTCAGCTCGGTCAGGTGCGGCGCTTCCGGCATCGATCTCTCCCCCAGGGTAGTGTTTCACGCGGCAACGACGGCCGGCCTACCGGTGAGCGGTTTTCCGGGCCGCGTTTCGGGCATCATGCGCCACACCATCGCCAGGGCGGCAAGTCCGGCCAGCGCGAGCCCGAAGAATGCGACCGGCGCACCGAACGTGTCGGCCAGCCACCCGGCGACGGTGGTGCTGGCGGTGGCGCCTAGGCCGGCGGCCAAGCCAAGCGCGCCGATCGCCAGATTGAGATAGCCGGTTCGCCGCGTGAGGTCGGCGGCGATCAGCGGCATGGTCAGCCCGAACACGGTCGCGCTGATCCCGTCGAGCACCTCGATCACCACCAGCGGAAACGCATCCGGGGTGATCACGAACAACAGCGCGCGCAGCGGCACCGCGGCGAAGCCGAACAGCAGGATCGGTTTCCGGCCGATGCTCTGTGCCAGGCGGCCGGCCCAGGGCGAGCATGCCGCGACCACGATCTGTGGCACGATGATCGCCGCCGAGACCACGAAACCAGACGGACCAACACGCTTGGACAGCTCGTTCAGCGCCAGCGGCAGCATCGCGGCGTTGGAGAGATGGAACAGCACCACGCAGGCGGCGAAGATGTGCAGGGTCGGATCGCGGAAGATGTGCCACGGCCGATGCCTGCTCTTCTTCCGTACGCGGGGATGATGCGTGGCGGGATGGTCGTCGGCAACGACGTCCGTATCGCGGAACACCAGCAGCGTGGCCAGCGCCGGGACGATCAGCAGGGCGGTGAAGGTGAACACCGTTCCCTCCGACAGATAGTCTGCGACGGCGCCCAACGCCAAGGCGGCAAACGCGCTGCCGAGCGAGGCGTAGCGGCCGTTGCTGCCGAGCCCCTCGCTGAAGGCGTCGTGGCCCCACAGCTTCAACGTGAGCGCGGCGATCGCCGGCGTGAGCAGGCAACCGGCGAAGGCCTGCAGCACCCGCGCCGTCAGGACCGATCCTTGCGTGGGCGCGGCCATCACCATCAAGGCGCTGATGCCGATCAGCAGCAGGGCAAGGGCGATAGCGATCCGCTTGAAGTGCATGGCATCGATCAGCGCGCCCGCCGGCACCTGAAGAATCAGCGCCGATGCGGTGCCGACGCTGAGCGCGAAGCCGATGTCCGTCTGGCTCCAGCCCTGCTGCGTGAGGTAAACGGTGAAGAACGGTCCGAACGCCGTCAGGATGGCGCCGACGAAGAAATTGAGGCTGGCCAGTCCGCCCGTGCAGCGCAGCGATATCATGGTCCGACCATAACCGCGCCGGGCGCCAAAATGAAACGGGCCGGGCAGAATTCTGCCCGGCCCGCGTGGTCGTCGCCAGTGGACTGGCTGTCAGTCCCCGACGGCCCGCAGCAACGGTAGCTGCGGCTCGCACAGTTCCGTGTAGAGGTCGAGATAGTCCTCGGCCATGCGCCGGGCGGTGAACCGGCGCTCGAACTGGCGGCGGACCAGGGTGCGATCCAGCTCGTCCAGCCGATCGACCGCCGCGATCGCGGTCGCCTCGTCATGCACGATGAAGCCGGTCAGGCCGTCGTCGATCACCTCAGGCACCGAGCCCCGGTTGAAGGCGATCACCGGCGTGCCGCAGGCCATGCTCTCGATCATCACCAGGCCGAACGGCTCCGGCCAGTCGATTGGAAACAGCAGCGCGTGTGCGCCGGAGAGGAACGCCGGCTTCTGGCTGTCGTTGATCTCGCCGATGAACTCGACCCAGGGGCTGGCATCGATCAGCGGCTTGATCTCATTATTGTAGTATTTTTTGTCGGCGTTATCGACCTTGGCGGCGATCACCAGCTTCATGCCGGCGGCGCCGGCGATACGGATCGCCTTATCAATGCCCTTTTCCGGTGAGATACGTCCGAGGAACGCCAGGTACTCCTGCTTCACCGGCTGCGGCGTGAGCAGATCGGCCGGCATGCCGTGGTGCACCGTGCGAATCCAGTTGAGACGAGGGATCGGCCGCCGCTGGCTATTTGAGATCGACACGAACGGCGCGTCGAACAACTCATAGACATCCTTGAACTCCGGGATGTCGAGCCTTCCGTGCAGCGTGGTGAGGAACGGCGTGCGCTGGCGACTGAACAGCGACAGCGGGAAGTAGTCGGTATGGAAGTGCAGCACATCGAACTCGTCGGCGCGGCGATAGATCAGCTCCATCATCCGCATGTAGATGGCGATCCAGTCGATCACCGTGGGATCGAGCCGCAGCGCCTGGTCGCGCATCGGCGCAAGCTTGGCGGAGGTGATCGAGTCACCGCTGGCGAACAGGGTCACGTCGTGACCCATGGCAACCAACTCCTCGGTCAGGGAGTACACAACGCGTTCAGTACCACCGTACAACTTGGGCGGCACCGCCTCGAAAAGCGGAGAGATCTGAGCAATGCGCATGAATATGGGCCCCGGGTTTTTCTTGCGTTCAACAGTAACCAGCTCGGCTTTACTGACACTTGACTTGTTCAGGGGCCGCGCTTAATCACTGTGTCGTTATAGGATGCGAATGTGGCGAAATGTCGGCAGGTTTCTTGCCTGAAAATGCGTCAACAGGCCGGGTGAGATGGTAACAATTGCGGCAGAACTGAGGCAGGACGACCTGCCGCGCTTGCGGGCGCGACCGCTCGGCTTCCTGTGGCACTACGTGTGTCGCCATCCGTGGGGCCACGCCACGGTGTTCCTGTCGGTGGCGGTGGCGGTGGTCTGTGCCGTCTCCGTGCAGTACGGCCTGAAGCACCTGATCGACATCGTCGCCGCGGGCCCGGGCAAGGACGGCCGCATCTGGTGGGCGTTCGCCCTGCTGTGCTCGCTGGTGGCGGCCGACAATCTGCTGTGGCGCGTCGCCGGCTGGGCGGCGGCGTCCACGTTTGTGGCGGTCACCGGCGATATCCGCCGCGACCTGTTCGGCCACCTGTCTGGCCACTCACCGAGCTACTTCGCCGAGCGGCTGCCGGGCGCGCTGGCCAGCCGCATCACCGCAACGTCCAACGCGGCGTTCACCACCGAGAACACCGGGTCGTGGAACGTACTTCCGCCCTGTGTGGCAGTGGTCTGCTCGATCATCTTCATCGGCTCGGTGAACCCGACGATGGCGGGCGCGCTGGTGGGCGTCGCGGTCGGGCTGGGCGTGCTGGTGTTCACCCTCGCGAGCCGCGGCACCCCGCTGCATCGCAGCTTTGCCAGCAAGGCGGCGGCGGTGGACGGCGAGCTGGTCGACGTGATCGGCAACATGGGCGTGGTGCGCGCGTTCGGCGCGATGTTTCGCGAGCAGAAGCGCATCGGGGCGACGATCGGTGTCGAGATGGGCGCGCGCCGCACCAGCCTGATCTATCTCGAGCGATTGCGACTGATCCATGCCGTGATCACGACGACGCTGATCGCCGGCGTGGTGGGGTGGGGCATCTTGCTGTGGCAGGGCGGCGCGGCGACCGTCGGCGACCTGGTGCTGATCACCGCACTGTCGTTCGGCATCCTGCACTGCACGCGCGATCTGGCGGTGGCTTTGGTCGATCTGACCCAGCATGTCGCGCGGCTGGAGGAGGCGATCGGCTCCCTGCTAGCCGAGCATGACCTGCCCGATCGGCCGGATGCGCGGCCGCTGCGTTCGGGCGCGGGACGGGTGACGTTCGAGCAGGTGCGTTTCGCTTATCCAGGACGCGCGCCGGTGCTGCGCGACTTCGACCTGACCATCGAGCCGGGCCAGCGCGTCGGCCTGGTGGGTTATTCCGGCGCCGGCAAATCGACCGTGTTGGCACTGCTGCAGCGATTTTACGATGTCGGCGGCGGGCGCATCCTGATCGATGGCCAGGACATCCGCGACGTAACGCAGGAGAGCCTGCGCACCACCATGGCGATCGTGCCGCAGGACATCAGCCTGTTCCATCGCACCGTGCAGGAGAACATCCGCTACGCGCGCCCCGAAGCGCCCGCGGACGAGGTGCTGGCCGCCGCCGAGATGGCGAACTGCCGCGAGTTCATCGAGGCGATGCCGGACGGCTTCGCCACCATGGTAGGCGACCGCGGCGTGAAGCTGTCGGGCGGACAGCGGCAGCGGCTGGCGATCGCGCGCGCGCTGCTGAAGGACGCGCCGATCCTGCTGCTGGACGAAGCCACCAGTGCGCTCGACAGCGAAAGCGAGCGGGCGATCCAGGATGCGCTCGACCGGCTGATGCAGGGGCGGACGGTGATCGCCATCGCGCACCGGCTGGCGACGCTGAAGAGCTTCGACCGCATCATTGTGATGGATCGCGGGCATATCGTGGACGATGGGCCGCCGGGGGTGCTGGCGGCGCGGCCTGGGCCATATCGCGACCTGTTGCGCAAGCAGCAACTGGTGGAACCGTTGCCGCAGGCAGCGTAGCTTCCGTCGGCGCGGCACCGCGTTCAGGCTGCTGAACCCATCCGGGCCGGTCTGATGAGCAGCGGGAAAGGCGCGAATCCACCCCGTTATTGCATACCGACCGACATTGACATCGCCTTTCAACCGCCGCCGAGCTACCGGCTAGTGCAAAGCCACGTCGTAGTAGCGCTGCGGCGGTGGCTCCTTCTTCAGCCATTTGCGGTACCATTCGGTCCACTGGTCGTAGCGCGCGCCGAAGCGCAGCTCGCGGACAAATGTGTCGAGGTATAGCCACCATTTGAAGTCGCCGGGCTTCAGGAAGATCGAATCGTTGCTGACGTTGGCGAACGGTGTGCCGGAGGTATCGAGCCGCACCAGGTCGGCATTCTCGCCGGCATAGAAATCCGCAATTGGCTTGTCGATCGCGAACGCTGTCGCGCGCCCGGTCTTCACGGCGAGGAACAGCGCCGAAGGGCTGTCGAGCAGCAGTAGCTGGACCTTGGGCATCACCTGCTTCGCCCGCCAGATGGCTGGCGGCACATTGAGGATCGCATAGGTGAATTTCGGGTCGTTCAATTCCGCCAATTTGCTGATGTTCGCGTCCTTGCGCGCCAGCACAGTTCCGCCGCTGTCGATGTAGGGATAGGTGAAGGCGATGCGCACCGCTCGGTCCGCCGTGATCGTGGTGGAGCAGAGGCCGCAGTCAATCTTGCCGGACAACACCGCGGGGAAGCGCCCGTCCGACTGCACCACGACGAACTCCAGCTTCTTCTCGTCGCCGAGGAGGTCCTGGGCAAGCTGACGCGCCAGGTCGATCTCGAAGCCGACGAGATCGCCCTTGTCATCGACGTAGGCCAGCGGCGGCGAGGTGCTGTAGGTAGCGATAATCAGCTTGTCGCGCTTGAGCACGACATCGAGTTGCGAGACCTGCGGCTCCTCCGCACGGGCCGACGTGGTCCAGGCGAACGCGGGCAACAGCGTAGCGAACGGCAGCATACGACGGCGCATTGTAAGTCCCCCTGTTCTGGTTACGCGCATTGGTCAGCTGATTCTGCCCAATGATTGCCCAACCAAGACCGCAGAGTCCATCTATGGGCTAGCCCGACGAGTCGAAGGTCAGGCTGTATGGTCTGGGTTGCGCCGGGAAGGTAGATTTCGCTCCACGCGATCGAGGACTTGGTATGTCGCGGCTAGTTGTGGTCTCCAACCGGGTGGCGCCGATCACGGAAGGTGAACCGATGGCCGGCGGGTTGGCCGCCGGCGTGTTGGATGCGCTGAAACAGAAGGGTGGCATCTGGTTCGGCTGGAGCGGCGAGATCACCGGCGATGCCGTCGCGGCGGCGCATGTCGAGCGGACGGTAGGCTCGATCACGCTCTACACCGTGGATCTGGCCCGCCGTGACTACGACGAATTCTATCGCGGCTTCGCCAACGGCACGCTGTGGCCGACGCTGCACTATCAGGTCGGCCACGCGCACTTCGACTGGGCGGAGTTCGCCGGATATTGCCGGGTGAATACGCTGTTCGCGCAGGCGCTCGCGCGGCTGGTGCGGCCGGACGATCTGATCTGGGCGCACGACTATCACCTGCTTTGCCTGGCCAAGGAGCTGCGCGAGGCGGGGCTGCGCAACCGCATGGGTCTGTTCCTGCACACGCCATTTCCGACGCCCGCGGTGTTCATGACCAATCCGGCGCATGAAACGCTGATCCGCGCGATGTGCCAGTTCGACCTGCTGGGGTTTCAGACCGAGGACGATCGCACCGCATTCGCCGACTACGTGCTTCGGCAGGCGGGCGGCAGCGCCCCAGAGGCAGGGGTGCTTGCCGCGTTCGGTCGCACGATGAAGACCGGTGTTTATCCGATCGGCGTGCATGTCGATGAGATCAGGCGTGAGGCGAAGGCGCCGAACCATCAGCGCTATGCCACGCGGCTGCGGGAAAGTCTGTTAGGGCGTACGCTGATTCTCAGCGTTGATCGGCTCGACTATTCCAAGGGACTTCGACCGCGCTTCATCGCGTTCGAGCGGTTCCTGGAGCGGTATCCACACCACCACGGCAACGTGGTGTTCATGCAGATCGCGCCGCCGTCGCGCGGCGACATCGGGATCTATCGCGAGATCCGCCGCGATCTGGAGGCCGAGGCTGGCCGCATCAACGGCCGCTTCGCCGAAGTGGACTGGATGCCGCTGCGCTACCTGAACCGCGGCTTCGCCCGCAGCGCGCTGATGCCGCTCTATGCCGAGGCGCAGGTCGGGCTGGTGACGCCGTTGCGCGACGGGATGAACCTGGTGGCGAAGGAATATGTGGCGGCACAGGATCCGGAGAACCCGGGCGTGCTGGTGCTGTCGCAATTCGCCGGCGTGGCACGCGAACTGGATGCGGCGCTGATCGTCAATCCGTATGATCAGGACGGGGTTGCCGCGGCATTGGATCGTGGATTAGCGATGCAGTGCGGCGAACGTCGCGAGCGCCACGTCGCGATGCTGCAGGTGATGCGCCGCAACAGCCTGGATGCGTGGCGCGATCGCTTCGTAGCAGACCTATCGTGATTGCAGCCTGAACGTCGGTGGGTGGTTCGGCTGCGTCGTCACGATCGCCACCGGCATAACCGGCCGCGGATCATCCAGCGCGACATCGAAGTCGCGGATCAGCATGGCGAGCACCAGCGTTGCCTCGGCTAGCGCGAATTGCGCGCCGACACAGACCCGCGGGCCGGCGCCGAACGGCAGATAGGCGAAGCGAGGGACGGGCGGTGCGTCCGGCAGAAACCGCGACGGATCGAACGCATCAGGGTCGCGCCACAGACGCTGGTGACGGTGCAGCACCCAGGGCGCAATCAGCAGCACCGAGCGCGGCGGGATGTCGATGCCGCCGGCGCGGTCAGGGCCAATGGCTTCGCGCGCGATGGCGAACGCAGGCGGATACAGCCGCATCGCCTCGCTGATCACGGCACGCGTGCGGACGAGACGCGGCATGACAGTCATGGCGTTGTCCGGCGTGATCTCGACGCTGCGCGCCTCCTCGGCGACGCGCCGCTGCTCGTCGGGTGCGCCGGACAGCAGGAGCAACGACCAGAACAGGGTCACCGCCGTGGTCTCATGCCCCGCCAGGATCATCGTGGCGATCTGATCGCGCAGTTGGTCGTGGGAAAAGCCTTGGCCGCTTTCCGGGTCGCGCGCGGCGCGCAACAGGTCGAACAGGTCGCGCGGCATATCGGTGGCCGGCGCAGCCAGGCGCGCCTGCATGATCTCCGAGACGAATGCCATCCAGCGACGCTGGAACCGCCGACGTCCGAGATCGCGCAGTGTCGGGATCGACGGCGGCAGGACCATGTCCAACATGTGCGGACGCGAGTAGTTCAGCGCGTACTCGGTGAGCAGCGCGCGCATCGCGGGGCCGTATTGCCGGGTTTCCAGCGAGAACATCGAGCGGCCGGCAATGTCGAGCGCCAGGTTCTGCATGGCGGCGAGCAGATTGATCTGCTGGTTGGTCTGCGCGCCAAGCGCGGCGATCGCCTCATGCGTTGACGTGACGATGTGGCGCGCCAGCACGGGCAGGGTGCGCGGCGCGAGCGACGGCGCGATGGTGCGGCGCTGCAGCCGCCAGTCCTCGCCCTCGCTGAGCAGCAGCCCGTTACCGGTGATCGGGCGCAGGATACGGATCGAGGCCGGCGAGCGCCGGTAGTTCGACGGGTTCTCGACCAGCACGCGATGGATGGCTTCGGGCGCGTTGAGCAGCATCTGGCTGCGGCCGAGGAAGCGGCGCACCAGTACGTCCTCCTGGTACGCCGTCTCGGTCCACATCGTGAGCGCATTGGTGCGTATCGCGCGCAGGAACTGGTGGAACGGCAGTTGCCGCGCCGGGATCGGCGGGCGCGGTGGGATGAAAACGTTGGGGTGCACAGCGTCCATGGCGGGGAACGTGGTGTCGCGGACGCGACGATGAAAGTGTCACGGGGCGAAGATCAGGAAGACATAACAAGCCAGCAGGACCAGGTGGACGAAGCCGGACAGCAGGTTGGTGCGGCCCTGGCCGTAGGTGAGCATGGCGACCAGGAACGACAGCACGAGCAGCACGGTCGATTCGTTGTCGATGCCGAGGGCCAGTGGCCGGTCCAGCCATATCGCGATGACCGCCACGGCCGGAACGGTGAGGCCGATACAGGCTACCGCGCTGCCCAGCGCCAGGTTGATGCTGGACTGCAATTCATTGCGTCGTGCCGCGCGCAGGGAGGCCGCCAATTCCGGCAACAGCACAATCGCCGCCACCAGCACGCCTGCCAGCTTGAAGGGGGCGCCGGCCGCCAGGATGCTCCGTTCGATGAATGGCGAGAGCAGCTTGGCGAGCAGGATCACCGCGACCAGCGACAGCACCAGCAATCCGCCGCTGATCGCGCCGATCCGCGTTGGCGGCGTGGCGGCAACTTCGACCTCGGTTGTGCTCGATGGCACGAAATAGTCCTGATGACGCACGGTCTGCACGAACAGGAACACCAGATAGAGCGCGAAGCAGGCGCTCCCGACGAACAGCAGTTGCAGTTTCGAGTAATAGGGGCCAGGCGTCGCCAAGGTGTAATTGGGCAGCACCAGGACAAGCATCGCCATCGGTACCAGCACCGCGAGGAAGGCGTTCGCCCCGAGGGTCTGGAACTCCTGTTCGCGGTGACGCAGCGTGCCTGCCACGATGGAGATTCCGGCAAGGCCGTTCAGCACCAGCATGACCACCGCGTGAACAGTGTCCCGGGCGAGGTTGGGGTTCGGTTCCCCGCTCAGCATCAGCGAGACAATCAGCGCCAGCTCGATGATCGTCACCGCGAGGGTGAGCACCAGGGTCCCGTAAGGCTCGCCGACCCAGAGCGCGACCAGCTCGGCGTGGTGGACGGCGGCCATCACGGACCCGATCAGCAGCACGGCAAGGGCCGCGCCGACGATCCAGTTGCCGCTCTCGCCAAGAAGCAACCCGCCAGCCAGGGCGGCGACGGGCAGGAGCCAGCTCTGGATCGTAATGCGGTCGGTGTGTGTCGCGGCCATATCGTCTCCTCTGGTGCCTGAACAGGCCCTGTCTGGCGGCCCAGCTACTGATCAGTATAATCGCTCCGTCCGAACCGGACCGATCGTGGTCGCGAAGGGAGCGAAACATGAGTTTGAAGGGTGTGGGCTACATCGTCGGGGCATACGAGCACCCGACGCGCAAGGCCAGCGACAAGTCTGTGGCCCTGCTGCATGCCGAGTGCGCCAAGGGCGCGCTGGAGGATGCCGGCCTGACCAAGGACGACGTGGACGGGTATTTCTGCGCCGGCGATGCGCCGGGGCTCGGCCCGCTATCGATGGTCGATTACATGAACCTGAAGTGCCGGCATGTCGATTCCACCGATGTCGGCGGTTCATCGTATCAGGTCGCGGTCGGCCACGCCCTGGAGTCGATCGCCGCCGGGCGCTGCAGCGTCGCACTGATCACGCTCGCCGGCCGGCCGCGCAGCGAGGGCCAGGCCACCGGCACCGCCACGCGCGCCGGCAGCCCCTCGCAGCCCGAGGTGCAGTTCGAATTCCCCTATGCCCCCGCGACCGCGAACATGTACGCAATGTGCGCGACGCGACACATGTACCAGTACGGCACCACCAGCGAGCAGCTTGCCTGGATCAAGGTCGCCGCCTCGCACCACGCGCAGCACAACCCGCACGCCATGCTGCGTAACGTGGTGACGGTGGAGGACGTGGTGAGTTCGCCGATGGTGGCTTCGCCGCTGCACCGGCTCGATTGCTGCGTGATCAGCGACGGCGGCGGCGCGCTGATCGTGACCAAGCCGGAGATTGCCAAGAGCCTGAAGCGGCCGCTGGTGAAGGTGATCGGCGTCGGTGAATCGCCGAAGCACCAGGCGGGCGGCGAGATCGACCTTACCTATTCCGGCGCGCGCTGGTCCGGCCCGCCTGCGTGGGAGATGGCGGGGATCAAGCCGTCCGACATCAAGTACGCCTCGATCTACGACAGCTTCACCATCACCGTGCTGATGCAGCTCGAAGACCTCGGCTTCTGCGAGAAAGGGCAAGGCGGGAAGTTCGTCGCCGATGGCAACCTGATCGCCGGCGTCGGCAAGCTGCCGTTCAACACCGACGGCGGCGGACTGTGCAGCAACCATCCGGCGAACCGCGGCGGCATCACCAAGATCATCGAGGCGGTGCGTCAGTTGCGCGGCGAGGCGCATCCGGCGGTGCAGGTGAGGAACTGCGACCTGGCGCTCGCCCATGGCACGGGCGGTTCGCTCGGCACGCGGCATTGCGGCAGCACAGCCATTCTGGAGCGGGAGTGATCGACATGGCCTATGTTCAGCGCAAGGTGCAGTTCGTCGGCGCGCCCGATAGCAATCCGGAAACCAAGCCGTTCTGGGACGGCTGCGCGGCGGGCAAGTTCCTGCTGCCGCGCTGCAAGTCGTGCGGGAAGGTACACTGGTATCCGCGCGGGCTGTGTCCGTTCTGCTTCGGCGAGTGCGAATGGGTGGAAGGTTCCGGCAAGGGCAAGATCTACACCTACAGCGTGATGACGCGAGCCGAGACGCCGTATGCGATCGGATATGTCACGTTGGAGGAAGGGCCGTCGATGATGACCAACTTCGTCGACTGCGATCTTTCTGCACTGAAGATCGGCCAGGACGTGAAGCTGAAGTTCGTGCCGAGCGAGGGCGGACCGCCGATCCCGATGTTTGTGCCGGTGTAGACTGGGGTTCTTCCATCGTCATGGCGGGTGCGGCCCGCCATGACGAAACGGAGCAAGCGCCATTTATTCGCGCCCTTGGTGCTCGAGTTCGCGCCGGACGTCCGCCAACACCTGTGGCTCGACCAGCACGCCTTGTCGCTCGTAGCGGCGACGGCTCCTGCTGAAGCGGACAACAACCGCATATCGCGGGCTTTTCGCCTTGACCCGGCGTGTCAGCAATGCATCGCCCGAGGCCAGGAACTCGAGATCGTCCAGACCGACGCAGCGCAAGCACGCCGGTCCAGGTTGCTCCATGATGAGGAGATCGCCGGTGCCGCCGCATCGGTGACAGGTCCACTCGGCATTCAATGGCTGGATCACCACAAGGTCCGGTGCACGGCTGGCCTTCTCCGCCAGCCGTTCGCGCTTCCGCTCCGAGAGTTCAGGCGAGATCCAATGGGTTCGGTACGCCTGTTCGATCGTGGGTGCCCCGCTCCGGCTGAACCGTAGCGTCTGTCGCTGCGGTGCGCGCGCCACATAATGCGTCTCCCGTGCGAGCAACCCCTTCGTGTGCGCCCAGGATCGAAACAGCTTCATCGCTTCCGATATGCGCGGCAGATTGCTCTGCACGACGCGCTCCAGGCAATCGATCTGCCCCCGCCGCCAGCGATCCACCAGGCTGGGATCAAGCCATCGAATCCCTACCAGTACGTCGATGGCGCTCACGTAGTCGTGGTCTGCGAGCGACGCCTCCGCAGCCTTGGTCACCCGATCTGCAAGCGCGGCGCGATTCTTGGGATGCATGGCGCTAGCAAAGCACCGGACGTGAGGATCGGCCAGTCCTATCCAAAGCGACAGGGTCTCTCGGTGAGGGGACTATACGAAAAATCGTGCCGAACTGGTGACCGCAAAATGTTGTACGCCTGGGATGACGGCCGGCGTTACGACGAAGCTTTGGGTACTCGCCGACATGGTGAAGGTGTTGGAGGAGTGGGAAGCTGAAACTTGATCTTGTAGGCCTCTTGAATCCCCTCATTTGAGACCATCGCATTATTTCGCCTTCTCTGGCGGGGATTCTCCCAACCCCAACTTGTTCTTCATGACTGGCGGGGTGACTCTGGCAGGCAAACCGTGCGAGCTTTTGCTGAGTCGCGACACCCCTACGCGATCAGTTGTATTTGTACCATAACGTATTGAAAACGCTCTGGAAAAATGAGGGGATGCTTGAGCTTGTAGGCTCCAATGGTTCCGGAAATCACCGTAACCGGTTCCATTGAGAAAACACCGACTGGTACGTTTTGTCCCGGCATAAGCGTCTCAGGAGCTAACTCGTACACCACTGAGTTGGGGTTCCCAGGAACGGGGCCGTTACTACCACAGCTGAATGCAAATTGACTTATCCGCCCGATGCCGGCCTTAAGACATGGTCTGCTGCATGTCAGCACCAGATTTCCGGTCTAAGCCGGCGCAGTGGTGCTAATAGTGAAAGTCGTCTGCCACGGCATTGCAGGATCGCCATTCGGCCGTTGTGTTTGAGGAAATGCTGTAATGACCGGTCCTGGGTTGATGTAGTTATTGCCCTGCTGCCCTGCGTGACGATTCCCTGGTCGTTCGGCGCATTTATGACCGGCGCTGAGGGAGGGGCTGATGCCGCCGGCGGGGATGGCTGCTGCTTAGGTTCGACAGTTTGCGTCTCTGCCTATGCGTGGAAAGCCTCCACCAAACCGATAAGCAGGAGCGCCCCCGCTACAGCGCCTACGATGCCTGACAGCAAAACCCGCGATGCCATGTCTGACAGTCCAGAGACGACGGTCATCGCGACAATAGGAAGAAACGAGACCGCCAAACAAAGCCAGCCGATCCGGCGATTCGTCATAACGCCCCACACGGCAAGCAGCGTCCCAAACTGCGCGCTCTGGTCGCCATTGGAACCGGCAGACGCCAGCATCGTCGCGGCGACGGGAAACGTTTTGAGCACGCCCTCTGGACACTTCCGGTCGTTGCATGGCACATCGAATCCGCGGTGCAACTGCGTTGATGCCGGCAATGGCGCAGCGAGTCTCGAGAACATGGCGCTATTTCAATGGAACATCTCTCGTGCATTGCGACTTGGCGCGATTTGCGGGATCGCCATCGGCGCCTGTCTCGCGCTAGACGCGAGAGGCTGGGTACTCGGCCCCTTGTCGAGTTTAGTCATGCAAACTCTCGCAGGTGCCATCGGCGGCGCACTCCTCTTCTGGATCGCCGCCGTAGTGTGGAACCGACTGACGCGATAGGCTGCCCTGGTAAGGGCGGCCCAGCCTCATCCCGCGCGCGCCATCCGCCTCAGTGACAGGCCGAATTGCAGCCAGGTGCCGCCCTGCACCATCAATTCCACCGCGATCAGCGTGCCCAACACCCAAAGCCCCGACCACGGCAGGCTCCTGTACAGCAACACCCCGACCACCACGCTGACCAGCCCGCCGAGCAGCAGCAGCCACCAACCCTGTACTTGGCGGTGTCGCAGTGCGATGGCGACGCGCAGCACGCCGCCGGCGATCAGCGCTGCAACCGCCAGGGTAGTAATGATGATGGAGCCCTCGACCGGCTCGTCCATGATCAGCAGCCCACCAACGACATACAGCACGCCGCATAGCAGATTGAGCGCGAACGCGCCCCAGGTCTTGGTCATGAAGGCGTGGACAATCTGGAACGCGCCGCCCACCAGCAGCATCCCGCCGATGAAGATCACGCTGGCCAGCATCACCGCCGCCACGTCAACCAGCGCAAGTGCGCCGACCACGATCAGCACCACACCGAGTGCGGCGAACCAACCCCATTTCGACGTCAGTTCTGAATAGCCCAGGCCGCGTCGCTGTGCGGGCGATTGCATGATTGGGTGGTCCCCTCGTGATTTGTTGCAGACAGTTTCCGTTACTGAGGGCTGACTGGCAACACGACGTCGCCGGCGTGTTCGCCCGGCCGCCCGCACACGATGATCCGCTCGGGCTCCAACAGCCGGAGCCGTGCATCCGTTCCAATGGCAAAAGTGTGAACGTAGAAATAGGTTTCCTGCCAGTCGGTCGCACCCATGACCGGGGAAGGCGCGGATACGATCTGGAGTCCGCCGCATTCTCCGATCCAATCGACATGCCGATGACCGTGCATGATCACGGCGTGGTTGGCGAGGGGCTGCAGCCCACGGATGAACCAACTGCCGTTGATGAGGGCCGTCCCAATGCGCTCGGACAGTGCCTTTGCCGGTTGCGGATATTCGATGACGTGGTGGTGCAGAGCCACGATCCAGCAGGCCCGCGGGCATTGTGAGGTGGCGATCCTGAACGCGCGGGCCTGCTCGGCCGATACCAGGCCAAGCGCGTTGGTAAACGAGAAATGCGTCTCGGCATTGGAGTTCAGCGCGATGATCCCCAGTCCATCGTCCGTATCCGGCGGCAAGACCATGGGAAAGATCGTGGCCCACAGCCCAGCCAGCGATCGCGACAGACGCGCCGATCCCTTGTCCGCGAATGCTGCCATGTCGGCGGCATGCGGCTGCAATGCGTCGGCCAGGGTACCGCCGATCCGACCGTCCTTGCTATTCACGACATGGAGCCGCGTGCCTTGCAGCATGGCGAGTGCCGAGATTGTGCGAAGCTGGCGCAACCGTTTCGTGGGACTCGTCGGCAGGTCCATCCGAGCCGGACTCGCCCGGTCCACCACGTTGACGTCGTGGTTGCCTGGCAGCGCGACCACAAGCTCGGCCAGTTGCGGGTACGCAGCGAATGCGGCGAAGAACTCGGCCCACTCCGCGGAGCGACCCGCGTCGGTGAGGTCTCCGGTTATCAGGATCACATCCAGCGGGTGCGCTGCATGGATCTCGTCCAACCGCGCCAATGTCTGCCTCAGCCGCTCGTTGCCGCGAGGACCGGATCGTCCGCTCTCAATACGGAACCCGTAGCGCTCGCCGACCGTGTGAATGTCCGACAGATGCGCAACGCGCCATGTTCGATCGCCGGTCGCCAGCGTTGTGTAGGCACGGAGGCCCCGTGGCTGTGCCATCGTCGCATCGGCGATTCCCCAGATCAGCGCAGCCGCCGCGAAATAACCGGAGATGAGCACTACACCGTTGGCCAATACGACGGGCACCAACCGAACCGGCGACGTAAGATCCGAGAGGCTGCCAACCCACCGCGAAGCAGGCCACACCAGGACGACGATGCCGAGCCCTAGCCCACACATTGTGAGGCCCGACACGGCTGCGGTGCCTGCGCGAACCGAGGCGCGCCGGTCCTCGCTTAACCGAGACGCAAGCAGCCATTCGGCCAGATGCCGAAGCCCTTCTCGAAACGCGATATAGACTGGTTGGACGGCCAGGGCGTTCAACGACCAAAAGCTGTTTTCCGCGAGCCGAAGAAGTGGCCGGCCCGCGAACCAGGCAATCGCCACCAAAGGCAGCAGCAGGAGTGCCGGCAGGACTTCGGTGAAGATGTTGGCAACCTTGGATACGACCGAAGCGATCCAGATGGAGACCAGGAGCGGCGCTGCTCCGAGCAGCAGCCCTGGAAGACCGATCAGCAGCATCCAGACGATTGCGAGCTTCGGCAGACTGATCTCCGCGAGCAGGCTGCCCGCCAAAGACAATAGCGATCGCTGCTTGGTGCTGGCAGCATCGTCCTCGATGTCGCCGTTGCGTGGATCGAGAATCGGCGTCATCGGTCGCCTCCTTCGAGCCGGCGGCACATCGGCGGCTGATCAATCCCGCCCGACCGCGGGCGCTCCGAAAAGCTCCGGCACCCAGCGGCTCGACGCATTCTGTTCGCAGAGGGTCAGGACCGCGATCACAATGGGGACGCCGATGAACGCGCCGGTGATCCCCCACAGAAAAGTCCAGAAGAACACCGCGAACAGCACCATGAACGGCGACATCGACAGAACGCTGCCGGCTATCCGGGGTTCGAGATAGCTGCCGACCAGAAACTGGATGAGGTTCAGACATCCGAAGACGAGGATCGCGTTCTGCCAGGCTTCGAATTGCGCGACGGCGAACAGCGTCGGCAGGACCGTCGCGACAAGCGGGCCGATAAACGGTATATAATTGAACGCGAACGCGATCACGCCCCATTCCTGCGCCAGCGGAAGTCCGCAGAGCGAGATGAAACCCCACACGAGGATGCCGGTCACTACGCTCATCAGGGAGCGGACGAGTAGGTATCTCCGGAACTTTGCCGCGACCCTGGCGCCGCCGGTCAGCAGCAGCCTTCCAGCTTCCTCGTTCTTCATGCGGCGGAGCCGGCGGGCCGCATCGTCGACTTCCATGAGGCCCAGGATGACGTAGATCAACACGACGAGCGAGAAGCTCAGCGTGCCGTTCACCCTGTTGGTGACCTGCTGGAAGACGACGAGCAGCCAGCCCACGTTGAAGTGCTCCGCCCAAAGGCTGGCGACCACGATGCCATGTCCTTCGAGCCAGTCGGCAAGCTGGTTATAGATAAGCTGAAATCGGGCGGCGTCGGTGACGATGTAGCGTCCAACCCTGCTGAACCCCCAGGTGATGACCCAGGCGAAGGCGCCGAGTACCACGATGGTCGCGAGCATGCTGATCGCGAGCGCCAGGAGCTTCGGCAGCAGTGCCTGCAGCCTGGCCTGCAAAGGCCAAACAATCGCAATAATGAACAGCGCGAAAGTCAGCGGCGCGAAGACGGCCTGCGCGATACCCAGGGCGGTGACCACGAGGATCGCGGTGCCGATGCCGACCATGGCGCGGAGTGCGCGATCGCTCGTCTGGCGTGTTCTTTGGATCGGATCGCGTACCGTGTCGGAGTCCTCGGCGGGTACCACCATTCGATGTGATGTCCTGAACGCGGCGACCCGATAGACGGCGGGGATGAACGCGGACTCTGAAGCAGGAAGACGTCTCGTGCGGGCCCAATCCGAGACGCGAAGCAGTGAATCACGGACGGCAGGCAATGTCGAGGTTGCGATGGCTTGCCGCGACGGTCGGATCGGCCGTGGTAAGGTTGGGACGCCTGGCTTGACCCTGGGATTCCAAACCAATTTCCGGCGCCGCGCAGCTTGGTAGCGTCGCTGCCGTTATTCGCAACGACGGCGAGGCGCCGGAGCATCGCTCCCGCGCGACTTGCCACCGGGTGAGCGGCGGTGTTGGTATCGGTGGTCCAAGCGGCGCAGGTGCAATGCCACGTCTCGCTGCGGCGGCGGCCAGCCCGAAGTCTGCTACGCCCGATTCCGAAAGCACCC
>Ga0209040_10000538_pt1 | contig 29076 bp, 31 predicted proteins | sample BogFormECP12_OM3_FD_188240 | JGI IMG/M metagenome (GOLD analysis project Ga0209040, IMG submission 188240) | Bog forest soil microbial communities from Calvert Island, British Columbia, Canada - ECP12_OM3 (SPAdes) (version 2) | ecosystem: Environmental > Aquatic > Freshwater > Wetlands > Bog ... | reverse complement strand
TTTAACCTGCCAGTGCGGCAATTTTCTGGAGTCAATCAATGGCACAAGTATGTCAAATTTGCGGCAAGAGACCGCGCTCGGGCAACAACATCAGTCACGCGCATAACGTGACCAAGCGGCGCTGGAACGTCAACCTGCGCCCGGTCCACGCCAAGACCAAGACCGGCAACAAGCGCATGCGCGTCTGCACTTCCTGCCTGCGCAGCGGCAAAGTCACCAAGGCGTAGCGGCTCAACCATTTAGATCGGCCTGCCCTCCCGAGGATGGGAGGGCTTTATTTTGCCGGGCGATGAGCGGATAAATATTACTCCGACCACAATTCCCACCAGGGCCCCAGCAAGGACATCGCTGGCGTAGTGATAGCCGTCGTACACCGCGCCCACGCACATCAGAAGAATCGGCACGAGCAACCAGGGCGCAACTCGCGGCAGAAACTTATAGACAAACACGATGACAACGAAAGCCAGCATGATGTGCGAGCTGGGAAACGCGTTGCCGTGAACACCACCGCGGTTCTGGATGAGCTGGACCATCGCCTGGAACGGCCCACCGTGGGCGCTAGCGAGCTGCTGCACTCCGAGACGGTTCGCCGGGCTCTGCGTGGGGAAGAGCAGATACGTTGCGTAGCAGAGAACATAGCCGACGCTGAGCGCGTCGGTGAGCCGGCGAAAGGCGCCTGCGAACCGCGGCCGCTTTCGCAATCCCCAGAAAATTCCCGCAAAGACCGGATACAAGGGATAAAACGCGGCATAGCCGAACTCCAGGAACTCAATCAGCCACGAAGAAGCTCGCTCGTGCATCCACACTGCGGGCGGTACCGCAAAGAGCAGGGACTCAAACGCGATCAGGTGCGCGTTTTGCCAGTCGCCTCGGATCGAGAGTGAGACGAACGAGACTTCTTCGAATACTACGGTGAAGAAGATGATCGGCAGCCAATCGTGGGCAAACTCCCAACCCAATCCATCGTGCTGCTTGCGCGCCAGTAGCAGAATGGCCACGATAGCGCAGAGATTCCAAACGATATAACCCTGCCAATGCCCCACGCGCTCATGGCGCGCGCACAATAGCAAAGTCAGCACGACGTGTACAGCAAGATAGATGCGGTCGGTGAGGTTCATTCGCGCTACGCCAGCGCAACCACGTCTATTTCGACCAGCACATCCTTAGGCAGGCGGGCGACTTCGACCGTTGACCGCGCTGGTGGAGATTGGGTGAAGTGACGGCCATAAACTTCGTTCATCGCGGTGAAGTCGGACATGTTCTTCAGGAAGACGGTGGTCTTCACCACCTGCGCGAGCGAGCTGCCGGCAGCCTTCAAAATACCGGAGAGATTTTGCAGAACGCGTTCGGTCTGCGCGGAAACATCGCCATCGATGAGCTGCTGAGTGGCCGGGTCGAGCGCGATCTGGCCGGAGAGAAACACAAATCCGTTGGCCTTGACGGCTTGGGAATATGGGCCGATCGCTTTGGGTCCGTCGTTGGTCGCGATCACTTCGCGCATGAGTCCTCCTGAGTTCCATCGGTCGAGCAAATGGTCGATTTTCGCACAGATCAGATGTATTATCTTACTGGTAAGATTATGACACCCGTAACCACGAGAATGTCGTCACGAGGCCAGGTAGTGATCCCAGAGCGAATCCGCGAGCAACTTAGCCTGGAGCCCGGCGTGGAGTTCGTTGTAGTGGCAAAAGGCGATGTGCTCGTCTTGCAGCGGTTATCCTCACCGTCGTGGGAGCAGTTCGACACTTTGATTCGCGATGCCCGGCGTCAGGCTCGCATCGCAGGCATGGCGACACGTGACGTGAAGCGAGCTGTTGCTCGGTCCCGCAATGCGCGATGAGAGTCTCGCGAGCACTATCTCGCGATCTTCTCCCCTATCGACTTCGCCTGAGTGAACAGCAGCAGATAATCCGGGCCACCGGCTTTCGAGTCCGTCCCCGACATATTGAAGCCGCCGAAGGGATGTGCGCCCACCATCGCTCCCGTGCACTTGCGATTGATGTAGAGGTTACCGACATGGAACTGTTGCTTGGCCGCGGCGATCTTGTCCTCGGACGTGGTATAGACTGCGCCGGTCAGGCCGAACTCGGTGTTGTTGGCAATCGCCATGGCGTCTTCGAAGCCGCGCGACTTGATGACCGCCAGCACCGGACCAAAAATCTCCTGCTGCGAGATTGTCGCCATCGGGTCAACATCGGCAATCACAGTAGGCTGGATGAAGTAGCCGTCGCCGGCTTCGGTCGCGCGCGCGCCGCCAGTGATGAGCCGGCCGCCTTCTGCGATCCCCTTCTCGATGTAGCCGAGGATCGACTTCATCGACTTCTCATTGACCACCGGTCCCATATTCGGATTCTGCGTCGGATCGCCGACCGTGATCTTCTCCACCCGCTCCCTCAAAGCCTGCAAGAACCGGTCGTACAGGCGCTCGTCCACGATGGCGCGCGAGCACGCCGAGCATTTCTGGCCGCTGAATCCAAACGCCGAAACTGCGACGCCCTCGACCGCAGCGTCGAAATCGGCGTCAGCATCCACGATGATCGAGTCCTTGCCACCCATCTCAAGCACGGTCCGCTTGATCCAGATCTGGCCGGGCTGTTGTACCGCCGCGCGCTGATTGATGTGCAGGCCGACTTCTTTCGAGCCGGTGAAGGCGATATAGCGCGTTTTGGGGTGCTCGACGATGGCGTTGCCAAAGCTGTTGCCGTGGCCGGGGCAGAAATTTACTACGCCGTCGGGCAGGCCTGCTTCTTCCAGGATCTCGAAGAACTTCGCCGCAATGGTTGGCGAGTCACTGGACGGCTTCAAGATGACTGTGTTGCCGCAAACGATGGACGCCAGTGTCATGCCGCCCATGATGGCGCCGGGAAAGTTCCACGGAGGAATCACCACGCCGACGCCCAGCGGAATGTAGCGCAGCCAGTCGCGCTCGCCGGGCAACTGCACCGGAGGTTCGGCCTTCGACAAGCGAATCGCCTCCAGAGCATAGAAGTCGCAGAAGTCGATCAACTCCGCAATATCGCCGTCCGCCTCAGCCCAGTTTTTGCCAACCTCGAAGACCATCCACGCCATTAGCTCGGACTTGCGTTCGCGCATCAGATGGCTGGTGCGAAAAAGCAAGCCGGTGCGCTCTTCGATCGAGGTGTGCTTCCAGGTCTCGAATGCTTTCAGCGCCGCCTGCATTGCGGGCTCGACCTCAGCCGCGCCCGCAGCCTGATGGACACCGACGACCTCCGACGGTTTGGCAGGATTGAGCGAGGTCGTCTTATCAGCGGTCTTCAGGCGGCGTCCGCCGATGACCAGGTCATACTCGCGGCCCAGTTCGGAGCGGACCTTCTCGATGGCGGCGCGCATGCGGCGCGCGTTTTCCGGATTGCTGAAGTCAACCGAGGGTTCATTCTTGAATTGCGTGGGAATGTTGTGCTCCTGCAGGCCTTCACGGGTGGGTGCTAGCGTCGTAGCCATAAATGCGTCCTCTCAGAAAGGTGATTTTCAATAGATGCCGGGTAGCGCAGAGGGATTCCGCAACACATACTCAACCCATGATGATAAGCGCGCTAAGATAGATTTGTCGCGTCTGCAACTCTCGCGAGTAGAGGAGATGCAGAAGAAAGGACGACGCCCAATACCGACACAGAAACTATACCCTTCTAATCGTATAAAGAGGGTCGAACTCCGGTATTCCTGCCCGGCGTCCCGCGATCCAACGAAGAACGTAAACCGTCCTTGGGTCGGAGCCGCTTAAGGATAAAAAGGGCCCCGGAATGATTTGAGTGTATAGTGGTCAGCACTCAGGATGCCAAACTGGAAATCCTGGTTTCTGTGACAAGGTATCGAATCAGGAGGAAAATCATGCCGCCTGGACTGAATAGCCTGAAGCACATTGTCGTTCTCATGATGGAAAACCGCTCATTCGATCACATGCTGGGCGCCTTGAAGGCCAGAGATCCCCGCATTGACGGGCTGAACGGCAACGAAACCAATCCTGACACCAAAGGCGACCCGGCGCCCGTGCTGCCCAAGGCCGAATTTCAAAGCCAACTCGATCCTGATCCCAACCATCACTTCCCGGCGGTGGACTTTCAGATCTTCGGCGGAGACCAGAGTGACGGCCGCAAGCCTACTATGCAGGGATTCGTCCGGAGCTATTTCCAGGAGCGGCGGGACGTGAAGCATTCGCGCAAGATTATGTATTACTTTACCCCCGAGCAACTGCCGGTACTGAGCACCTTGGCGATGGACTTTGCGGTCTTCAACGGCTGGTTTTCGTCTATTCCGGGCCCCACGCTCTGTAACCGTGCCTTTGCCCATTGGGGAACCTCGTTCGGCCAGGTCGGCATGGATATCTTTTATGTGGGCAAGCAGTCCAAGAGCGTGTACGAACGCATGCTGAGTAACGGACATACCGCCAAGATCTATTACTTTGACCAGGTGAGTTCCACCATGCAGGTGGTGAACCTGTTGCAGCACCAGCCGCAACTGTTCGGGTCTTATGACCAGTTCCTCGCCGACTGCAAGAGCGGGAACCTTCCGGAGTACAGCTTCATCGAGCCGAATTACACCGACCATGGTGAGATGTTGGCCAGCGACCAGCACCCCGACCACAACGTGCAGGCGGGCGAAATCTTCATCGCGTCGGTGTACAACGCCATCCGCGGGAACGAGGCGTTGTGGGCGAGCACGGCCCTGCTCATCGTCTATGACGAGCACGGCGGGATTTACGATCACGTTCCACCGCCCCTGCTCCCCTCCGGCGCAATCGATGGAAATATTGCTCAGCCTAAGGACACGGGCACGAACCGGCCTTTCAACTTCGACCGCCTCGGAGTGCGCGTTCCAGCCGTCCTGGTTTCGCCTTGGATCCCCAAAGGAACGGTAGTGCAAGGGCGCGTCTTTGAGCACGCCTCGATACCAGCCACGGCGACCAAGTTCTTTCTCCCCTACTTCGACGCACAAGCGCCGACGGCCCGCACAAAGCGCGAGCAAATGGCGGAGACGTTCCTTGACCTGCTAACGCTGGACAAGATGCGGGACGACTGTCCTGAATTCGACATCGAAAAGTGAACTGCGGCAGAGCCGCGCTTGAAGGTAAAAAGCCTATGAATGTAATCCGTGTCCCCAAGCCGGCGGCTGCTCCTAACCGGGAGCGTCCGCTGTCCGATCTGTTGAAAAAGCAGGTAGAACATTTCCGTCATGTGGAGAAGAAGCAACTGCCCTTCGATAAGCGGACAGGTATCGTGGCTGAGGCCATCAGAACCGAGGGGGAGGCGGCCGAATACATTCGAATGGTGACCGAAAAACTGCATCGGTACGCCGCCAAGCCGGCAGACGCAACCGGGATTGCACCTGCGGAGAAGAAGGTGGTACGCGTTCCCAAGCCGACGACTTCGCCAAAACATGATCGGCCAATCTCCGATCTGATAAGAAAGCAAGTCGAACACTTTCATCACGTGGAGAAAAAGATGCTGGCGCCCGATCAGCAGGCGGGCAAGACGGTGGAGAACATTCAGACGGAGGGCGAAGCCGCAGAATACATCCGGGAAGTGACGGCGAAATTACATGCGCGAGAGCAAACCCGTCTTCGCCCGGCGGAAGCGGGAATGGCGTAGCTCGTTGCGGCATCGGTTACGAGGAAGCGCAGCGGAACAAGTCGAAGCCTAGAGGTAGCAACGAAGAACCAACTTGAGCCAGATATCCAAGCCGAACTCCAAGAATTAGAGTTTCTAGAGGAGGCTACATGCGATGGAGGATTCTAGTTGTCCTGTTGTTGACGAGTGCGGCGGCTGCCGGGCAGGAGTCCCCGCTTGCCGCGGAGTTTCGCATCGAGGGCGAGAAGATGCGCGAGGGTTGTACGGGGGCCTTTAGTCTAGGCAAGATTGGCACCTGCGCCAACGAACTGTTCACCGAACATCCTCTGCATATTGCCATCGGCAGCATCGCACCGCAAAACGGCTTTGGCGCCGGCCTCGCCTTTGTGCCCCACTACACCACCCCGAACTGGCGCATGACCTGGGACTTCGATGCCATCGGCGCCAGCAGCGCATCGTGGCGCGCGGGCGGCTACATGAAGATCATTCATACGCCCAAAGAAAAAATTGGTGTCATCAAACCGGTCCAGCCGGGCGCGAGCAGCGGAAAGAAAAAATCCAAGGTCGCGGTGCATGACTACACCGTGTTCAATCTCTATGCCCAAGGCATTGGCCTGAACAAGCTCTTTTATTACGGCGAAGGTCCTAATACGACTCCAGCCGGCCAATCAGTTTTTTCGGAACAGCAAGCGATCGTCGGTGGCAGTGCCATCGTGCCGGTCTTTCAAAAATCCAGCCTTTCAAAACTTAGCCTTTCCTTGTATGGGGAGATGAACGGACGTTTCGTGACCATCGGTAGTCCAAGTGGTCAGGGCAGTCCCCCCATAGGAGAACTGTATAACAACACCACAGCTCCAGGGCTCGCCACTCAGCCGGCGTTTGTTCAATTCGGCGAGGGCATCCGGATGAAGCCGAATCTCTTCAATAACCACTTGCAACTGAACTATCTGTTTACGTTCCAGCAGTTCGATGCTACGTCGAACTCAACTTATTCCTTTCGGCGATGGGTCGGCGATTTCGGCCATGTGTTCCCGCTTTATGGAAAAACACCGCCAGGGCCGCGCCAGTTCAATGGACCTGACTCCTGCGCCACTGCGCCGGGCGATACTTGTCCGCCAGTTTCGTACTCCATCAACCGACAGGGTGCGATTGGTGTACGGGTGCTGCTTACTGAATCCATCGCTAATGCCGGCAGCGTGGTGCCCTTTTACTTTCAGCCTACGCTGGGTGGCGGGGACATCAATGGAAACACGTACCTGGCCAGCTACCCGGACTATCGCTTCCGCGCACCCAACCTGCTGCTGATACGAGAGAGCTTTGAGCACTCGATCTGGGGACCGTTTGGCTTTAGCTTCATGGCAGACCAGGGCAAGGTGGCCCTCACCCGAGGCAATGTAAACTTTGACAATCTCCAGCACAGCTTTGCGGCGGGATTCACTATTCGGGCTGGGGGCTCGCCAATGGTCTATTTTCTCTTCGCGTGGGGCGGCAACAGCACTTCCCACAATATTGTGAATGTGGATACGTCGTTGCTCGGCGGCGCCGCGCGGCCCTCGCTGTTCTGAGTAGGATCTTAGCGCCGGAAAATTGTTGAGCTATTGGCCCAGTTATGGCCAGAGTTTGTCGCCAGACTTAGCCTTATCGTCGTTCTTCGGGAAACCGAGCCGAAACTATTTCCTTTGAAAGGTCCTTCTTACCACCGCCAAGACGCACCGAAGATCCGGACAGCGTGAATAAACCATATTCTTGCAAAAGAGGTTTTAGCGTATCTCGATATTCCAGTGGCAGACTTTCCCAGTTGACCCAAGGCGGGTTCCCCCGCGATGTAACCCACATGGTCGACAAAGAAGGGGGCGAAATTGTTCTTAATAATTCTCGCCCAGATATTATTACAGCCCCATATATTCCGGATGGTAGTCCTTCCAGATACCAGTTGGGGGCGAGATCTGGCGCACGGGAACGTCTTCAGCATGCTTGGCGGTCCGAACCCATTCCCAGGCATGCAGGATCTCGGAGGTATCGAAGTAACGTGTCTCGGACTGGAGCACGGCCGCGCCTGCGGTGAGAATGGCGACAATCTCTTCCCACTTGTCGGCTCCGACCACCGCCATGCGTGCGATGTGGTCGGTGTGCTTCTGCAGGAAGCGCATCTCGTTCCAGCGCGCGCCCCAGTCGGCACCGTGCATCTCGCAAAGATCGGCCAGGATGCCGATGGGCTTGTGTTTGCGCTCGGCGATCAGGAATCCGATCTGCGGTTCGAAGCCCTTGATGTCCTCCGCAGTCATCTTGCCGATGACCTTGAAGCCGATTACTCCACCTGAGCTCTCCTTGAGTCGTTCGATCATGCTGTGCGCGCTCCTGCTTTTCTTGGGGGGCTAAAGCCCCTGTATTAAGTTGACGGCCTGAACGCAGGCCTGAAGGCCTGCTCTACCGTGCCTCTGGCCAGCCTCTTGCGAAACGGCAGTATATCCCAAGCCTGCTGAGGCGCGCCGTCCACGCAGAAGAGGGCATCCTGTTGCGCGCGCCGGACAGGCGGATTGTTGTATCTTGTCCTGAGGCCAACACTATGACACAAACAGCGGTCCTCGGCGGTGGCTGCTTCTGGTGCGTGGAAGCTGCATTCAACCAGTTGCAAGGTGTGCAGCGCGTTGCCTCTGGTTACATGGGCGGGCACGTGCAAACCCCCAGTTACGAGCAGGTGTGCAGCGGTAAGACCGGGCACGTTGAAGTGGCCGAGATCACCTTCGACCCAGCCGTCATCAGTTACGAAGACCTGCTGGAAGTCTTCTTCACGGTGCACGATCCGACCACGCTGAACCGGCAGGGCAACGACGTCGGCGAGCAGTATCGCTCGGTGATTTTTTACCGTGATGAGGAGCAGCACCAGACCGCACAAAAAGTCATCGACCAGTTAACCAAGGAACGTGCTTTCAAGGACCCGATCGTCACCACGGTTGAGCCTGCCTCCACGTTTTATCCCGCTGAGGAGTACCACCAGGACTACTTCAAGAACCACCCTTACCAGCCATACTGCATGTTCGTGGTCTCGCCGAAGGTGAAGAAGATCCGGGAGAAGTTTGCGAAACGGCTGAAAGCCTAGAACGGCCCCTGCCCTTCCCTTTCCGAGAGCCTTTTTCGGAAACCATTCTAAGGCCGCGCTGAGACAGATTCGCGTTGCACGGCGACTTCGGTCCTGGCATCACGCGAGACGGAGAGGAGCAGCAATGTCACGTCGTCAGTGAAGTTGCCGTTAGCGTGCTCGCGGACATCGTCCATGATGGCCTGCCACTGTTCCGGCAATGGCGCAGCGCTGGCGTGGAGGATTCGCGCCAGGCGCTCGGCGCCGAACTCCTCACCAGAATCGTTTGCCGCTTCTGTGACGCCGTCGGTGTAAAGCAGCAGGCGATCGCCGCTCGACAAACGCAGCCGCTCGGAACGAAAGCCCGCGTCCAGCATGAGTCCGAGAACAGGACGCGTGGGCGCAAGCGATTCAACTGAGCCATCATTGCGGCGTACGATGGGTGGACAATGTCCGGCGTTCACGAAATTCAGAACACGGCTGGTGAGGTCGAGCACGCCATAGAAGATAGTTAAGTAATGACCTTCGCCCAACTGATTGCGCAGGATCGTCTCCACCTGGCTCAGGATCGCCTCGGGACTGTTGCTTGACGACGACAGCGTAGTGACCGATGCGTACAGCATGGCCGCAATCAGCGCGCCCGGCGTGCCTTTGCCGGAAACGTCGGCCACGCAGAAGTGTAGCTCACCGGCGGCGGGTTGCCAGACTCCGAAGTAGTCGCCGCCAACAACGCCCGCGGGTATGCTGTCGCCAAAGATCTCAATTCCTTCCGCCACCAGATGGCGCTGCGGCACGATGCGCGTCTGCAACTCATGCGCGTCATGACGCTCGACTTCCGAGATGCGCTGCGACGAACGGACCTGCTGCGCGCGCTGAGTTAGCGAATGCACTTTTTCCAGCAGCGCATCGTTGCTCCACGGCTTCTCGATGAAGTCTGACGCGCCATGCTGCATTGCGCTGACTGCCAGGTCCACGTTGCCCCAGGCCGTGAGCGCGATGATCGGCATAGTCGCGTCAGCTTTACGGAAGTGCTGAATCAGTTCCAGGCCCTCGATGCCTGAGGTGCTGTCGCGCTGGTAGTTCATGTCCAGCAGGGCGACCTCGGGCGCACGCTGCTGTGCTGCGGTGAGCGCTTCTTGTGGCGAGGCGCACAGCACCACGGAATAACCTTGCCCGCGAAGCAGCATGGCCAGCGCCTCGCGCACATACTCCTGATCTTCCGCTATCAGAATGATCGATTCTTGGTTCGCCGGTACCATAAAGCTCCTGCGACCATGAAGTGCAGATGCGTTGCCACCGGCGCGAGCGAGCTAACCCTCACAGGAGCAATGCGATAAGGCTGGTTTCGCCCCGTTCCTCGCCCACAAACGCAAATAGGGTGTCCGAATATGGACAAGGCCGGCGCACGCTCCTTGCTCTACTTCTTCTTGACGGCAGGAGAGGCCGCGAGGGGATTCACTACGGCTGCCATCGCGTGTTCGACAACGTGCGCGACGCGCAACACAGTTGGCTCGTCGAAGTACTTGCCGAAAACCTGCATGCCGATGGGCAATCCTTCTTTGCTCTTGCCACACGGAACGGAGATTCCGGGAATGCCGGCCAGGTTCGCGGTCACGGTATAAATGTCTGCCAGGTACATCGCCAGAGGATCGTCCGTCTTTTCGCCCAGCTTGAACGCTGGGGTCGGTGTCGTAGGCGTGACGATGGCATCTACTTTCGCAAAAGCCTGATCAAAGTCGCGCGCCAGCAGACCGCGCACCCGCTGCGCCTTCAGGTAGTACGCATCGTAATATCCGGCGCTCAGCGCGTAGGTTCCCAGCATGATGCGCCGCTTCACTTCGGTTCCCAGGCCGGCATCGCGCGTCCTGCGATACATTTCGGCGAGAGTCTTGCCATCGCTGGCTCGCACTCCGTAGCGCACGCCGTCGTAGCGCGCCAGGTTCGACGAGGCTTCGGCGGTCGCGACCACGTAATAGGTCGGAATGGCGTATTCGGTGTGCGGCAGCGAGATGGGAACAATCTCGCATCCAGCCTTCGCCAGCTCTTGGATCGCAGCTTCCACGGCAGCGCGAACCTCGGCATTGAGGCCTTCGCCGAAATACTCCGTCGGGACGCCGATCCTCAGGCCCTTCACCTGCTGGCCAACGTGCTCCAGATAATTCGGCACCGGAACGTCCGCTGAAGTCGAATCCAGGGGATCGCGGCCAGCCATGCATTGCAACATCAAGGCAACGTCCTTGACGGTCTTGCCGAACGGCCCAACATGGTCGAGTGACGACGCGAAGGCGATCAGTCCGTAGCGCGACACTCGTCCGTAGGTGGGCTTCAATCCGACGACACCGCAGAACGCGGCAGGCTGGCGAATTGATCCGCCGGTGTCAGAGCCGATCGACGCAACCGCGGTCCCAGCGGCCACGACTGCGGCCGAACCTCCCGAGGAACCGCCGGGCACGCGCGAGTGGTCATGCGGATTGCGCACCGGATGGAATCCGGAGTTCTCGTTCGACGAGCCCATGGCGAACTCGTCGCAATTTGTCTTGCCGAGGATGGTTGCCCCCGCGCCTTCCAGTCGCTGCACCGCAGTGGCATCGTAGGGCGCAATGAAGTTCGCCAAGACTTTCGAACCCGCGGTCGTGCGCACGCCTTTCGTCGTGAACACGTCCTTGATCGCGATCGGCACTCCTGCCATTGGCGGCAGCGCGTCGCCTTTATCGGCCAGCGCGTCAACGTACGCGGCCTGCTGGTAAGCGCGATCCCTGCATAGCGTCAGATAAGCGCCGATCGCGCTGTCCTCGGCGTCAATCTTCTGGTAAAACGCGTCCACCAGCGCGGTGGCGGTTGTCTGCTTTTCCAGCACTGCAGTGCGGGCCGACTCGACTGTGAGGGGATCGATGTTCATACTGGCTACCGCTCGATCACTTTCGGCACTTTGAAGAAAACTCCATCGGAAGCCGGCGCGTTGTGCAGGGCAACGTCGTGCGGCAGCGAGGGACGCGGTTCGTCAGGCCGCATCGCGCCGCTGCCATCCTGCGAGACGCCGTAGCGGCTGGCGACCTGCGCCATCGGCTCAATATCGGCGGTGTTCAACTCGTTGAGCCGATCAATGTAGCCGAGGATGGAGTTCAGGTCCTTCAACATGCGAGCGCGCTCGTCCTCGGTTAGATCGAGGTACGCGAGGTCGGCGACATAAGAAACGTCTTTTTCTGTGACCATTATTCTGCCCTTACTGTCGTTTGATGCTGGATGACCGCAGATCCCTCGACTACGCTTCGCTCCGCTCGGGATGACAACGGAAGACGGCAATCGCTAAGACACTCTATCGCTGTGCGCGGCCCTTCACCACAAACTTGACTGCATTCACCGGTTGCGCGCTGATCGGTTTCAACGCCGCAAGATACTGTTGCGTCAAGCTCTGCAATTGATGTTGCCAGGTCGCGTCGGGAACTTCGACGGTGAGCACTCCTTCTGCGTAACCGATTGCGCTGGTCTTCTCCGCGACCTTGGCTCCGCAGGCCAAAGGCCAAGCCAGCAGGGGGGCGTCGTCGCCCGCTTGCTGGCGCAAAGTTTCGGCGAAGATCTTCTTCAAGGTTGAGCTTGCGTGTTGCATTGGGTCCGAACTTCGATTGTAGAGCAGAGGAAGCGCTCTTCGCTTTTCGCTTACGCTCTTCGCCAGAAATTCAGTTGGCGCATCACTGCGATCCCTCGCTATCGGATAGTCAGTTCGCCTGCGGAAACTCACGGCGCACGAGGGCCAGCGCGTCGTCCTTCGTGTGGAGCGCGCCTTCCAACTGCGCGTCCTCGACGGCGGAGAGAATCTCGCGAAACTGCGGGCCTGGATGGTATCCGAGGGCGATGAGGTCCTCGCCGGTCAGCAGCGGTTTCGGCCTGATCTCCTCCTCCGGCATTTGCTGCAGACGCTGGCGCACGAAGTCATACAGCGACAGATTGCCGTGACTGCTGAGGCAGTCAATGCGATGCAGCTCCAGATGCTCGTCGAAGCGGGGGAGGCGCAGGAAGCGCTTCAGGGTCGATTCCTTCATGCGCTCTGCGTCGGCGAAGCGCATGTGGTTGGCCACCAGCTCGGCGATCTGGCGCGTGTCTTCGTTGGAGAAGTGCAGACGGTGTGCGATCTCCTCCGCCATGCGTGTGCCGACTTCGACGTGCCCGTCGAAACGGATGCGGTCGGGCGCGACGCGGAAGGTCGGCGGCTTGCCGACATCGTGCAGCAGTGCTCCCCATGCCAGCGCGCGCGAACATCGCGGCGGCAGCCTCTCCAGCAACAGCAGCGTGTGGATCCAGACGTCGCCCTCGGGGTGGAACTCGGGCGGCTGCTCGATGCCGTGCATGCGATCCACCTCGGGCAGTACTTGCCTCAGCAGTCCGGTGCCGTCGAGCAGCTCGAAAGCGCGGCGCGCGTGGCCTTCGGTTAGCATCTTGGTCAGCTCGTCGCGGACGCGCTCGCGGCTGACCTGTTGAATGTCCGGCGCCAGGCGCTGGATGGCGGCGAAGGTTTGCGGCTCGATAGTGTAGCCGAGCCGCGCGGCGAAGCGCACCGCACGCAACATGCGCAGCTTGTCTTCGGCGAAGCGGCGTTCCGGGTCGCCGATGGCGCGGATGATGCCGGCTTGCAGGTCGTCGCGGCCACCGACGAAGTCGAGCACGCGATTGCCGTCCAGCGGATCCATGAGCAGGCCGTTGATGGTGAAGTCGCGGCGCTGCACGTCCTCTTGCGGATCTTTGGAGTAGCTGACCCGGTCGGGATGACGGCCGTCGGTATAGGTGCCGTCGTTGCGGAAGGTTGCAACCTCGACGTAGTTGGGGTGCTCGGAAGGAAGTTCCGCGGGCGACACCGGGTGCCCCACCCAAGCTTCTGTTGCTTGGGTGGGAGCTCTTAGTGGCACCAGCACCACGCCGAACTGCGCGCCCACGGCATAAGTGTCCGGGAAGATGCGCATGACCTCGACCGGCGTTGCGTCGGTGGCAACGTCGTAATCGGCGGGAATGACGCCGAGGAGCGTGTCGCGGACGCAGCCTCCGGCGAAGTAGGCTTGGAAGCCGCGGCTGCGTAGCTGGTGAACGATGTTGGTGGCGTGCTGCTGCATGGACAAAGTTGATTGTAGCGGGAAGGTTTCCGCGGCCGCTAAACCGGCCGTTGAAAAGTTTCAAAAAGCAGATCCCTCGCGGACTGAAGTCCGCTCGTGATGACAAAATCTTAGCGGTTTCGCTCGTACAATAATTCTGTGAGCGACGTTTACATCCTCGGCATCGAGAGCTCGTGCGACGAGACGGCGGCGGCAGTGGTGCGCTCGGGCGAGGAGCTGATCTCGAATGTGGTGTATTCGCAGTTCGCGACGCATTCGCCGTATGGCGGCGTTGTGCCCGAGCTAGCATCGCGCGAGCATTTGCGCGCCATTGTTCCGGTCGTGCGCAAGGCGCTGGAGGATGCAGGTAAGTCGTACGAGACGATTGACGCCATCGCCGTGACCAAGGGGCCGGGGCTGGCGGGATCGCTGCTCGTCGGTTTGAGCTATGCCAAGGCGCTGGCCTATGCGGTGGATAAGCCGCTCATCGGGGTGAATCATCTGGAGGGGCATATTCACGCGGTGCTGCTGGAGGAGCGGCAGAAGGGAAATCACGAGCTGGAATTTCCTGTGCTCGCCCTGGTGGTAAGCGGCGGACACACGCATCTTTATCTCGCGGAGCGCAAGCAAGACGGCTGGGTGTACCACGATGTGGGACATACCCGCGACGACGCTGCGGGCGAGGCTTTCGACAAGGTCGCCAAGCTGCTGGAGCTTGGGTATCCTGGCGGACCGGTCATCGACTACCTGGCACCGCACGGGAATCCCGAGGCGGTAAAGTTTCCCTTCGCGCAGATCAAGCATCGCGACCGAAATCCGCAGAACCGCCATGCGGATGATGACCGGCGAGTGGATTTCTCGTATAGCGGGATCAAGACCGCGGTGCTGCGTTACGTCGAGACGCATGACATGCGGAGGAAAATTGAAGAGCGGCGGCGGGCGATGGCTGAACTGGCGAGCCGCTCTCCCGCAGATTATCTGGCCGCCTGCGATCGGGAGACACTCGATCTGGTTGCTTCTTTTCAGCGGGCGGTGGTGAATGACCTGGTCAGCAAAACGCTACTGGCTGCAGGCGAGCACAACGTCGCCACGCTGTTTGTAACCGGCGGGGTCGCTGCCAACAGCGAACTGCGGAAGACGTTCGAAGAACGCGCTGCCGAGGAAGGTGTGCCGGTCTATTTCCCCTCCCGCAAACTTTCCACCGATAACGCTGCCATGATTGCGGCTGCGGCGTATCCGCGATTTCTTGCCGGCGAGTTTGCCGAGGCGGACTTTTCCGCCGATGCAGCGCTGCGGCTGCGATAGGGCAAGCTCGGCGAGAAAACGGATCCCTCGCGGGCTGAACTCACCCCAACAAGCGCAAAAACGGCGCTCGTTGGGGGCCCCGGTTCGCCCGCTCGTGATGACAAAACTATAGAGACCTCTGCGGTGCACCTACAGGTGCGCCCCTTCAAAACTCTCCAACTTTGCTTTCAACAAGCATCTTCTAAACTAATCTCGGCCCGCGCGCTAAGCCCTGTCCGAGCGGACTGGCTATTCCTCTGGAGTGGAGATTTTGGACTCGATGTCCATGTCGCGGAATTCGCTCGACTCGAAGATTTCGCGGCAGTCGAGACACTCGACGTATTCCGCGTCTTCGTCACGTGAGACGATTTGGACACGAGGATGAAGACACTGCTGGTCCATGGGTTTGCTCTACAAGAGGCTGGACATCCTGGGCGCCGGCTGGCTCATTTTTGTTCGAGCACGCCTCCGCCGTGAGCAGAGGCGATTTGTCCGGTATTTTAGACTGGCCGGGCGGCTTGTCAAGCGTTTCTCGCATCCGGAATATTAATTCTGTAGGTGAGGCGTTACTGGCGGATGGAGAAAACTCCAGGCGGCGGGGACGGCCGTCGGCCGAATATCCGACACAAATCATCGCCATTCTGTAAGCCATTCACTGCTTAGGACTTACAGCTAACTGCACGAGATGACCGTTCGCTGCGAAGGGTTGCAATCGGCGCAAGCCCGTCGTAGAATCAAACTGCGACTGATTTGGTCGCATATTCATCTGAGTAACTGATGCTGAAACTTACCAAGAAGGCGGACTACGGGCTAATCGCCATGCGGCACTTGGCCGAGCACGCCGACTTGGGAGCGTGCAGCGCGAAGGACCTGGCCGAGATGTACATGATGCCGCAGGAGGCGTTAGCAAAGATCCTGCAGAAGCTGACCAAGGCCGGGCTGCTGGTTTCGCAGTATGGAACCAACGGCGGCTACACCCTGGCTCGCGATCCGCGGAGCATCAGCGCGTTTGAGGTGATTCGGGCGATTGATGGACCCTTGTTCATCACCTCGTGCAGCGCGGCGACTGAAGATTGCGATCAGAGCGACCGCTGCACGGTGCGCGGACCACTGCTCAAGGTGAGCCGCAGCATCGAGGAAGTTTTGAACCGACTGACGATTTGGGAGATGACCGAACCGGAGCACGATGCCACGCCGGAGCTGGTCACTCTGGGTTGGAATTCGAGCAAGGCAGAACGAGTTTAGGAGATTTCATACGCGATGAGCACGAATGTGATTTCGGGCAATGGTAATAAGGATGTGAAGCTACCCATCTACATGGACAACCACGCCACGACGCGGACCGATCCGCGGGTATTGGAAGAGATGCTGCCGTACTACACGGAGAAGTTTGGCAACGCGGCGAGCCGCAACCACGAATTTGGTTGGATTGCCGAGCAGGCGGTGGAGCAGGCGCGGGAACGCATCGCCAAGCTGATTGGCGCGACGGCGAAGGAAATCATCTTTACTTCCGGTGCGACCGAGAGCGACAACCTGGCCATCAAGGGTGTCGCCGAGATGTACAAAGAAAAGGGCAATCACATCATCACTCAGGCCATCGAGCACAAGGCCGTGCTCGACACCTGCAAGCGCCTGGAAAAGTACGGTTTTCGCGTTACTTATCTTCCGGTGCAGAAGGATGGCCGCATCGATCTCGACGATCTGAAGCGCTCGATGGACGACAAGACCATCCTGGTCACGATTATGGCTGCCAACAACGAGATCGGCGCACTGCAGCCGATCCGCGAGATTGGCGCCCTGTGTCACGAGCGCGGTGTGTTGTTCCACACCGACGCGGTGCAGGCGATTGGCAAGGTCCCATTCAACGTGATTCAGGACAACGTGGACCTGGCCTCGATTACGGCACACAAGCTCTACGGTCCGAAGGGCGTCGGCGCGCTTTATGTGAGGCGTAAGAATCCGCGGGTGCAGTTGGTGGCGCAGATTGACGGAGGCGGCCACGAGCGCGGTATGCGATCGGGCACGTTGAATGTTCCGGGAATTGTGGGACTGGGCAAAGCCTGCGAGATCGCTACCAACGAAATGGGCGAGGAAGCGAAGAAGCTTGCCGTCTTGCGCGACCGCCTGAAGGACGCCATCATGGGACATCTCGACGAGGTTTACATCAACGGCTCGGTGGAGCATCGTCTGCCTGGCAACTTGAACATCAGCTTCGCGTACGTGGAAGGTGAATCGCTGCTGATGGGCATCAACGATATTGCGGTTTCCAGCGGTTCGGCGTGCACCTCGGCGACGCTGGAGCCATCTTATGTATTAAAGGCCCTGGGCGCGGGCGATGACCTGGCCCACAGCTCGATCCGGTTCGGCCTGGGACGCTTCAACACGGAAGCCGAAGTGGATTACGTGGCCGAACGCGTGGTGGATACGGTGAAGCGGCTGCGCGAGTTGTCGCCGTTGTACGAGATGGCGAAAGAAGGGATTGATTTGACGAAGGTACAGTGGGCGGCTGAGCCGACTCACTAATTCAGTTCGGGTAGAGCGACGCTTCGGCGCCGCGACGGCCTAGCGAATTGTTTTTGAGCCGGCTTTAGCCGGCGGCAGATTTGCAAATTTAGGAGACTAACTTCATGGCATACAGTGACAAGGTCCTTGACCATTACACACACCCTCGCAACGTGGGCTCGATGGACAAAAACAGCTCCGAAGTGGGCACCGGCCTGGTGGGCGCGCCGGAATGCGGCGACGTAATGAAGCTGCAGATCAAGGTGAACCCAACGACCAACATCATCGAGGACGCCAAATTCAAGACGTTTGGCTGCGGCTCGGCGATTGCGTCTTCCTCGCTCGCGACCGAGTGGGTGAAGGGTAAGACGGTGGACGAGGCCCTCACCATCAAGAACACCGATATCGTGAAGGAGCTATCGCTGCCTCCGGTGAAGATCCACTGTTCGGTGCTGGCGGAAGATGCGATTCGCGCCGCCATCGGTGACTGGAAGAAGAAGAACGGGGTAACGCAGACTCAGGCGAACAGCACTGCAGTCGAGCAGACGGCGTAAACTGTTGCTGAGGGCGGCGTGCCTGCCTCTCGGTGAGGTGCGCCGAAACGGGACCATGAGCACGATCAATATAGAAAATCCGGAGCAAACCTCCGCTCCCGCCGCCACAGGTATTCAGGTGACGGAGAAGGCGGTAGCTCGCATTCGCGCGGTGATGGCGAAAGAGAATATTTCGCCAAGCGAGGGTGGGCTTCGTCTGGGGGTGCAGGGTGGTGGCTGCTCGGGACTGAGTTACAACATCCGCTTCGACACGCAGCCACGTGAACGCGATCGTATCTTTGAATTCGGCGGCGTTCGTGTCTTCGTTGATCCGAAGTCGTTTATTTATCTGCACGGCATGGTGCTGGATTACGAAGAGACCCTGATGCACCAGGGATTTGTGTTCCAGAACCCGAACGCGAAGAAGTCGTGTGGCTGCGGCACTTCGTTTTCGTGAGGAGCCAGCTGACGCGGCGGGAATGCAACTCGCAGCACGCGCCAATGGTGGATGCGGAAAATCACAGTAGTTGATTTCGGCCCCGGGCGTGAGCTCGGGGCCGACAGTCTAAGGGAACGAATACGGCCCGCAGGACGGGAAGAATCTGATGCCTCACACAGAGGACAAGGGCGCGAAGGACAGCGGGATTTTTGTTGTGAGTCACGGCAAGCCCGCTCAGGCCAACTGCTGGTCCTGCGGAGCCATGCGCGCCGCACACTTTTGCCAGCAGTGTGGCAAGGTGCAGCCGCCAGTGCCGGTGGACTATTTCACTTTTTTCGGGCTGCCATACAAGCTAAACCTGGAGACCGCAAAACTCGAGCGCGAGTTTTACGAGCTGAGTCGGCATCTGCATCCCGATATCAACGCGATCAAGAGCGAGCGCGAGCAGGAGTGGGCGCTGGAGCAAAGTTCGCACCTGAATGACGCCTATCGCACCCTGAAGGACCCGATCACCCGCACCGAGTATCTGCTGCGGCTGCAGGGCGTGCAACTGGAAGAGCAATCCAAGGCGGCGACCGAAGAGGCGCGGCGCACCGGTCAGCTCAAGAAGCAGGTTGTTCCTCCCGACTTGCTGGAAGAAGTGTTTGAGCTCAACATGCAGCTCGAAGAGATGCGGATGAACAAGAAGATGGGGGAGAGCGACCGCACTCTTGAGCGCGAATTAAAGGACGCGAAGACGCACTTGCAGGCCAGATATGACGGCATGATGCAGGAGTTATCCGCTGCCTGGAACGAGTGGGACGCGCTGGTTGATCGCGGTGAACAGGGCGAAACCGTGCTGGACGACGATCGCCTGGCGGTGCGCAACAAGATGGTGGAGGTGCTGAACCGGCGCAACTATCTGCGCAACTTGCTGCGCGACATTGATGAAGTGTTGGGGGGCTGAAGGACGCTGTTCGCCTTTCGCTATTCGCTTATCGCCAGACCCGACCCTACCAGGGCATGCCCGGCGAAAAGCGAGGAGCGAAGAGCGACGGCCAGCGGTCCCATTAAGAGCTAGAGCTAAAGAATGGCTAACGAACGCATTGTCGGCATCGATCTGGGCACCACGAATTCGCTCGTGGCCTATATGGAAGGCGAGCGCCCGGTGGTCATTCCCGGCGAGGATGGTATGAATCTGGTGCCTTCGGTCGTGGCTCTGGATGAGAACGGACAGATCATCGTTGGCAACGCGGCTGGCAAGTACCTGATCGAAACTCCGGAGCGCGCAGTGTACAGCGTGAAGCGACTGATGGGCCGCGGCCTCGAAGACGTGCAGGACGAGCTGAAACTGTTTCCGTTTCGTGTGGCAGAAGACCTGGCACCTGGCGAGGTGCTTCGCATCAAGCTGGGGGACAAGACATTCACTCCGCCGGAACTGTCGGCGTTCATTCTGCGCCAACTGAAACGCAATGCCGAGCGTTACTTTGCCGCGCCGGTCACCCAGGCGGTCATCACAGTTCCCGCGTACTTCAACGATGCGCAGCGGCAAGCCACCAAGGATGCGGGCCGCATCGCCGGGTTGGAAGTGCTGCGCCTGGTCAACGAGCCTACCGCTGCTTCGCTTGCCTACGGTCTCGACCAAAAGCAGAGCGAAATGGTTGCGGTGTACGACCTGGGCGGCGGGACGTTCGACATTTCCATCCTCAAGTTGCACGAGGGAATCTTCGAGGTGGTCGCCACCAATGGCGACACCCACCTCGGCGGCGACGACATTGACAACCTGCTCATCACCATCGCGCTGGATGACATTCAGGGCGATATGAGCTTCGATGTCCGGCGCAACGCTGAGATCGTGCAGGCAATTCGCAAGGCCGTGATCGAAGCCAAGATCGCGCTGTCGGCGAACGAAAAGACCGCGCTCGAAGTCGAACTGCCCGGTGGCAAACGCTACCAGCGCGAGATCACGCGCGAGCAGTTCGAGCAGTTGATTCAGCCGGTGATCGAGCGAACAGTTGGCCCCGTGAAGCAGGCGCTGAAAGATGCCGGCCTGAAGCCGAAGGACATTAACGAAGCCGTGCTGGTGGGTGGTTCGACGCGAATTCCGCGGGTTCGCCAACTGGTGGAAGAGCTGTTCGAACGCACGCCGCACAGCGATTTGAATCCTGACGAGGTGGTCGCGCTCGGCGCGGCGGTACAGGCGAATATTCTCTCGGGCGGCTCGGAAGCGACCAAGGAAATGTTACTGCTCGACGTGACGCCGCTGTCGCTGGGCATCGAGTCGCTGGGCGGAGGTGTGGTGAAGATCATTCATCGCAACTCGACCATTCCGGCCTCGGCGAACGAGCACTTCACAACCGGCGTCGAGGGTCAGACGAACGTTGCCATCCATGTGGTGCAGGGTGAGCGCGAACTGGCGAAGGATTGCCGCTCGCTGGCGCGCTTCGATCTGAAGGGGATTCCGCCGATGCCGGCAGGTCTGCCGCGCATCGAGGTAAAGTTCCTCATCGACGCTAACGGTATTCTGCACGTGTCGGCACGCGAGTTGCGTAGCGGCAAGGAATCCGAAATCGAAGTGCAACCCAGCTATGGCCTGACCGATGAGCAGGTCGAGAACATGATTCTGGAATCGTTCGATTACGCCGAGGAGGACTTCCGCCAGCGGCAGGTGATCGAGGCGCGCAACGAAGCGGAGACCATGCTTACGGCGCTGGAGAAGGGCCACAACAATCCTGCGTGGGAGGAGCTATCGTCGCAGGAACGTGCGAACATCAACAAGCTTGAGGCCGCTCTGCGCGCGGTTATGAAGGAAGACGATTATCAGGCGGTTCGTAGCGCGATTGATGTGCTCAACCAGGGTACCATGCATCTGGCCGAGCTGATGATGGATACGGCAGTGAGCTCTGCGCTGAAGGGCAAAGACATGGCGACGGCAGACGTGGGCGAAGGCCCTGCCTCGCCGCATCCCATCGCGCAAGCGGAGATTAAATAACGACTGAGGACTTATGCCAGACGAAAAAACCCAAGGCGGCGGAGTGGCAACGGCGGAAGCGCTCGGACCTAACAGCGTTCGCGTCACGTTCCTCCCCGAGAACAAGAGCTTTGAATTCGAGCACGGCAAGCTGCCCTATCAGGATCACGGCAAGCCCGAGTCCATCCTCGATGTGGCCATGAATTTCGGACTGCACCTGGAGCACGCCTGCGGAGGCAATTGCGCCTGTACCACCTGCCACGTTGTGGTGAAGAAGGGCAAGGAACTGCTGAATGAGATGGACGACGAGGAAGCCGACCGTCTCGACATGGCCGCCGACCTGCAACTCAACTCGCGCCTGGGATGCCAGACCGTGATTGAGAAGCCCGGCGAGGTGGTGGTTGAGATACCATCGTGGAACCGGAACTACGTTTCGGAGGCGGCCAGCCACCACGACTGACGGTGCTAATCTAACTGCACGAGGAGATTATGCCTGCTGAATTGAGATGGGATGACGCTGAAGACATCGCGATTGCCCTCGCCGACAAGTTCCGGGACGTTAATCCTCTGGAGGTCCGCTTCACTGACCTTCATCGCTATGTCACCGAACTACCAACCTTCGTTGACGACCCCAAGATGTCGAACGAGGGCAAACTGGAAGCCATCCAGATGGCCTGGTTCGAAGAGTACCAGGATATGACCCGGTAATTGGGAAGGTGAGGGCTTTCTCCCCTAAATCGCCGCCGTCAGAGGCTAAAGCCCCAAGATAGTTGGGGCAGAGTTGCGGCACGTCCGAAGCCGTGCCCTGATACAAGACGATTAATGCGATGGGATTCTCCTTACTTCGCGTTGGCGCCGAAGGTCAGTCCCAATCCTGCCGTTAACAGCACGTCATTGTCCTTCTTCCGCGCCACGGGCTTGCTGTTGTAACGAGGGGTAAAGTTCAGGTTCCAGGTTATCGCTCGATACAACTTGCTCGCCAGGCCAAAGTCGAAGACCCCGCGATAACCTCCATTGTCGTTGAGGTAGGGGAAGAAATAAAAGTCCTGGGACACGGTGATGTTCGGCGCGAACTTGTGTTTGAACTCGTCGCCGATGGTCGCGTTCATCAGGTTGTTGGTCACACCGGTCACGGCGTAGACACTACCCTTGAACATATCGCTATGCTCTCTTTCCTATTGGCGTTCCGCGAGGATTGAACCCGGGATAGTGGTTGCAAATCCGGCTGGTTTTCGGCTTATGCGGAGACGGCAGCTTCGTCAGCAGGCGGGTACACAAAGGTGGGCGGGGTGCTAACTACGTGGCCGCAACTATTCGCGTCGGCAGTTCGATCTTCGCCAGGCGCAGATACTTGGCAGCTTCTTCGGGCGGTGTCGGGTTCTGGTAGAAGCCCGTTCCCCACTCGAAGCCGGCGATCTTAGTCAGTCGCGGCATGAACTCGACGTGCCAGTGGTAATGGTCCATTGCGGCCTCCTGCACCGGCGCGGTATGAATCACCAGGTTGTAGGAGGGGTAATCGAGCACTTTGTCGGCGCGCATCAGCAGGTTCTTAAGCGCCTTCGCCAGGCTCTCATACACCTGCGACGATGAGTTCTCGAAGGCCGACTCATGGCGCTTGGGAATGATCCACGTCTCAAACGGAAACCGCGGCGCGTAGGGTGCCAGCGTAAGAAAGCCGTCATTCTCCGCCACCACGCGGACGCCGGATTCGGTCTCCTGACGCACGATATCGCAGAAAACACACCGCTCCTTGTAGATGTAGTATTGTTTGGAGCCTTCCAGTTCTTCGATCACATGCTTGGGGACAATGGGCAGGGCGATCAACTGCCCGTGCGCATGTTCCAGCGTTGCGCCCGCGAGTGGTCCGTGATTCTTGAAGATCAGGATGTATTTGAAGCGCCGGTCCTTCTTCAGATCGACGATGCGGTCACGGAACGCCCATAGCACATCTTCGATTCGCTTCTCAGAAAGAGTCGCCAGGGTCGCGTCGTGCTCTGGCGTCTCAATGATGACCTCGTGCGCGCCGATGCCGTTCATTTTGTCGAACATGCCTTCGGCCTGGCGACTCAGGCTTCCCTCGATGCCAAGCGCGGGGAACTTGTTGGGGACAACGCGCACCGTCCAGCCTTCTGAGTTGCTCGAAGCACCGTTCGGACGATACGCCAGAACTTCCGAGGGCGTCTTGCTTTCGTTGCCGGGACAGAACGGGCAGAAACCACCCTTCATCTTCACAGGCTCGCGGCTAAAGTCGGTTGGGCGCTTGGCACGGTCAGTGGAAATAATGACCCACCGCCCGACAATCGGATCTTTGCGCAGCTCAGGCACGGACTAACCTCGCTCGGACAACCTTTTTATCTTACGCCTCGGCCAGCGCGCAACTCGTGCCTCCGGACTAAAGCCGTTTAGCAAATACTGTGATCCAGTTGGTACGGGTCGTGCGGCGCTTCGGCGCCGCGTTAAACCGACCCCCCCTTTGCCGTTGGAGCCGGCTTCAGCCGGCGACAGAGGCTGCCGTCGGCTGAAGCCGACTCGGGTCCCGATAACCGCGGTGACGCGGGCCTGAAGGCCCGCTCTACCCGGTCACAGCAAAAACTAAACCGCCCTAAGAGCTTCGACGCCGAAGTGCAAAAAAGAAAGCCTGGACAATCGCGGTCCAGGCCGTGAAAAGTGGCTCCTATTTCTTGCCATCCGCCAGGCCGATGCAATGCTCCAGCACATCCATGGCGATGTCGGCCTGCTCGGTCGTCAGCACCAAGGGTGGTGCGACGCGAATGCTGTTCGGGCCGCAACCGAGGAAGAGGACGCCGCGCTCGAACGCCAGCTCGACGATGCGATCACGTTCAGCAGCGCCCGGCGTCTTGGCCTTCTTGTCAGTGACGATCTCGACGCCGATCATCAGCCCGCGCCCGCGGACATCGCCCACGAGTTCGAGACGCTGCGGCCAGTCAGCGATGCGCTGCATGATGTGCTTGCCAACAACTTCGGCATTCCGGATGGCTTCCCGTTCCAGCACATCCATGGTCGCCAGCGCCGCGGCGATACAAACCGGATTTCCGCCGAACGTCGAAGCGTGCGAGCCGGGAACCCAGTCCATAATTTCTGCCTTCGCCATGGTGATGCCGAGCGGCATGCCACTGGCGATTCCCTTGGCGATGCAGACGATGTCGGGCTCGACGCCGGTGTGCTCGATGGCCCACCACTTGCCGGTACGGCCTGCACCCGACTGTACTTCGTCAGCTACCAGCAGAATGCCGTGGCGATCGCAGATGCGCCGCAGCTCCTGCATGAACACCGTGGGCGCAACCACGTATCCGCCCTCACCCTGAATCGGCTCGACGAAGATTGCGGCCACTTCCTCGGGAGGGAGCGTCGTCTTGAACAGCTTCTCCTCGATGAAGCGTGCGCAGCCCAGCGCAAAGGCCTCCGCTTCCTGTCCCCCGCCCACGCATCCGCGATAAACGTCGGGATAGCGCACATGGGTCACGCCGGGAACCAGCGGAGCAAAGCGGCGGCGCTGCTGCGGCTTGGAGGCGGTCAGCGACAAAGCGCCCATAGTCCGTCCGTGGAACGCGCCGTAGAAGGCGATGATGTTCTGCCGCTTGGTGTGATAGCGCGCCATCTTCAGAGCGGCTTCAACCGCTTCGGCGCCCGAGTTGCCGTAGTAGAACTTGTGCGGCCCCTTCATGGGCGCGACTTTGGACAGGCGCTCGGCAAGCGTCACCAGTTGCTCGTAATAGAAGTCGGTGCCAGACATGTGAATCAGTTCGGCAGCCTGCTTCTGAATGGCGGCGACGACCTCCGGATGGCAATGGCCGGTTGAGGTAACGGCGATGCCGGACGAAAAGTCGAGGAACTCGTTGCCGTCCATGTCCTCGACGATCACGCCGCGGCCGCGCTTGGCGACCAACGGGTAAGAGCGGGTGTACGACGGCGAAATGTAGCGCTCATCGCCCTCCAGAATGCGGCGAGCGTTGGGGCCGGGCAGCGTGGTCTTAATGTTCGGACCAGCGACTTGAATCAGAGTATTTGCGGTCATGGTCTTCTCCTCAAAAGGCTTGCGGTACAGGTTGCGCACCGGAGCTGTGTCGGGCCGCGCGCGAAGTCTGGTTGGACTGGGAAACGCGGCTGGAAAAGGGAGAATGAAGGACTAGTCGCCGGAAAAAAGATTGGGACGCGCCATGGACGGAGCGAGCTTTGACTCGGCGCGTGATGAGATTGGCTGTGACCAGGCCCCTCGCACACTGAAGCCAAGAACCGTCTTTAGCACGGCAGAGGCTAGGTGATGCGGGTTGGTGGGGCGAGGCTTCACGACCATATCCTACTTAGATTATAGCCGCTTGACGTGGGCGGCGTAACCCTAAAAACGAGATCTGCTGGACAACCCAAGCCGCTTGGGTTATGATTTAAACCGTGGCATCGATTCGCTTCGACGGCGTGTTGTTTGTCGCGTATCAGCAGGATCACACGCCTCGCCATGTGCACGCCTTCGTGGACGAGGTGGAAGTCATCGTGGACCTGCGTCCCAACCGTACCGTCGCGCTGGCAGATCGTCCCGATGCCGTCCGTCCCGGCAACGCCAAGCGAAGCTCTGTGCGTCGCATCCTGAGCACTGCCGCAGAGCATTTTGACGAACTGGTCGCCACATGGGAGAGAATGCATGCCTAAATCCAAAGCAGCAGTGAATACGACCAACCAAGAAATCGATAGCGCCCTCGCTCGGGCTCGTAAGTTCGCAGCATCCGACAGGCGCGTCATTCGGGTTGCTTACGAGAAGAAGTCCGACCTGCTGACTCTTCACCTGGACGACGGCGTGCGCGTGTCGATTCCTCGTATGAGTCTTCAGGGGCTACGGGACGCAAAACCGGCGCAGTTGTCAAAGGTCGAGATTCTGGGTCGCGGTACCGGACTGCACTGGCCGCTGCTCGACGTGGACCACTATGTGCCTGGCCTGCTGAATCATGTGTTTGGCACCAGCCGTTGGATGGCGGAACTGGGCCGTCGCGGAGGGGCGGCCACCAGCACTGCCAAAGCTTCGGCCGCCCGCGCGAATGGCAAGAAGGGTGGCCGTCCCAGAGAGCGCGTCGCATAAGCGCGGCGTGACCTGCGAGCTTCCTCGTTTTGTTCGGAAGAATCAGCGCACCCTCTCCAGATGTTCTGCAATCTCCAGCAACTTGGTGACCGTGTTCCAGTTTCTGCCGGTTCCAGACTTCTTCAGGGTCCTCTCGATCGCCCGCCACAGCTTCGAACGTCCCATGCCGTCGGGAAAGTAGATGTAGAGCTCGCAGCCGCCGACGTGTACCTCTTCGCCCGCAGTCTTGACTTTCACCAACTCATCGCGAACCTCGGGGCGTGGAGCAGTGGCGAGGAAAGTGACGAGGAATTTGCTGTTATCGATGCCAGTCCGGTTCGCAAATGGATTCCTTGCAACCACATCTCTTAGCTCCGAAGTCGTGCGGAGAAGGACGCTGGGACGAAAACCGAACTTGCGCTCGATTGCATCCTCGATCTGTTTTGCCAGTGTCGCCAGGTCTTTCGCCTTGGTCTTGAAAACGACATTGCCGCTCTGCACATGGGTCTGCACCTCAAGCAGGCCGAGCGACACGTAGAGGTCGCGCAATACGTCCATCTTGATCTTGTTGCGGCCGACAACATTGACGCCACGCAGCATGGAAATAACGACGGGCATAGGGTTGAGAATACTACGCTGCGAACCCGGCCGGTACTAGAGTCGTTCTTGACCCTCTTTCTGGCAGCCCCCTACAATCGAAGATTCTCCACTGCACGCCAAAACTATGCCGCTTCAGCTTTTTAATACTCTGTCCGGAAAAGTCGGGGAGTTCCGCCCGCTGGAAGACAACCTGGTGCGCATGTACGCCTGCGGCCCAACGGTTTACGACTACGGGCACATCGGCAACTTCCGCACCTTCATCGTGGTGGACACTCTGCGGCGCTTTCTGAAGCAGAGCGACTACAAGCTGAAGCACGTGATGAACATCACGGACGTCGATGACAAGATCATTCGCAACGCGGCGCGCGACGGAGTCAGCGTGCAGGAGTACACCCAGAAATATAAGAGGGCATTTCTGGAAGATGCCGATGCGCTGAACATCGAACGTCCGGAGTTCCTGGTCAGCGCCACGGACCACATTCAGGAGATGGCGCGCTTCATCAAGGCGCTTGAGGAGAAAGGCTTCGCCTATCGCACCGAGGATGGCTCGTATTATTTCCGGATTGCAAAGTTTCCGGAGTACGGCAAGCTTTCCAAGAAGGACTTCGCCGGCATGACCGACGGCGCGCGCGTGGACGTGGACGAATATGACAAGGACAATGCTCGCGACTTCGCCCTGTGGAAGGCCCCCAAGCCGGGCGAGGCGTTCTGGGAGACAGAGATTGGCCCGGGCCGTCCGGGCTGGCACATTGAGTGTTCCACCATGTCCATGGAGTACCTCGGCGATACTTTCGACATTCACCTGGGCGGCGAAGATCTGATCTTCCCTCATCACGAAAACGAAATTGCGCAATCGGAGGCCAAGACCGGCAAGGCCTTCGCCCACTTCTGGGTACATTCGCGCTTCCTGCTGGTGGAAGGCGAGAAGATGGCGAAGAGCGCGGGCAATTTCTACACCGTGCGCGACCTCATCCTGATGGGACACAAGCCGTCGTCCATTCGCTTTCTGCTGATGTCGGTGCCGTACCGCAAGCCGCTCAATTTCACCTTTGATGGCCTGACGCAGGCGGCGAACTCCGTCGAGCGCTTGCGTAACTTCAAGCTGCGGCTGGAGAGCTCGCAGTTCGCCGATGACAACAACGTAATCATTGCCGAGATCGCGGAGAGGACCTCGGCAGAGATGCGCGCAGGGCTGGATGATGATCTGAACACGGCACGCGCTCTGGGCGCTATTTTTGACATGGTTCGCGACGTGAACGCCGCAGCCGACGCCGGAGAAGTACGCAAGGGCGATGTCCCGCGGCTGCTGCAAGTACTGCGGCAGTTCGAGGAGATTTTCGCGGTGCTCAAAGATGACGATGCCGCCAAGGTGCGTGCGACCGTAGAGTGGGCAAAGCAGGAAGGACTCCAGAACAAGATCAGTGCGCAAACTGCCGAACTGGCCAAAGCCGCCGCTCTTTCGGATGCCGACATCGAGCGCCTCATCGGCGAACATTCGCAAGCTCGCAAGGCACGAGATTTTGCGCGCTCTGATGCTATCCGCGCGGAGTTGGCCGAGCAGGGCGTCCTTCTGGAAAACACCAAGGACGGAGTGCGCTGGAGAAGGAAATAGCTTTCCGCTTCTTAGACTTCGGACTCTAATTCCGCGAAATACCGCCATCAAACCATCCGGGCGACCCGCAGAGTCACGGCTCGCCCGAATCGCCAGAATCCGGTCCAGGACCTGCTTCTCTTCTAGAGCGATTTCGCAGTGCCTGTATCCTCTTTGAAGGGGCACGCCTTCAGGCGTGCCGAAAGGCTGGGCGCAAAACATCGGCTTTAGAGGCTGCTGAAAAAGTCCGAAAAGCAGATTCCTCTTGGGCTGAAGCCCACTCGGAATGACAAGAAGAAAGGACTTGTACGGCGCACCTAAAGGTGCGCCCCTTCAAAACGCATGGCAAATGCCTTTTTTCAGC
>Ga0209040_10000534_pt1 | contig 29147 bp, 23 predicted proteins | sample BogFormECP12_OM3_FD_188240 | JGI IMG/M metagenome (GOLD analysis project Ga0209040, IMG submission 188240) | Bog forest soil microbial communities from Calvert Island, British Columbia, Canada - ECP12_OM3 (SPAdes) (version 2) | ecosystem: Environmental > Aquatic > Freshwater > Wetlands > Bog ... | reverse complement strand
GAGCCGTACGGCCGCAGGTCGCTGTTCTCAAAATAATTGAGGCGGTAGAACGCCCGCATATTCTCCTTGATGTTCCAGTCCAACCGTTCATCGGTGCTGAAGTCGCGATAAGGCTGCGATAGAACTGCGTGCAATCCATCAAAGGGATAATCAAATGGCTCCGCAGCCGTGAGGTCCTGCTTCACGCGCTCGGCGTCGGCAAACCAGAAAACCGTGTCCTTGAGAATCGCTCCTCCCGCGCGTCCGCCGAATTGCTCCCGCTGAAACGAATCGGCCGTGGAACCGGGCAGCGACGCTGCGCCCTGATCGCCGCGGAATAGTCCGAAAAGCTCTCCGTGAATCTGGTTGCTGCCGGAACGGGTCGCGATGTTCAGTCCGCCCGAAGAAGTCAGCCCGGTCGAGAGGTCCAGCAGGGAGCGCACCAGTTGAAATTCCTGGATCGCGCTCGTAGGAATATTCTGGGTTGAGCCGCCAACTATCTCATCGTTAATGTCGACTCCATCCACGGTCGTCCGCGCCGAATTCCCCAGGCGGCTCTCGAATGAGATCGCGGAAATACCATTCTTGCTGGCGTCAACCGTGCCGCCATCTTGAATCTGAACCCCAGGCTCGAGTTGACCCAGATCCATAAAATTGCGCCCGTTGACCGGAAGCTTTTCAACCTGGTCGCCGTTCAGCAGGCCTTGCAACATGGCTTGTTCGGTATTCGCTACAACTGCGCTTCTCTCCACTTCGACGATAGGCTTCTCCGCTTCCGGTTGCATGCGCATGTCGCCGTTCGCCGTGTTGCCGATTAGAACGGTCCATGGGATTTCTTTCACGTTGAAACCCTTGGCCCCGATCCGCACGACATACTCACCGGCCTGGATAGGACCCGATGTGTACAATCCCGCCGAAGATGTCGTCACAAGGATCACCGCACCCGTGGCCTTGTCTGTGATCTTCACCTGGGCCCCGCCAACCGCTGCCCCCGAGGGATCGCTGATCACACCAACGATGCTGCCCGTACCAACACTCGATTGTGCCAGCAATAATGGCGAAGCCAGCAGGAGAGTGATAGCGGCAAACACGAACCATGGCGAGAACACGGGTTGCAAGAACGCGCGCGGCGAGAAAAAATTCTGCTCTGGAAAGATTTGCCCTGGAAGGATCCGCCCTACAAAGATCCGCCTAACCCGAACTCTCGTGGCAAAACGCCGCCGCCATTCCCGGCTTAACCTCGTCCACCCTGCATTCGCAATATTCACTGAACCTCTCGTTTTTCTTCCAGCAAACTCTTCCAACATTCCAGGAACTCGGGAGTAGATCCGTATAGGCTCTGAGGAATCTGTAAGAATACCAAACATCCGCATCGTCTTTTTTCAGCTACTTCTATTGCTCAGGCAATCAGCCTTCAGAACTCCGACGGACTCGTGTAATACCCAGCCCGATGCCTCACCCGGTAGGACCCCGCTTCGGGCGTTCCCAATACCTTCACCTGTAAGCGCCGAAACTGGGAGTTCGACAGGCGATGCGACGGATAGTAGGCCAGTAGGTACTGGGTGCGAAGTTCGTCGCTGATCTGGCGGAACGCCTCGTCGAGTTGCGCCATCGAGGTCGCATAGTAGTACTTGCCTCCCGTGTCCTCCGAAAGTTGGATCAAGGCATGCTCGCCGCCGGTTTCGCGCCCCGCGCTGCTTTCGATCGGAACCACGATAATGCTATAGACGATGCCCTCGGCTTCTTCGGCGGCGCGCACGGCTTCTTTGTAATCGATTTTGCTCATGGTGTCGCCGCCGTCGGTGATCAGCACGATCACTTTGCGTCCCTGGCGGTGAGTCAGCGAGCGTGACGCCAGATAAATCGCATCATAGAGCGCCGTGGCCGCGCCCAGCCGGACATGGTCGATGCCCTCGTCGATCCGCTTCAGGTCGGAGGTATAGCCGGTTGACTGCAGCACGGTTTCATTGAATCCAAACACCGACAGACCATCCACCGGCCGCATGATCATTCGAGCAAAACGTTTGGCCGAAGCCTGTTCCAGAGGCAGGTCATGCCGGGTGCTCAAGCTGGTGTCGATGGCCAGCGCGATCGAAAGCGGAACCGCGGATTCCTTGTCGAACACCGCGATTGTCTGATCGTTGCCGTCCTCCTGCACCGTGAAATTCTCTTTCCTGAGTCCAGAAACCGGCCCTCCCTGGGCATTGGTCACGGTGACATAAACGTTGACCAGCTTGACGTCGACTTTAAACGTGGTCTCCAGCTCTGAGGTCGATTGACTATGTGGTGGAGGCTGCTGCGCCGGCGACACAGCACAAGCCAGCATCAGCACCATCAGCGTGGCTGGTTTTCTCATTCGGAAAAAGAAGTATACGTGGAGACGGCCGATTAGCCTGCCCTGAGCGAAGCCGCAGGGGCTGTCCGGTCGAGCGGAGTTGGACCGTTTCGCAAAATTCAGCCGCGAACGGCGCAACCTCAGCCCGCTCACTTAGATGCGCCGTCGGCTGACGGGCTGCCTCGGTCTCAGAAACTTCCGCGCGGAATTTCCTCAGGAAAAGGCTCACCCGGCGCCCAGACCGCACCGTCTTCAAAATATTCCTTCTTCCAGATCGGAACGGTGCGCTTGAGGGTGTCAATCAGCCAGCGGCAAGCATCGAAAGCAGCGGCGCGGTGGGGCGACGCCACCACGATCAGCACGCTGGTTTCGCCAATCTCCAGCCGGCCCAGGCGATGCACCAGAGCAAGATCCCTCACTTGAAACTGCTTGAGCGCCCGCTCGGCCAACTCTTCCATTTGTTCGAGGGCCATCTCCTCGTAAGCCTCGTAATCGAGATAAAGGGTGGTGCGCCCGCGAGTCTGGTTGCGGACCACGCCTTCAAAAACCACGGCAGCGCCGTCCTCCGCACGCTTGATGCGCTTGAGCACGCCCTCCGTATCAATGGGATCGCGGACAATCGACGCGATTCCGGACCCTCCACTTACCGGCGGCAGCAACGCCACTTCATCGTCAGCCTTCAACTCGGTCTCCGCACCCGCATACTGCTGATTCACCGCTACGGCCAGCGATGCCAGCGCTTGCTTCATCGCCGGAATGCTTGACTCGTAATGCGCCAGCACATCTGACACCAAGGCCCCTTCGCCCAGTTCGAGGCCATCGCTGGACCGCCCCGCAAGCTCTTTCAACAGCCCAAAAAATAGAACACGCACACGCATGGAAAACTTAGTCAAACCCCGTTTGCCAGTTTAACGCGAGCCTATCAATCCGCAAGCATGCTTTGTGAACGAGTCGGTCCTGAAATGCTCGAGCAGTCCCTCGCCTGGCCCGTTCCGGATCGAGAAGGCCTTTCCGCCGTGGCTCTTTGACCACACCGGATGCCGGTATATCGGCACTTATCCCCAAGCTACAAATAGCAATCCACTTGGAGGCGTGTCCGAAAAGCAGGCCTTTTCCACTTGTTCCAACTGGAACATTGAGCATATGTTCCAGTCGGAACGCTAAGCCGATTCTGAGCAAAAAAATTGCCGGCCCCCTAAAGGTACCGGCAACAAAACACTAGTCACTGACCACTAGTCGCTGCTTTTCAAGCCCGCGTGGTCAACACCTTGTCATGAGCTACGTCGGGCACCTTAACCGCAGGCGCAGGCTGATACTCCGTCTTATTTTTTGAAGACTGAATCTTTGCCGCCGCGGACTCGGCCACTTCCGGCAGCGAAACCCGGAGCGCCTCCCCGATTGTCTTCACGTAGTGAACCTTGAGGTTCTCGAGTTGCTCGGGCGTGAGATCTTCCTCCACGTTCATCTTGTTTTCCGCTGGCAGGATCACGTCGGTCACTCCGGCACGTTTCGCAGCAAGCACTTTTTCCTTAATGCCTCCAACCGGAAGCACGTTGCCGCTGAGCGTGATCTCTCCTGTCATCGCAGTGAGGGGCCGAATGCGCTGGCCCGACAGCAGCGACACAAGGGTGGTTGCCATAGTCACGCCCGCCGATGGACCATCCTTCGGAATCGCGCCCGCCGGCACGTGCATGTGAATGTCGTGATCGGCGAAAAAGCCTTCCGCGATACCGAGTTGCGCCGCGTTCGAACGCACCCACGTAAGAGCAGCCTGCATCGATTCCTGCATCACCTGGCCGATCTGGCCGGTCATGGTGAATCCGCCTTTGCCCTTCATGGCATTGGCTTCCACGAACAGCACGTCGCCGCCCGATGGAGTCCAGGCCAGGCCCACAGCCACACCGGGGCGCTCGGTGCGCTCCTCAATTTCGCCTTCGGTGCGAACCTTGATGCCGCCGAGAAACTCCTGAATGATTTCCTGCGTGACAACAAGCTTCTCGGTTTTGCCTTCGGCCAGCCGGCGCGCTTGTTTGCGGCAGATGGTGCCGATGGTGCGCTCCAGGCTGCGTACGCCGGCCTCGCGCGTGTAGTGACGAATCACGTAGCGCAAAGCTGCCTCGGGGAACTCAATCTGTTCGGCGGTGATCCCATTCTCCTCCACCTGCCGCGGAACCAGATAGCGGAAGGCTATGTGCAGCTTTTCTTCTTCGCTATAACCCTGCAGTTCGATTATCTCCATGCGATCGCGCAGCGGTTCGGCGATGGGGTCGAGCATGTTCGCAGTCGTGATAAATAGCACCTTCGACAAGTCGAAGGTGACGTCGAGATAGTTGTCGCGGAAGGTCGAGTTCTGCTCCGGATCGAGCGCTTCGAGCAGCGCGGAAGCGGGATCGCCGCGAAAGTCGCGTCCGACCTTATCGATTTCGTCGAGCATGAAGACCGGATCTTTCGTCTCTGCACGCCGAATGCCCTGAATGATCTGCCCGGGCAGCGCGCCGATGTAGGTGCGGCGATGGCCGCGTATCTCAGCCTCGTCGTGAACACCGCCGAGCGAGAGCCGAACGAACTTGCGGCCCAGAGCGCGCGCGATGGATTTGCCGAGCGAAGTCTTGCCCACGCCCGGAGGTCCTACGAAGCAAAGGATTGGACCTTTCATGTTCGGCTTTAATCTCCGAACCGAGAGGTAATCGAGAATGCGGTCCTTCACTTTCTCGAGATCGTAGTGATCCGTGTCCAGGATCTCTTTCGCTTTAAGAATCTCGATCTCCTGGCCGGAAGTTTTGGCCCAGGGCAGTACGGCCAGCCACTCGACATAGTTGCGCGTGAGCGAATAGTCAGCGGCCATGGGAGACATGCGCGAGAGGCGTCCCAATTCTTTGAGTGCTTCTTTCTTTACTTCGTCCGGCATCCCGGCTTCGTCAATTTTCTTTTTCAAGTCATCGACGTCGCGCTGCCCCTCATCCTGCTCGCCAAGTTCTTTTTGAATGGCCTTCATCTGCTCGCGCAGGTAGTACTCACGCTGAGTCTGCTGCACCCGGTCCTGCACTTCGCTCTGGATCTTGTTGCGCAGTTGCTGCACTTCAAGCTCTTTGGCGAGATGCTGGTTGATCTTCTCCAGACGAATCCGGATGTCGAGAGTTTCGAGCGTGTCCTGCTTGTCGGGGGTGGAGAGCGATGGCAGAGACGACGCAATGAAATCCACCAGGCGACCCGGTTCGTCGATGTTCATGGCCACGGTGTTGAGTTCGTCGGAAAGCGTGGGCGAACCTGCGACGATCTGCTGAAACAGAGTCAGCACGTTGCGCTGCAGCGCTTCGATTTCAGAGCTATCCGGCGGCGCCGACTCCGGAATCGTCGAAACGCGGGCGCGCATAAACGGCGCCAGTTGCGCAAACTCCCCTAGGCGTACCCGCTCCAAGCCTTCGGCAAAGACAAACAGGCTCTGGTTGGGCATCTTGACAACTTTGTGAACAATGGCGGAAGTGCCTACGGTATAAAGATCGCTGGCCTGGGGGTTATCGACACGAGCCTCACGCTGGGCCACAACGATGATGGTCTTGTCTTCTCCCAGCGAGTTAATTAACTGGACGGAACTTTCGCGTCCCACAGTAAGGGGCAGGACGGCGTGCGGGAAGAGAACGGTATCCCGCACAGGAAGCACGGGCAAAGCCCGTACATCGTTTGTTTCCCGATGCTTAGCAAGCTGGTCGGAAAGCGGCTGTTGGCTCATTGGCTCTCCTTGAGTGTAACTCACTCAAGCTTAGATGATACACCTGCCGAAAGGTTTCAAGCTGCGCGACGGTACCCGCAAAGTCGATTCTATTCCGGTCGCTGACGATTCGCACTATATCCAAGGTGCAGCAGCTAACGCGGAAACTAGAAACGATACTGGTCGATCCAAGTCAGTCTGACGTGATCAATGGTCTTATGTGATCATGTGATCCGCGATCGCGCTAACGGTCGTTGAGCTATTACGCAGCCCGGTAGACCCCCAACACCTTGACGAACTCGGCGACCTCGGCCAGATGCCGAAGAGCGTTGCGCGCCGGTTCGTCATCGCCGCGGAGGAAGTCTACATAAAAGACGTACTCCCAGGGTCGTCCGCGCAAGGGGCGGGATTCGATCTTGCTCAGGCTGATGTCGCGCAGGGCGAAGACGCTGAGCGATTTGAACAGTGCTCCGGGCAAGTTCTTGACCTTGAACGCAATGGAAGTCTTGTTGGCGCCGCGTGGAATGAGGCGCTCATAGCGAGGCGGGGAGCCGGCATTTCCCTTTTTCCCGGCGGCGGCCGGACTCGGCTTGCAAATCAGAAAGAAGCGGGTGAAGTTACGCTTGTCGTCTTCGATGCCGGCCTCGAGGATTTTTCCGGAATACTGGCGGGCGGCGTGGCGCCCGGCGATGCCAGCTGCGTCGGAAAGGCGGTGGGCGACCACGTGCTTGACGCTGCCTGCGGTGTCATAGAACGGGACAGACTCGATCTTCGGATGATGGAGGAAGAAGTCGCGGCATTGGTCGAGAGCCACCGGGTGGGAGAAGGCCTTACGAATGGAGCCCAACTTCACTCCGGGGGCCGCGATCAGATTGTGCACGATGCGCAGCAGGAATTCTCCCTGAATGAAGACTTCGCGAGCCACGAGAAGATCAGCATGCTCCGCGACAGTCCCCGCCAGAGAATTTTCGATGGGGATGACGGCAGCACCGACCGATCCGCGCTGAAGACGGTCGAAAACCTCGGCGGAGCGGGCGCATGGAACCACGGCGCAGTGCGGCAACATACGTTCCGCAGCTTCGTGGCTGAAGGAACCCAACTCACCTTGAATGGCAACTTTGACGGGGACGGCGCGAGAGACAGCTTTACCCGGCGCGACTTTCATCACAAGGCAAGGTAGCCGGGAAGGGCGGGACAGCGCAAATGGTTTCTTGCGCCGCCCCTTACCAGCCGACTGAACTGGTCCTGCCTGGGTCTCGTCTTTTGGATATTACTTCGACGGACCACCGCCGAGCGCGACCTTCTCCGAGTTGTCGGTCGACAGCCGGGTCAGGTTAGGGAAAAACGGCGTAATCTCAAATGGCATTTTCTCCCGGGCCAGGGCCAGCGTCACCGGCTGGGCCTTGGCCAGTTCGACTCGATCGGTCCAGGGATCGAGCTTGATCCGTCCACCCAGAGGGAGGGCGGCGATCTGATCGATGCGGTGTTCATCGAGTTGGGGTGAGCTGGCCAGCAAGACGGACATGCGAATGCTTTTGCCCGCCGCCAGGCTGTTTCCCAGGTGGGGACGGATCAGGTTCGGCAAATCCGGCGCGCGCTGCTGCAGCGCCCGCAGAAATAATCCGGCGCTCCCCAACTTTTCTTTGTAAGGCGCATTTTTCAGCAGGTCCAAAGCTTTGGCATCGGCGGCCTCTTCATCGGCGGGATCGCGCTTGAAATCCAAGCGCTGAAACGACTGTTGGTCGGGAAAGAACATGCGGTCATTAAAGGCCAGCTTGTCGTCGAAGCGATGTCCGAGAACGATGTGGCTGAGCTCATGCGCCAGGACCATGGCGAGCGAGGATTCATCGGGCAGGACGTCCAGCAGGCCGCGGCTGAGCACGATGGTGTGCCCGATGGTAAACGATTCCAGGGGCGCAGTGAGCAGAACCCGGCAATGCACTTCGGACTGCAAATCAAGTCCGTTGGTAAGGATCAGGTTGTTGACCACCGTGAGCAGCACTTTGTCGACATCGCCGGCGGGGGCCAGCAACCCGACTTTCTCCAGACGCTCGATCGTGTTGTCCTCGCCCTGGCGCTCCCACATCCGTTCCGCGATCACCGGGGGCGGATCACCGGCGGCGATACTCTGGTCCTTTACGGGCTGCTGGGAGTCGACCAAGATCTGGGCGAACTCGTCATTGCGACTCCTTCCCGCGCTCTGCAAGTCGTAGCCCCACAGGCGAGTCTGCGCTTTGACGTGCACTCGTCCGGCGCCGGTCTCCATGTCGGATTCCTCGCTGTAGACGTAGGCCGGCAGCCAGACATCAGTCTTCAGGTTCAGCCGCCAGCTGTCGAAGTGCAGATAATAGTTATTGTGGGCGGCGCGGGAATAGGTTCCGTTGAAGCGGACAATACTGAAATGCTGGTCTTCCACCCAGATTCGGCCCTCGAAGCGGCCGGGGGGGGCGTCCGCTTTGGGCTGGACATCAATCACAAAACAGCGCACTTCTCCCAGGAACTCGCGACGGACATAATTGAAATGGTAGTTCTTCCTGTAAAAATCGGTATCGGGAAAAACCATCTGGGCAAAGCCTAGGGGCTGGAAGCGCAGGGAAAAGATTCCAGTCAATTTGTTGAGCCGGCTGCGGCCACCGGGCCGCACGAAGGAAACGTCCTCCGCACCGGCGCTCATATCGAGGCGCCCGAGAAAATACTGGTCATTGACCGGGGCCGGATTGCTGTTGGCATCGGGCTTCAGATTCTGCAGATAAGTCTCGACCATGGGCCGCAAGCTGCGCATCTGGGCGAGCAGCATGCGCTCCCGTTCGACGACTCGATCGATGACTTCATCAAAGGAACTCGGAGCGGCGGGTGGCGCCGCACTAGGAACGGAAACCCCTTCAGGAATGAGCACGGGCGAACTGGAGATGGGAGCATCCTGCGCGTCGGCGGAGAAAATCAAAGCTAGAAGCATGAACATCGGCAAACAGCCCTGGGTAAACCTGCGCATACAACCTTCCTTTCAAGATCGGAGGCTACGGATTATCTGAACCATCCTCCGGGAGACCGGCTTTCGGTGCGCGCTGAGTCGCACCCAGCACGAAACCTGCAGCCCGCCGGAAACAGGCAGTGCACCTTCCGGTTGAGCATGCAACCCACCATTTACGAATTAGAACGCTCTCAGGTGGGCGCGGCGGCCGCACCTTTGGTCGTGCCTCCGGCTGGCGCGGAGCAATGGCGAGCAAACCGGCGCGTGGGCTTCTTACGAAGCCGCGTCCAGCTCTTTCGTTAGAACCAGCGCGTCAACGCCGTTAGCGTAGTAGCGAGGAAAGGTTTTCACCACGCTGTAGCCGTGGCGTTTGTAAAAAGATAAAGCGGGCAGATTGTCCACGGCGGTTTCCAATGCAACTGCGTGGCATTCCGCGACGCGCAAGCGGTCCTCGGCGGCGCGCAGAAGCAGGGATCCAACGCCAAACCGCCGGGCCGGGGCAACCACGTCAATCGTAATAATGTGGCCGGGGTCAGGATTGCCCGCTTCGGCGACGATGAAACCGGCGATCTCGCCGGTCGCCAGGGCAAGCGCAGCCGGGGATGCGGGCGAATGTTTCTTTGCCTTCACTAAGTCAGGACTGGACGGCGCAGCTGCCGCAGTCCTCACCGCGACGAGTGTAAAACTGGCGCGTCGACGCATGTAGATCTTAAGTTCCGTTCGTGAATAGGAAATGCCAGGCGGGAAGCAACCTTGGTCGATTCGCCATAATGCGTCAAAGTCTTTGGCTTGAAAATCGCGGATCTCAAACTCTCGAATAATGGACGACACGCCGCTATTGTAACGGGGAGTGAGAGGTTCTGGGATGGGAACAGGGCGGCTCATTTTCGGAGCAGTAAGGCTCTTCAATTCCAAGTTTTCCACAGCAATTTTGCCCAGGATCGGCAACGAAGATGAAATGGAGACCATTGCCCCCTTGCTTCGCCGCAACCTCGGTCGTACCATGGGCATCAGAGGAAGCAGATCAGGGGAAGCGTGGTGGGGCGCCTTCTATTCATTGACGCCGCGGGTTCGGTCGCCGTCCTGGCGCTGTGGTATTTCGTGTTTTCCGCCTACAACCGAAAAAAGGGAGCGGCAGCCTTGCGCTGGGTGCAGACGGCGTGCACCGGCAAGGGCCGGATCATCGAGTCGCACTGGCTGGGCAGTTCCCGGCTGCAGGCGCGGCTTCATTTTTCTTCCCGCTGGTTCGAAAACGCGCATGTGACTCTGAGCTTCCGGCCGCGTGCTCTGCCGATCCAGTGGCTGGTGAGTTGCTGGCAGCGGCAGAAAGAGACTCTCACCTTCGAGGCCGATCTGGGTGGTTCGCCGAGCTTCCACCTGGAAGTGATGCGGCACCGCTGGAGCGCTCACAACCGGGGGAATTCTCCGCGCAAGGGCGATGAGCGGGAGTGGGAATTCCATGAGCCTGGGCCGGTGATCCTAACCACCCGGACACACTGGAAGAAGGATCCCACAGCGGAGCTGAATGCCTTGATGTCGGCGCGGCGCCAGGATATTCTGCAGGTCCGCTTCCGTCCGGAGTCGCCGCAGTTCTCCGCTACTGTGCACCTGGAATCCCTGGCCGACCCGGATGCCGCGGAAGGATTTGTCAGCGCCCTGCGCGAGATCGCAGCCGGCGCCTCGGCGCACCGGCAATAGGCATACCTCATAAGATTGATCGAGATTCACTTCCCTGCTGAGTTCCTTCTTCCCCGCCGAACGGAGCTGTGCTATCGTTCCCGGCCATGAGTGACGCCCGCTTCGGGAATCCCACACCGCAATTCGGCACGGCCGAATACGTGGGAGCGCCTGGAGGCGATCACTGCCAGTTCTGCCACCAGCCGATATCGGGAAATTACTATCGCGTCAATGGCGCAATGTCGTGTCCCGGTTGTGCGGAGAACATGCGCGGCGTGCTGGCAAAAGATAGCCATGCCGCGTACGTGCGCGCGTTGTTATTCGGCATCGGCGCTGCCGTCGCGGGCATGATCCTCTATGCGACCTTTGAGATCGCCACCGGTGTCATCATTGGCTACGTTTCGTTGGCGGTGGGCTGGATGGTCGGCAAAGCCATGATGAAGGGATCGAACGGCGTCGGCGGCAAACGTTATCAGATTACTGCCGTCTTGCTGACCTACGCCGCAGTTTCGACGGCGGCGGTTCCCGTCGTCATTCACTATACTCGCGGCCATCGGCGCCAAACCCAGGCTCAACAGCAGAAGCTTCAAGACAAACAGCGTCAGCTGGAATCTGAGTTCGGACAGAAGCCCAAACTTCCCCAACCACCCAAGATGGGGCTGGGCGCCGCCCTTGGCCGGCTGGCGCTACTCGGACTCGCTTCCCCCTTCATCGAAGTTCTGGGGAATCCCGTTGGCGGGCTGATTGGGCTGGTCATCCTTTTTGTGGGAATCAGGATCGCGGCGCGAATCACAGCCGGCCGGCCGGCCGAAGTTTTCGGACCTTTTGACGCCAGCGTTCAGCCTTCGCGTTGAGCCAACAATCAAACGGCGAGTAGAATCCCTTCAGAAGCACTGAGCCCTTTACTGAACCGTGTCCACGATCTCTCCAGACCTGGTTCGCAATTGCCGACGCTGCGCGCACGAGCTCGCGCCAGGAGCGCTGGTGTGCGACCAATGCCATGCTCTTGTGCACTCCGAACAACTGGACCGGCTTGCTGCCGAAGCCAAGGCGCTGGAGGCCAATGGGGATCTGCGGCAGGCGCGAGAGCGCTGGCTCATGGGCCTGCCTCTACTGCCGCCGAATTCGCGGCAGGCAAGCTGGATTCAACAGCACGCGCATTCGCTGGACGCGGCCGCTGATCGAATGCAGCCGGCGCCGCCCAGTGACAACAAGTGGGCCCAGAAGCTGGGACCAGTAGGTCCCATCGCCGTGCTCTTGGCCAAGGGCAAGGTACTGCTGACTGCGCTCTTCAAGCTGAAGTTTCTGCTGAGCTTTGCCGCTTTTATCGGATTGTACTGGGCCGCATTTGGTATGGCATTCGGCATCGGCTTCGCGGTGTTGATCCTGATTCACGAGATGGGCCACTTCATTGATATCAAGCGCCGCGGCTTGCCGGCGGAGATGCCAGTTTTTCTGCCGGGACTGGGAGCCTACGTGCGCTGGCAGGCGCTGGGCGTGCCGCTCGAGACGCGAGCCGCGGTCAGTCTGTCCGGACCGCTGGCGGGATTTTTCGCGGCGGTTGCCTGCGCTGTGCTCTGGTGGCAGACGGGCAATCCACTTTGGGCGGCGCTGGCGCGCACGGGCGCGATTCTGAATCTGCTGAATCTCATTCCAGTCTGGGTGCTCGATGGCGGACAAGCGGTGCTTGCGTTAAGCAAGATGGAGCGCATCGTCCTGTTGACTGCATGCCTTGGGCTGTGGCTGGTGCTGGGGGAAAACATGTTCTTTCTGGTAGCGCTGGGGGCCGGGTACCAGGTATTTTTCGCCGGGAATCTTCCGGCGCATCCCAGTCGCACTAACCTCGTTTACTTTATCGGGGTACTGACGGCGCTCGGTGTCATCATCCGACTGATGCCTGTCCAAGGTTTGGGTGCGCGGTGAAATAAGTAGCAGGTGGAATAGGATATCGGCGACCGAACCGAGGAATCGTTTTATGGAAGCTCGCGCTACACGGCCCTTTCCTGTCTTTCTCCCGCTTGCTTTGCTGGCCTCCGCTCTCTATGGCGGCTCGCCGGTTTTCGCTGGGGACCCGCAATGGGTGGAGGTGCGCTCGCCGAATTTCTCGGTCGTCACCGACGCGGGCGAGAGACGCGGCCGCGAAGTCGCCATGCGCTTTGAGCAGATGCGCGCGGTTTTTGGCGCTCTCGTGACCAAGGCGAATATGAACCTGCCCGTCCCTCTGCAGATCGTCGCCTTCCGCAACACGAAAGAAATGCGGCAGGTTGCTCCACTCTTCAACGGCAAGCCTACGCAGGTGGCAGGACTGTTTCAGAGCAGTGCCGACCGCAGCTTCATCATGCTCGACATGTCGGTGGAAAATCCATGGACTGTGGTCTTCCATGAATATGCCCACCAGTTAATGAATGGCAACTTGCAAGGTGACCTCGCCCCCTGGTTTCAAGAGGGTTTTGCCGTTTATTTTTCAAGCATCGAGGTCGACAACAAAGAAGCCCGAGTCGGGAAAATTCCCAACGACGAATATCTGATCCTGCAGCAACTTGGCATGATGAAGATTGGCGATCTTTTCAGAGTCCAGCAGAACTCTCAGACTTATAACGAAAGCGGCGACCACCGCAGCACGTTTTATGCCGAGGCGGGGATGTTAGTGCATTACATCTACGACAACCAGTTGATGCCGAAAGTCGGGACCTACTTCGATCTGGAAGAGAATCAGCACAAGCCGATCGAAGACGCCATTCAACAAGCCTTCGGGATGAGCGCAGCACAGTTCGACAAGACGTTGCGCGATTATGTCAGCAGCCAGCGCTCCCGATTTTTCTCGCTTCCCACGCCGGCCAGCATCTCGTCGAACAACTATAGCGCCACGCCTTTGAGCTCAGCCGATGGCAGCGCGGTGCTGGCGGACATTCATCTGCATTCACGCGACTACCAGGATCAAGCGCTGACCGAGTTTCAGGACATTCTGAAATCCGATGCCAACAACGCCGCGGCGTGTCGCGGGTTGGGCTATGCGTATCTGCAAAAGCAGAATTTCACTCAGGCCAGGGAATATTTCAAGCGCGCCTCGCAACTCAACTCGAAGGATTCGCGGGTCCACTACTACAGCGCGCTATTGATGGCTCGGGAGAGCGGCTTCGGGGGCGGAGCCGACGTGCCCACCATGACCCGGGAGTTGGAAACCTCGATCAGCCTCGATCCAAACTTCGCCGACTCTTACGCGCTTCTGGCATTTGCGCAATCCACCTCCGGGGATGCGGCCCAAGCATTAGCTACCATGCAGAAGGCGTTGGCGATCAGCCCGCGTAACGAGAATTACCTGTTCAATTTGGCCAACCTTTATTTGACGAACCGGCAGCCGGATCAGGCGATCGCGTTGCTGAAGTCGCTGCAGGTTACTGACCCCAAACTGGCTGCGGAAGTCGAACGGACGCTGGCACAAGCTCAGCAATTTAAAGAGATGATGAAAGCCGGCGCACAAATGGGAGATCCTTAACAGGGCCGCGAAGTAAAAACTCCCTAATAAATCTCTTTTATGCCTCCCATCAGCTTTTTCGATTGTCCGGCACCGCGACTCGCGATATGCTCTCAGGTTGATTCCCAGCCATTGTGACTCCATCTTTAACCTGTATCCATTTTTCGGTGGAGTGGCTTGCCAACATTGTTATGGTGATTTGCTGACAATCCATTAGGAGACTGAACTACATCCATGTCCAACGAACTGCGCAATTTCCTGGCACTGACTTACGAAGAACTGGAAGAACTGAATCTGGAAGCGAAGGAGCAGCGCAGGAAGCGGGTTGCCACGCACAAGATCCAAGAAGAACGGCTGAAGTACCTGACCGACGAAAAGCGGATCAAGGCCGTGACCGTGCTCTTCAGCGATCTCGAAGGCCGCCTGCACATGCTGGATTACGACAAGAAATTTCTGATCAAGAGCTGGGACAACCTGACATTCGACGGTTCTTCGATTCGCGGCTTTACCGCACAGCGGGAAAGCGATCTGCGCCTGGGCATCGACTGGGCGGCGTTTTACTGGGGCCCTGCGGATGTCTTCGGCTCGGGCAAAGTGCTGGTGTTCGGCGAAGTCATCGACAAGGGCGGTACGCCTTACGCGGCCGATATTCGCGGCGTGCTCAAGGGCTATGCCGGCGACCTGCACAAGAAGAAAGGCTACACCCTCAACGCTGCCAACGAGATTGAAGGGTTCCTATTCAAGGGCGCGGACGCCGAGCGCAAATACAATGAAACCGGCAAATTTGAATACGTCAACACCGGCGGTTATTACCACTCCCTACCCGGCGATCCGCTGCGCACGTTCATCGATACCACGGCCGAAGTGCAGCGCGCGATGGGCTTCCAGAATGAGAAGGATCATCCGGAGGTTGCTCCCTCGCAATTCGAAATTAACTACGGTTACGGAGAAGTGGTGGCGGCCGCCGACCAGATTCAACTCTACAAGCTGATTTGCCGGCAGGTGGCGACCAACCTGGGATTCACCGCATCGTTCCTGCCCAAGCCGGTGGTGGGCGTGAACGGCAGCGGCATGCACACCAACGTCTCTATCAGCGAGGGCGGCAAGAATTTGTTCTGGGACGCCAAGGGCGAAGAGAAGCTCAGCAAAATGGGCTGGGCGTTTCTCGATCGCATCCTCACGCATGGCAACGATATTTGCCTGCTGCTGAACGCCAGCGTGAATGCCTATCGCCGTCTCGATCCTCACTTCGAAGCGCCGAACCAGATCAAGGCATCTCCAGTGGATCGGGGGTCGATGATTCGTATTCCGATTGGGAACGAGAAGAGCATGAGAGTGGAAGTGCGATCAGTCTCTCCTGACGCCAATCCGTATCTGGTGATGTACTCAATCTTCAAGAGCGGCATCGATGGCGAAACCGCGAAAATCAAGAACCTGCGCCAGGCCGAGCGCTATTTGCCCGACAACATCTACGATGCCCTAGCGCACTTCCGCAACGCGGAGTGGACAACGACGCTTCTGGGCGAGGATGTGAAGGGACGGTACGCCGATTTGAAGCAAGCGGCGGCGGATCGCTGCCCGCGCTCGCTGGGAACATTCGTCAAAGCCCCGGAGGTGCAGTTCCACCACGAGGTCTACAACCAGTTCCTGTGGAATCTGTTCTAGAACGAAAAGACTCCGCCGCGAAAACGCCCTGGCCTTGCACCAGGGCGTTTTTCTTGACTGAAAACTGTCGGCGCTGTGACATTCCGGCTAAGCCACTACAATGCGTTGCGGAGGATTCATGTCGAAATCGCGCAGGGAGTTTCTAACCCAGACGTCTCTGGGTCTGCTGGCAGCGGCAACTGTCTACCGAAGCTACGCGCAACAGCCTTCCGACCTGCCGCCCGGGTCTCCCGGCGCGTTCGGCACGGGACCAGCCATTGGACCTGACGTCTCTACTGCAACCTTTGCCGAAGTGGAGAAGTTGGTGCAGGTGGAGATGAGTCCCGACGAGCGGGCGATGGCGGCTGCGAGTTGGCGCAAAACTATGGCGTCGCTCTACGAGCGGCGCACTGGCCCGCGCAAAGTCGCGCTGGAATCGACGCTCGCGCCCGCTTCCCGCTGGAATCCCGTGCTGCCGAGCCTCGCGAACGCCGGACCAGAGCGCGACCGGTTCATTCGCAGCAATTCTGATCCAGGTCCTCTGCCGGAGCGCGACGAAGACATCGCATTCGCATCCGTAACGCAGCTTTCGCGCTGGATCGAGCAACGCAAGCTCAGTTCAGATCGGCTCACCCGGATTTATCTTAAGCGCATTGAGCAATTCGACCCCAAGCTGCACTGCGTGATCACGCTAACGCGCGAGTTGGCGATGACGCAGGCGAAGAAAGCGGACGAAGAAATCGCTGCCGGAAAGTATCGCGGGCCTCTGCACGGTATCCCATGGGGCGGCAAGGACCTTCTCGACACCGCGGGGATCCGCACTACTTATGGCGCTGAACCTTTTCGGAATCGCGTTCCCGCCGAAGACGCCGTCGTGGTGAGGCGCTTGCACGACGCAGGCGCGGTATTGATTGCCAAGTTGAGCCTGGGTGCTCTGGCGTTGAACGATATCTGGTTCGGCGGTCAAACCATGAATCCGTGGCTGCTGGAGGAAGCCTCGTCGGGTTCGAGCGCGGGCCCAGGAGCGGCAACCGCCGCGGGCTTGGTCGCTTTTGCGATCGGGAGTGAGACCGGCGGCAGCATTGTCAGCCCGTCGATGCGCTGCGGAATCACCGGACTGCGTCCCACTTACGGCCGAGTCCCGCGCACGGGCGCCATGACGCTATGTTGGTCGCTCGACAAGCTCGGCCCCATGACCCGCACGGTCGAGGACGCAATGCTGGTGCTGCGTGCCATTTCCGGTCCGGATGCCGGCGATCTCGCGAGCGTTCCGAGCAAGCTCGACTTCGATGCCACAGCGAACGTGCAGGGTCTGCGCGTAGGTTACTTTCCGCGCTGGATGGACGAACGTCCCGCGACCGCTGTTGATCGCGCCGCGCTGGACACAATCAAAAAGGTAGGCATGGTACCCGTCGAGGTTGCAATTCCTGACTGGCCCTATGGCTGCCTCAACCTGATCTTGTTCGCGGAAGGTGCGGCCGCCTTCGAGGAACTAACGCTGAGCGGCGAAATGAACCAGCTCAAAGCTCAGGTGCCCGATGCGTGGCCCAACATTTTTCGTGAAGCCCGGTTCCTTTCTGCCGTGGACTTCGTACAGGCCGATCGCTTCCGTCGTAAGGTGGCTGAAGAGATGGCCCGCATTTTTTCTCAAGTCGATCTGCTCCTTGTGCCTTCGCTGCGGGATGAAATGCTCACCACGACGAACTTTACCGGGCATCCTTCCCTCACGCTTCGTGCGGGTTTCGTGGAGGTCGCAAGAGCGCGAAGCGATTGGGCACCCGATCCCAACCACCCAATGCCGAAGTTCTCACCTCCCAGGCGAGTGCCGCACGGAGTCACGCTGATTGGGCGTCTCTTCGACGAGGGGACGTTGGGCAGCGCAGCGCTGGCCCTGGAACGCGCCTTCGGCGTCGCGGATCAGCGGCCGTCCGGCTTCTAGACCCGCGCCGATCTGAGGCGGATTTGATAGACCGCCGGCTGAGATCCCCGGATCTCCAGCTGTGCTAGATTCGTAGGTTTGATGGACATCGCTCCTACTATCTCAACCCAAGGCCTTACCCGCCGTTTCGGGGAATTGATTGCGGTAGATGGCGTCGACCTGCGCGTGGCGCCGGGACAATTTTTTGGTTTCCTGGGGCCAAATGGCGCGGGAAAATCGACCACCATCAAGATGCTCACCGGTTTGCTCGCTCCCAGTTCGGGGCGCATCGAAATTCTTGGTGTGGATCTCACTGCGGATCCTGTTGCGGTAAAGCGGCAAATCGGCGTCGTTCCCGAAGGCATGGCGCTCTTCGGACGACTCACAGGATCTGAGTTCCTCAATTTTACGGGACGCATGTATGGACTCGATCGCGAAACCGCGGCCAAGCGGACCGCCGAACTGCTCGACTTCATGCAGCTCGCCGACCAGCCGAAGAAACTGGTTACTGACTATTCCCACGGCATGCAAAAGAAGCTGGCGATGGCGGCGGCGGTGATTCACGGGCCGAAAGTTCTATTTCTCGACGAACCGTTCGAAGGCGTGGATGCCATCGCGGCCGGAACCCTCAAAGCGATGCTGCAAGGAATGATCGCACGCGGAGCCACGATTTTCCTCACCTCGCACGTACTCGAAATCGTGGAGCGGCTGTGCAGTCACGTCGCTATCATTCATCAGGGACGCCTGGTGGCGCAGGGATCGCTCGAGGAACTGCGTGCCGGCGTCGAGGCGCAGACCCCGACGGGATCAGATGGGGCGGCGGGTGGTGGTGCAGCGCTATCTCATGAAAAATTGACGCTCGAGCAAATCTTTCTGCAAACGATTGGCAGCTCACACCGCGCCGATCAGGAACTCTCGTGGCTGGGATGAGACCGCATGAGTGAGGCAGCATTCGCTGTAAGACGACGTGGCCAACTCTCCGCCATCGCCTGGCTGCGCTGGCGGCTCTTCGCCAACGGGTTGCGCAGCACGCGGGGCACGCTGGAGTTGCTCTCGCGCATTGTGGTTTCTATCGCCTTCGCCATCGGCGGACTGGGCGGGGCAGTCGTCATGGGCGGCATGACCTTTTTCTCCCTCGAGAAAGGTCAACCCGGGTTGTTGGCGCTACTGCTATGGACCGTATTTTTCTTCTGGCAAGTCTTCCCCATTATGGCAACCGCCTTCACTAACAATCCGGACTCTTCCGACTTGTTGCGCTTCCCGCTCAGCTACCGCTCCTACTTTCTGGTGCGGTTGGCGTATGGCGTATTCGATCCGGCAACCTTTCTGGGAGCCTCGTGGTTGTTCGGAGTCCTGCTGGGAGTTGGTTTCGCCAAACCTGCGCTATTACCCTGGACGCTACTCGTCCTGCTGACTTTCGCCGCATTCAATCTGCTATTCATGCAGATGGTTTTCGCCTGGGTAGAGCGCTGGCTAGCCCAGCGCCGCACTCGGGAGGTGTTGGGCATTCTGTTTGTTCTGGTAATGCTCAGCTTTCAGTTGATCGGACCGCTTACGGGATATTTCGGCAGGCGTGCTCGACCCGCGGTGCAAAAATTCGTTGCAGTCATTAATCCCGCGCAAGGCATTCTTCCGCCGGGCCTCGCTGCCGACGCTATCGTGCAAGGTCTGTATTCGCACTTTATGGTGGGCTGCAGTTCGGTGGCGATGCTTGGTGCATTTTTGCTGGTGATCGGTTACTGCCTGCACGTGCGGCTATGGGCGCAGTATCGCGGTGAGAATTTGAGCGAGGCAGGCGCGGCTTCGAGCGCGCCGCACGACCGGCAGTTGCGCATGGGCTGGAATCTGCCCGGATTCCCGGCTCCTGTAGCGGCGGTGTGGGAGAAAGAGCTTCGTTATCTTCTCCGCAGCGGCCCCTTGCTGCTGACTTTGATCATGCCGATTTTTGTGCTGGTGATCTTTCGTTTCGGACCGATGAATCCCGCGCGGCATTCGGCGGGCTGGCTGGCCCGCACGCCCGACATGGCCTTTCCCGCGGCCGCCGGATACACGCTGCTGATGCTCACCAATCTGGTTTGCAACAATTTTGGCGGAGATGCCGGCGGCATCCAGTTTTTTTTCGCCTCCCCGGTAAGTTTCCGTGAAATCGTGCTGGCCAAAAACCTAACTCATGCCTCGGTATTGGCGGTGGAGACAATCGTCGCGTGGATGGGAGTCAGCTACCTCTACGGCCGGCCCGAGCTCAACGTTACCGTCGCCACTCTGGCCGGTCTGCTCTTCGCCGCGCCTTTGAATTTTTCCGTGGGAAATTTGCTCTCGATCTACTCCCCGAAAAAATTGGACTACTCCACCTTCGGCCGCCAACGCGCCTCCCAGGTCACGGTGCTGATCAGCCTGGGACTTCAAATCATCGTCGTGGGCGTGGGAGCCTCTGTGTTCTGGCTGGCGCGACATTACGGCAACCTTTGGATTGCCACGCTGATCCTGCTGCTGCTCGCGGGAGTCTCGTTGACAGGCTACGCCATCGTTCTCGGCCGCATCGACCGCATCGCGCAGGAGCAGCGCGAAACACTGGTAGCTGAATTGTGTCGCGCTTAGCCGCGCGAGCTCGCATACCGGGTCACCAAAAGTTGCGGAAAAACGATTGCGCGGCCTAGAATGCGATGCTCGCCCAAGAGCCACCCGTTTCACACCCTGGAGGAAACACATGAATGCAAGAAAGAGCGTATTAACGCTCGTAGCCGTAATGCTCGCAGTAACGATGGGCTTCGCGGAGAATCCACACTTAGGAACCTGGAAGCTCAACGAAGCTAAATCGAAGTTGACCCCCGGATTGCCGAAAAATCTCACCGCCGCTTATGAGGCCGTTGGGGACAACATAAAAACCACGCTGGATGGCGTCGACGCTCAAGGAAAACCCACCCATAGTGAGTGGACGGGCAAGTTCGATGGCAAGGACTACCCGGTCACCGGCGATCCCACTTCCGACATGCGGTCGTATAAGAAGATTAACGACCGAACCATTGAGGCTACCGCCAAGAAGGACGGCAAAGTTACGCTTACCGCTCGAATCGCCATCTCAGCCGACGGTAAGACTCGCACAGTCACCGTACATGCGACTGATCCGGCGGGTAAAAAAATCGTCGGCACTGGTGTTTACCAAAAGCAGTAGGAATTCGCTGCCATGTCCAATCCAAATGCCCCTCCGACAAATCTCTGTGGCGGAGGGGTCTTACTCAGCGGTCGTACTCACTTCTTTTCTGGATTGGCCAGAAATCGGTATCCCACACCACGAACCGTAAGCAAGTGGCGCGGCTCCGCCGGGTCGTCTTCAATGTAGCGTCGCAGCCGGACCATGAAGTTGTCGATGGCACGCGTGTCGGTGTCTTCGTGCAGCCCCCAGACTTCTTCGAGAATCTGCTTGCGCGATACCACGCGCCCATCATTGCGCACCAGGTGGCGCAACAATTCCGATTCCATCAACGTCAAGTGAATCACATTATCGGCGGTGCGCAGTTCGAGCGCGCCAAAGTCGATGGTCCGTCCGTTAAAGGAAAATGTTCCGAAGTCGCTGACGCTGCGTGAGTCCGATCCCGGCTGAGAGGAATCAGGAGAAGCACCCGGAACCGAAGCCGCATTCCCCGCAGAGTGCCCCGTCCGCATCCACTGAGTGCGTCTTAGCAGTCCCTGCAGGCGGGCAAGTAGAATCGACAAATCGAAGGGTTTGGCTAAGTAATCGTCCGCACCCGCAGCAAAGCCCTTCAGCACATCTTCGGGTCGGCTGCGAGCGGTCAACATGAGCACAGGCACATAATTCCGTGCTGCGCGCAATTCCGAAACCACGCTGAATCCATCCTTGCCCGGTAACATAATATCGAGCACGATGACGTCGAAATTCTCTTTCTTGTCCAGCAGGCGCTCGGTGGCAGCTTCTCCATCGCCCACAACCTCGGCGGAGTAGCCCTCCTCTTGCAGATTAAAGCGCAGACCTTGCGCCAGGTGAGCTTCGTCCTCCACCACCAGAACCCGACTCATACTGTCGACCTCGGCAGTTCTAGAGTAATCGTCGCGCCTTCTCCTTCGCCTTCGCTGGTGGCAGATACCTTGCCGCCGTGCTTCTCGGCAACCGACTTCACAATAAACAACCCCAGCCCGGTACCTTTTACGTGAACCAGCGAGCGATGGCTGACCCGGTAAAAACGCTTGAAGATGCTTTTCAGGTCGTCGGGAGGAATGCCGACGCCATGGTCTTGAACGCTGAGCACGATGCGCCTTTCGTCAGGCGTATCGAGGCGAACGCACACATCTACAGCGTCACCGGAGTACTTGATGGCGTTGTCGAGAACGTTGAAAACCGCGGTGCGGAGATCCTCGGCGCTGCCCCGCACGCGCAGCCCCGCACCATTGCTCGACACTTCCTCGTAGCGAAGAGCTTCCGGCGGCAAGTGATGACGGATACGGGCGGCGTCCATGCATTCGCGCACCAGTTGCCGGAAATCGACGGCGGATTTCTCCCGCCCCGCCTTCTTGTCTCCCGCCCGGCCCGCGCGCAGCACCTGCTCCACCGTCTCCGCGAGACGACCGGTGTCGCTTAGCATCAGGCGGTAAAATTCCTGCTTCTGCGCTTCGGGCAGATCGCGACGCTGCAAGGTTTCCAGATGCAATCGGATCGAAGCGACGGGAGTCTTGAGTTCGTGGGTAACGGCATTGATAAAGCTGTCGTGCTGTTCGCTACGGCGAATCTCGCGGAGCAGAAAAGTCGTATTGACGATCATGCCGGCGATGATCAGGGCGAAAAAGATAATACCGAAGAACAGCAACACTCTCAGGCGCCAGTTGAGGATAATCCATCCGACATTGAGCGCGACCGCCAGCGTCACCAGGCCAATGCCCAGGCAAAGAAAGAAGACGATGGTCCCGCGGCGGCTCGTGATGCGCATGTCACGCTGATTTTACAGCGTTTGCGGCTTGCTGCCATGGCAGGTTGCAATGTCGCGCCTAGTGCAGACAGCAAAAACCCCGACCGCAGATGGTCGGGGGCTTAAATTGTGTCAAAAAGTGCTTGAACTAGTCGCCTGCGGCCGCGCCCTCCGGCATTGCGGCTGTAATGAGGCGTCCGTTAGGAGCGGCCGCCAAACCGCTTTCCAGGTCCGCCAGCCTTACCCGCTTGATGTCCCAAGCCAGGCGCAACTGCTTCAGCGCCCAGATTCCGTACCAGTTCATATCAACCTCATACCACGTGAAGCCATGCTGCGCGGCGGTCGGATGCGCATGGTGATTGTTGTGCCATCCTTCGCCAAAGGTGAGCAGTGCCACCCACCAACTGTTGGTCGAAAGATCGCGCGTGGCAAAGCGGCGGGTACCCCAGGAGTGGGTCGCCGAATTTACCAGCCAGGTGGCGTGCAGTCCCACCACCGTACGCACGAAGATGCCCCACATCATAAAGGGAAGTCCGCCAATGGCTAAGAGTATGACCCCCAGCACAATCATGGGAACGTAGTGATACTTGGTGATCCAGACGTGAAATTTGTCCTTGGCGAGGTCGGGAACATAGCGGGCCAGCGTGGTCGTGTCATGGTGCATGGACTTGCCCATGAGAATCCAGCCCATGTGGGCCCACCATTTGCCGTCGATGGGCGAGTGCGGATCGCCATCCTGATCAGAGTACTGATGATGAATGCGGTGAGTCGCCACCCAGAAAATTGGGCCGCCCTCAAGCGCGAGCGTGGCGCAGACCGTCAGAAAATACTCGACCCACCTCGGCGTCTTGTAGCCGCGGTGCGTGAGCAGGCGATGATAACTCATGCCGATGCCCAGGCTGCCCGAAACCCACCACAAGAACATGGCGACGAACAATGCCTTCCATGTGAAGAAAAAAAGCGCCGCTACGGCGCCCACGTGAAACAGCCCCATGAAGATCGCGGTCACCCAGTTGATCTCACCATTGGCAGCTTGTCGTTTTTCCAGGCTTTCCAGTTCCATGTCCAAAATCGGCCCCGTTCCCGTTGGTCTTGAATTTTTGTCCTGAATTTGCTCGGGCATGACTAACCTATCAAGAGATCGGCGTGGCCACTGTAATACTTGTGTAATAGCGGAGTTCGGGGGCGTTACGAAAGTATTAGAGCAGGAAAAAAGGGCGCGGCCAGAGGTCGCGCCCCTTCGTTAATCCCTGCAGAGCTTGCCGACACGGCGCAAACGTTCAGGCGCTTTTCGGCATCATCTGCTTCATCTCTTCTTCCATTTGTTCCTGCGACATGTCGCGCTTGTGAGTTGCAATAGACCATTTGTGGCCAAAGGGATCGGCCAGCTTGCCGTAACGATCGCCCCAGAACATGTCGCTGACCGGCATGTCGACATTCGCTCCGGCTTTCACAGCGCGATCAAACGCCGAATCTACGTCCTCGACATAGATGTGCAGCCCCATGCCGGAGCCGCCGGTGGATAGCGGTGACATCGATCCATATTGCGGAAACTCGTCAGCCAGCATAAAGATAGAGTCGCCGATGCGCAGCTCGGCATGCATGATCTTGTCATCCGGACCTTTCATCACGCCTCGTTCGACCGCGCCAAACGCCTGCTTGTAGAACTCGATGGCACGGGCGGCGTCGCGCACTGTCATGTAAGGAGTGAGTGTGTGATAACCCTGGGGAATAGCTTGAACAGCCATGTGGGCCTCCTGAAGGGAAAGTTTCGTGCAGCTGAGGTTACACCAAAATGCTGGGCGGTATTTGTAAAAAGAGCGTTACAGCGGGGAGGATCACAACCAACAATTGTCTGTCTTCGCGCCCAAGGCAAATCAGAAAAATCGTGTGACGCCCTCTTCCAGCACGACGACGCGATCCTCGATCCCGGCCGAACGCGCTTCCTGCTCCAGCAGTTGCAACGGCTCGTCGACGGGTTCGTGCGACAGCCGGAAGGTTCCATAGTGCATGGGCACCATCCAGCGCGCATTCAGATCAAGAAAAGCTCGGGTGGCGTCGGCCGGACTGGTATGCACGTTACGGAAGGTTGGCGGGTTGTAAGCCCCGATGGGAAGCAGCGCCAGTTCCGGCGACAGGCGGCGTCCGATCTCGCGAAAGCCCGCGAAGTAAGCCGTGTCGCCCGCGTGATACACCGAGTGCTTGCCCGCTTGCAAGACATACCCGCCGTAACCGCGATGCGAATCCTTGAGAATGCGCGCACCCCAGTGCCGCGACGGGACATGCGTCACCGCCAAATTGCCGTGACGCGAACTCTTCCACCAGTCGAGTTCGATGATCTCGGAGAAGCCAAGATCGGAGACCAGGTCAGTCACATGGCTTGGAATAATGATGGCCGGCGCAGTCCCCCGGCTGCGGAGATTGTTCTGCACGATAGCCCGAAGAGAGGGCCGGTGCAGATGATCAAAGTGGGCGTGCGTTACCAGCACCAGATCGATCGCTGGCAAATCTCGCACGCGAAGGCCCGGCCGCCGCAGCCGCTTCAGCACAAACAGCCAGCGCGCGAAGTTAGGGTCGATCATCACGCTCTGCCCGCCGATCTGCAGGAAGAAGCTGGAGTGGCCAATGAAGGTAACTCCCAGTTCGCCGTTTGAAGCAAGGCGCGGCTTATGGGTCTCGCCACAGAGAGGAGTTACGGCGGAGTGCCGCACCAGTCGTCCAAACTGCGATGCTCGTTTGCGCAGAGCCCGGTTCTGAAGGGTTGCCTTAATCATCCGGAGCGATCATGCTGGCTCGATCAATCTTAGAGTGATCAGGTTCAGGCAATCATCACACGATTATCCTGATCCACTCTATGTATTGGATGAATTCCGCCAGCCGCCAGCTCTATTTTAGTTCACCGCAGCGAAGAAGACGCGTAATTACGTCGATTCCGCCTGATTCCCGCCTTTTCGGTAACCGCTCCCAGCGGCTTGCTTGACCGCGATCCGGTCGCTCATATCTAATTTGGAAGCTGCTCTCATCGCAAGGAGAAGTCCGGAATGCGCGTCGCTTTCTTGGGTCTGGGAATTATGGGACGAGCCATGGCCACGAATCTGGTTAGGGCCGGCCATGAAGTTACCGTGTGGAATCGCACGCCGGGCACGCTCGTGGAAGGGGCAGGCCTGGCTCCCACTCCGGCCGCCGCCGCTCAGGGAGCGGAAGTGGTTTGGCTTTGCGTTTCTGACACTAACGCGGTCGAGAAGGTGTTGTTTGGTACTGAGGGCGTTGAGCAGTCCCTGGCCGAGGGCATGATCATCGCTGATTCCAGCACCATTTCGCCTTCCGCCACGGTGACGTTTGCCGAGCGCGTACGCGCCAAGGGGGTGGCCTACGTCGACGCTCCCATGACCGGTTCAAAGATCGGGGCAGCGAACGGGACGTTGATCTTCATGGTCGGGGGTGACGGAGCCACCATCGAGCGCCTCAATCCCCTGTTCGCGGCCATGGGCAAAAAGATTTTCCGCATGGGTGAGACGGGCAAGGGGCAGGCCACCAAGCTCACCATGAACCTGCAGATTGCCCTCATCTTCGAAGGCTTCGCCGAGGCGCTCACCCTCGCCACCAAACTGGGTGTGGACTCCCAACAACTGGTGTCGCTGATCGAAGCCACGATGGTGCGCTCGGGAGTCGTGGAATACAAGGCGCCCTTTGTCCTGCAGCGCGACTTCACCCCCAATTTCCCCCTGCGCCTGATGCACAAGGACATTCTGCTCGCTCTCGAAGCCGCCAAAGAAGCCCGAGTGAAGTTGCCTGCTCTCGAGACCGTGGAAGAGATCTACGAAATGGCCACCGAAGATGGCCACCGCGACCTCGACTACGCCGCGACTTTGACCCTGCTCGAAAAATGGGCCGGAGTGCAGGTAAAAGGCGAAGCCGCGTAATCCCGGAGGACATTCTTGTGCTGGCTAAGAAGACGCCCGCCAAAGGCACAATCGCTCGCGTCACGGCAAACAGATCGAAAACTGCGGCGAAGCCAAAATTGAAGAAGCAGCCCGGGTCGCCTGCCGCCATCGATTTCGCGCCAGTTTTTTCCGCGCTGAAAGAAGTGATGACGGCCCATGCAGGCGAATTACACGTTGTGAACGACGAGCTGCGCAAGTATTACGTTGTCACCGAATCGCTGAGTTGGAAGGGCAGGCCCATGTTCTTTGGCGCGGTGATCTGGGGCAAGGCCTACGTCAGCTATCATTTGTTTCCGCTATATGTCAGCCCCAGTCTGGCGAAGAAAATTTCTCCTGAACTAAAGCGCCGCATGCAGGGAAAAACCTGCTTCAACTTCCGCAATCACGACGAAACGTTGTGCGCCGAATTAAGCGAACTGACAAAGTCGGGCTTGGAACACTATCGCGCGAAACGCCTGTTGTAGCGCGGCTCGCGTGGAGACGGCCGCCTCGGCCGTCCCGCCAAGGCGAAGCCTTGTGGAATCCAGGTGCTTCGATCCTTCTAATACGCCAGCAGAATCCGCAAATCGCGCAGGTTGTTGCCCGTGGGACCTGTACCGACCGAGTCGCCAAGAACGCTGAAGAAGGGATACGCATCAAACTTCTCAAGCGCCAGGCGAGCATCAAGCCCCGCCAACCGTGCCCGTTCCATGGTAGTCCCATCTGCTACCGCGCCTGCCGCGGGGCTGTTCCCATCGATGCCATCCGTTCCCGCACTCAGCACCGTGATATTCTCTCCCGCAACCTTCGGCGCACAGGCCAGCGTAAACTGCTGATTGCGCCCCCCAATGCCGCCATTCGTAACTCTAACCGTGACCTCCCCGCCGGAAATCAGGCAAACGCGCGGAAATTGCCTTCTTAGCTCCCGCAGCCGTTGCAGCAAATGCTCGGCCGCCGGCTCGTAGTCCCAGTCATCACAGGAATTGTCCACACTCACGGCGAACCCGGCGCGCTCGGCCGTAGCGCTGGCGTGCTCAACCGCGGACTGATTGGACAGAATCGTCCACCAGCGCGAACGGTAAAAGGCCTCGTCGTCCGACTTCGGCGTTTCGTCGAGGGCATGACGCTCAAAAAGCTCGCGCGTGGAATATGGGAGCTGCGGTAACAACCCATGCTTCTCGGTGATGCGGTAACAATCCTCTACCGTAGTCGAATCGGGCATCGTAGGACCGGATGCCAACGCATCGGGCGTATTGTCGGGGACGTCGGACACGAGCAACGAAACCTGTTGAGCCGGAAACGCGGCCTGCGCCAGCCGTCCGCCTTTGGTCGCGGAAAGATGTTTGCGAATGGCATTGATCTCGGCGATGGGCGCGCCGGAATGCACCAGTGCGCGATAGGTCGCGATCAGTTCGTCAAGTGAGATTTCATCGTCGATGGGTTTCTCAACAATCGAAGACCCACCGCCACTGAGCATAAAGATAACCAGGGATGCAGCGGTCTGCGCGTCAAGCGCCGTACGGATGGCCTTGGCGGCGCGAATGGATTCCGCATTGGGCGTGGGATGTCCGCCGTGAAAATAGCGGAAACCGCGCACCTGCGTTGAGACGTCGACGGAAGCGGCCACAATGCCTTCGAGCGAGTTCCCGAGAAAAGACCCCCCGACTTGTTGCGCGAGCGCTTCGACCATGGTGTGCCCAGCCTTGCCGATGGACACTACCAGCACGCGTGAATAAGCGTGCAAGTCGTAAAGATCCTCGCAGAACCGCAGCACCCCGCGCTCACAATGCACGTGCCGGGCAAATCCGCTGGCGATAGAAGCCTCGGCCAGCGCACCCCGAAAGATTTCACGAGCGGCATCCCGCATCTGCCGAAATGTCGATTCGCGATCAGCTTCAGTCGTCATAACGAAGGCTTGCCGCTATCAGCCGTTAACCGTCAGCATGCCTCAATCCAAGGCAACCGCGGTTAGCTGAGAGCTGACAACTGAGAGCCGAGCGCTTCCCTCACCCAACTTTCAATCGTTTCCCGCAACTCGCGCAACCTTCCCTCGAAAAAATGGTCCGCGCCTTCAATCAAAACCAGCTTCTTCGGCTCCGACACCGAGACCATCAGAGCCTCCAGCCTCGCCCGCGGGCCAAACGGATCGCGAGCCCCACTAACAAACAATTTCGGCTCGGAGCAATCGCGCAGGAACTCAAATGTATAAGTGCGCGGCGCTGCGGCATCGCTCGTCACCGGAGCCACCGGCGTTCCCACGCCGATCAAGGCTTTCACTCTCGCATCCTCGCACGCCGCCCGCAGACCAACCGCAGCGCCGAAGGAGAAACCGGCAAAAATGAGTGGCAGGTGAAATTCCTCGCCGAGCCAATCCAGCGCGGCACGCACATCTGCGACCTCTCCGCTGCCGTAATCATGCTCGCCGTGGCTCAATCCCGCGCCGCGAAAGTTGAAGCGCAGCACGGGGAATCCGAAACCGTTGAGCGCCTTCATCGTGTGAAACACAACCTTGTTATGGAGCGTTCCGCCAAACATCGGATGCGGGTGGGCAACTACCGCAGCGTGCGTCGCATTCGGCGTACCCGCATTGAGCAGCG
>Ga0209040_10000533_pt1 | contig 29162 bp, 30 predicted proteins | sample BogFormECP12_OM3_FD_188240 | JGI IMG/M metagenome (GOLD analysis project Ga0209040, IMG submission 188240) | Bog forest soil microbial communities from Calvert Island, British Columbia, Canada - ECP12_OM3 (SPAdes) (version 2) | ecosystem: Environmental > Aquatic > Freshwater > Wetlands > Bog ... | reverse complement strand
CGCCGGGGTGAGCTCGAGGACTTCCCCGTTCTCGTTCACCATCCGCTGGAGGCTCTTGACGGTGCCGTTCTTGAGGCCGTCGAGGCAGTCGGCGATGGTGTGATCCCAGTCATCGCGGAACTTGTCCACGAGGTTGAGGCCGCCGATTTCCTTCCGGCGGAACCACGCGACGCCCTTCGTTTCCTCCGGGGTGGCCCCGTTGAGCTTCGGGTCGAACATCTCGGCTTCGCACAGGTACAGGTAAACCTGCTTGCCGTCCGGGTCCACATGATTCAGCGTCGCCGTGACGGACAGGCGGGGGAGGTCGCCGATCTCCTCGGTGGTCTCACGGACCGCCGCCATCCATCCGTCTTCGCCGATGTGGCAGGTGCCGCCGGGCATCCCCCACTGGCCATCCGGGCGCTGCTGGAGCAGGTAACGCCATTTGCCGTCCTGGTCGCGGGCGCGGATCAGCAGCCACGCAACCCGGTTCTCGTCCTCCACCGCCGACTTGCCGAGGTCCGCTAGCGGAGGTTCCACGTGGACGCTGCTGGGAGCAGGGCAGCAGCGGTCACCTGGATGGCTGAGGCCCAGCACGCCTCCGCTGGAGAACGGCGCGTCGAGGGGGATCATCCCGTCCTCCGCCGCGTCCTTGCACAGGTCGCACGCATCGGGTGCGGTCAGCAGGTGCTTGTGGGTGACCCCATGGTCCCGGTAGCACTGGATCGCCGCCGAGTTGATCGCCCTGGCTACCTCGGTGCGGGCGATGAGCTCCGACCGCGCCGAGTTGTTCCCCAGGCCGGTGCGGGCGATCTGGTCGAGCCAGTGCTCTCCCTCGGTGCCGAGGAACCCCCGCAGCGCCTCCCCGTCATGCTTGGCGGTGAAGTCGGCGGGCTCCCCGGTGACGAGGGACTTGGCTGATGCGTACCCCAGGTTCCACGCTTCGGTCCACAGGGGTTCCAGGACGCCGGAGAAGACGTCCCGTACCTCGTCGCCGATCAGGCCCCGCAGGGTGCCCGAACTGACGAACATGCCCCCCGTGGCGGCTTTCTTGCGGAGTTCGGAGCCTCTAGTCTCGGCGTCATGGAAAGCCTGCCCGATGAGGTTCTTGTAAGCGCCGACGAGACCGAGGTCCCGTTCCCAGCCGGGCCAGTGCGCGTTCTTAAAGACGTGAGGCTCCTGTACCTCTCCCTGGACCTCTTTCCCGGCCCATACGGGAGCGTCCCCGTCGTCAGGGGCCGCGAGGCAGATGTCCTCGGCGCGTTCGACGGCGACGTCCAGCAGGACGCCCTTGGCGACGTCCTCCGCGATCATCCCCAGGGCCCGTTCCGGGATGTGCTCGGCTACCCACGTGGAGATCAGCCGGCCTTTCCGCAGGTGCCGCTTCAGCGCGCCGAGCTCGGACTCGACCGCTTTCTTGCGGCTCCCGGCGACGGATGAGCGTGAGGTCGTGCCCCCGGTGCGCGGGGTGGGTGACTGGATCGCCCCGGCTGCGGCGGAGTGGCCTGGCGTGAGGGGAGCTTCCCGGTGGTCGGCGACCGGCGCGGGATGACTCCCGTTCGGCTTCGTGGCACCACCGCGGCGGACGCTCGGCTGGTTCGTCCGCGACCGGGATGACGGGGTGCGCTGCCCGGAGTTGGTTCCCTGGCCGGATGGCGGCTGGTTCCCGGTGATGGCGGCGCGGATGAGGTCCGGGGCCATCGAGAACGGCACCGGCCCCTGCGCCGTGAACACGACCGGCTCGCTCGTCTCCGGCAGACCCCACGGGGGCAGGTCCAGCCAGCCGCGCACCTCGTCGATGGAGTACAGGCCGTTCTGGATGCCCTGGACGCCGCGTTCGACGAGCGACTGCTTGTCATCCTCGGCTTGCAGGCCCTCGAACTGGAAACGCATGTCCTGCTGGCCGCAGATGTCCTGCAAGACGTAGTTGAAGATGTCGCACAGGAACATCAGCAGGGGGCGGGTGGACTTGCGGCCTTTCGGGTCACGGGATTCGGAGGCGGCGAACCGCAGCGCTGACGCGTTCGATGACCCGCCAGCGCCGGCGCTGCCGACGTTCGGGAGGATGCCCAGCTCATCGGGCATGACGTCGAACGCCATGCACACCTGGGTCTGGACGAGGGTGTCGAAGGAGTCTGACAGGTCCACCGGCCGCTGCGGCTCGACCTTGCTGCCGGGCGGCAGGACGATGACCCGCAGGTGGTAGGCCGGGTCGCCCGCGATGCCGTTCAGTGCGTCCTGGAGTTCCTTGACCTGCGTCGGCGTCATGTTGGGGTCGCCGGGCGAGATGTAGACGCTCGGAACGGTGCCCTCAGTGAAGTAGGAGAGCTGGAATTCCTGCTTCTGCAAGCCGGAGATGATGGGCAGGAGGGCCCTTTCTACGGGGGGGAACCCGTAAGGGCTTTCGCGGCGGGAAATCAGCGGGGCGTACAGCATGACGTCGGCGCGGAAGTCGTTGACCTCAGCGCCCGTGAGGCCGTAGTCATCGATGTCGGCGCCGGAGAGGACGGTCTGGTAGTCGCTGCGGGGGACGCCGTACAGGAACTGCTGGTAGGCCGGTGCGGGGGGGCGGGGCTTGCCGCCGTGCATGTTCAGCAGCGGCCGGATCGTCGGACCTGAAATCAGGTTCAGCGAGTCCAGGTCACTGCCCAGGAGCCCCCGGCCGAGCCCCTTGCCGTATTTGGGCCGGAAGATCAGCGACAGGGCGTCGTAGACGAAGATTTCCTCGAGCAGGGCGTCGAGGAACAGGCCGAACGAAAAGAAGTCCGGGTCGGGGTGCTTGAAAAACTTTGTCGCTTTCGCGGCGCGTTCGCCGAAGTCCCGCATGGCCTTGTGGTCGTTCTGGTACGCCATGGCCGCCTGGGTGGTCATCTCGATCGACCATTCGAGGCCGCGGATTTCTTCTTTGCGGAGTTCGATGCACTGCCGGGCGACGGAGTACTTGTTGGCCAGGGTGTAGAGCTGCGAGAAGCTTGCGAGTTTGAGGCCTTCGCTGCCGGGCTGGGTCGGGAGGTTCCAGCCGACGGAGTACTGCCAGAGCCTCGGGTCGGGGAACCCGCCCGGGACTGCGGGTTCGTCCACGGGCACCGGCTGGATCGGCGACATGGGGCCGAACGCGCCGTTAGTGAAGGTCCTGCTCGGCCTCGGCAGGAAGGGCCCGTAGGAGGCCTGCCCTGCGTTGCCGTATTGAGCGTTGGCCGCAACCGAATTCAGCGATCCCCAGCCACCCGACTGCGGCGCAGGAGTGTAGCGCGCTCCTCCCGGAACTGCTTTCATCGCGGCGAGGACGCCGGAGGTGCGGCTCACGGCACCCCCCTACATGGATGACATGGATGCCGCGTAAACGACCGGGGGGATGTTCTGGACGGCGAAGAACGACGCGACGACCCCGCCCCCGGCGTCGAAGATGTTCAGCGTCCCGTTGATGGTGTCCACCCCGGGACCTGCGGGGGGGCTGGCCTGCCCCCAGAAGATCGCGGAGGGGAGCTGCCCGGTGGTGGTGGCGTTGGTGATAACTCCGCCGCCGCATCCGTTGCCGCCGGAGTCCACCCCGGTTACCCCGATGGTGGCGGGGGTCATGTTCGCGCCGGCCCAGATCAGGCAGGCGACGATCAGGTCGCCGGAGAACGTGTCGGGGGCGTTCGCGGTGAGGGTGAAGTTCGACTGGCTGGGGCTGGTGACTGTCCCGTACTGGTCGAGTCCCCGCGCGTTGGCGAATTCCGCCAGCTGCGACTGGGGGAACGTCGCCGTGGAGGTGAAGATCGGTGCGACCTCATGGGCGAAGCAGTTGTTCTTGTACCACATCCCGCGCCACCCGAACGCTCCGCCGGAAGTCCCGATGAGAGTCCATTTCGGGTCGTTGCAGGTGGTGTCGAACGTGGCACTGCCGCTGTTGCTGAACGTGTACGCGACGAGGAGGGAGCCGGCGGTGGTGGGCTGCCCGAAGGACGGGGACAGGCTCAGCACCGCCGGTCCCGCCGCGATCATCCGGGCGGCCGGGTAATGCACGGTGAGTTGCGGGTCAGCGACTGTCGTGGTGCCTGTGACGGTGATGATTCCGACGGAGTTCGCGAAGGAGTAGTTCGCGGTCGCATAGGCCTGGTGGACGTACGCGAGGCCCATCGCGGCGGAGTGGAATTTCACCTGCACGGCGAGGCTGGACAGGTTCGCCGGGGGGATGCCCCCGGTGTAGGTGACCGTCTCGGTGATCAGGTTGATGCTCGGGGTGAGGTTTTGCGCGTTTCCTATCGCAAGACCGCCCGCGTACAGCTGGGCGGTCACCGACGGGTATGCGGCGGTGTTGCTTACCCGGTGGGTGATGTTCACCTGGATGAGGGTGACGTTCGCCCCGGCGGGGGCGGTCATCCCGAACTGGTTGCCCTGCCAGATGACGTCGCCCTGACCGTCCGGGTAGGGCATGTACGTCAGGTAGGTGGGCTGGGTGCCGAGGTACATCCCGCCAGCGAGGATCGACGGGAAGCCCATGCTGGTGAACAGGGGGAAGCGGGCCAGCGGGGAAACCGTCGCCCCGGCCATCAGGTCATCAGGATCTTGTAGTCGTTCATTCTGAAATCCAGGGGGCTGTACTGCGTGGAGCAGACTTCCCAGCCGCGGGTGATCTGGTACATGGGGACGTTCAGCGGGTTAGCTGGGGCTCCCCCGGTGGTCTTCACGTAATACTGGGAGACGTACCGGATCCCGTAAAGGATGTTCACCCATCCCACGTACCCGGAGCTGACCTGGTGCTGATCCTGCAGGTACCAGATGAAGTAGGAGTACTTGTCGTTGACTCCGCCGGTCGCGGCGGTGTCCGCGGTCATGTACAGGTTCCAGACGGGACCTCTGCCGTCTTGCAGGTCCACGCTCGTTTCTACCAGCGGGCCGATGTTCGGGGACTGATTGTGGTTGTACGTCCAGAACATGACTTCCAGGGAGATCAGCGGGGCTGCCGGGGTGCCCCTGTCCCAGTGGGCGAACCCGTAGCAGTCCCAGGCTGCCTCGTAGATAACCTGGGGGTTCACCTGGGTCGCGGGGTTCACCACGTTCGCGTACGCCTGGATGCTCTGGAACGCGGAGATCGCGGGTCCATTCGGGTACGGGAATGTCACCTGATTCGCGGGGTAGCATTTCACTGCCCCTTCAAGGCCCACCGGGATGCCAGGCGCGGGCTGGTACTGAGTGGACACCCAGTTGCTGCTGTTGCGCAGTGCGGACTGGGATGGTCCGACGAGTCCCGCTTCGAAGTCGTTGTTGTAGTAGGCGACGAAACTTACCCCGGGAGACGGGGCGGAAGGCACAGGCGGCGGGTCGTTGGCGAACTGGTTCTCGTACCCTGGGAGTGGTTCACACGTCCCGAGGGAGAACTTCCGGAATCCCCCGGACCAGATGTCCAGTTTCTGGTCTTCCGACCAGGGTAGCTGCGCCCATGTCCCGGAGATTCCCGTTGTGGACCCGTTGTAGACGTACCATCCGTCAGCGGCGACCGTGGCACCGGACCCGACGTACCCGGCTTGGCTGATGCGGCCGCCGTTCTGGGTTTCCACCACCAGGGAGGGGAAGTAGGCGACCATCGGGGTGAACGCCCCGCCGATCGTGGCAGGGTGGATGTTCGCGCCGGGACCAGTGGAGTAGGTGCTCCTGCTTTCGGTGATACGCCCCCGTGAGGGGAGGGGCGTGCGCGCCGAGACTGGCATGCCCCTCCTTTACGGGACGAGCGCGATCGTCCAGACGCCGGATGCCGGCCAGGTGATGCCGAAAGGGCCGCCGCTGGTGGTGTACCCGGAGCCGCCGAACCAGACGGCGCACACAGCGGCTTTCGGGGACAGGCCTGACGCGTAGATCAGGCACCCGTAGATGGCGTCAGACAGGGTGGTGTTCGCAACCGAGACATTCCCGGCGGTGAACACCAGGTTCCCCCCCGTGAGGTGGGCGAGCCCGGCGCCGGACATGTTCAGCGCGACCCCGCCCGCACTCCAGTTGGTGCCGGTGGATTCCCCGGTGTTCCACGGGGCGACGTTGTAGGACTGCGGGTCGGTGTCGACGTTGGGGGTGACCGTGTTGTCGAACAACGCCAGGTAGAGGCTGGAGTTGTTTACGGAGGACAGGTCCAGGTTGATGCGGTTCGCGTTGGCTTCCAGCCCGGAGACCAGGGTGGAGGGGACGACGTAGGACGTGGACCAGGCCATCGGCGCCGCCTATTCTCCTTAGTTGTGGAATCACACTTGCACCTGGCGTGGTACGGCTACAGCATGTGCCGCGATCCGGCCTGCACCCGGCCGCGCGCCGATCCTGCAGATGACATGACCTGCACCGACCCAGATTGTGAAGGCGGCTGTGAAGCCGCCCGGCACAATATGGAGCGCCGCAGGCCGCTACCTCACCCCTGAGGCGTCATCCTCTGCACGACGGTCTGGGGGCGGATCTCCACGCCGACCTGCTCGGTGTCGCTGGTGTTGGTGTAGGTGGTGATGTTCCCCGCGTGGTCGGTGACTTCCTTGACCCGCTGTCCGTCGTCGTTGCGGAATTCCCTCGGCCTCGGGTGGCCGGAGATGACCCCGATAGAGCGGATCCGCTCCTTGAACGCCGCGCGTTCTTCGTCGGTCACCAGACCTCCCCCGCTTAGCTGATCTGGAGCTGTCCCACAATGTCGAAGGGGATCTCGGGGCTGTCCGTGATCTTCAGGTAGATGATGTACGTCCCGATCCCGAGGGTGATCATCCCGCCGGGGCCGACGAGGCATTTCGCGTGATACGGGTACAGGACGTCGTTCGCGTAGACATCCCAGGTACCCAGCACCAGGTCGGTTGGCTGCGGGACCTGCGTGGCGGTCGGCATGAACGCGAACTGCACGGTGTCCGCGGTCGGGTTGTAGGGGACCCCGAGTCTTGTCGCGGACACGGGGATGAACACGTATTTCAGGGCGAGGTGTGATTGCCCGATCTGGCTGGAAGCGCTCACACCCCGCCCTCAGTTCTCCGGGTCCCCGTACGACCACCGGTACACGGGATCCCCGTACGACCACTGGTATTCGGGGCTGCCGTATGACCACTGGTAGTGCGGGAGCCCGTAACGGAACCGCAGGGTGGCCTGCGGGATGTTCGCGACAGGCCCGCCGGGGTTGCTGCCGGTCCTGCCCCGGGGGGCGTTCTGCGGGATGATTCCCCGGACCGGGTGGACTGCCTGCCTGAATACCGGGCCGGTGGCCGGGTTGCGTACCGGGGCGCCCTTGTTGCCTTCGGTGCGCCCTCTTGGCGGCAGCGGGGTGCGTGCCTGGACCGGACCCTTGGCGGGGTAGATCTTCGGGCCCGCCGGGGCGGTGAACACGACCCCCGGGCTGCCGCTCGCGTGTCCTCTCGGCGGCAGCGGGTTCTGCGCCCTGACCGGGTGTTGCAGCGGGTAAATGGGGGCGGTCGGGTTGAAGACCGGGGCGCCCTTGCCGGAGGTGACCCGCCCGCGTGGCGGCAGCGGCTTCCGCGCCCGGACGGGGCTTTCCAGCGGGTAAACGGGGGCGGGGGGGTTGAGGACCGGGCCGCCCTTGCCGGAGGTGACCCGCCCTCTCGGCGGCAGGTTCGGGTGGACCCGTACCGGGGAATGCAGCGGGTAAACCGCAGGTCCGGAACCGGGGTTGCGGACCGGGGATGGGAGGGTGGTGTGGCTGCGCCCGGTAAGGACTGGAAAGGGGAGCTTCGCCGCGATCCGCTGGTTTGCCTGCCGGAAGACAGGTCCCGTGGTCGGGTTGCTGACGGGGGCGCCCTTGGTGCCGTTGACGCGGCCCCTGGGGGCGTTCTGCGGGATCCTCGCCTGGATCGGGGAGTCCGCCGGGTGGAACACGGGCCCGTTGACCGTGTGGGCAGGTATGGCACCGAACCCGGAGCTGATCCGGCCTTTCGGGGGGAGGGCGGGCCTGATCCGCGCGGGCTGGCTCGCCGGCCTGAATGGCACCCCGGTGGCGGGGTTGCTGACCGGGGCGCCCTTGTTGCTACTGGTCCTGCCCCTTGGGGGTAGCGGCTGCCGGGCCTTGACCGGGGAGGTTGCCTGCCGGAAAACCGGGCCGTTCACAGGGTTCTTCGGCGGGGTTCCCGGAGCCTTACCGACAATCCGCCCGGTGAGGAACGGTTTGGGTAGTTTCGCCGCGATGGGCTGTACTGCCGGGTAGAACTGCGGTCCCGGCTGCGGGTTACTGGCCAGCGGGACGAACCGGATAGCCCGGGTCAGTGCCCGCCGCAGCGGCAGTGCCTTCGCCTGAACCGGGGAGTGCAGCGGGTAAACCGGGGGGCCGGAAACCGGGGGGTTCTCGATTGCGCCACCGGGGCTCCAGGCGATCCGCCCGGTCGCGTAGAACCCGGAGTACTCCTGCCGGGGGGTCGGCTGCACCGTCGGGGACAGGCCCACGGTGAACGCGGTCAGCCATACCGCCCCGGACGCGGTGGAGCTGAAATGCCCCCCGCCGATGGTGGTTCCCGCCGGCCCGGCGGGGCCGTTGCTGTCGGTGATGACAGCGCCGACACCCGCGTCGGAGACAATCGCCTCACGGGTAGTGGTCCCCGCGGGGGTCGTGAAGCTCGCGCCCGTCCCCGGGGAACCGCCACCCAGGTAGACAGCCCAGTCGCCGCCGGCCCCGGTGGTTTCCGCCGGGCAGGCGACGAATGTCGCGGCGCCACCCTGGGCGTTCGCACCGCCGGCGATGTCGATGGTGCCGGCGGCGGCTGCCCCGGTGTAGGAGGCGACCGCGACCGCCCACCAGGTGGACCCGGCGGGGGAACCTGTCTCGGAGATGGTGAGCGTGGACCCCGGGTCGGCCCCGTTCGCGATCTTGTAATACGCGTAGTCGTAGGACCAGATGCTGCTGCCGGCGGTGGCAACCTCAGGGTTGGTCCCGGTGCTGACCGAGATCAGGTTCCAGGTGCCGCCGCCGCCTGTGATGCTGAGCGCGGGGGCGGAGGAGTCCTGGGTGAAGCAGGTGACCGCGAGGAGCATCGCGTCGCCCGGGAGGACCCCGGAGGGGATCCCGAGGGTGACGCTGGTCGCCGTGTCGGCGCTGTTCTTGTTCCCGGTGTTGAAGGTGATGACACCGGTCGGCGCGGTCGGGGGGTATGGCGCGAAGGAAGCGTAAACGCCCTGTGAGGCGTTCTGCGGGATCCTTGATCGTGCGGGCTGTGTGGCCTGCCGGAATGCGGGACCCTGCTGGGGGTTCCTGACCGGGCCGCCGGCGTTGGAGGTGATGCGGCCGCGCGGCGGGGGGATCGGGTGGACTCGCACCGGGGACCGGAACGGGTAGAGGACCGGGCCGGTGACGGTCGGGATGAAAAGGGTCCCCGGGCCGGATCCGGTGCGGCCCCGCGCGGGGAGCGGCTGCCGTGCCCGCACGGGGGAATGCAGTGCGGGTGCGGGCGGGCCCGTGACGGGGTTGTTTACCGGGGCGCCATGGGAGAACCCGGTCCGCCCGGTGAAGAACCCTGACGCCTGGGTGACCGCTGGTGGTGAGGTGACCTGGGGGGCTACCCCGAGGGTGAACGCGGACAGCCACAAGGTCGCGCCGGTCGCCGACGACCCGAACGTGCCCCCGCCGATGCCGCTGCCGCTGCCGAGAGCGCTGTTGCCGTCGGAGATGACAGCGCCGATGCCCGCGGCGTTGACGACGCTCTGCCGCAGGGTGGTCCCCGCGGGGATCGTCCAGGAGGTTCCGCTGCCCGGGGCGCCGCCCCCGACGTACACCGCCCAGTCGCCTGCGTGGGTGGTGGTCTCGCTGGGGCAGGTGACGGTGGCGTTGGTGCCTTCAGCGTTCGCCCCGCCCGCGACATCGACACTGCCCGCGCCCGTGTAGCTGGCGAGCGCGACACCCCACCAGGTGGACCCGGCGCCGCTGCCCGTCTCGGACAGGGTGATGGTGGCACCGGGGTCTATCCCGGTCGCGGTCCTGACATAGGCGTAGTCGTAGGACCAGACGCCCGCACCTGCGGGGACTTCGGGGTTCGTCCCGGTGGTGACCGGGACGAGCGTCCAGGGTCCCCCGGTGATGCTGATCGCGGGGGCGCTGGAACTGGTGGTGAAAACCGTGACCCCGAGGACCATCAGGTCCCCGGCCAGGACCCCGGCGGGGATGGTCAGGTTAACGCTGGTCGCGGTGATCGCGCTGGCGGTAGCCCCGGTGTTGTAGCTGATCGTCGCGGACGACGGCTGCGCCGGGGGGATCAGGGTGGTGCTGTAGGTCAGGCCCGCGATGTTTCCCGGCTGCGGGCGGATGCGCCCCTGCGGGTAAACGGGGGGTCCGGACGTAGCCGGGACGAACGGGGCGCCCTTATTCGACGCGACCCTGCCCCGTGCCGGCAGGGGGAACCGTGCCTGCACCGGGGAGGGCTTCTGCCGGAAGACCGGACCCGTCGTGGGGTTCCTGACGGGAGCGCCAGTATTAGAGGCGCTGCGACCGCGGAGAACCGGCTGCTGCGGGAGCCGCGCCCTGACCGGGCTTGTCGCCGGGTAGAACGGGGAGCCGGGCTGGGGCGTGACGACCCTGGCCAGCGGCGGGGCGTAGACATGCCCGCGTGGCGGCAGTGTCGTGCGCGCCTTCGCGGGGAAAGCCTTCTGGGTGAAGACAGGCCCGGTCGTCGGGTTATGAACCGGGGCGCCCTTATTGGCGCTTACGCGGCCCCTGGGGGCGTTCTGGGGGATCCTCGCGCGGATCGGGGAATCCGCCGGGTAGAACACCGCGCCAGACGTCGGGAACGTGATCGTGTACGAGGAGATCGCCCGGCACGTACCCCTGGGGGCAAGCGGCTGCCGTGCCCGCAATGCCACTGCGGGGGGGCGGAACACCGGCCCCTGGGTGGGGTTGCGGACCGGGGCTCCGGGACTCGACGCGCTTCTGCCCGCACGGGGGTGAAGCTGCGGAATCCTCGCCCGGACCGGTCCCTGCAACGCGTAAACAACGGGACCGGTCGTGGGGTTGCTGACGGGAGCGCCGGGGCTGGACTCGACCCTGCCAGCTCGCGGGTGAAGCTGGGGGAATCGCGCCTGGGCCGGCCCGTGGAGCGGGTAGACGGGTGGCCCGTGAGTCGGGTTCTCGACCGGCCCGCCGAAACTGTTCCCGATGCGGCCGGCGCGGGGGTGCGGCGGGGGGAGGACAGCCCTGACGGGGAGACGCTGCCTGGGGATGACCGGGGGAACAGGGTTGTTGACGGGGGCGCCGGGGCTCCACATGATCCGGCCGGTGCCGAAGGAAACGTCCGCGCCGGGGGCGGTGCTGCCGAAGACTCCCCCGGCGATGTTCTGGCTCTGCGGGATGCGCGCCCGGCACGGGAACGGCTTGGCGACGAAAACCGGGCCCGTGCCGGGGTTGCGGACGGGTGCGCCGAAATGGGCGGCGATCCTGCCTTTGAGGGTCTGCGGGATCCGCGCCCGGACCAGCTGCTGCGCCACGGGCACGCTGGTGACAGCAGGCGGGGGGTTGTGAACCGGGGCGCCGAAGCACCCCGTACCCTGCCCGGATCCGGTCCCGCCGGCGGGGCCGCTGATAGCACCGGTAGGGGTCCCGGTGATGTTCAGCCCGTAAAGCGCTGTCTTCCCGGCGACCGCCCCGGCGGCGGGTCCGGTCCTGGGGAGTCTCGCCCGGACGGGGAATCCCTGCTGCGGGATCGTGGGACCCTGCGTCGGGCCAGGCGTGCCGTAGTTCGCGCCGATCCGCCCGGTGTAGTAATACCCGGCGGACTGGACGACGTTCGGACGGGGGGTGCTCGGGGTGGTGGGGTTGTGAACCGGACCGCCGGCGTTCCACTGGATCTGGCCGGTGCCGTAGGACTGATCTTGCAGCCCGACGCCCATGTAGACGCCCGCCAGGCGGGGCCGAGGCGGGATCCTCGCCTGGTGCGGCTGCACCGCCTGCTGCGCGGCTCCGGGAATCGAGGTGTCCAGCTCGATGGCAATGGACGCGAACGCGGTCGCTGAGGTACTGCCCCAGGTGATGGTGGCAGTCGTAATCCCCGAGGTGGCGTATGTCGTGTCCATCCCGGTTGTCGGGGTGGCATAGCCAAGGTTGGTTACCGTCGCGGTGAAACTGCTGGGGGCGGTCAGTCCCGGAGGGTTGGTGCCGCTGGCGACGGCGGTGATGATCGGGTTGGCGGATAGCGGAGTGAGACTCAGGACCGGAGCCGGGGCGGTGCTGGCGGTTCCGGTGGACTGGCCGCCGGAACTGCGGACAGCGCCAGCGCCCGTCCGCGACATCCCGCTGACGCGGTACACATCCAGGCCGCCGCCGGTCGAGCTGGTCTGGGTGACGGTGAACACCGTGCTGGTCGCGGACCCGACGAAGGCGTTACGCACCCAGATACTGAGGTCACCAGCGGTGGAGAACCCGGTGAAACTCGACCCGATCTTGGTGTAAGTGCCAAGGCCGTCCGCGTTATTGTCCGCGACTACGGTTGTCGCCACCCCGGTAGCAGGGGCGACGACGACAATCAGGTCGCCGACGGCAGGCGTGGCGGTGGCGGTCTTGTTCCCGGCGGTGGTGTTGAAAGTGGCAGCGCCGTGGGTGACGGTGGCCATCTACGGTTCCGGGACGTACACGGAGTTGGCGTAAATCAGCCCCGGGTCTTTCAGCTGCTGCCCCTGAGAATGCAGCCGGGCACGCAACGCCCTGTTCGTGGGGTAGAACGGGGCGTTTCCCGGGGGGAGAGTCGCCGTCCACACCCCGTTGTAGGAGTTCGCCGCGCCCACCGTGGAGTTAATCTTGATCCGCTCAGTCCAGGTCAGCGCGGGGACGCTGGAAACCGTCCCGACACAGACATTGGCACTGCCGTTCCCGCAGGCATCGAACACCGCGACCAGGATGTTACTGCTCGCGCCGGGAGTGAAACTCGCAGTGGTAAACGAGGTCAGGGTGGTGGAGAAGACAACCGCGGGGGAACTCGCGTCGATAGTAAGGCTGCCACCGGAGTTGAGCACCTCCAGTGCGACAACCCCGTAGTTGCCCGCGAATGTGGTAGAACTGCCGACTGTGGTCGCGCCAGGGGTTCCCGTGGCGCTGGTCGTGTGAAAAGCGCAGGCTTCCGCGCCGCCCGCGTTGACGGACTGGTCATCGGTGATGGTGGTGCCGCCGGACGCAGTGAACGCGGTGCTCGCGGTCTCGTTGTTCGCGGTACCGAAAACATACGAGCCCGTCTGGGTGGTGGTGATCGAGCAGTTGTATGCGGTCACGGAGTTCGCGGTCGCGGGAGTCCCCGCAAGGGTCGCGTTATCCAGCACGTAGACCTTGAGGAGCCCCCCGGTGAACGTGTTGTTCGTCGCGGTCGCGGTGACGGTGTAGGAGGTCACGGGATCACCGCCCCGATTTCTCCTACATCAGCCTCATGTTCGACACGACCTGGGTGGCTGGACCCGACGGGATCGCGGGGGCTTGCAGGACCAGCAGCCAGTCATGCTCCCCCACCGAATTCAGGGTCGAGTTCGTGTACGTCGAGGAGATCCCCGCGTTTGCCTTCGCCCCCGTCGCCGGGTCCACCCAGGATGCGGTGTACCCGGGGTTCATCAGCGACCCGTTGACGGTGATCGTCTGGGAGTTCGCGGCCGGGTTGTAGATCACCGCGAGGGTCCCGTCCGTGGCCAGGCTCGCGGAGACGTACGTATTACCCCCGGTATAAGGGGCGGCGACGTCTGAGATCGGGCCGAGGTGCGTGCCCCGCCCGGCGGTGACCAGGTGACTGCTGGTGTCGGGGACCAGTTTGTGCCAGTTCCCCAGGCCCTGGAAGATCCCGAAATAGGTGCCCTGGTTGATCCCGTTCGTGTCCGTGGCCAGGTCGGAGATGAATCCCGCCTGCGTGTAGGAGATACTCCCCGCGTTCCCGTAGTAACGCCCCCGGGACCCTGAGGAGACGCTCCACCAGAACTGGTTCCGGTCGAAATCCGTCCCGTTATCCCACCAGCCGTCCAGCAGCGCCACGCAGATCGGGGACGGCTCAGTGAACGCATACTCCACATTCGTGTACTGCGTGTTATACGTGTACACTAGGTTGACAGTCGCGTTCGCCAGCCCCCACGCGTTACTGGACCCGTTGAAGGCGTAATACCGGCTGTCGGACTCGACGAAATTCTCGATACTGACAGGGTGAGTGTCCCCGCCGGACCGCAGCGCATTCAGAATCGCCGTGTACTGAGTGTCATAGGTGGAGAAGTAGTCGTCCCCGAAGTTCCACCAGATGTTCGACGCCGACCCGTAACGGGATGCCAGTGCGGCCCCGTAGTTCGTGCACTGCCCCGTCGTCGCGCCGTTGAACACGCATCCCGCGTTGAACGCCTCCGTCGGGGCGACGTTCAGCATCATCGTCATGCCCTGCGACTGCGCCGCGCTGACCAGGTAGTCCACCCGGTTCCAGTACGTGTTGTTCAGGTTCCCCACAACACCGCTGGTGAACGGGACCACCCCGTCGAACGTCGCCCCGTTGTCATTGGGGCCGCCGAGGGCGGTGCAGTTCACCAGCGTGCAGTACGCCTGGTTGTACCCCTGCCCCCACCGGGTGGACAGGTAGTTCGTCATGTCCTGCTGGTAGGTTCCGCCCCCGGATCCGCCCTGACCGGAGTTGGTGACCAGCCCCCAGCAGAAATCCCCCCGGAACATCCACGGGTTATTGTTCGCATCAGCCGGGTACTGGCTTGTGCCGGACCCCAGGATTTTCGTGAAGAAAGAAGACACTTTCGCCTAGTTCGCCCTGTAGCCGGTAATCCGGATGCCGTTCCCGCCGCCGTCAGCGGGTGCCAGGCCGACAGTGAACCCGGTCAGCCACGCAATGCCCTGATTGTTGGTGCTGAACGCGCCGCCACCGACGGAAAAGCCCGCGAAACCGTTTGAGTCGCTGATGGCCACGCCGATGCCCACGTCGGAGTTGACGACGCTCCTGGGGGTTGTCAGGTCCGGCACGTAGTAAGCACCGCCTATCCCGGGGGCGCCGCTGCCCAGGTAAACCCCCATATCGGCGGTGCAGTTCGTCGCCAGGCTCGGGCAGGTGACCGAGAAATTCAGCGCGCCGATGGTAAATGCCGTGGCACCGCCCGCGACGTCAATAGGGGTGGTGGTGTTCACCGTGGTGTACGACGCGACTGCCGCCGCCCACCAGGTGGTGCCCGCGAAGAACCCCGACCCGGACCCGGTGATGGTGAGGGTGGCGCCCTGGTCCCCGGCAGTCGCGACCCGGTAGTAGGCGTACCCGTAGGAGTAGTTCCCGCCGCCGGAAGATATCTCCGGGTTGCTGCCCACGGTGACCGGAACCAGCGTCCAGGAACCGCCCGCCCCGGAGAACGTGATCGTCGGGGGGGTGGCGTTCTCGTTGAAGCACGTCAGCGACATGACCATCACGTCGCCGACGAGGATCCCCGCGGGGAGCGCCAGGGTGACATTCGACGAGGCGTCAGCAGTGTTGACGACACCCGTGTTGTAGGAGATAGGCACCGGCCACCCCCCCTTGCGGAATCCCCGCGCCGCCGGCAAACGGGACCAGCGGCACGGGGGATAGCGGGGTTACTCGGAGATGACCAGGCCCGCCATCAGGTTCACCGCGGAGGACGTGCCGGAGGCGCCGTACTCGTACGTGACCGCCAGCGTCGCCTGCCCAGGTCCGACGTTCAATTCGAAACCAGGGGTGAACCACTCACCCCAGTTCGCGCCGGCGGTGCACGGGATCGTCTGCTCCCACAGCGGGGAGGTCGTCATGACGGAGAACGTGCCGGTCGCGTTCGTCCACGTCGAGTAATACCAGGTGGACACGGCGGCGGTGGTCGACTGGCCGATGGTGACCGCCGTGCCGGTGCCGCCCTGCAGGCCCGCCGAGAACGTGGCGGCCTGGCCGATGCGGCGGAGCCGCCACGTGATCGTCCCGTTGTTCGGGTACGACGCCGACGAACCCGAGTAGGTTCCCACCCGGATGGCGCTTATGTTGAATTCCGAAGTGGTCTGACCCCAGAGGATCGGGTATTCGGAACCCGGGGTGGTGGACCCGATGGTGATGCCGGTGGTGGAGTTCGCGTCCACGTTGTAAGTCCTGGCCAGAGCCATTTTTCGAATACCTTTCTCGTGCCGGATGGTGATGTCCCGGCACGCAAGCCGGGGTAAAACGGGGAGGATGCTTGTCAGGCGGGCTGCAATGCCCGCGCGCGTAGTTTCACGATCGTCTCGATGTCACCGGCCATCCGGTTGCGCCGCCAGTCGTAATACGCGTCCCGGTCGGCGTCGAGCGACCGTCCGTTGTCCCGGGCGGTAGCATCCGGCTTGGCCTGGCCTGCGGCGACGTTGAGATGGTCGACGGCGATGGCCCGCAAGTGCCGCAAGCATCCCGCACCCCGCCCGAGGTCGGCCCAGACGTTATCCGGGTACCAGTGGGACAGGGACGGCTCGCACATCCAGCCGAGCGCGGCCACAATGTCCGAGCTCAGGACGCACGCCTCGGGAATGTCCTCCCTAGTGCCATCCCACGGGTACACGATGCCCGTGCCGCCCATCCGCTCGATCCCCCGGCACAGGGCCTTATCCCAGCCGGGAGTCCGGGGCACCATGTCATCCCCGAAGGACGCCAGGAACGGGTAATCGGCGGCACGCTTGAGCGCCACCTCATTCGTCCAGGCGCACAAGCCCTTGCGCGGCCCCACCTCGAGCACGTCCCCTTCAGCGCCCGCATGGTCCATGACCGCCCGGTACTGCGGCTGCTTCTCGTCATCGTCATCGACGGCTACATGCAGGTGCGTCTTCAGGCGGCTGGTCTCATGAACAGAGTCAAGCAACCTGGCCACATTCTGGGGCCTACCGCGACTGGGGACGATTATCAGGAGGTCGCCGGTCATCAGGTGCTCGTCCCTCCGCATTCCCGGGCAGTTCGCCCGTCACCCAGGCCCGCAGGTACGCCTCACGGTGCCTGGGGTTATCCCAGTCGAACTCGCCGTTCTCCAGCAGCCCGGCGAGCCTCGGATTCAACGTGGTACTCCCGGAACTCAACCGGGACGTGGTTTGCGTCACGGCGGACAACCTCGAGGATTCTCACCGGCCCGGCCGGTCCCTGCTTTTCCCTGTCCTGGCACTGCTTGCAGCGCTTCACGTCAGGAGCGGCACCTCTAGCCGCCGGGTGTCCGACTCGTACGCCTCGCCGGAACGCGGCCCCCTGGTGAAGACGAGGACCGTGCAGTCCGTTTCCGCTTTCCAGGCGTGCGTCACGCCGGCCGCTTCGAGGATCAGGTCACCAGGCCCGCGTGTCTCCTCGTGCCGCCCGTCGTCCTGCACGCTGACGAACAGCATCGACCCGGAGACGACGTACACCCACTGGTCAGTCCGGGCGTGGACGTGGTTCCCGCGGATCGCGCCGGCGCGCGTGCGGATTTCTGTCACGGCGTCGACGGGGCCGAGGAGATCCTGAATGACACCCCGATCGTCCTCATGCCGGTCAGGCATCCAGGACCCTCGCCTCGGGAAGCGGCACGATGAACTTCCCCTGATACCCCTTTGCCCGCAGCGCCGGGATGATGCTGTCCGCCCAGTGCCATGCGAGCAGCAGAGCGTACGGGGGCTGGTCGGCGATCAGTTTCGCCTCATCCACGACGGGGATGGAGGTGCCGGGGATGTTCTGCCCGATTTTCTCGCTGCCGGGGACCTCGCACACGCAGGTCAGGAACGGGGCGATATCCGCGTAGTGGATCAGCGGGGTTGCCCTCGTGGTCGCACCGATGCCGTAGACGGCGCCTTCGACCGCCGCGTCCCCGACGAGGACGTGCAGGTCATTGCGGACCCTCTGGGCGCGGAAAGACAGATGCGGCTGCTCGCGGACAGCGTAGGCGCGGAACGAACCCCCGTGCGTGTCGATCGGTTCCACCTCGGACACCAGCAGGCCATGCTGAGCCAGCAGGTACGTCAGGCTGGCGACGGAGTAGCAGCGCATGTGCTCGTGGTAGATCGTGTCGACCTGGAGCCCGTTGACGACCGACGCCCAGTCGTGCGTCTCGATGATCAGGGTGCCGTCGTCACCCAGCAGGGCCAGAACGCCATCCAGGAAGTCGTGGGGATCCGGGACGTGCGCGAACACGTTAGTGGCCGTGATGACCTTCGCGGGGCCGTGCTGCTCTCTCAGGGCCTTCCCGAGGATGGCGGTGAAGAACGCCCGCTCCGTGAAGATCCCCTTGGCGTAGCATTTGTCGGCCTGCCCGGTCGGTTCGACCGCTACCCGCCGTACGGCTACCCGGGCGCCGACTGCTTCCAGCAGCGTCCCGTCGTTCGCGCCCAGATCAACTACCACATCGCCGGGCTTTACCATGCGCGTGATCTTGCCGGCCAGTCCCGCGAAGTGCTCCCGCAGCGCCCTGGTATTACCGGTCGCGTACGGGTGGTCCGGGGGGAACATTTCCCGCTGGTCCGGGATATGGCTGAGCTGCACCAGGGTGCAGTTCGCGCACTTCAGGAGCCGCAGCGGGTAACGTTCCCCGTTGTCCCGTTCGGCTAGCGGCTGCACACCCAGGTCCAGGACGGGGCTGAGCTGGTCGTCCCCGCACGAACCGCAGCAGGTGACTTCGGTCACGCCGGTCATCCGGGATGCTCGCGGTACCAGTCCAGCACCGGGCCGAGACCCTCCGCCAGCGAAACTTTCGGCTCGTAGCCGAGGGCGCGCATCTTGCTGATGTCCGGGCAGCGGCGCGGCGGGCTCCCCTTCGGCAACTTCCCCGGCGCGACCTTCACCTCATAGCCGTAATGCTTCCCGATGAGGAGCGCCAGCTGCTCGATCGTCACTTCCTCGGGAGTGCCGACATGGTAGATGCCGAGCGGCCCGGCCTTCTCCATCAGCAGCACCAGGGCATCTACGCAGTCCGAGATGTGGCAGAAAGCCCGCGTCTCCTGGCCGGTCCCCTGGATCGGGAACGACACCGGGCCGTCCCCCGCATGCCCGGCGGCGAGCTGGTTCATCCTGACGGCCATCTGCGGGATGACATGCTCATAGCCGCCTGCGTTCCCGTAGATGTTGTGCGGGCGGGCTATGATCAGCCGGTCGAGGATGCCTTCACGCTGCCAGGCGTTACCCATGACCTCGCTGATGACTTTCCCGGCCCCGTAGCTGTAGCGGGGATTCAGCGGGTCAGGGACGGACAGCGGCACCGTCTCCGGGGTCGGCACCTCAGCGGCGACCTGGTACGCCTCGGATGAGGACACCAGCAGCAGGTCCCCGGTGCCAGTTGCCCGGCAGGCTTCCAGGATGTTCGATATGCCCTTCACGGCCACGTCGAGGACCTGCAGCGGGTTCTCGTAGAACACTTGCGTGCCCTGGAGGTACGCCAGGTGAATCACCGAGTCGCAGCCGTGCATGGCGTTTCTGACGGTCGCCTCATCACGCACATCCCCGTGCCACACCTGGCACGGCAACCCGGCCAGACGCTCCGCTTTACCCCGGGACATGTCGTCCAGGACGCGGACCTCATGCCCCTCAGCGCACAGCCGTTTAACCAGCGCGGTCCCGATGAAACCCGCCCCGCCCGTAACCAGGTACCTCACTCACACGCCTCCGGGGTGTCCTCAGCCTGCCACATGTTCTCTATCCCTCTCGCCGGCTGCAGCCGGAACACCACCGCATCCGTCCCCCCCGGCTCCAGCGGAGGCCTCCCCAGCAGTTCCTGGAGTTTCTGCGCGTCGTTCCACCGCCGCAGCTGGGCTTCAGGGGAGTTGAACGAGTCCAGTTCCCCCCGGATGTCCCGGGCGTCCCGCTCAGCAGCGATCATGTCATCGTTGATGCGGGCATGCCGGACCCTCACCGGGACCGGCTGCGTCAGTCCCGTCATCTGGCCGAGGGCGTGCCACCACAGGTCGACCCCGAACGTGGGGCTGATGTACCCCAGCAGCCGCGCCCACGCCGCCGGGACGACGGGGAACGAGTTGTGCTGCGGGATGTAATTCATGGTGTCCAGGTGCAGGATCCCCGGCGGTGCGTCCCGGATGACGTCATCCCAGTGGCGGGTGAGCATCCGGCAGTCATCGTTCCACAGCATCAGCCACTCACCAGCCGCCTGGCTGGCAAGGTAGTTGTAGTAGTGGTGCAGCCCCTCATACCCGTACCGGCACGGCGCCACATGCAAGGTGACACACAGGTCCCGGGCCACGGTGATCGTGTCCTCGTCGTCCGGGTCGGCGGCGACGAGGATCTCGACAGCGGAAACATCCCGGGCGAGGCGCCGCAGGCTCTCCACTGAGCCCGCGAGGTTCTCCGCCCTGCCCCTAGTGGGGATCAGCACGGACACCGCGACAGGCCCCCCGGTATGCGCGCCGTCTCCCGCCTCAGTGTGCCCCTGGATGACCCCGAGGCCGTATTCCCCGGGCCGGTTCTCCCAGGTGCGTCCTGTTTCCTCGCACCAGGTATCCAGGGCCTGCGCGACCGGGGGGAAGCTCGTCGTGTCGTGGAACAGGGCAACCCCGCCGGGTGCGAGCCGGGGCATGTACGCCCGGCATTCCTCCAGCGTGTGATCGTACTCGTGGCTGGTGTCCACGAACAGGACATCCACTTCAGCCGGGAGTTTCGCCCGTACCGCCGGGTGCAGGTCATCGCCCTGGATGAACGTCCACCCGGGGCATTTCCGCCACGGCATCATCCCGTCCGGGGCGTCCGTCACCCGGTCAATGTCCACGGACCACACATGCCCGTTCACCGCCTCAGCGGCGGCGAGGAACGCGAGAGTCGAGTTCCCCCGGCGGGTCCCCAGTTCCAGGACCCGGACGTTCGGGTAGGACGCGGCTGTCTCGAACAGGAACGGGAGATACTCCTTGATGTCACTGTCCCTTGACAGCCGGTCCAGGAACCCGTCCCGCGCAGTCGAAACCACTTCACCGAGGGCGGGGTCGTAAGTCCGGGCGAGCGGCACGGCGCCTCTTATCAGCCGGGTGACGATGCCGGGCCCGCAGGTCAGCGGCTTCCATCCGCTGAACGTCCGCGTCGGATGCTTTCACCGCGTGGTAGATCCCCCGGTTACCCTGCCACAACTGGATGACGTTATGAACCTCCGCATACCCCACCGCACCGAGCATCATCGCCAGGCCGTGCGGGTTAGGGGACCACCAGGACGTCGGGTCGTCGTTCAGTTCCCGGCCCGGGTAGAACGCCATCAAAGGACGCCGCACGGTCATCGTGTCGTAGTCGATGGTCGTCTCGATGACCGTCAAACCGCCCGGTTTCGCGCACGCCGCGACTTTCTCCAGCCCGAGAAGAGGATGCCGCAGGTGGTACAGGACCCCGAGGAACAGCACCAGGTCGAACCGCTCCCCGCCGAGCCTGTCCGGGAGGTCGTAGACGCTGCATTCCGCCGGCTCAACCTTGGAGCCCAGTTCCTCCCGGGCGAAATCGAACGCGTCCCGGCCCGCCGTCTCCCACACGTCCGCCGCGACAACCCGTTCCGCGCCCCGGGCTTCGCAGGCGAACGAGAAGAACCCGTCCCAGCAGCCGATGTCCAGCACCGACCGGCCCGTCAGGTCCTCAGGCAGCGCGTACAGGGGGAGGCACCTGCGGTTATCCCCCGACACCCCAGGCGTGGTGATCCCCGGCCGGAGCTCGATCGAATGCCACCAGAAGTAGCCCCCGAGGGCGGCGCGGAGCTCATCGTCGGTCCTCAACCGAACATCTCCTCCAGCGCGGCGAGAGCAGGCACCCAGTGTTCCTCGAACACCCGGTCCACCGCGAACTGCTGCGCGAACTCCACCGCCTGCCGCTTCGGCAGGGCGTTGTTCTGCCACGCGCAATACGCGCCCTCGTACGCCTCCTCGATATCGGAGATGTCAGGACGCGTCCACATCGACGTGTGCCCGTCCGACCAGAACGGGGTACCGGAGACGAGGAACCCGGCCCCGCATAGCTCCGTCATGGCGCTCGCGTCCGTCGTGATGACCGGGACGCCGCACGCCTGAGCCTCGATCAGGGGCAGGCCGAAACCTTCGCCGTACGAACACAAGGAGAGGATGTCCAGCCCGTTATACCAGGCCGCCATCTGCTCCTCGGTGATCAGCCCCAGGTCGTAGCTATAACCGTCGGGGAAGCCGACGGCCGTTGAGATTCCCAGCTGGCACGCCATCCCGTGCAGGTTCAGGCCCGGCTTACCCCCCGGGGAACTGTGCACCGCCAGGAAACTGTCCGGGTGCCGGCCGTGGAAACGGGCGAACGCCGCGAACTGCTCGAAAAAGCCCTTGCGGTTCGGGTCGCGGTTCATCGCGCACAGGCCGATGACGAACGTCTCATCTGTGACGCCGGGTAGCGTGTCCCGGTACGTGCGGGGACCGGGGTGGTAGATGTCCAGGTCAACGCCATGCGGCACCAGCAAGGGTTCCGCGCCCTCATCTTCCAGGGCAGTCCGGCCGAACACCGACATCGCAATGGGGACCGTCCCGCTGTCCCGGAGAAACGTCACGTCGCCGTAACCGCAGGGACTCGCGTCCACGGGAAACCAGGACGCCAAATTGATCTGGGACAGTTCGCGGGCTGCCCTGAGCAGGCCGAACGGGTCCGCGAGGGTGATCGTCAGGTCTGCGCCGAAATATTCGTGGTTCCGCAGGATGACGTCGTTCCCCGCGATATCCCTGGCAGTCCCCAGGATCGGGATGCCGTTCCACTCGATCGGGGAACCGCCGAACGAATACGGGGAGGCTATGGCGGCGATCTCATGCCCGAGGGAGGCGATCCGGGGAACGAACAGGGCGGTCATCTTGCCGTAGCCACTGTTGGTAGTCGGGCTGTTACTGTGCCAGACTATCCTCATTCACACGCCTCCAGGAGCCTGCTGCTGCGCCGCGTTCGTGAGCATCACCGACAGGATCGCGGTCACGTACGTGGTGGTCAGGTGCAATGCCTGACCTTCAGTGAACCCGGCTGCGAGGTGCGCGCTGAACCAGTTGAAGTTGCCGGCCGCGAGCTGGGCCAGGTCAGGGACGGCGGCCGGGCTGAACGGGTCGGGGGGCATCGGGCCGGGGACCTGCCCTTCGTTCACGCGGCCCCCTCCCCGGGTACCAGGGTCTGCTCCAGCCATTCCACCGGGTCGGCGTGGGTGATGGTCATCTCATGGCGGACGCCGACCCGGCCGGGCATGCCGATCGCCTTGAGGTGCGCGGCCTTCTCCAGTGCTTCCTCGCGGGTACCGAAGTCCCCTTCGGTGTGCTTCAGCCGTTCGGGGAGGTCGGTGTTGCGGACCACGACCCAGGTTTCCCGGGTGATGGTGGTCCCGGGGCGGATGGACTGGTTCCCGAACAGGGTCATTCGCGGCTCCCGGCGCTGTCTTCAGGGTCGAATGCGTCTTCAGGCCAGATAACGCCGGTCTCGTCCCAGTGGCCGTGCTGCCAGTACTCGACCTCGATCAGGTTGCCGTTGGGGTGGAACACCATCCGCTTGATGCGCGGGCAGACCTTCTGGACGCTTCCCGCTTCGCCTTGCCTGAGGTGGTAACCGCCGCAGAACTCGCAGGGCCTGTCGGGGCGGGTAGTGAAGATGGCCTGGGCGGCGGTCTTCTCCTGGCGGGTGAGACTCAAGTGCCCTCCGCAGTAGCCTTCCCGGCTGCCACGCGGGAGTCGCGGATGTACGCCTTGAGGTCTTCCGGCCTGACGCGGTAGAGACGGCCGAACTGGTGAGAGGGGATAGTTCCGGCTCGCAGCAGGCGGTAGACGGTCATCTTGCCGATGCCCAGTTCATCCACGACATCCTCGACCGAGAGCCACTTCTTGTTCACGCCGTCACTCTACTAGCGGGAAACCTCAGAGTCGTCTTCCGGCCAGCCAGTTCCCCCCGGTGTACCCGAGCTTCCCGGCCCCTCCCGGCGATGACGCAGCCAAGGCGCGGGCCAGGTAAGTCTCCGGGCTCGGCGCACACTTAGGGCAGGACCGCTCTTTCGGCGTGTACTTCGCCTCGCACTTCGGGCATGTCTTCAGGTACGCCTCTGACCAGGGGACCTGCGCGGGCCTGCCCCCGGCGTGCTTGGGCTTGACGGGCTCGATCTCGCAGCCGCAGTTGTGGCAGCGCTTGTCCTTGTCCTCGTTGACCCTGGCGCCGCACTTGTGGCAGTCGCGGAACCCGTAGACCTGCGCCCAGTTCCCCTGACCGGACCCGGACAGGTGGATCATCGCCCAGACCCAGGCGTCGGCGCGGTCGTCCCGCATCCGGTTCCGGTCATCACCCTCGGCCATCGCGGAGAGCTGGTCCTCGAGCTGCCGGAAGTTGTCGCCGACGTGATGGATGCGCCCCTGACTGAACAGCGACGAGGGGCCTTGCGCCCGGCTGACCTTGCCTTTCATGCCGTGCACGGTGCGGAGCGGGATGTTCGGGTCGACGGTCGACAGGAGGGCGCGCATGTAGTCGCCGGTCATGTTGACCTCGGCGACTACGCAGTCCGCGTTGTGCCGGTAGTACGCCTCGGCGACGACGCGCATCTGCTGGTCGGGGCTGAACTTCCCGGAGCAGTCCTCAAGGCAGTAGAAGTCCCCGTCGTCTCCCTCGGCCAGCACCACGATGCCGGACTCGTCGCTGGAGTCTTTGGACGTAGTGGCTGGATCCAGGGCGACCACGACCCTGCGCCACTGGGGGAGCTTGTCCTTGTCCTGGTAGACGCGGGTCTCGTTGAACTGCTCGACGGGGAACAGGGACCCGGCGGCGTCGGCGAGGAGCTTGCCCTGGAGTTCCTGCTGCAGCATGACCGGGTTGCCGGCGTACTCCCGTTCCAGCCGTTCCCGCTGCGCCCGGCTGAAGTGGATGTTCTCCGCGCTGATGGCCTCGGTGATGTGGACGCCGGTGCCGGGAGCACCATCCTTGCCGGTGAACTCACTTTTGGCGTCTTCGATGAGCTTGCGGATCAGCCGGATGCGCTTCGGCGTCGTGGTGATCATCAGCCGGGGCCGGTCACCCTTACGCAACGCGGGCATGAGGCCCTCGTGGTAGAACTCGAAGTAGCGGATGCTGGCCAGCTCGTCGAACCACACGTAGGACAGGTTCTGGCCCCGGATGGAGTCCGGTTTCTCGGCGGAGAACCCGCGGATCTTGGACCCGTTCGGGAGGGTGATCTCCTGCCGGTTCTTGTTGTAGTCCGCGATGTCGACGCCGTTGCGCTTCGCCTCGGCGATCAGCCCCGACTCACCCTCAAGGCACACCGCGCGGACATCATCGTAGGTTGGTCCGCAGACGCCGACGTGGATGTCCGGCTTGGACAGCGCCATTTCCAGCGTCCAGTTGGACCCGGCCTTTGTCTTCCCTGTCCCCCGGCCGGTGAGGTTGAGCCAGATGGACCAGTCAGGGTTTCCTGGGCACGGCGGGCATTCCGGGCAGTCGGGGATGCCGTGGGGGCAGCCGCAACGGTAACCCCGGTTGTCGGGGTCACCGTGACGCGGGTGATCCGGGGGCAGCTGCTTCGGGCGGGGTCCGCTGTCTTCCTCGTCGCTCTCGGGGCGCTGCCACCAGCGGAGCTTCGGGAAGTACAGGGCATGGTATTCCTCGAGGAACCGCTTCTGGATTTCGGGTGGCCACTGCTCGAAGCCTTCGGGGAGGTCGGCGGCGTCCACGGGCGCCCCCCTGTGCGGTCAGGCTGCGGGTTTCCCGTCGCGTACCAGGAGGGTGAGTTCCCCCTGGGGGCCGTAGGCGTCGGACCAGGGGCCGTAGTAGGCGACGGGGCCGCTGAACTTCGCCCACGTGAAAACCTCAGGCCCCCGCTGCCATGCTGTCCCCGCTGTGTCGAGGAGGATGTCGCCGGGCTCGGCTTGCGCTGCGGTGATGGTCACGCGGCTTCCTCGCCCCGCGCATACCCCTGGAACTTGTGTTTGCATTTCGCCACGTCCAGTGCCCGGTACAACGGCCACCCGCGCTCGTTCAGCCCTGCCCGCTCCAGGTGGCCGCGGCGGTCCCACTTGCGGATCCGGTCGGGTTTCACCCCGGCGACCTCGGCTGCCTCGGGGACGGTGAGGAGCATGCCCGGGCTCGTGATGACGACCAGAACACACCTCCGGACATGAAAAAATGCCCTCCGCGCCGTCTCCGGGCAGAGGACATGGTTCTCCTGGGACTAAACTGTATCTGTACAACCACCAGGGAACAAGCTACGCCGCAGGGTCAAGCGCGGCGAGTTCCTCACGGGTCATCCGCCGGTTGCATTCCTCGTTGATACACCTGATGTAGTCCTCGCCGTCACGGGCCCAGAGCGTGTAAAGACGGCAGCGGGGGCACGGCCGTTTGACGTGCTTGTCGACTTGCCCGGCGCGCGACTTCTCCAGCAGTTCCCGGTGCCAGTGTTTTGTCTCCCGGCCGAAGTCAACCCCCACGTCCGGGTGGGTGATCAGGCTGGCGAAGTGGGCGACGAGCCATGCGGTGATGGTGGTGATCTCGGAGGCGAGGTAGCCGCGGTGCGGTTTCGGGTCGTCTCCGCGTGCGACGGATTCCCAGTCGCGGAGCCACTGGCCGAGTTCGGCGAGGTCATCCATGCGCCGCGACGGGGACGGGACTTCGCGGCTGCCGCTGACCTTGCCGGCTTTGTCGTCGTTGCGGGCGTTGACGCTCGGGGGGAGCGCGGACAGGAGGCAGGCGAGGTCGTCAAGCTGGGAGAGCTGCTCGTGGATCTGGTTCTTGCACCGTCCGCACCAGGGGTCGCCGTAGACAGGCTGGAGTTCGGGGGGTGACGGGCGTGACTGCTCGGCGTTGAGGGGGTCGTATTCCAGGATGGCCTTGCGGTATTCGGCGTCGACCTTACGCCACCGGGAGTTGCATGGTCCATCGCAAGGAACCTCGCTGCTCATGGGCAAACTATGGTGTAGCGGGGCGGGTGATGCCAAGTCGACGCGCTACGTCTTGCACCGGCATCCGGGCCTGACGTGGACCTTGATGCCCCCGGCTGTCTCGTAGCAGGACCCGAACGGGCCGGGCCTGGACGTGGCGGCGACCCCGTAGAACGGGGAGAGCTGGGGCCGGTCCGTCAGGACCCGCGCCGAATTGTAGAAGGCGTTGCGGAACGGCGTGAACGGCTGCGGCTCATGCCTCGGCGCGGTATCGATCCGGTCGCCCGGTTCGCGGTCCCATGTCTTGCGCATGGTGCCGATGCCCTGCCCGCATTCGCCGCAGGTCTCTTCCTCCTCGCGCGTCGTCCAGAGGGTGTCGCAGTCCGGGCAGGTCCACGATTCGCCCAGCGCAAGGCTCTCAAGGTCCGGCCGTTTCGTGCACCTGTGCCGGGTGACTACCTCATCGCAGAGGCTGCAGCCCGTGAGGTAGCCGAACAGGCGCAGGCTCTTGGCCCGGCCGCACTCCTCGCACCAGTTGCCGGCCAGGTCGTAGGGGATGATCCCATTCTCGCTCACAGCCCGAGCTTCGCCTCGGCCGTGAGCCAGTCTGAGGCGATGGCGTCCTGAGCCGCGGCGAGCGTGACCCGCCCGTCGCAGACAGCATGGTTCAGCGCGTTCTCCACCCTGTCCTTCGGGTTAGGTGTCGGCGGAGTCTCGGGCCACAGGTTGGCCGCGTCGTTCGACCCGCCCAGTTCCAGCGACACGAGGTGGTCGAGTTCGGTCTTCTCTGCATGCGGGTCGCCGTAAGCGGGGTAGGCCACGCGGAACTTGAACCGTTCCGTCTGCGCCTCGGGCGGCCGGACTGTCCTGGTGTACCCGGACCGGCAGATGGTGGAGTGGATGTTCGCCTGGGTGACGGCCGGATCAATGGACCCGGGGGTGCAGCGGGGGTCGGGCAGCTGCCCGTGGTCGCGGTAGGCGCAGTGGCCGTGGATGGTCCCGGTGACGTGGCGGGGGTCGTGGACTTTCTTCAGGCCATGACCGGCCGGGGTGGCGGATGCGGAGGCTGCGGCGCATCCGGTGAGGAGCAGAGCGGTCGCGCTGGCGGCGAGGAGGCGTTTCACCGGGCCAGCGTAGCGGGGGATGCCGGTCACCGCAGGTCCCGCCACAGGTCCATCTGCTCTGGCGGGACACCGGAGGCTTCCAGGTTGATGTCGCGGAACCAGTCGGCGAAGGCGGCGAACTCCTCGTTGACCTTTTGCTCCTCAGCCACGGTCATCCTTCCCGGTTGTTCAGTTCGTGCCAGCGTGCCGCGTGGACGCAGTTCCACCAGTGCTCATCTCCCGGCCGGGTGCCGCAACAGGGACGCCGCGGGTCCCCGAACTCGCGGGGCAGGCCCGTGTCGCATTCCGGGCAGTACCATGCGACGGGGCTGAGGGCGAAGCGGTTGACCAGCGGCCCCGCGCACGGGTGCTCGCAGGCGGGCAGGAGCGTGACGCTGATACTGGCGGGCGGCGGGGGCATCACCTCGACGTCAAGCCTGCCGGACGACGGCCGGACGGCTGTCGCGGGCCTGTTCCCGAGCCACACCAGGAAGCCGCAGAAGCCGATGATGCCGAGGTAGGCGGCCTCGGCGATGGTGGAGTGAATGTCCCACCGCCACGCCGTCCCGGTGGGCCCGCCGTACCCGTGCCAGACCATCACGGGCCAGAAGCAGGTCACGGCGATGGGGCCGCCGATCAGCAGGAGGGGGCCGATGATCCCGTAGTCACCGTTTTTCATGCTGGGCGCGAAGGGGGCGCAGCGGGGGCACCGGCAGGAGCCGGCGTGGGAGCGTGGCGGCCGGCGGTAGACGGGCTGGTTGCTCATGCGTTCGCCCGTCCTTTCTTGCCGCCGTGGTCCGGGACCGGGGCGGGTGTGGGGGGCATGAACACGACCGGGGCGGGTACGGGGGGTTCCGCGCCGATCCAGACGGGTTCGTGGCGGGGATGCTGCCGCTGGACCTGCTTCACCGCGCCGGCGACCCAATCCCGCAGGGGCTTGCCCGTCAGGTCCCCGTACTCCGCGGGGACAGGATCAGCGCCGGGTGGGCAGCGGTGGCAGCGGATATACCCGAGCATGGCTTCGGCGGCTTCGGTGAGGAACGTGGTGATGTCGGATTTCTCCGCCGCGGCGGTGCTCTCCACCTCACCCCACAGGTCTTCGCGGAACCGCATGGTGTGGCCGTGGCGGTCATAGGGCTCGCATTCGCCGCGGTCCTGGTGATGCTGCGCGCACCAGGACTCGCGGGGGAGGGCCCGGGATGCTGTCATGTAATTCATCGTAATGCAGTCTCGCGTGGGGGGCAACTCCGGGGTGGCGGTGCTCGCGTCGAGACGGGCGGGACGCGATAATGGGGGGGTGGCGCACATCCTGCCTGACGGCGACCTGTTCGCGTGGTGCGAGCACGGCACCCCGCTCG
>Ga0209040_10000531_pt1 | contig 29213 bp, 27 predicted proteins | sample BogFormECP12_OM3_FD_188240 | JGI IMG/M metagenome (GOLD analysis project Ga0209040, IMG submission 188240) | Bog forest soil microbial communities from Calvert Island, British Columbia, Canada - ECP12_OM3 (SPAdes) (version 2) | ecosystem: Environmental > Aquatic > Freshwater > Wetlands > Bog ... | reverse complement strand
ACGCGAAGGCCTCTCTTGCTCTAGCAAACACTGTCTCAATAACATGTTTGTAGCAGAAGAGGCTTTTCGTGTCTTCACAATCATGAATAAAGCGGGTTAATGTCGAGTAGTTTCGAGCAACTCCTTTAAATACTGCTGCCAGACGGCTGCCCAGGTATGGGTGCCATGGCCGTGAGTCTGGTCAGACATTGGAATCAAGACAAAACGGCCTTTGTTAACCCGCTTAATTTCGCGATCGGCAATTCCTAACTCCGGTGGGTTGATAAAGTCATCAGCAGAATTGACGAACATGACTGGCACTTTGATTGTTTCCAGCTGCGGAGAGGGGTCGTAGTTTCGTGAGGCATTTACCGCGTACAAAAGGTCATTCGCATCAAGGTTCGCGGTGACCCGCTTCGTGGATTCATCCAGATACTTGTCCGCCGCTTCGCGTGTCGGAAGATTCTTCTGCATCAGCAGAGGAGCACTGCCTGCGATGATCAAGAAATCAGCCGCCGTTTGTAACCCGGCGCGGGGTTCGGTTGTGTATTCCCCATTCTTCCAATCTGGATCCTGGTGGATACCGTCGATCGCCATCTTGCGCCAGACCCGATTGCGTCCCGCTATCGGCACCGGCAGGCAGGCAAGTGGCATCAGGGCGTCCATGAAATCCGGGTACGTCTCTCCCCAAACCCACGAATGCATGCAGCCCATGGACGTTCCCAAGATCAGGCGCAGATGGTTGACGCCCAGCCCCTTCTCTAGCAATTGGTGTTGCGCCGCCACCATGTCGTCGCAGTCGTACTGGGGAAAGTGCGCGCGCAGCCCGTCGCTCGGCTTGCTCGACTTTCCGTGGCCGATGCTGTCGGGAAGGACGATGAAGTAGCGGTTCGTATCAAGTAGTTGGCCTGGCCCAAACAACACGTCTGCAAATTGAGGGACAAGGAACTGTCGTCCTGAACCCCCGGTGCCATGAAGTATGAGTACCGCGTTAATCACGCGCCCGTTCGCATCGCGCACAGGTTGGCCGAGGGTCATGTAATGCAGCCGTAATTCGGGCAAGGTATCGCCCGACTGGAAATGGAAGTCGCGGACGATGAAATCATCCTCCTGCGGTGTCAGCTTGTTTGAGGATTGCTGTCCCGGCTGCTGAGCGCGACATATCGTCACTGCGAAGAGCAGGACGATCAGAATTCTTTTCATAGCAACTCAGATTTCTCGATAATTCAACAGACCTGCGCCGATCAGCGCAAAGCACATTGGCCAGATCCAGGCAGGAATGCCGCGATCTCTCGCAGGCAGGCGGACCTCGAGCCACCGCGACCATCCAGCAAGCACGGCCAGAATTCCCAGTGGCACGTGGCTCAACTCGGCCAGCAGCTCCTCTTTGATGTTGCTGAGATTATGCGAGTGGGTCAGCAACAAGGCCCCGCCCAGCGCGCACATGAGAGGGAATACGAGAGCTGCGGGGTGGTTCTCAAGTTTCAGCTTGCGGACGCGCAGTTCGAAGACCGCGAACCCGATGCAAACCAGCGCCGCTAGACGATGCTGCAGGTCTTCCGGTCTAAGGCAGGTAGCCCAGAAGCCTTGCGGTCCCAGGGGCCATGCTTCGGTATCGGCACGCACGATGATGAAGACTGCGATGCCAATAAGAAGCAGCGGCCAGTACTCCGCCCACTTTGCCTTGCCTGTTCGAGCCAGAAGCGCCAGGACACCCATGACAAGTACCAGCAGGCCCATCCAGTGATGGTTGAGTTCGGATTCTTCAATGTCGGCAAGGTTCTTGGGAGTAAGAGGGGCGCCATTGACTGATGTTGGAGGTAGCTTCGGCACGGAGTCGGCCTGTGCAGCGTCCCTATCAGGAGTGCTTGCTGAGCTTTGCGCCAGTGCCTCGATCCCGAGACGAGGCCACGCCGGCTTGACGCGTGACCAGACCTGCTGTGCTGTTACCGTGTCGTTTACCAAGTCCACTGCCGGGGGTTGCGAGGTGACTGAGGCTGCAGTAAGGATGACTGTGATCCCGATTCCGACCTCGGCTTCCACCAGGCGGCGCAAGCGCGGCATCACGGCGTCAGGGCTGCACTTGCGAAGCAACAGAAAGTTGATGCCGCCCAACGCCATCAGCGCGCCCAGCATCACCGCCTTGGCCGCGACCATTACTCCGTAGGAAGTCCCATACAACGAGCGCCACGAGCCGATGTAGTACAGGCTCATCCCTATGCCGGTTGCTACGATGACGCCGACACTGACCAAGGCCAGGCTAGAGAACCGCTTGGTGAGGTACCACTGTGTGGGACGGTCTCCGGAAACAAACAGACCCAGCACCAGAAAAGGCAAACCGCCAATCCAGAAGCCGGTGGCCAGCTCATGCAGTAAACTCAAGATGATGAGGGGAACACGGCCCTCCATGCGTGAAGCGGCGTGGTTGGTCATCACCGAAGCACCGAGAACCACCATAACCAGCAATGCCAGCCAGATTCCTGCGGGCTTGCTCCCAAGCCTTGCAAGTGCAGCAGTAGCAATTGCAGCGACAAAAACGACGCTGCCGGAGATGAAGAAGTTCGCTCCGATGACGTCGCGCATCCCGATCTCGGCAGTGGCCATCAGTACCGCAGAGTTGACGTAAAGATAGAGCGCCTGCACGACGGCAAGTCCAATTGCCGCGATTCGGAGCATTCGCAGCGAAGACGTTTGCACCTTAGCAAAATTGCTGTTCGCGATTTCGGAGGTTGGGCGTGCGATCCACAGCACGAACAGTACTCCACCCAGCAGAAGCGACTGGAAGATGAGCGTCCCCGCCCGCAATATGACTGAAAGATATCCGAAGACGTCAACCAGTTTGAGCATCATGGGGACTAGATCACCGTAAAGGCGACCTCGCCGCGGCTGATGTGACCGTCGGAGGCGAGCACCTGCCACTGTAATCTGTAGGCGCCGGGCTTGAGACCGCCAGCTTGCGACTGCAAAATGTCAGGATTTGCTTGCTTGGCGAGAGGAAGAGTCTGTTGTGAGCCGTCAGGCGCTAGCAGATGCAACCGCGAGCGGCTGCCGTCAATGCGAACATTGAAGCGCAACCAGATGGAAAGATCCGGCCCCGTGACCGAGGAATGCACTGCGGGCTTGGACTCCATCAAGATGGCGTGCGCCCGGGCGGGACGAGAAAATCCAGCTAACAGAATGATGATCAACAGGATCGAGGCTGAGGGCCTTTGGAGCGCGCGGCGCAAATCTGTTCCCCCGTAGTTGAAGGTGGCTTGGGACTAGTAAATTGAAGGATACTATGCGACGCCAGAGTGCTCAATACGCATTTCGTGGGCCGAACTGAGTAAGCGTGCTTCGAGGCCAGCCTCCCCATAGTCTAGCGGAGCAGCGTTGTCGGATCTGGATCGGCCGCAACGGTAGTCGGCGGGACTTCAGACGATTCTTCAACGGTATCGCCTTCGCCTGGGGCGAGGAACAGGTTCTGTTCGATGCCGTGCTGCTTGGTGTAGAGCTCGAAATAACGGCCGCCCAGCTCGAAAAGCGACTGATGGGTGCCGCGCTCGACGATGCAGCCACGTTCGATCACCAGAATCTGGTCGGCACGGCGAATGGTGGAAAGGCGGTGGGCTATGACGAACGTGGTGCGCCCCTGCATCAGGTAGGAGAGTCCTTCCTGAATCATCCCCTCCGACTCAGAATCGAGGCTGGAGGTGGCTTCGTCGAGAATGAGAATGCGCGGGTTGGCCAGGATAGCACGTGCGATCGAGACGCGCTGACGCTGTCCGCCAGAAAGTTTGACGCCGCGTTCGCCGATAATAGTGTCGTACTTCAGTTCGTATTTCTCCGCAAACTCATCCACGCGAGCGATGGTGCAGGCGCGCAGGATTTCCTCCTCCGTCGCGTCTGGCTTGGAGAAGGCCACGTTCTCACGAATGGTTCCGTCGAAGAGGAACGAATCCTGCAAAACCATTCCCAGTTGGGTGCGATAAGACTCAAGCCGGACAGCGGAAAGGTCGATCGAATCGACCAGAACCTTGCCTTGGTTCGGTGTATGGAAAGCCGCGATCAGCCCAATGATGGTGGACTTGCCCGAGCCGGACGATCCTACCAACGCGGTTACTGTCCCTGGGCGGGCGCGGAAGGAAATGTCGTGTAGAACAGTCTTCATCTGCTCGTAGGCGAAGGTCACGTCCTGGAAGGCGACTTCGCCGCGAATTTCCGGGAGCGTGACAGTCCGGTGCGGGTCTTCGTCTTCGGGAGTTTCATCGAGGACCTCGCGCGTTCGTTCCAGTCCGGCGATCGCTTCCGTGATCTGCGTTCCGATGCCGACTACTTGAAATAGCGGAGCGGCGAGGTAGCCGAGAAACATGGTGTAGGTAAAGAATCCGCCGAGCGTAAGTTTGCCGGCTAGGATTTGCCGCGTCCCCATGAACATGACGATGGCGCCGATGATGCCCATCAGCGTGGACGACGAAAGGCTCATGACCGAGGTCGCCGTGAGCGTGCGGAAGACGTTCTGCAACAGGCGCTCCACACCCAGGCTGAACACCTGGTGTTCACGTTGCTCGGCGTGGTAGCCCTTTACCACTCTCACACCGCCCAGCGACTCGGTCAGGCGGCCGGTCACTTCGGCGTTGATCTTGGCGCGCTCGCGAAAGATGGGTCGGATGGTCCGAAATGCTTTTCGCAGTCCGACTCCGAAGACGAGAAGGAAACCGAAGGCGATGGCGGTCATCACCGGGCTGATGCGAATCAGCACCGCAAAGGCGATCACGGCAGTGAGCAGCCCGCCTACGAAGTCCACCAATCCGGTGCCGATGAGGTTGCGCACACCCTCGACGTCATTCATGATGCGCGACACGAGCATGCCTGTCTTGTTGGCGTCGTAATACGAGACGGACAGCCGGCCGACGTGCTCCTGCACGCGGCGACGCAGCTCGGCGATGAGCTTTTGTGCTGCTTTGGAGAGCGTTTGGGTAAGTGCAAACGACGTCAGCCCTTGCACTAGCGTGGCCAGCAGAACGATTCCGACCAGCGGATAGAGCAACCTGAAATACCGCTTGCCAACGACATCGTCGATCAGATACTTGGTCGAGTACGGAAGGATGAGTCCTGAGACGCGATTGACGATCATCAGGCCGAAGCCGAGCATCATTAGCGCCCGGCGCGGGCGAATCAACTGCCAGATTTCCGGCAGGGCCTTGAAGATAGGGGTTTTCTTGGCCGGTTTGGGTGGAGCGCTATCCATGATGGGGATAAGTTCTTTGGATTCATCCGGCAGGCGATTGGGTTCGGAAGCAGGTGGGCGCTTCTATGGTCCACCCGGTTGGTAGAATAATGCACCCGCAGGAGTTCCGATGAAGATCGTGCTTCGCTGTGCCGCCATGCTATTGACACCGCTTGCGCTGGTTGGGCAGGACAACCACCAGCTCAGGCCCGATGCCTCTCTGTTGGACGAGATCAACCACATACAGGCGATCGACAACCACTCGCACCCACCCGCACTGGACAATGCGGGGCAACCGGACGAAGACTACGACGCTTTGCCCTGCGATCCGCTGGAGCCTACGGCGGCAGGGCTGATGTTCCGCGAGGACAATCCCGTGTACATCAAGGCATGGCAGACGATGTTCGGCTACAAGTACAACGATGCCAGCCCGGAGCACGTGAAAGAACTGGTGGCCGCCAAGGAGCAGGTGAAGCAGCGCGAGGGCGAGAACTATCCCAACTGGGTGCTCGACCAGCTTGGCATCGAGAGCGAGTTGGCGAACCGGGTCGCCATGGGGCGTGGTTTGAAGCCGCCGCGCTTTCGCTGGGTGCCGTTCGACGACACGCTGCTGTTTCCGTTGAACAACTCCTCGTTGGCTGCACAGTCGCCTGATCGCAAGATCTTCTATGGCCGGGAGGAGTTGGTTTTCGCGCGATATCTGAACCAGCTCAACCTGAGCAATGTGCCACCGACGCTGGCTGAATACACGGCGAAGATCGTCACGCCCCTGCTGGAGCTGCAGCGAACGGACGGGGCCGTGGCCATCAAGTTCGAGGCCGCCTACCTGCGGGCGCTGGATTTCGCTCCCACGAAAGAGGCTGATGCCGCCCGTGTCTATGCGCGCTACGTGAAGGGCGGTGTTCCCAGTGATGCCGACTACAAGACGTTACAGGACTATCTTTTCCGCTACATTGCACGCGAGGCGGGACGGCTGGGGATGGCGGTGCACTTCCACACGGGCGGCGGCTGTGGCGGCTACTTCGCAATGGAGGGAAGCAATCCGCTGCTGATGGATTCGGTGTTTAATGATCCAACGCTACGCAAGACCAACTTCGTCATGCTTCACGGGGGCGCCGGCGGCTTCGAGAGGCTGGTTGCGTATCTGTTGATGAAACCAAATGTTTACGCCGACTTTTCCGAGCAAACCTGGATGACCGCGCCGCGCCACATTGCAGGCAGCATTCGCTTCATGTTGGAGTTTTATCCGGAGAAGGTTTTGTTCGGCACAGACCTGTATCCGCTTGAGCCGCAAGTGAACTGGGAAGAAATCGGTTATCAGACCTCAACTGCCGGACGGACGGCGTTGGCCATCGCCCTCACAGGAATGATGCAGGATGGAGAGATCACTCGCCAGCAAGCCAGCGCCATCGCCCATATGGTGATGCATGATAACGCTGCGAAGCTCTACGGATTGAGTACCTCGCAGCCCCAGTGATTCGCGGGAGTGTCGTCAATCGCCGGCGCGGGAGTTGCGTCGTCAGGTATGCGAAGTCGAAGAGAACTCTATTCGTTCGTGCGTTCGAAAGCTCTTCGCTGAGCTGAGCGCTTTGACGCAGACGAGAAGGCCACCCGGCAACTGGGCGGCCTTCTCTTCAAGGGAGAATAGTTCCAACGGAGGCTAGACCGTCAAAACTTTCTGCACAAATCTTAGGGTCAGGGAAAGTACGTGTCAAGCAATTTCTTGGGCTTAAATCGCTGTATTTTCAATAACTTACGATATGTTCCGCGAATCGGAAGAAAATGGCCGAAAACCGCCAGGTTTGAGGAAAACAAGTTAAGTACTTTAGTTTCAACTATTTGCTCGACCACCGGTCTTGGCCCAGTTTCAACTGGATGATCTCGACGTCTTCGGGACGGTCGAACACTCGATGGGGAAATAGACGCTTCATCAGCACTCGCAGGCCTCCGAAGAACAGTCCGAAGACCAGCGAGACGACGAGAAGAATTCCAATCAGTCCAAACACCGCGAGAATCAAGTTACCGATGTTGTCGCGCTTGCTCAGCGAGGTCGCTTCGTTCCATGTGACCTCAGCTTCGTAGTTCACCGAGGTGAGAAGCTTTTGCGCCTCGTCGCTTCCGACTGCTCCTGTCACGATGTCGACGATAGGACCAGTCCGCCGGACGAGCAGTGTGTTGGGAGCCGACGGCTCCACGCTCTGCAAAGCGCGAAGACGCTCGCTGGCGATTTGCGGTGTCGGATACTGAACCAAGGTGAGCGTCAGTGGGCCGCTCTTGGAAGAATAATCCTGGAGGAGGATTTCCGGATCGTGGCTGAAGTCAACCTGCTCGGGCGTGAGCGGTGCCTTTGCGGCGACCAGCGCTTGCGGGCCGAGAATATATCTGGCCGAGTTTTCCACAGCGTCGGTCTTTGGCAAATATTGCGGAAGTGTCGGCAGGCTCGCGGCTGCGCCCTTGGCCGCAGGCAACATGCCGGCGAGCTCACGTAGCTCGGCAGCAGACATTTCGGTGAGCCGATCGAAGTTCGCATCCACCAGTACGTTGTCCCGGAAAAACAGAATGCGCTGGTTGGCCGAGGCCGCCTTGGTCCCGATGCGCTCGGTTCCCATCGCAGGCTGGCGATAGAACGTGAACGCACCGTACGCGCCCGTGGCGTCCTTGAATCTGGCCGCCTTGACGGTTAGCCTGCGGCCGTCCTCGCGGGTGTAGGTCACCGTCTCTGAGCCGGTGAATCCGTACTCCTTCAGCACGGCCGGATAAGCAGCATCGGCTCGGTCTGCTTCCGTGGTCGTCTGCGCCGAAGCGGACTCCGTCCAGCCGGCGAACGATTTCGGAAGCAAACCGCCGTTATCGGCAGCAAGTAGGCAATCAGTGACCGAGAGGCAGAAGAGAACGGCGATGAAGATACGTTTCATTAGACAGCTTACGTAGATTAGCCCGTAAACCTAAGAATTAGACTACTGCGACCGGGGCAAAGTTTCCATAAAGGCTGCTGCGGGGATGCGCAGCGAAAAGAGACCGGCGGTCTCCAAGCCCTCGACGTCGCCTGCATTTATACCGCGACTTCGCTTGGACGCAACCCTTCACTCGCAAGCAGATTCTCCAGGCCGTCGATTAGAAGATGCAGATCCGCTACTGTGGTGGCATAACCGCCTTGGGGAGGTGTAAGCAGATCCTTGATCTTCTCGGGCATGTCTGGTGGAATTTTGTGACATTGGGCAAGGGCGTGTGGGATCAGCCGTTTTTCGCCGGGATGAGGTACCTCGTTAACGGCAAACAACGCGTCAAAGTAACTTGCCAGTAGCGCTGCAAGCCGGTGATTCACGCTGACAGGATCATTTCTGGAGATGGCCAATTCAATCTGCCGCAGATAGGACGACAGGTTACGACGCAAGAGCGGAAAATTCTTGTCGATGATCGCCCGTTTGAGTTCAGGGGGATACGGCTGATCACAAGACTTCTTGAGATCGTTTAGCCAACCATTTCGGTCAAAAAGCACCTGCGAGTAACGAACGTTGTACCAGAAGCAGGTCGAATATCCGACGGCGGCCTGATGCTGCCCCAGGACGCGGTCGAGTTGTTCTTCGATCCACGTAACATGCCGGAACATGACATCAACCGCGATTCCGGTTTCCTGGTCAATCCATTCGTCTCCTGGCTCCCAGTATTCGTTTCCGATCTCCGCCCGTTCGGCTCCCTCTGCGATCCCTCCCCGAATTTCTAGAGGAATCACTCTAGTTACATAGACATACAAGTCAACGTCGGAATTCGAGTCGCGAAGCTCCGAGGTCTGCGATCCTGACAATGCCACTGCTTCAACCTGGTCCAACGAACCGAACTGGCGGGCGACCCGATTGGCTAGCGAAACGAGGACCGAACAATTATGATCTGACGCAGGCATAAAGGAAATCAGCTAGCTGGCAAGAGTATACCCATCGCAGGTTCAGTATTGCGATGGAGCTATTCGCCAGCGTCTTTGTGGATTCTCGAGGCCACTTTCACCCCGCTAAGTCCACCAGCGTACTTGGCGATTCCCTGATAGAGCGCCGCAGCAATTTTTTCCCGGTACTCAGGCGTTTCCAGCTTGGCTGCATCGGTGGGATTGGAGACGAAGGAGATCTCGGCCAGGATGCTTGGCATATTGGCGCCGATCAGCACCACGAACGGTGCTTTCTTCACGCCACGATCGCGCAAGGTCGTGTGGCGGGTGGCGAGTCCGGCATAGAGCGACTGCTGAACATCAGTCGCCAGCTCGCGCGATTCCTCGATCTTCTCTTTCAGCGTGATCTTCTTCACCAGGTCCTGAAGCTCGAAGATGGACTTCTCAGACACCGCGTTCTCTCGCGCCGCGACTTCCAGCGCATCAGGGTTCGACGTGAAGTTGAGATAGTAAGTCTCGATCCCGCGCGCCGAGGAGTCGGGGCTGGAATTGGCGTGGATCGAAATGAACAGATCGGCCTGGTGCTCATTAGCGATGGCGGTCCGGGTTTCGAGCGGGATGAAAGTGTCATCGTCACGAGTGAAGATGACGTCAGCTCCCAGCCGCGTCTCGAGCAGCCGGCCAAGGCGCAGCGCCACGTCCAGCACAAGGTCCTTCTCCATCAGGCCATTCGGGCCAATGGTCCCAGTGTCGTGTCCGCCATGCCCGGCGTCAACCACGATGCGGCCGATCTTGAGACCGAGCGCGCGGGTGAGACTGCGTTCCCCGGCCGAGGTCGGCGCTGCTTCATGGGTTGAAGGCACGTCGGCGGAGGCCGTTCTAGCGGTCTTCTTCCCGGCTTTGGAGCGAGGCGCAATGGCTACGGCGGTTGGCGCGCTCGTCGGTTGGGTGGTCGCCTTCAGCTCCGGGCCCTTCGCGTCTCCCGAATCGGAGAGCAGTGGGTCATCCGGACTCGTGGATCGAGCCATCGTGGTCGAGTTCGGTTTTGCACTCGATTTGGCCACCGCAGGAGCTCCCGTTTTCCCGCTCGGATTAGTCGTGGTTCCCGGCTGGCCCGCGATGGCGCCATTGTCATCGTCGTCGACGATGACCTTGCGCGAAGATGTCTTGGAAGCTGCTTGCTGGGCAGGCGCCGTGCTCGCGGGTTCAGTTGCGGTGCCGGCCGGGACAGCGTTCCCGTTTTCAGTCTTGCTGGCGGAAGCGGATTTCTTCTTGGAGCCACTGCCACTCGACGACTTCGGAGCAGGCTTTGCATTCGATTCCTCGGCGGAAGAGGAACTCGTCGCTGCGCCCACCGGCACACGTTCATCTTCATCAGGACCTGGATGGCGGGCAGTGGCCACCTGCGTCTGCGGATGAGGCTGACGGCCGTGGATATCAATGATGAGCCGGTATGGATTGGGCAGTAGGAACGCCGAATAGTCGGAGACATCCGCCACTTCGAGCACGACGCGTGTATATCCCGGCTGGTACTGGGCGACACGGATCTTCTTCAGGAACCCATCCTGCACGTCGAAGCTCTTGCCGATCAGCACCGACGCCAGCTTGGTATCAGGCAGGTCGAAGAAGATGCGGTCAGGGTTCGCAACCCGCCCAGCCTCGTACTTCACTTCGCGGTCAACGTCGATCGCCACGCGCGTGTAGTCCGGAGTTGACCAGTGGCGGATGCCGGTCACCATGGGCAGTCCGGGCTTCTTCAGTGACGAAGGCAACGCAACGCTTTCCGAGGTTGCAGCTCCAGGCGGCTCGCCGCGCGCCTCCTCCGGCGGCTTCTTGGTTGGCTTAGGCCCGTTCAGTTCAGCCAGCGCTTTCTTCGCGTCCGGGGCCAGTGAGTTGCGCGGATAGTGCGTCAGGAATTCCTCGAACGTCTTCCGCGCAGCGTCCTCGTCGCCGAGATCCTCCTTATAAATCTGACCGATGGTGAACAATGCCTGGAAGCGGTACTTGCTGCCGGGATATTCACGGCGCAAGAACTCGTATTCATGGATCGCCGAGTTCAAGTCCTTGTCTCCAGGCTGGAACTGGCGGCCCATCTCCGCCAGCAGTTCAGCGACCGCTACCACGCTGGCATCAGCTTTGCTGGAATCGGGCGCCACGTAATAAACCTTGCGATAGGCATCGGCGACGCGCTGATAGTCGCGCCGGGTTCGTTCCTCCTCGGGGCGTCCGTTCAGGGACTCGCGCATCTGCTCGGCTTTGTCGAATTGATCGCGGGCCTCCTGCTTGCGCGAAGCCGAATTGCTGGCGAAACCGCTCGGGGTTGCGCCGATAAGCACTACGAGTAGTGCAAATGCCGCGAAGCGCCACAGGCCGATGCGGTGATTGTTGGGCGAGGAAAGGCGGTGAACGGAAAGCCCGACGTTGGCTTGGGACGAAAGAAGGGGCATGGGCACAAGCTTCCGAATACCCCCGGCGTGAGCCGCAAACTCAGCGCGACCGCGAGGGAATGCAGTCCGGCGGAGACGTTTTCGTCCAGAGCACTTCGATTATAGGCGTGGCGCAGGCGCGAACAAGCAGCGAAAAGGGCGCGGAATCAGAGGAGTGACCCCGCCTAAAAAGGGCCACCCGCAGAGGCTGCCGATCAAACTCGCGGCAACGCGGGCGCGCTGCGTTGGAAAAGGGACCTGATCTGGGGCTGTACGAGATACCAGATGATAAGAACGTTGATGGCTACCTTGACCAGGCGATAGCCGCCAAGAAACAGGCTCAAGTGGATTCCCATCAATAGCAATCCGGGGAGAGAGATCAGTAGCGAGATGCCGGCCAGCACGATGCACAGAATGCGTCCCCACTCGCGAAGCGTCCACACTCCGTACCCGGCAAGCGCGGCTACGACAGCAAAGATGAGCGTGAAGGCAGCTCCCAGAACTCCCACGAAAAGACCCATCCCGCCAAGTAAACCGCTGTTGCCGGCGGCGAACATGGCGCCCAAGACAGTGCCGCCAACCGCGAGCGTTATCGCCACAATGACTAGAAACGCAGCAGCCAGGAAGTGGTAGAAGGCGATTAGGACGACTCCCGTTGGACGCATTTTGGTCCTCCTTTGGAGCTTAATCAAGCCGGACAGTATGCGAACCTGTGGACGAAGTCAAGCAGAAGTGTTTGGGTATATCCTTGTGAGACCGATGCCCAGCAAGCTGGAAAACATCATAGCCGCGACCCGCGACCGAGTCGTCGCGGCCAAGTCCTCGGCCGACCTGAGGACGCTGACCATAGCGGCGGAGCGTCACCGGCCCCGAGGTTTTCGCGAAAGCCTGCAGCGGGCGGCAAAGTCGGGCACAGCGGTCATTGCCGAGTTGAAGAAGGCGTCACCGTCGAAGGGATTGATTCGCTCGGAGTTCGACGTGGCGGAGCTGGCTGTTGAGCTGGAAGAGGCGGGTGCGGCTGCGCTGTCGGTGTTGACCGATGAGCAGTTCTTCGAGGGCTCGCTGGAAAATCTGGAAATTGCGTCTGAAGCTAGCCGCCTGCCGTGTCTGCGCAAGGATTTCATTGTTGACGAGTTCCAACTGCTGGAAGCCCGGGCGCACAGGGCCGATGCCGTGCTGCTGATCGTCGCCGCGCTTACGTGTGCGGAACTGACCGACCTGCACCGCCGGGCCGGCGAACTGCAACTCGATGTCATCTGCGAAGTGCATAACGGCGAGCAGTTGCAGCGAGCGCTCGATGCCGGCTGTAAAACCATCGGGGTGAACAACCGTGACTTGCACACGTTTCGTGTCGATCTGAATACTTCGCTGCAACTTGCCGAGTTGATACCTCCTGCAGTGGTAAAAGTGGCCGAAAGCGGGATCGAGAGCGGCGACGATATTGCCCGGCTGCGGCAGGCCGGATTCGACGCATTTCTGGTGGGCGAGTCGCTGATGCGCGCCCCGCGTCCCGGAGAGGCACTGCGAGATTTGTTGAGAGCGGCAGGTACATTCGACAAGAGAAAAGATGAGCCCCCGCAGGGGGCGAAAGAGCTTAGCCCAGCGCTTCAGCGCTGGGTAAAGTGAGAGATGCGGGTGAGTCCCGTAGGGACGGCACAACACGAGAGCACAGCCCGATGACTTGGGTCAAGATTTGCGCGACGACCAACTTGCTCGACGGTCAGGCCAGCGCCGCTACCGGAGCGAATGCGTTGGGGTTCATTTTCGCCCCGAGCCCGCGACGGATTGATGTCGAAACAGCTGCCAAGATCATCGCCGCGCTTCCGGCCGGGATCGAGAAGATCGGCGTGTTCGTTAACGAGACGCCGGAGGGGGTGGCCGAGATCGCAGATGAGGTGGGGCTAACGGGTGTGCAGTTACACGGTGACGAGCCGGCCGCGCAACTGCCCGCGTACCGTCGGATGCTGGGCGGGCGCAAGCTCATCAAAACTCTGCACGCACGCGAGTTGCTGGCAAATGGTGGCAGTGGGGTCCTGCAAGCTTATCTGGACGCGCAGGAAAACCTCGACGCCGTCCTGCTCGATTCGGGTGTTCCGAGCAGCCGCGGTGGGACGGGAGCGGCGTTTGACTGGGAAGCCGCGCTGCCGCTGGTGCAGAAAATCAGGGCCGAGCTGCCGGTGATCATCGCCGGCGGCTTAACCCCCGAGAACGTAGGTCAGGCGATCCGCTTGCTCCAGCCTTGGGGCGTTGATGTCGTATCCGGCGTGGAGCGCGAGGCGGGCAATAAGGATGAAGCGAAGCTGCAGAGCTTCGTGGCGGCAGCGCGGCAAACGGAATCGGCAATGAAAGCAGTTTGAAGGAAACCATGGAAGAGACGAGCAGCGAAGTCCAAAGCGTGGGACCGCCGCCGAAGGTGAGTGGACAGCCGAAGCGCAAACGCGCGGTCCCGGGTCGCTTCGGCTCCTACGGCGGACGTTACGTCCCTGAGACGCTGATGGCGGCATTGCAGGAACTCGAATCCGCCTATGCCCAGGCGCGCAAAGACAAATCATTCCGCGATGAGTACCACCGTCTGCTGGCCGACTTTGCCGGTCGTCCGACGCCGTTGTTCCTGGCTGAGCGGCTCACCAAAGAACTCCGCGGCGCCAAGATCTATCTGAAGCGCGAAGACCTGCTGCACACCGGCGCGCACAAAATCAACAACTGCATTGGCCAGGCGCTGCTCGCCCGCCGCATGGGCAAGCATCGCATTATTGCCGAGACCGGCGCCGGCCAGCACGGCGTCGCAACCGCGACCGTCTGTGCCCTCTTTGGGATGGAATGTGTCGTTTACATGGGCACTGAGGACATGCGGCGGCAGGAGCTGAACGTCTTCCGCATGCGGTTGCTGGGCGCCGAGGTGCGTGGGGTGGAGTCGGGTTCGCGAACGCTGAAGGACGCCATCAACGAGGCCATGCGCGACTGGGTGACCAATGTCCGCACCACGCATTACCTGCTCGGCAGTGTGCTGGGTGCACATCCTTACCCGACGATGGTGCGTGACTTTCATCGGGTCATCAGCCAGGAAGCGCGCAAACAGATCCTGAAAGCCGAGGGCCGGCTGCCCACTGCGGTGATCGCCTGTGTCGGCGGCGGTTCGAATGCAATTGGCGTGTTCTACGAATTCATCAAAGACCCCGGAGTGAGACTCATCGGCGTCGAGGCGGGCGGACGCGGCCACTTGCTGGGCGAGCACGCTGCGCGTTTCGACGGCGGCAGCCCCGGCGTCTTGCAGGGAACGTATTCCTACGTGCTGCAGGACCGGGCCGGACAGATCGCCCTGACGCACTCCGTGTCCGCGGGACTCGACTACCCGGCCATCGGACCGGAGCATGCCTGGCTGCACGATCAGGGACGGGCAGAATATGTTTCAGCCAGCGACCAGGAAGCGCTTGATGCCTGCCGGGCGCTGGCGCGGACGGAGGGAATCATTCCGGCACTGGAGTCGGCCCACGCCATCGCCGAATGCATGAAGCGCGCGCCGCAAATGGCGAAATCGGACATCGTGATCGTCAATGTGTCGGGCCGCGGCGATAAGGACATTGGGATATTGCGGGAGAATCTGGCGCTATAGTTTTTTCGGAACCTGCCAGAGCCGCGGCCCATGATGGTACAGCTTGGCGGGAGTTTGCTTATGTAAGCCATTTAGAAAGAATATTTTGCCTGTAAGTTATTTGTTTAGAATATTTTGCGCATGAAATGTAGGCTAAATTGTTGATTCTTAGTAGCGCGTCGGGAGGGGAGTTGTTGTTATACGGCATCGTTTTGACCCGAAACGGAACCTCGTAAGTCCTGCCGAAAGGAATCACGTTGGCAATCATCTTCAAGAAACGACCTGGTCTTGTTGCTTACATCACCTGTGGCGATCCCGACCTCGACACCTCGCGCGAGGTTGCGCTCGCCGTCATCAAAGCCGGAGCTGAGGTCATTGAACTGGGCGGGCCGTTCAGCGACCCCGTCGCGGATGGACCCGTGATCCAGCGCGCAAGTGAACGTGCGTTGAAACATGGGACCGACTTGAGCGGCGTTCTTGCGACGGCAAAGCAAATCCGCGAGCAGTCGAACGCGGGCCTTATCATCTTCTCGTATCTGAATCCCATCCTGCAGTTCGGGCTGGAGAAGTTCTGCGCGGCTGCTTCCGAGGCTGGCGTTGACGGCGCGCTGGTGACTGATCTTCCGGTGGAAGAAGCCGGTGATTATCTCAGGGCCATGAAGGCGCACAAACTCTCGCCTGTATTTCTGGCCGCGCCCACCAGCACCGAGCAGCGCCTGCGGGACGTAGGAAAGCATTCGCGCGGCTTCGTGTATGCGATCTCGCGCACTGGAATTACGGGTACACGTCAGGAATTGGCAGGCGATGCGCGCTCGCTGGTGGAAAGGCTGCGCGCGCATACGAAACTGCCGATTGCGGTCGGCTTCGGCGTCTCAACTCCCGAGCAGTTCGCGGAGGTCGGCACCTTCGCAGACGCGGCGGTGGTTGGGAGCGCAATCGTGCAGCGGATCGAACAAAGCCCGGGACGTGAAGCAGCGGCTGTGTCAGAATTCTTGTCTTCCCTGATAGGAGTGCCGGAGCAGGCCCGGGCCGGCGGTTAGGTTCACGGGATGGGAGACGCTCACAAGGCAAAGCGTAATGGACATCGCGGACTGGCGCAAGAAGATCGACGATCTGGACCGCAAGCTGGTGCAGTTGATGAACGAGCGTGCCCGATGTGCCCACGAGATCGGCAAACTCAAGCGCAACTCCGCAATGCCTATCTATGAACCGGACCGCGAGAGAATCATCTTCGAGAATATCGCACGCGAGAATTCGGGCCCGCTCTCGGAGAAGCAATTGCGCCAGGTCTATGAGCGGCTGGTGGACATTATGCGTCAGATCCAGCGCGACGAGATGCTGCCCGAAGTTGCGAGTGAGGGAGAAGCGACTGAATTCGAGCCCAACGACTGAAAAGCAGTGGTCAGTTGCCAGTGGTCAGCTGCCAGTTGCGGAAATAAGGTCTGCTGCAAAGCTGGTGGCGATTCGCCTGCGGGATTGAAGTCGATTCAAAATGATCAGATGAACGGAAAATGGCGAAAAGCGAAGAGCGAATAGTAAAGAGCGAACCATGATCGTTGCGATGTTGGAGAGTGCCAGCGAAGACCAGATACAGCGGGTGACCGATCACCTGGTCAAGATGGGCTTTGCAGTGCATCGCACAACCGGTGCGCGCCAGAGCGTGCTTGCCGCCGTGGGCAAGCGCATCGACTTTGACACCCGCGACCTCGAGGTCCTGCCCGGCGTCGAGCGGGTGCATCGTATTAGCGCGCCCTACAAGCTCGTGGGGCGGCAGTTCCGCCAACACGACACCGTCGTCAAACTACCCAACGGAGTGCAAATCGGAGGCAAAGAAGTTGTAGTGATGGCTGGGCCATGCTCGGTCGAATCGCAGGAGCAACTGTTCACCGCCGCCGACCTTGTCAGAAAGGCAGGGGCGAAAGTCTTGCGGGGCGGAGCTTTCAAGCCGCGCAGTTCGCCCTATACGTTTCAGGGACTTGGATTGGATGCGCTGAAGCTGCTGCGCGAAGCCGGCGACCGCTTTGGGCTGATGGTGATCAGCGAGGTGATGGAGATCTCGCAGATCGAACTCATGTTGCCGTACATCGACATCTTCCAAGTGGGCGCGCGCAACATGCAGAACTTCAACCTGCTGCGCGAACTGGGGAAGGTCCGCAAGCCGGTTCTACTGAAGCGCGGAATCGCAGCCACGATTGAAGAGATGCTGCTTTCGGCTGAATACATCATGTCCGGCGGCAACTACCAGGTCATCCTGTGCGAGCGCGGCATTCGCACCTTCGAGACCTACACGCGCAACACGCTTGACATCTCGGCCATCCCAATTGTGCACAAGCTGTCGCATCTCCCCATCACTTCGGACCCTTCGCATGGTACCGGCTTGCGCGATAAGGTTGCCCCCATGGCGTGCGCGTCCATCGCGGCGGGTGCCGATGCGCTCCTGATCGAGGTGCATCCCTCGCCCGACAACGCGCTGTCCGATGGCGCGCAATCGCTCTTTCCGCAGCAATTCTCCGAGTTGATGGAGCAGCTGCGCATGATCGCTCCCGCAGTGGGAAGGACGATCGGATAACCTCGAATCTTCTCTTCCATGGCGATTCGGCAGATCACGATCGTTGGAACCGGCCTGATCGGCGGCTCGTTCGGACTTGCTCTCCGCCAGCGCGGATTCGAGGGAACGATTATTGGCTGTGACAAGCCCGATGTGCTGGAGACAGCCATAACGCGCGGCGCAATTGACCGCGGTGGCACCGACGTCAAGGAAACTGTCCCGTACAGCGATGTCGTCATCTTCGGAACGCCAGTAGGGGCTATCCTCTCGCTGTTCGAAAAACTCGCGCCGACACTTTCCCCTACCACACTGATCACTGATACCGGTAGTACTAAGCGAGAATTTGTCGAGCGTGCGCGCATGGTCCTTGGCAGAGCCGCAGGAGAACTTGTCCTTCCGGGACATCCGATGGCTGGCAAAGAGATCGGCGGAATTGAGAATGCCGACCCGGAGCTGTTCGACAACGCCGCGTGGCTGGTCACGCCAATCGACCCGAGCCAGCCCTACACCGCACGGCAGCTGGAATGTCTGGATCTTTTCAGGTTGGTGGGAGCGCGCGTTGTGGCGATTGAACCCGAGCGCCATGACCGGCTATGCGCGTGGATCAGCCAGTTGCCGCAGATGATTTCGACGACGCTTGCCTCGCTGCTGCGCGAAGAATTCGGGGACGACGAAGCAGTCGCACAAATCGGCGGCCGGGCGCTATACGAGATGACGCGCATAGCGCACAGCCCATATTCGATGTGGCGCGACATCGCGCTGACCAACAGCCAGAACCTGGAGGAGGCATTGCTGCGCTTCGAGCAGCAACTGGAGCATCTGCGCGAAAACCTGCGTGGGCCCAGCTTGCGAGAGCTGTTCGAAAGCGCCAACCAGTTTGGACGGGAGCAAACGACTCAGGAAGATGACATTGCAGACAAGCAGGTTGGCTGAATACAATCGCGTCCGGTGCAAACCAGAGAACTCATTATGGCAATGAGCAAGGTGGTTGCAAACGCAGACAATGCTGTTCTCGACATCAAGGATGGCGACACGCTGATGCTCGGGGGCTTCGGTCTGTGTGGCATTCCGGAAAACCTTATCCGCGCGCTGGTCAAGAAAGGCGTGAAAGACCTGCACACCATCAGCAACAATGTGGGAATCGACGGCGCTGGATTGGGCTTGATGCTCGCCGCCGGGCAAATCAAATCGCACAAAGGAAGCTATGTAGGCGAGAATCGACTGCTGGAAGAGATGGTGCTGACCGGTCGCATCGATCTGGAACTCATCCCGCAGGGTACTTTGGCCGAGCGCATTCGCGCCGGCGGGGCTGGCATCCCGGCATTCTACACGCCGGCCGGATTCGGCACAGCAGTGGCAGAGGGCAAGGAGACGCGCGAATTCGGCGGACGTCCGTATGTGCTGGAACGTGCGCTGACTGCGGACTTCGCTCTCATCAAGGCGTGGAAGGGCGACCGCTGGGGCAACCTCGTCTATCGCAAGACCGCGCGGAACTTCAACCCCATGATGGCGACCGCAGCGAGGATAACGATTGCTGAAGTTGAGCACCTGGTAGAGCCGGGCGAGATCGATCCCGACCAGGTACACACACCCAGCATTTACGTCCACCGCATCTTCCAGGGTACGGATTACGAGAAGCGCATCGAACGGCGAACGGTGCGAAAGGCATAACCCCGTCTAAAGAGGCCAGGAGACCCATGGCAACTCCTCCGAGAATCGAAAAGCAAAAGGACACGGAAAAACGTGACCGCATTGTCCGGCGTGTGGCTCGCGAGCTGCGCGACGGATTTTATGTGAATCTCGGCATTGGGATGCCCACTCTGGTGGCGAATTGCGTCCCGCCGGGCATGGAAGTGGTTCTGCAAAGCGAGAACGGCATGCTGGGCGTCGGGCCCTATCCTCTGCAAGGCACAGAGGACGCCGACCTGATCAACGCCGGAAAGGAGACGGTAACGGAAATTCCCGGCACAGTGTTTTTCTCAAGCGCGGAATCGTTCGCTATGATTCGCGGCGGTCATGTTGACCTGAGCGTGCTGGGCGCAATGGAAGTGGATGAAGAGGGCAACCTGGCCAACTGGATGATTCCCGGCAAGATGGTAAAAGGCATGGGCGGCGCCATGGACCTGGTGGCAAGCGCCCGACGAGTCATCGTTGCCATGGAACATACGACACGAGATGGCTCGCCGAAAATCCTGAAGCATTGCACGCTGCCGATCACAGGCCTGCGCGTCGTGCACACCATCGCGACCGAAATGGCGTGGATTCGCGTAACTCAGAGCGGATTGGTGCTGGAAGAGATCGCGCCCGAACTGACTCCCGAAGACGTGCAGCGCGTTACCGAAGCCCCGCTCATCATCAGCCCCGAACTGAAGCCGATGACTTCGTAACAGATGAAGGGTGCGGAGCCCTGTTCCCAAATTGGGAATCGAGTGCCGATGCGTCACAACAGCTCTGTGATGCACGCCATTGACCGGATTCGATAGTCAAGCTCATAGTGACATGTTGTAGCAATCGATCACGCGAATTGAAAGAAGGCTCTATTATGCGCTTACTCAACGTGTGTCTGGCAGCTTGGGTACTTGTGTTTTCAGTTACTCTGGCCGCGCAGACAACCTCCAATTCACAATCATCCGCTTCGCCGCAGGCGAGCAAGCCCGAGGTTAAGAAGGTTGCACCTGCCTATACCAATCCGTCCTCTGGGAAAGAAATGTACATGGCCTATTGCGCGTCTTGTCACGGGGCCGACGGGAAAGGTAATGGACCGGCGGCACCGGCCTTGAAGACCCCACCAACTGACTTGACTCAGATGTCCGCCAAGAATGGCGGCAACTTCCCCGAAGCCCACATCATGCAGGTCATAAGAGGTGACTCCGTGACTGCAGCGCACGGCAACAAGGAGATGCTGGTTTGGGGTCCCGTGTTTTTGCAGATGGCTGGTCATGACACGGCGCAGGTGCAATTGCGGATTCGTAATCTGACGAAATACCTGGCATCGATTCAGGCAAAGTAGTCGAATTCGCTGGCGGCTTTATTGGTCGCAACGCGTGCTAAACCTAGGTGGCCGGCTAGCGGTTCATTGGACCTTTGGTTCCTCCGGGGAGCTGTTCACGAAGCGGCTGTATCGCTCGCGAGCAGCTCTCATGGGCAAGGTTAAGGTTTTGGCCAAACTGTAACATCAGCCCTCTCGCCTGTTTCGTTGACACTCCGCTGTGATGCCTGTTAGGTTTGAGGGTTAGAGCAAAAGTCCTGCGCCCGCAGTGCGTCTTCAGTAGTAGGCACTCACGAACAGACAATGGACACCACTCTCAGGCAAGTAGGCGAATTACTGCTCGGAGCCATTCCGACCATAGTTATTCTGCTGTTGCTTTATGCCATTTACAACTTGGTGGTGCGCAAGCCGCTGATGCGAGTGTTGGACGAGCGCCGCGAGCGGACTGAAGGGGCAGTTCTGAAAGCCCGCGCCGATGTGGCGGCTGCGGAAGCCAGGACTCAGGACTATGAGGAGCGGCTGCGGGAAGCGCGCATGGTCATCTACAAGACGCAAGAAGCTCGTCGGCAGCAGGCGCAACAGGCCCGCACTGAAGCTCTGTCGGAAGCGCGCGCCCGGGCTCAGCAGCAAATCCGAGAGGCTAGCGCTGCCATCGACCAGGACATTCGCGTGGCGAAGAGCGGGTTGCAGGCTGAGGTCGAAAGGCTGGCCTCCGAAATCATACGTACCATCCTGAAACCGGCAGGTGGATCTCCGGCGATAGGTGGTCAACCGTGAGACGGATGAAACCGCTCCGCTTGCTCCTAAACCTCTTGTGGATTTGCCTCGCCCTTGGCATGGTTGCTGCGCAAGAACATGGGGCCGCCACTTCTTCCTCCACCGCCCAGTCTGAACCGACAACCAAGTCGGACCAGCAAGGCCAGTCTTCGGCGGCCCAGCAGAACCCATCTCAGAGTCCGAATGCCGAATTCGGCAAGGAACTGGCTAAGACTTCGGAAGAAGCCGCCGGGGAGGCCGGCAAGCGAGATGCGAAAGTCGAAATGGAGTTGAGGGCGGAACATTCCCCGGTAATGACTTGGATCGGGCGCGTCATCAAGGTTAGCCCGGAACACGCCTATTTGATTTCACTGATCATAAACTTTGGGATCCTGGTCTGGTTCTTCTGGATGCTGTTGAAGGCGAAGGTCCCACAGATGTTCCGCGACCGCACGGCAATCATTCAGAAGGGCATCCGGGAAGCGCAGGCTGCCAGCGCAGAAGCCGCGCGGCGCTTGAAAGACATCGAGGCAAGACTGGCCAAGCTGGACACCGAGGTCGCAAAGATTCGGGCCTCGGCCGAAAGTGAGGCCGAGGCGGAAGAAGCGCGAATCCGCCAATCTGCCGAGGAAGACAAACGCAAAGTTGTGCAGGGTGCGGAAACGGAGATTGCGGCCATCGCGCGCAATGCCCGCCGCGAACTTAAGAGCTACGCCGCCACGCTGGCGGTTGATTTGGCGTCGCGGAAGATTCGAGTGGATGAGCCAACGGATCAGGCACTGGTGCATGAGTTTGTGGACCAGCTGGGAAGGGACGGAAAGTAAACATGGCCGCTGTTTCCAGCCGATACGCCCGGGCCCTGGTCGAGGTCGTTCTCGAACAGAGGATTGACGCCGATGTGGCCCGGCAGCAGTTGAATTCGATTGCGGAAGCGGTCCGCGAGAGCGTTGACTTGCGCCGAGTGTGGGAGTCGCCTGCAGTTCCGGCGGAACAGAAGCGCGCGGTGCTGGACGGAATCGTGAGCCAGATGAACGCGTTCAAGGCGATCCGGAATTTCATGGCGGTGATCATCGATCACCGGCGGATCCCGATGCTGCATGACATCGCCCGGCAGTTCGCGGTGGAACTGGACGCGCAGTTGGGACTGGTGGAGGCGGAAATCTCCAGCGCCCGCCCGCTTTCGGCGGAAGAGAAACGGCAGTTGGAATCTCAGGTTGAGCGCCTGACGGGTAAGAAGGTGCGCACGCACTACGCTTCTGACCCTGGCCTTCTGGGCGGGGTTGTGGTCCGCGTGGGCAGCACGATTTATGACGGTTCGGTGCGCGGGCAACTGGAGAAGATGAAGCAGGAGCTCAGCACCGCATAGCGCAGGCATGAGTTCATAAGCAAGACTGGAAACGAAATCTTATGGCGCAGATCAAAGCAGACGAGATCACGAAACTCATCCGCGAGCAGATCGACAATTACGAGACGAAGATCGCGGTGGATGAAGTCGGCAGCGTGATGTCCATCGGCGACGGCATCGCCCGCGTCTACGGACTCGACAAGGTAATGGCGGGCGAACTGCTCTCCTTCCCACACAACGTGGCGGGCATTGCGATGAACCTGGAAGAAGACCAGGTGGGCGTGGTGCTGCTGGGCGAGTATACGGAAGTCGAAGAGGGCGACGAGGTCAAGCGCACCGGCCGCATCATGAGTGTGCCTGTGGGCGATGCGATGATTGGCCGCGTGGTCAACGGGCTCGGGCTGCCCATCGACGATAAAGGCCCGGTCAACACCGACCAGTTCATTCCCACCGAACGTCTCGCGCCTGGCGTCGTTGACCGCCAGCCAGTAAAGGAGCCCATGGCCACTGGGCTGAAGGCCATCGACTCCATGATTCCCATCGGCCGCGGCCAGCGCGAACTGATCATCGGGGACCGCCAGACCGGCAAGACCGCCGTCGCGCTCGACACCATCATTAACAGCAAGGGGCGCGACCTGATCTGCATCTACTGCGCTATCGGGCAGAAGCGCTCATCGGTCGCTCAGGTGGTGAAGACGCTGGACGACTACGGCGCGATGGATTACACCATCGTCGTGTCGGCGTCGGCTTCCGATCCGGCTCCGATGCAGTACATTGCTCCGTACGCCGCGTGTGCCATGGGCGAGTATTTCCGCGACACCAAGCGGCACGCCCTGTGCATCTACGACGATCTTTCCAAGCACGCGGTTGCGTATCGGGAGATTTCGCTGCTGCTGCGCCGTCCGCCGGGACGCGAAGCGTACCCCGGAGACGTGTTCTACCTTCATTCCCGTTTGCTGGAACGCGCGGCCAAGCTCAGCAACGAACTCGGCGGCGGTTCGCTGACGGCGCTGCCGATCATCGAGACCCAGGCTGGCGACGTCTCGGCGTACATTCCGACCAACGTCATCTCGATTACGGATGGCCAGATCTATCTCGAAACCGACCTGTTCAACTCTGGCGTGCGTCCCGCGGTAAACGTCGGACTTTCGGTTAGCCGAGTCGGCGGAAACGCGCAGATCAAGGCCATGCGGCAGGTTGCCGGCACGCTGCGTCTTGATCTCGCTCAGTATCGCGAACTGGCTGCGTTCTCGCAGTTTGGCAGTGATCTGGACAAGGCCACCCAGGCTCAGCTCGCCCGCGGAGGCCGTCTGACGGAGATCCTGAAGCAGGGACAATACCAGCCGCTGCCGTTCTCCAAGCAGATTCTCATCATCTTCGCAGGAACGCAGGGGCTGCTCGACGACATGCCCATCGATCAACTGCGTGATTTCGAGAAGGGACTGAATGCCTACGTGGAAACTTCGAATCCCGGCATTCTGGCGGGCATCGAGGAAAAGAAAGTGCTCGATGACGACTTGAAGGCTGCGATGACGAAGACCATCAAGGAATACAAAGAGCGCTTTGCCCGCGAGCATCAGGCGGTGGCGAAGGTGAGCGCGTAAGAACCAATGGCGAACGTTCGCGACATTCGGCGGCGCATCCGCAGCGTGATAAACACGCGCCAGATCACTAAGGCCATGAAGATGGTCTCGGCGGCCAAGCTGCGCCGCGCGCAGGAACGCGCACTGGCAGCCCGGCCTTACGCGCTGATGATGACCAACGTCTTGCAATCGCTGGTAAGCCGCACCGATCTGGTCGATCCGAAAACAGGCGACCCAAAACATCCGCTGCTGGCGCAGCGGCCGGAACAGAACATTCTGCTGGTGGTGGTGACCGGCGATCGCGGATTGGCGGGCGCCTTCAACTCGAACGTGCTGAAGGCGGCAGCCAAGTTCCTGGAGTTGTTCAAGGACAAGAACATCAGCATCGCTGCCGTGGGACGCAAGGGCCGCGACTACATGCGCCGTCGTTATCCGGTAGCAACTCCGGGCAGCACAGAGCGGGCTGGGCGGGTGCAGGTGGTTGGCGAACACCTTAACATTCTGGGCAAGCTGGAATACGAGGCCGTCTCCGAGATCGTGGAGAGAGTAATCCAGGAGTATGACCACGCCGGGATCGATTCGGTGTACGTGATCTACAACGAATTCAAGTCGGTGATCTCGCAGCGGCTGATCGCGCAGCGTATTCTGCCGGTGCAAGAAATCGGCCGCCGCGAGGTATTTCTGACCGAAGAGTTCACTCTGGAAGAGCGGGAGCGGATGGCCGAGGCAGCCAAAGCTGCGGGCGTCAGCTTGAGGGCACCTTCCGAGACTGAGGAAGAACGGCGTGCGAAGGAGTTTCCCGCTCCCGACGTTGACTACATCTATGAGCAGCCGGCGGAAGAGATTTTCAAGGACATGCTTCCGCGGTACGTTGTGATGGAACTCTTCCAGGCGATGCTGGAATCAGTGGCTGCCGAGCAAGCCGCCCGCATGACGGCGATGGATTCGGCGACCAACAACGCCAACGACGTGATCGACTCGCTTACGCTCACCATGAACCGGGCGCGTCAGGCGGCGATCACTAAGGAAATCATCGAAATCGTCAGCGGCGCGGCAGCGTTGTAAAGCAGTTGTCGGTGGCCAGTTGTCAGTTGTCAGTAGCGACCTGTAAATTGAGGCGAGAATGCAAGCCAGCCGATATCAGGATCTTGTTGCGTGGAAAAAGGCAATTGAATTCGTGCGAGCGGTTTATGCGGTCACCTCGAAATTGCCGCCCGAAGAGATGTTTGGGTTGAAAAGCCAGATGCGGAGATCTGCTGTGTCGGTGCCAAGCAACATCGCCGAGGGTCAAGGGCGCGCTACCAGGGGAGAGTTCCTTCAGTTTCTTGGTCACGCGCGCGGCTCGTTGTATGAATTGGAGACTCAAGCTGTGATTGCGTCGAGTCTCGGGTACATTTCCCCGCAAGAGCGGGATTGTTTGCTTTCGGAAGCGAAAGAATTGGGACGAGTGCCTAATGGATTGATCAGTTCACTGAAGAGTGCGGCTCCTCGACAACTGACAACCGACAACTGACAACGGACAACTAATTTTATGGCAGAGAATATCGGACACATCATTCAGATCGCTGGTCCTGCGGTGGACGTGCAGTTTTCCGAGAGCGCGCTCCCGCCTATCTACAGTGCGCTGCGCGTCACCAGCGAAGGGTTCAAAGTGCCCCAGCCCATCGACGTTATCCTGGAAGTCGAGCAGCAGCTGGGCGAAGGCCGCGTGCGCTGCGTTGCTATGGAGCCCACCGAAGGCATGGTGCGTGGCATGAAAGCCATCGATCAAGGCGGGCCGATTACTGTTCCCGTAGGCCGCGAGACCCTGGGCCGCGTGCTCAACGTCATTGGCAACCCGGTGGACAAACTTGGGCCGGTCAACGCCGCCAAGCGTATGCCGATCCATCGCCAGGCACCGGCATTCGACGAGCAGTCCACCTCGATGGAGATGTTCGAGACCGGCGTGAAGGTGATTGACCTCATCCAGCCGTTCTTGAAGGGCGGCAAGATCGGGCTGTTCGGCGGCGCAGGCGTGGGCAAGACCGTGGTCATCATGGAGCTCATCAACAACGTCGCGCTCAAGCATGGCGGCTTCTCGGTCTTCGCCGGAGTCGGCGAGCGCACCCGCGAGGGCAACGATCTCTGGCTGGAGATGCAGGAATCGGGCGTGGTCAACATCAAGGACCCGGCGAAGTCGAAGGCTGCGTTGATCTATGGCCAGATGACCGAGCCGCCCGGAGCGCGCCTGCGCGTGGCACTGACTGCGCTCACCGTCGCCGAGTACTTCCGTGACGAGGAAGGCTCCGACACGCTGCTCTTCATCGACAACATATTCCGCTTCACGCAGGCGGGCTCGGAAGTCTCGACGCTGCTGGGCCGCATGCCTTCGGCCGTGGGATATCAGCCCAACCTCGCCACCGAAATGGGCGAGTTGCAGGAGCGCATCACCTCGACCAAGAAAGGCTCGGTCACCTCGGTGCAGGCCATTTACGTGCCTGCCGACGACTTGACCGATCCCGCGCCGGCAACCACGTTCGCTCACCTCGACGCGACCACTGTGCTCTCGCGCCAGATTTCCGAGCTGGGCATTTATCCTGCGGTCGACCCGCTGGCATCCACGTCGCGTATTCTCGATCCGCGCGTGGTGGGCGAGCAGCACTACAACACCGCGCAGGCCGTCAAGCGCGTCTTGCAGAGCTACAAGGACCTGCAGGACATCATTGCGATTCTCGGTATCGACGAACTCAGCGAAGACCAGAAGCTCACGGTGTCGCGCGCCCGCAAGATCCAGAAATTCCTGTCGCAGCCGTTCCACGTCGCCGAGCAGTTCACCGGCCTGCAAGGACGCTACGTGAAGGTCGAGGACACGGTGCGCAGCTTCCAGGAAATCGTGGATGGCAAGCTCGACGATGTTCCGGAGCAGGCGTTCTACATGAAGGGCTCCATCGACGAAGTGCTCGAAGAAGCCGAGAAGATGAAAGCGGCAGCGTAACCACGATGGCTGACACGCTGGAACTCGAAATCGTAACCCCCGACAAAATGCTGGTGCGCGAGCGTGTCGACGGAGTACAGATCCCTGGTAAGAGCGGGGAACTCGGCGTTCTGCCCGGTCACGCGCCGCTGATTACCAGCTTGACCATCGGCGAGATCAGCTATCGTCAAGGTACGAACACGCATTATCTTGCGGTCGCGTGGGGCTTCGCCGAAGTGCTGCCGCAGAAGGTCACCATCCTCGCCGATACCGCTGAGCGCGCCGAGGAGATCGATGTGAAGCGCGCCCAGGAAGCCAAGGCCCGCGCCGAAGAAGCCCTGAAGCGCGCCGCCTCCGATCTCGACTTCGAGGCCACGCTTTACGCCCAACGCCGCGCCGAGGTTCGCCTCGAAGTCGCGGCCCGCGCGAGCCACACGACAGCCGCGCACTAGCGGACTCTCCAAATTCCTGTAGGTTGGAAGTAACGCGAGTCTGCAGGTTTGATATCCTGATGTTGTTACGGCAAACGGGAGCAGACGATGGGCGTTGTGGAAGATGTTCGTGCGGCATTGCAGGATTTTCTGGCGCCACAGCTCCGCGAGCTGCGTGTCCGGATCGATGCTCTGGAAACCCAGCAGAAAGAGTTTCGGTCGGATGTGAAAGACGAATTTAAGGAGTTCCGATCGGATGTGAAAGACGAGTTTGCGGATGTTAAAGATCGGTTCAACGGCCTCGATGCACGTTTCGAAAAGCTGGAAGGCAAGCTTTCGGATCGGCACGAGGAACTGATGGCTGAAATCCGGCGCTCCGCCGCGATCCACGATCTGGCGGAGCGCGTGGCCAAGCTCGAGGCCGAGCGCCGTCCGGCTCATTAGAGTTCAAGAAAACAAAGCCACGGAATCACTCGGACTTTGTTTTACGACTGCGCGATCCTGAAACTGCTTTCACCCACGTCAAGCTACAGCTTCACTTGTCCGGTCAAGAACCCGTAGTCGTCCGTCGAAATCCGTGGCCATAGGTGTTCTATTGCGCTACTTCCACTCTCTTCTGCTGCGGCGCCACGAAGCGAATCGCCTTGGCCAGCAGAATAGTTTCGATGCAGCGCAGCGCTGCGAGCACGGCATCGTCGATCTCGCCGTCCACCTGCACCACCGCAACCGCCGAGCTCTTGTGCCCGTGCCCACCGCGGCCCAGTGAGAAGTTGGCGATGTTGATGTTGTGCTGCCCCAGCGCCGTTCCGACGCGGCCCACAACTCCGGGCACGTCGAGATTGCGCAGGTAGATGACATTGCCTTCCAGCGGCGCTTCCACATGGATGCCGTCGATCTCCAGCAGCCGTGGCTGACCTCCGGGCTGAACCGTACCAGCCACGGTGTTTTCCTGTTGACCACTCTTGAAGGTGACGCGCAGGACGTTGGCTGCGGCCGTGCCAGCGTCGCGCTGCTTCTTGCGCTCGGTGAGCCGGATGCCACGCTCTTCGGCGAGCGAAGCCGCGTTCACCAGGTTCGCCCTCTCGTGTGCGTGGGCAAGCTGGTTGAGAGCGCCGGCCACAGCAGCATTGCGGATAAGCGCCGTCTTCCATTCGGCGATCTCGCCGCTGTAGCTAAGGCCGATCTCTTCCACGCCGCCCTCGCTGGATTGCGCCAGGAAGGTCCCCAGCCGCTCGCCCAGGCGGACGTAGGGCAGCATTTGTTCGTACTCTTCCTCGCTGATGGACGGCACGTTGACGGCGTTCTGGATGACGCCCTTGGTCAGGTACTCGCGGACTTGCAGTGCAATCTGCACGCCCACGGCTTCCTGTGCCTCATGCGTGGAGCCCGCAATGTGCGGGGTCAAGATGACGTTCGGCATGGTCGCCAAGGGAGAGTCCTTCAGCGGCTCATGACTGTAAACATCGAGCGCCGCGCCGCCCAGTTGTCCGGACTGCAAGGCTTCAATGACAGCTTCGTCGTT
>Ga0209040_10000530_pt1 | contig 29266 bp, 19 predicted proteins | sample BogFormECP12_OM3_FD_188240 | JGI IMG/M metagenome (GOLD analysis project Ga0209040, IMG submission 188240) | Bog forest soil microbial communities from Calvert Island, British Columbia, Canada - ECP12_OM3 (SPAdes) (version 2) | ecosystem: Environmental > Aquatic > Freshwater > Wetlands > Bog ... | reverse complement strand
TTCGGCGTTGACCTCGTCTTTCGACTTACCGGTCAGCCGCTTGCCGAACCCGAGCGCTGCCCGGCCGGCGAAGCCGACCGGAATGCTGGCCAGCTTCGCGTTGCGCGCGGCGCTCTTACGTTTGATCTCCGACACCTAACCATCATCCATGACGGGTCGCAGCTTGCCGCATCGATCTGGCAACCGGTGCTGTCAGCACGCACACAGGGGATGTCTGGGCCAGTGCCGGGCCACAATCGAGCCGGCGTGGACGTCGAACTCCAGGGTGACGTTCAACGCCGGAGGCGGTCCGGGCTCACGCCCGGCCTCCGATCCGCGCACCGCGCCGATCACCCGGTTGACCTGGCTCAGCGCCAGCGCCGCCGTCGCCAGCAGGGTCGCGCGATCGGCCACACCGACGGTGTCACGCAGCTGTGCGGCGACGGCAGGCCACGCCGCATCGCGGTCCCTGCGGTGCAGATCCGCACACCCCAAACAGCTGGTGACGCCGGGGATGACCAGCGGACCGACCAGGCCGATGCCGTCGCGCACCCGGACCGCGAGGTGGGCGACGCCCTGGCTGTGCAGGTCGCGCAGCATCCGCGGGTCTGCGACCAGGTTGTCGGACAACACCACCAGGTCGGCTTCGGCGGAAGTCACTGCCGCGTGAGGTTGGCTGCTCTGCTTGACCCGCGCGCCCGAACAGCGCAGCGACTCGACCAGCAGTTCTGACAGCGGACCGCGACCGTGCACACGGATCGACGCCGACCGGACGGGCCGGGGCCGGTGGCCACGGGTGGCGACCCCGGCCGCGACCAGCTGCGCGACCAGACCGCCCAGCTCGCCGGCGGCCACGCCGCCCTGCCGGTCGGCTTGACGTTGCAGCTCGCTCATCGGTACCGGTGAATGCATCGTCCGCAACAGCGTGGCCAAACCCGCAGACGTCAAGCCGCGCGGCGGGCGGACCAGCACGGCGCGGCGCGGACTCCATCCCACCTGAACGGCGCCGTCGGGGCGCAGCAGCACCGGCAAAGCCGGGTCCAGCGCATACAACGGCGGCGTGGGCTGCGCCATTCTGGCACTGTGCCACGGCGGGGCGGGACGGCCGGCTCAGCTATCCACAGAGCCAGCGCCGTCGTCGGGGTCGGCGTGGCCAGCATCTGTGCCCCGCTCGAACTCGGCGATCGCCTCATCGATTCCGCTGGTATCGCCACCGATAACCCGGTCGATGAACGCCGCCGGGTCGTCGAGGTCTTCTGTCTCGGGCAGCAGGTCGGGGTGCTGCCAGACTCCATCGCGGGCGTCGACACCGGCGGCCTGGGTCAGCCGCTCCCACAGCACGCCCGCCTCCCGCAGCTTGCGGGGCCGCAGCTCGAGGCCGACCAGCGTGGCGAAGGTCTGCTCCGCCGGTCCGCCGGTGGCCCGACGTCGGCGCAGCGTCTCGCCGAGGGCGGCCGCGCCGGGGATGCGGTCGCCGAGCGCCGCATTCACCACCGTCTGTACCCAGCCCTCGATCAGCGCCAGCAGCGTCTCGAGCCGTTCCAGCGCCTGGGTCTGCTCTGGCGTGGCCTGGGGCTCGAACACGCCTTGGGTCAACAGCTGCTCGACGGCGGCGGGATCGTTCAGTGTGGCCGGGTTGAAGTCGCGGGCCAACTCCTCGATTCCCTGCATGTCGATCTTCATGCCCTTGGCGTAGGCCTCCACGGCGCCGAGCAGCTGACTGGCCAGCCACGGCACGTGGCTGAACAACCGGTGATGGGCGGCCTCACGAGCCGCCAAGAAGGTGACGATCTCGCTGCGCGACTGCTCGAGCCCGGCCGCGAAGGACTCGATGGCGTCCGGCAGTAGTGCGGCTATTCCCTTGGGCCCCAACGGCAAACCGATATCGGTGGACGTCAAAACCTCGCACGACAACCGGGCCAGCGCCTGGCCCAGCTGCGACCCGAATGCCATGCCGCCCATCTGCGACATCATCGACAGCAGCGGACCGGCCATGTTCTTGGCCTCTTCGGGCAGCGCCGCCGCCCACACCGTCGCGATCTGCTGGGCCATCGGATCGCACAGCCGCTTCCACGTTTCGAGGGTGTTGTCCACCCAGTCGTTGGGGGTCCACGCGATCGCCTTGCTGGTACCGGCCGGCAGCGCGGTCACCCCGTCGAGCCAGGTTTCGGCAAGGTGGACGGCGTCGCCGATCGCCTGGTTGGTGGCGGCCGGGATCGGCGCCACGAATCCGATCGAACTCGACGCCAGCTGCCGGGCCAGCTCGTAGTTCACCGGCCCGGAGGCCTGGCCGCCGGCCATGGCCGAGCCTGCGCCGCTGAACATTTGTCCGAGCCGGGTAAAGATCTGGCCCAGGTCGGCCATGTCGAATTCGCCGCCGAGTCCGCCCAGACCGAACGGGTCGGCGGATCCTTTGCCGGAATCGGGATCGTTTTCCCCGCGCTTTTCGCGGTCCGGGTCGTCTCCGCCGGAGAACCCGAAAGGCAGGTCAGCCATGCCCCTAACGGTACTCACCGGCCGGGCGCGGCGCGCGATCCGCCGTCACGCTCTGAGTGAACCGGCCGCCAATTCGCCCTGACCAGTCCGTCTAGTGTTAGCGAGGTGAACAGGCGGATTCTGACGCTGATCGTGGCGCTGGTGCCGATCGTGGTCTTCGGTCTTCTGCTTGCGGTGGTGACGGTGCCTTATGTGTCACTTGGCCCGGGCCCTGCGTTCGACACGCTCGGCGAGGTCGACGGCAAGCAGGTCGTCGACATCAAAGGCACCCAGACGCACCCGACGTCGGGTCACCTGGACATGACGACGGTGTCGCAGCGTGACGATCTGAGCTTGGCGGAGGCGCTGACGCTGTGGCTTTCCGGGCAGGAACAGCTGATGCCGCGCGACCTTGTCTACCCGCCGGGCCAGTCGCGGCAAGAAATCGACAAGGCCAACGACGCCGATTTCAAGGAGTCCGAACACAGCGCCGAGTACGCGGCCCTGGGATACCTGAAGTACCCGCAGGCCGTCACCGTCGCGGCGGTCAACGATCCCGGGCCGTCGGTGGGCAAGCTGCAGGCGGGCGACTCCGTGCAGGCGGTGAACGGTACGCCGGTCGCCACCGTCGAGCAGTTCACGTCCTACTTGAAGAACACCAAACCCGGCCAGCCGGTCACGGTCGACTTCCACCGCAAAAACGCATCCCCCGGCGTCGCTCAGATCACGTTGGGCAGCAACAAGGACCGCAAGTACGGCTTTGCCGGCCTCTCGGTGATGGACGCGCCGTGGGCGCCGTTCGTGGTCGATTTCAACCTCGCCAACGTCGGCGGGCCCTCGGCGGGTTTGATGTTCAGCCTGGCGGTCGTCGACAAGCTCACCACCGGCAATCTCGCCGGCTCCAAGTTCGTCGCCGGCACCGGCACGATCAAGCCCGACGGCACAGTGGGCCGTATCGGCGGCATCGTGCACAAGATGACTGCCGCCCGCGACGCCGGGGCGACGGTGTTTCTGGTGCCGGCCGAAAATTGCTATGAGGCAACCTCCGATAAGTTGCCCGGACTGCAATTAGTAAAGGTCGACAACCTCGGTGGAGCGGTGAATGCGCTGCATGCCGTGACCTCCGGCGGCCAGCCGCCGAGCTGCTAACAGATGCGTACAGTTGTGATACGTCGAGGACGACGGCCTAAGAAGGAGGCCAGTCCGCTGTCGACATGGAGCAGGGAGCTTAGCTAGTGGGTATGCGGCCCGCCGCGAGAATGCCGAAGCTGACTCGGCGCAGCCGGACTCTCATCACGATTGCCCTGGCGGTGATCTTGCTGCTGCTGGTCGGGCCGCGCTTGATCGACGGCTATGTCGACTGGCTCTGGTTCGGCGAGCTTGGCTACCGGTCGGTGTTCACCACCGTGCTGCTGACCCGGCTGGTGTTGTTCCTGGTGGTGGGGCTGCTGGTTGGTGGCATCGTGTTCGCCGGCCTGGCGCTGGCCTATCGCACTCGGCCGGTGTTCGTGCCGAGCAACGGCAACGATCCGGTGGCCCGGTATCGCACCGTGGTGATGTCGAGGCTGCGCGTGATCGCAGCCGGGATTCCGGTCGCGATCGGCCTGCTCGCGGGGATCATCGCGCAGAGCTACTGGGTCCGCGTTCAGCTGTTCTTGCACGGCGGCGACTTCGGCATCCACGATCCACAGTTCGGCAAGGACCTCGGCTTCTATGCATTCGACCTGCCGTTCTACCGGCTCGTCCTCAGCTTCTTTTTCGTGGCGCTGTTTTTGGCGTTCGTAGCAAATCTGTTGACGCACTACGTTTTCGGCGGTATCCGGCTGTCCGGGCGCACCGGCGCGCTGAGCCGTTCGGCCCGCGTCCAGCTGATTAGCTTGGTCGGCACACTGGTGTTGCTCAAGGCAGTTGCCTACGGGCTGGACCGCTACGAGCTGCTTTCGCACACCCGCGCCGGGAAGCCTTTCACCGGCGCTGGGTACACAGATATCAACGCGGTGTTGCCCGCCAAGCTGATTCTGCTGGCGATCGCGTTGATCTGCGCAGCTGCGGTGTTCACGGCGATCGTGTTGCGCGACTTGCGAATTCCAGCTATCGGCCTGGTGCTGCTGCTGCTGTCGTCGTTGATCGTCGGCGCCGGCTGGCCGCTGATCGTCGAGCAGATCAGCGTCAAACCCAATGCCGCGCAGAAGGAACGCGAGTACATCAGCCGAAGCATCAGCGCGACCCGGCAAGCCTACGGCCTCACCAACGACGTTGTGACCTACCGCGATTACAGTAACGACGGGCGGGCGACCGCCGAGCAGGTCGCCTCCGACCGCGCCACCACCTCCAACATCCGGCTGCTCGACCCGACCATCGTCAGTCCGGCGTTCACACAGTTCCAGCAGGGCAAGAACTTCTACTACTTCCCCGACCAGCTGTCCATCGACCGCTATCTCGACCACGACGGCAATCTGCACGATTACGTCGTCGCCGCCCGCGAGCTCAACCCCGACCACCTGATCGATAACCAGCGGGACTGGATCAACCGGCACACCGTCTACACCCACGGCAACGGCTTCATCGCCTCGCCGGCCAACACCGTGCGCGGTATCGCCAACGACCCCAACCAGAACGGCGGATACCCGGAGTTTCTGGTCAACGTCGTCGGCGCCAACGGCGGAGTGCTCTCCGACGGTCCGGCGCCGCTGGACCAGCCCCGGGTCTACTTCGGGCCGGTCATCTCCAACACGCCAGCCGACTACGCCATCGTCGGAAAGACCGGTGTCGACCGGGAGTACGACTACGAGACCAACACCGAGACCAAGAACTACACCTACACCGGAAGCGGCGGAGTGCCGATCGGCAGCTGGGTGTCGCGGAGCGTCTTCGCTGCGAAGTTCGCGGAGCGAAACTTCCTGTTCTCCAATGTGATTGGGTCCAACAGCAAGATCTTGTTCAATCGCGACCCGGCGCAGCGGGTTGAGGCGGTGGCGCCGTGGTTGACGACCGACAGCAACATATACCCGGCGATCGTCAACAAGCGGCTGGTGTGGATCATCGATGCCTACACCACGCTGGACAATTACCCGTATTCCGAGCTCACCTCGTTGTCGTCGGCCACCGCCGACTCCACCGAAGTCGCCTTCAACCAGCTGGTGCCCGACAAGCAGGTGTCCTACATCCGCAACTCGGTGAAGGCCACCGTCGACGCCTACGACGGGACGGTCACGCTTTATCAGCAGGACGAGCGCGACCCGGTGCTCAAAGCGTGGATGAAAGTCTTCCCCGGGACCGTCAAGCCCAAGAGTGATATCACCGCCGAATTGGCTGCCCACCTGCGCTATCCGGAGGACCTGTTCAAGGTGCAGCGGATGCTGCTGGCCAAATATCACGTCAACGATCCGGTGACGTTCTTCTCCACGTCGGATTTCTGGGATGTGCCGCTGGACCCGAACCCAACCGCCAGCAGCTATCAGCCGCCGTACTACATCGTCGCGAAAGACATTGCCAAAGGTGATGATTCGGCATCGTTCCAGTTGACCAGTGCGATGAACAGGTTCAAGCGGGACTACCTGGCCGCTTACATCAGCGCCAGCTCCGATCCGGCGACTTATGGCAAGATCACCGTGCTGACCATCCCGAGCCAGGTCAACGGGCCGAAATTGGCCAACAACGCGATCACCACCGACACCGCGGTGTCCCAGGACCTTGGTGTGATCGGGCGCGACAACCAGAACCGGATCAAGTGGGGCAATCTGCTCACGTTGCCGGTCGCCCAGGGCGGGCTGTTGTATGTCGAGCCGGTTTACGCCTCACCCGGCTCCAGCGACGCGGCCTCGTCGTACCCTCGCCTGATCCGGGTGGCGATGATGTACAACGACAAAATCGGATACGGCCCCACCGTCAGTGACGCGCTGACCGGGCTGTTCGGGCCCGGCGCCGGCGCGACCGCGGCAGGGATCGCGCCGACCGAGGCGGGCGCTCCCGCCAGCCCGCCGCCGGGCGCTTCGCCGCCGGCGGATGGTGTGCCGCCGCCGGCGGCTGCGGCCGTCCCGCCGTCGCCGAACGGGGCGGTGACCCTGTCCCCAGGAAAGGCCGCCGCGCTCAAGGACGTCGAGGCGGCACTAGGCGCGGCCCGCGACGCCCAGAAGAGCGGCGACTTTGCCGCTTACGGATCCGCACTGCAGCGGCTCGACGACGCGATTACCAAATACGACAACACCAAGTAATCCCGCCGAGCCGCGCCAATCCGGCCCTCGGCACCCTGCAGCTAAGGGGCGATTTAGGCCCGTCGATCGCGCTGAGCCCGCGATTTGGCGGCCTCAGCGGTATTCGGTAACCTGGTATTTACCCATCGCGGGGTGGAGCAGCTCGGTAGCTCGCTGGGCTCATAACCCAGAGGTCGCAGGTTCGAATCCTGTCCCCGCTACCAGCGGAAATGACCCCAGAGGTGTGACCTCTGGGGTCATTTCATGCTCGATGGCCACGTATTTGGCCACATTGGGCGTGTCAGGCATCTACGAATCGCCTTCGTCGGCCGGATCCCAGCCGTTGCCGATGAGGAATGCGGCTGCTTGCTCGGCGGCGTCGCGATCGTCGTTGCGCAGAACATGCGCGTAGGTCTCTAGGAAGAATCCGACGTTGGCGTGTCCGATCCGCTCGCTGATCACCTTCGGGCTTATGCCAGCTTTGAGCGCGCCGGTCACCGATCCCTGGCTGCAGCATCGCGTGGTGGCCGGTATATCGCGGCGGTCCTTTTTCGACCATTTCGATACCAAGGCCGACGTGTTGCTGCTAGATCTGAAGTCATTAATCGCCGAGCATTGTGCCGCAATCGCAGCGCGTCCCACTGAAGAGACTCTGCTGCAGGCGATCCCGGCCGCATTAGTCGACATTGGGCAGGAATTCGTTCGCGATCCTCTCAACCGCCGACGACTTCAGCGGTTCTCGCGGACCAGCTTCGGCACCACCCAGATAAACGACGCCGCTGGGCGATGGGAATCGGCGATCAACGCCCAACTCGATGGCGGGCAACGACGCAGCGCCGACAAACACCGCCGCGACCGCCTAGCCGTCGCCCTCGCCGTCACGATCTGCCGGATGGCCACTATCGAATGGCTCACCGACGGCCTGAGCGCGCCACCGGCCAACTACTTACGCAAAGCTTGTGACGCCGCAGCGGACGTCCTGTCCTCAACTGCTGCAGCACAACGCCTTACAGGCCAATGACGTCTATCCCGACTAACCCGGCCGCTATTGTGGGCCACCACTTTGAGGAGGAGAAACGCAATGTATCCTGGGACATTCGCGCGGACAGCGCCGAATCGCCCTGCCGTCATCGGCGATGACGGGGAGGTGATCAGCTATCGCATACTGGATGAGCGATCCAACCAATTCGCCCACTACCTGCGCAGTATCGGGATCGGCGGCGACGATGTCGTAGCCGTCCTGATGACCAACAACGTGCGTTTCTACGAAGTGGCCTGGGGCGCGCGCCGCAGCGGCATCGCCTTCACCACGATCAACTACGAGCTCGAACCCGACGCGATCGCGCACATCGTGCGGCAGTCCGCCTATGTGGGACGGCGGTTACCGTGGGGTACTGAGCCAAGATGGCACGTGGGCGCTCACCGAGTACTCGTTGGCAGAGCGGACGTTGGCGTGGCGAACGGCGGTAGGTAGATGCCACAGCGGCGCACGCCGGCGGCTGCGGCGAGGCTTGGCTCGAGGAAGCACGTGCCGAGCGAGTTAGAAACTCGAATGCATTGCTGCCGGAGGCCAGCCCCGGTCGTGTCGGCAGGTGCGATGCCTCACGTCCAGCTGGGCGGCGCCACTGGATGCCGGCCTCCGTGAGGGACGCCATAGGTGTTTGACAGTTGGGAATCTGGTGACGGCTAACGATGCCAGCACGCGATGGGGGTGAAGGCGACTTCATCGTCGGCGCGTCTTCGCCTGCGGAACCAAGTCGGCGATCAGGGCTCGACCCTTGTCAACGACATTGCCGCCAAAGTGCACTGATCGCCGTCCCAGGAGGGAGACACGACGAGATGCGGTCCGCAAAGGAGACCAGCCGGAGCCGCCGGCGAGGTGAGGTACTCGAAAGTGCGCTTTACGAGGCCACGTTAACCGAGCTGGCCGCAGTTGGTTACGGCGGACTGACTATGGACGGCGTAGCTGCTCGGGCCCACGCGGGCAAAGCCACGCTGTACCGGCGGTGGGTCAGAAAGCACGACTTGGTTTATGCCGCTTTGGTTTTCGCTCTGTCACCGGTGCCCACGCCGCGCTCCGGTCGGTCGGCCAGGGACAAGCTGCTGATAGTGCTCACCGCCCACCGTGACATCCTGGCCGGAAAGACTGCCTTTCCCGGCCTGGTCACCATTTACCAGCTTCTTCACGAACCTCAAATGCGTGCCATCTTCGCCGACGCCGTAGTGCGGCCACGCCTGAACGTCATCGATTCGATCCTGCAAGCCGCCGTCGACGACGGCGACATCGATCCGGCCACGATCACACCGTTTACCGCGCAGGTCGGGCCGGCTTTGATCAATTACCACTTCCTGCTTACCGGGACACCGCCGAACCGACGCGAGCTGGCGCTCGTCGTCGACACCGTCATCCCGCCACGAGCGCCGCCGGCAGCCCGCGCCGACTGATGAGCCCGGTCTGCGTTCAGAACGCGGTCTACACTCGCCGCTCACCGATCGACTGGCGTTCGGCGACAAGGTCGTCGGGAATGCTTTCGACACGTCGAATTCCCGGTGGTTCCGCGAATGAGGTGAGCCGGGCCAACTACCACCGCGACGACAACCACACCGCTATGCGGCGCGTGCGAATCCGAGTAACGCCATGGTCGGCCGTTACTGTTGTGACCGGTGAGCTTATACACCAAAATCGAATGGCATTGGGGGAAAGCCATACGTAAGAAACGTCAGTCGTGACGTAATAACTTAGGGCCGGTCCACGCGGCGGGGTGTGAGGGTCGCGCCGGTGGCCGTTTTTTAGTCGGGTATCGCGGAAGCGCTGCTGGCCGAGAACCGGCGGATCCTTGTTGGCCGTTGCAGCGCGTGATTCGTGGGGTCGCTGCACGTTCACAATTGTCGACGCTGTGTTTGTCACAGTATCTGGGGTAAATCGACGGCGGAGACCGCTGAGTTTCGCGCTCAGTGGCAACACGCTTGTCGAAGGCTCAGGTCGTAGAGCTTCGCTGCCCGATCGTCGAAAACCACCACAGCGGTTCGGATTCTCGCTAGTTTGCTGACGTGTCATCCAGAGCAGTCGACCGCGACCTCGAGGGCCGCGCAGATCGCGCGCATCCGGGTGTCGGCGAGGCGGCCAAGCCTATTGACCAACACCGCGACCGAGACACTTTCGACTGAGTCCAAATTCACCGCGGAACGGCGCGGGATCGGGTCGGAACCGGGTTCAAGAATAACCTCGCTGGCCAGCCCCCGGATGGTCGTGGTGCAGGGTGCGACGAGTGCGCGTCGAAGCCGAGGGATCGCCGCATCGCGCGAGAGCACAACGACTGGACGCCGGCCGATCTCGGCCATCTCACACCACCACACCTCTCCGCGTGCCGGAAGTGCGCTCACGAGTCTCCAGCCGTCCGCCGCCACGACGTTAGGTCGCCCCACTCGTCGGGCTCATCAACCGGGTGCTTGTCGTAGGCCGCATAGCTCGCATCCACCTCGGCCGATCGATGACGAGCAAGTAATGCTCCGAGAGCCTCATCGATCAGGGCTGCGTCAGTCCTCCCCGCCCGCACGCCGCGTGCGCTGCTCAACAGCTCGGCGTCGACTGTAGTGCTTAAGCGTATGCGATTCATGCCACTATTATGCCACATCTTGTGGTTAGAGTTCGGCGCCGTGCCTGGCGATGAAGTCACCGGTCAGGACGGCTCCAGCGAGCTGGACGAGCTAAATCGCCGGTCCGTAGCAATTCCCTGGCGGCGGAAGTTAATGCTCGCATTGCCGCACCACAGGTCTGTCCTGTTGGCCCCGGGCAGATCGGTCTGGATAATGACGATATCCATCAAATACGCCCCAGAGACGGCGAGGCCGGCTGAGACAGGTCGGGACGACTGAGCGTCGCTGAACTGCAACTATGAGACTGACCGGACCGGGCGAGACGACGACCGGCTAGCTCATAACCCAGAGGTCGCAGGTTCGAATCCTGTCCCCGCTACCAGCGGAAACGGTCCCCGGAGAGTCCTCCGGGGACCATTTCCATGGTCGTTGGCCACCTCTTTGGCCACATTAGCTAGGCTTTCTAGTTAACTGGATACGCCTTCACGGGGTGGGTCCCCACTCTTTTTTCTATGACGTTTAAGGAATCCTGGCTCTGCGGCTTTTTGGCCGACGTTTGCCAAAATGTGGGTTTTGCGCAGAAGTTCACTGCTAAGCGGCTCAAAAGCCGGTCCTGGTAGGCGTCTTGCTCTGTGCCCTGGCCTCGGGCGATTGCCAGGGCGGGTGTGACGCAAATTCACTTGCTCTGGCAGATGGTACGACGATGTATCAGCTACGCCACCTGTGTGCCACGGAGATTCACGACCAGACGCATGACGTGCGGCTCGTCCCGATACTCCTGGGGTCACGTCGTAAGGCACCACGCAGCGCTACACCGCGGTCGACGGCACCAAGGTCGGCAAAGTCATTATGAGGCGCTATGGCCGATCGCAGGGCGACTGATTTCGCCTGGCCATTCCGGTCGACTCACGGCGTCGATGTCGTCCCACCGCGGGCGCGGGCGGCCCCATGCTTGTTGGCGGTGATCGTATCCAGCGTTCGGCTCGGCCGTGATGATTCTTTTCCGCCGCCGAGCGGCTGTCCGGTTTCGAGTCTGTGCAATCGCGCCATCACCGTCTCAATCAAGCGTTCGGACGGCCAGCCTTCGGTGATCTCGGTGGGCAGGCTCTGGATGCCTGAGCGGACGAGCGCTGAGAATTCGTCGAGCGCCTGCTCGGCTTCGCGAGCGAGGAGGCCCATGGCCTTCGCCTCGTCGAGAAGCGCCTGCCGATCCACCTTGGCAAGCGTCTGCTGGGCACCGATCTTCGCGCCCATGGTCCCTGATAGCTCGGGGTATTCCAGCGTGCAGAGCGAGTCATACAGGGGCGACGCCTTGACCACTCCGTCGTGCAGCATCAGTGAGTAGTTCTTGCCGTGGCCGTCCTCGTCGCCGACGACCACGCGGAATGCGACCTGCTTGTAGATGTTCACGATTTCCTGCTGTGGGGAGTCGGCGAACTCGCGAAGCACGCGAGCCATGCGTTCGGACGGCCGACCGATCAGGTATTTGTCTTTCGGGCGGAGCCCGACGGCCTGGCACATGTCCTCCTGGTGCAGGCGGTGTATTGTTCCGTCGCTCTTGACGGTGCGGTCATAGCGCTCGACGACGAGCGCGGTCGTGTCGCCGAGCCGCTCGGTCCAGGATTCGTTGTTGGACAGTCCGCATTCCCGGGACAGGGCGAGTACCAGTGCCTCGTTTTCGGCGCTGTGGGGCCACACGGTGGTGGGCTTGATGATGTGCGTCGAGGGGTACCCATCGACCGGCGCGCACCACTCCCCGTTCACGCGGGTCAGCAGTAGTTTGTCCTGAGCACCCCCCAGTGACATCCGGATTCCCCTGGCGGGGTCCGCACCCAGAGGTCTCGTCGGCAGATTCCGGATGAGGTCGGCAAGTTCCTGCTCGCTCAGCGGAGAAGACGGATGACCCTCGGTCGGTAACCCCTCTCCGGAAGGCATTAGGACAACCGCCCCAGCGCATTCCCGCCCGTATTCGGCAAGGAGTGCCATGACATCGGAAGGGGTCGCAGGAGCACCGGTTAGATCGAGTTCTACGCCTCGCAGGCGTGCGGCGGCGGTCTCCAACGCGCGACCTTCCGGAAGCAGTCCTTCCAGGAAGGACCATGAAACTGATGGTGCGTTTGGTCCCGGGATCGAGGGCAGGGAGCAGGACAGGATTGGCGCGCCACCGCCGTAGCCCAGGCGCCCCTCGTCGGTGTACTCGATCACGACCTTGCGTCCCCCTGATTTCGGGGTGACTCGCGCTGTCAGTACTCCGTGCAGCCAAATATCCAGGCTCATCGGGCTTTCCAGCCTTGGCGGGGGCGGAGCACCAGTTCGAGGTCAAGCGCGGCGAGCGTGTCGAACAGCTTCTCGACGGCCTTGGTGGCTTCGCCGGTTTCGAGTTGAGCGATGGAAAATCGGTTGGTTCGGGATCGCTCGGCAAGTTCGCTCTGGGTCAGTCCCTGAGCCTGGCGCGCAGCGCGTAGCGCCCGCCCCAGCGCGGACGCTGAGCGCGCCGTCATCTCGCGACCGCCAGATGTTGCCATTTCCTCACATTAGGTGGCGTCGCTGCTAATGTCAAGGAATCATCACATTGTGGCCACGCAGGGCTAATGTTGGTCTTTTCCAGCATTGTGCTGTCGTGCGATCCCACGTCACGCCCAGTGCCACCGCAACTAGGTCGGCAGGTGGCGGAGAGATGGCCTTTCCCCGGCGAGCGCGACCCGAATCTGTCCGTGGGATTCTCTACGCTTTCCTGGTGGAATACGCTGCGATCGACGCGCTGCGGGACCGGCATCCCGCTTGGCGGCTACTGCGTGCCGGTAACTCCACGCTGGTCCTCTCCTTTCTCGGGCTGTTTTTCGTCGAGGGCAACCGAGGCGCGTGCCCGGCAAGCGAGGTCGCGGCCGCGTTGGACGACCACCTGCACGCTCTGAACGCCGAGATCCCCACTGAACGCGGGGAGGAGCGGTTTCCGAAGGAACCCCGATCATATTTGGAGGACTGGGCGGCCACCGACGCCGCGTATCTGCGCCGGTTCTACCCGCCCGGCGATGACGAAGTCCACTACGAGGTCACACCGGCGTTCGAGAAGGCTTACGCGTGGGTCATGACCCTCAAGGGCAGGTCCTTCGTGGGGACCGAATCCAGACTGCACACCGTGGTCGAGTTGCTTCGGCAGATCGTGCACGGAACCGAAGTCGAACCCGACGTCCGGTTGGCCGAACTACGCCGCCGCCGCGACGAACTCGACGCGGAGATCGCGGCCGTCGAGGCCGGCGTCGTTACCGTCCTGGACGCGACGGGGGTCCGCGACCGCTACCAACAGCTCTCCGCAACCGCGCGGGAACTGCTCTCGGACTTTCGCGAGGTTGAAGAGAACTTCCGGCTTCTCGACCGTGCCGCGCGAGAAAAGATTGCGGCATGGGACGGCTCCAAGGGCGAATTGCTCGCCGAGTTGGTCGGAAGCCGCTCCGAGATCGCCGGCTCGGACCAGGGGCGCAGCTTCCAGTCGTTCTACGACTTCCTTCTCTCTGAGTCGCGGCAAGCCGAGCTCGCGGATCTGCTCGCGAAAGTGTCAGCCCTTGACACGATCGAGGCCGACCAACGCATTCGCGGCATTCACCACGACTGGTCCGAAGCTGCTGATCGAGCGCAGCGCACGGTCCGACAGATTTCCGAACAACTGCGCCGCTTCCTCGACGACCAGGTCTGGCTCGAGAACCGGCGCGTACTCGACCTGGTCCGGTCGGTGGAGAGCGTTGCGCTTGAGCTCCGCGACAACCCGCCGACCTTCGGGCTGGAGCTCGATCAGCCGGGGATCGAGATCGCGTTGCCATTCGAACGCCCGCTCTACCAACCCCCCGCGGCGGTAGCGGTTGAGAGCCAAATTGCGGCGGCTACCGAGGAGGTCGACGCCGACCTCCTCTTCAGTCAGACGTTCGTCGACCAGGCGCGCCTGGCCGAGATTATCCGAAGCGTTCTGCCCGAGGGCTCCATGGCTCTCTTGTCGGACGTCATCGCGACGCACCCCATCGAGCAGGGCGCGGCGGAGATCGTCGGCTACCTCGCGCTCAATGACGAAGACGTTGCCGTCGATATGGATGACACCGATGAGACTTTCCTGGAGTACTCCGACCCCGCCGACCCGGACATCACCAAGCGGGCGAGGCTACCGAAAGTGACGGTGAGGCGGCGATGAGCAGCGAGCACGCAGTCGCCAGCGCGATCATCCGGCTGATGCAAGGTGTCGTCTACCGAGAGTCGGACGAGGACACCTGGCTGACGCTGGAACGCCTGGGCGCCGGTGTCCGAGACCATTTCGCCACCATCGGCATCGACGTGGTCGTCGATGACATTGAGGGCTTCGGTTATCTTCGGTCCCGGCCCGAGGACGATGGCGATGAGGTGCTCCCGCGCCTGGTGCGCAGGCGCGCACTGACGTACAACGTCAGTCTGCTGCTGGTGTTGCTGCGTAAGCGGCTCGTCGAGTTCGAGACGGCCGGTGGCGACGGCCGACTGGTCCTCACCACCGACCAGATCGTCGAGATGCTGAGGCTCTTCCAGGCCGAGTCCACGAACGACGCGCGCGTCGTGGACCAGGCGGAGACGACGATCAATAAGGCCCGCGAACTCGGGTTTCTGCGGCAGCTGCGCGGTCAAAGCGACCATTGGGAGGTGCGCCGCATCCTCAAGGCTTACGTCGACGCCCAGACCCTGTCGGACTTCGCGACGAAGCTGCGAGAGTACGCCGGAGCGGCGGCCGGCGATGAGTGACGGACTCTTCTCGATGGTCGGACTCGGCGACACCCGAAGGGCCGGCTACCGGCTCCAGTACACGGAAGTATTCAACTGGGGCACGTTCGACTCCCAAGTCTGGCGTCTCACTGCCGGCTCCGATACCGCACTGCTTACCGGGGACATTGGCTCCGGCAAGTCGACGATCGTTGACGCGCTTACCACGTTGCTGATGCCGTCCCACAAGGCCGCCTACAACAAGGCCGCGGGCGCCGAGGCCAAGGAACGCACCCTGCGCTCGTACGTCGAAGGCCACTACAAGTCCGAGCGAAACGAAACCACTGGACGGTCCCGCGCTAAGGGCCTGCGGGAGAACAAAAGGACCTACTCCGTCGTCCTCGGGGTCTTCACGAACCAGGGTTACGACGAGACAGTCACCCTGGCCCAGGTCTTTCAGCAGCGCGAGAGCACGGGACAGCCCTACCGCTTCTTCGTCACCGCAACCAAAGCGCTGTCGATCGCAACGGATTTCGCCGACTTCGGCACGGATCTGCGTGACCTCCGCAAGAGGCTGCGCGCTGCAGGGGCGGAGATCTTCGACGAGTTCCCCAAGTACGCAACCTCGTTGCGTCGCCTGCTCGGAATCCGATCGGAGCAAGCGCTCGAGCTGTTCCACCAGACCGTCTCGATGAAGTCGGTCGGCAACCTCAATGAGTTCGTGCGCGACCACATGCTCGAACCGAGCGACTCGACCGAGCGGGTTCGCGACATCATCGCCCATTTCGACGACCTGACCAAGGCGCACGACGCAGTCAAGCGAGCGAGAGAGCAGCTCGAAGTACTCGAGCCCATTGTGCAGACCGCGGCAAAGTATGACGCCGGGCTCGCCGAGCGTGAGTCGTTGGACCGCGAGCGATCCGCCGTCCGGCTGTTCATCGCCGAGCTTCGCTCCGGCCTGCTTGCCGACGAGATCGCCAAGCTGGAGGCCGAGGGCTTGGGCTTGTGGAAGGAGCAGGACGCCGCAAAGGCCAAGGAGCAGAAGCTAAGCCGCGAGCGCGAATCCCTCATCGAGGAGCGCGCCAAGGCCGGCGGCGATCGCATCGGCGAGCTGGAGCGACTCGCCGGCGAGGCCCGTGCCCAGGCCCAGAGTCGTCGTCATGCCCGGACACGGTTCGACGTCGCGGTCGCCGACGCCGGGCTGGAACCGGTCGTCGGCAGCGAGGACTTCGCGGCCCTTTCCGCTCTGGCCCCCACCGAGCGGTCGCGGCTTACCGCGGAGAAGCGAGCCCTCGATGCGGCCACGGCCGACGCGATCGGGCGTGAGAGGGAGTTCCAGCGGCAGTGCGGCCTCATCTCCGAGGAACTCACGAGCCTGGAGCAACGCACCAGCAACCTCCCCGTCGATCAGGTCGAGGTGCGCGCGGAGCTATGTGCGGCCCTCGGGCTGACGCCGGACGACCTTCCGTATGTGGGTGAACTGCTCGACGTGACCGATGAACACGCCGAGTGGCGGGGCGCCGCGGAACGGGTCCTGCGAGGGTTCGCTCTGTCGCTCCTGGTGCCGCAGCAGCACTACGACTCCGTCGCCGGATGGGTGAACGGCCGAAGGCTCACGTTCCATGGCCGAGGCGGCAAGGCGATCGGAGCCAAGCTCGTCTACGAAAGGGTTGCCAGACAACGGGTTCCGCTGCAATCCCCGGGGCATGAGGGGCTCTGGCTCGCCGACTGCATCGAGGTCAGGGACGGGCCCTTCCATCAATACCTGGTCGACGAGCTCACGAAGCGGGCCGACTACCGATGCTCGTCGAGCCTTGACGAGTTCCGCAGCCAGCGGCGGGCCGTGACCCGTGAGGGCCAGGTGCGCTCGGGCGAGCGCCACGAGAAGGACGACCGACACCGCGTCGACGATCCCCGTCGCTGGGTCCTCGGCTGGGCCAACGAGCGAAAGATCGCCGCGCTTCGCGACGAACTCACCGAGCTGGAGGAAAAGCAGGCGAAGGCTGCCGCCGAGTTGACCAGGCTCGATGCGCAGCGGGATGCGGTGCACGCAAAGCTGCAAGCCCTTGCCCGGGTTGAGGAGTACCGCTCTTGGGCTGATCTCGACATCGGCGAGGCCGAATCGCGTGCGAACGACCACGACGCCGAACGCGACCGCCTGCTGGCCGGCTCGTCGCGCCTAGAGGAGATCGCGCGGGCGCTTGACGAGAACGAAGCGCAAGCCAACGCCGTGGGGGAGTTGATCGAAAAGCTCACCGGCAGGCTCGCGACCACGGCAGCGGCGGCGGAAAAAGCAAAGCAGGACAAGAAGCGCGACGACGAGTTCGTCGCGGCGCGGCCAGAGCACGAGCTGGCGGTCGCCCGCGCGTCGTACGCGGCCCTCGACGAACGCCTTGGAAAGAACCGCCCGCTGCGGGCGGCGGATTGCGCCGATACGGAGGTAGCGCTGTCGGCCGATCTCCATCGGCGCATCGAGCGCCTCACCGGCCAACTCAACGGCTATGCGCTGAACCTGGGCCAGTACATGAGCGAGGTCTTGCGTCGGTGGCCCGAGCTTTGCGCGGACATGGACGCCAATGTTGAGGCCCGCCAAGACTTTTTGGCGTTCCGCGATCGCGTCGCGACCGACGACCTTCCTCGTTTCGAGGCCGAGTTCAAGGAGCAGCTCAACAAGAACGCCATCCAGGAGCTGGCGGGGTTCAACAACTGGCTCAATCGGCAGGCGTCGGCAATCGACGAGCGGGTAGATCGGATCAACGAGGCGCTCGGTGCGGTGCCCTACAACCCGGGTCGCTACATCCGGCTGGAGAAGGAGCCCACCACGAATCAGGATGTCGCACAGTTCCGTTCGGACCTGCGCAACCTGACCAACGACAGCCTTGCGCTCGACGGCGACCAGTACTCGGAGCAGCGCTTCCTCGACGTCAAGCGGATCATCGAGCGGTTCCGCGGTCGCGACGGCTACGCCGAATCCGACAAGAACTGGACCCGGCGCGTCACTGACGTGCGCAACTGGTTCGTCTTCTCCGCGTCGGAGCGCGACGTGGAGACCGGTGATGAATGGGAGCATTACAGCGATTCCGACGGCAAGTCCGGCGGGCAGAAGGAGAAGCTCGCCTACACGATCCTCGCGGCGTCACTTGCTTACCAGTTCGGGCTCGAGTGGGGTGCTGAGAAGTCGCGAGACTTCCGGTTCGCGGTCATCGACGAGGCATTTGGGCGCGGCTCGGATGTCTCGACGCGCTACGCGCTGGACCTTTTCGCGACGCTTGGGCTGCAACTTCTCATCGTCACGCCTCTGCAGAAGGTTCACGTCATCGAGCCCTACGTGAAGGCGATCGGATTCGTCGACAATCCGACCGGAACGTCCTCTCGCCTCCAGACGATGACGATCGAGGAGTACCGGACGCGACGTGACGGACGGCGGTCGTGAGCGCCGGGTGGACCACACCGGATGACATTGCCGCCAGGGTCAGACGCCGGTGGGACGACGGATCGCTGTTGCGCGCCTACGCCAATGGAGATCCCTTTCAGCCGATCGAGGTGCCGCTGCGTGGCCCCAAACCCTCGCAGGTCGGTGATGACATTGCCGCGGCGCGCGACTGGGTGGCGGCGCTCGACGCCGGCCGACGCGACGACAGCCGATATGCCCTGCAATGGCAGTCAATCGGCGGCCGACAGATCGGCCGCAACCGGCTGCCCGTCCGCGCGGTGGTGTCCTCGATCGCGCAAGCCTGGGCTTCGTTGGGCGTGACGACTATGGTTCGCCGATTCGACGATCTCCTGGCTCTGGCAGATCAGCATCCGCGGGTTCGCGAGTGGATCGTCGGCCATCCGCATCACGCGCTCGAGCTGGGGCCCGAGATGCCGCAGCTGATCGCTGCCTATGTTTGGCTCGACAGTCACCGTCAGTCGCAGCGGTACCTTCGCGAGATCGATGCACCCGGCGTTGACACCAAGTTCGCCGAGAGGCACCGGACGGTCCTGGCCGCGATGCTTCGCGTTTCATCGACGGCCTCCGGGTTCCTGGCCGATCTCGGTCTCAGGTGCAGGCCCGGATTGGTGCGGCTCCGGCCCTCGCCCTCACTCGGCTTCCCGGGGCCGACACTGACTGAGCTGGCGGTGCGTTCCGAGGAGTTGGCACAGCTCACTGTCGAACCGCGCGTTGCGGTAATCGTCGAGAACGAGATCAGCTATCTGAGTGTCGATGTCCCCGAAGGCGGGATTGTGTTCTGGGGGAAGGGCTTCGAAGTCGACAGCATAGGTCGGCTGCGATGGCTGGCGGAGGCCGACGTCCTCTACTGGGGAGACATCGACACTCACGGATTCGCCATTCTCGACCGCCTGCGGGCGCGGCTCCCGCGAGCGCGCTCGGTGCTGATGGACCGTGACACGCTGCTGGCCCACCGCGACCGTTGGGTGACCGAGGACCGCCCTGCGAAGTCGGTCCTGACGCGACTGACGCCTGACGAGTACGACCTTTATTCAGAACTGGTCGGAGGCGGGCTGGGTGAACGAGTGCGCCTCGAACAGGAGCGAATCGACTGGCATTGGGTCGAGCAACGGCTACCCGCATCCCACGGCGGTCGGATTTGATTGCTCATCGAATTGTGGTCGGAAGTGATTGGAGTCGGCGCTGCGAGACGGTCCGGCAAGAACTGGCGCCGTCGACCGTGGCCCCTGATCTCCGAGGGCGGTACGCCTTTACTGAATTCGGTCGCCGCTTGCAGTGGGCGCAGCGGCTGCAAGCGGCGGGTGGGCCACGGACTTGGCCACGGAACACGGCGGAACCGATGCGAACAAGCGGGACGGGGCGAGACAGGTCGGACGGCTGAACGTCGCTGGCCTGCAGCTATGAGACCGCGCGTACCGGGAAAGACCGCGACCGGCTAGCTCATAACCCAGAGGTCGCAGGTTCGAATCCTGTCCCCGCTACCAATGTAGGAAAGTTAGAACCTACGACCTGAAGTTCAGGTTGTAGGTTCTTTCTTTTGGCGCTGCCTTCGTCGGCCGGCGCGCGGCCAGCGCCACCGCGAATCGCCTGATCACGTTCGGCCCTGAGCTGATCTTCGAGATCGGACGCAAGCAACCGCTCGTACAAATCGGTGCGTTCGACATCGGAGACCTCGTCGTCACAGATGTAAAGCCGCAGGTATACGGCTTGATTCGTTTGGCGCCGTTCCGGCCCGGTGCTGTGCTTCTTTTGTACTGCGAATGCGGGTTACTGAGGAGGCTCAAAGCGCGGTCGAGTGATGCCTCAAGCTGGTCTCGACTCAAACGCCTTGACGAGACCTCGCGTTCAGCAGTGGCCATGGCACTGCTGATGCGGTCTTGTTCGTCGCGGAGCTGGTCGAGCGGCACAGCGCCGGCATAGTGTTGCACGTCGACGTGAGTCCTACCCCAGCCCTAATTTCGACCCGGTAGTATCTGACGATATCGTCACTCACGACGATGGCTTCAGTCAATGGAGAGTGACGAACCTTACAACGCCAACTCGTCCGCGTTACAGGTCCGGCTGGACCGGCATGGCACCAGCTCCGCAATCGTGACGTTGCCTGTGACTCCAGCAAAGTGAGTTGAACGCTGGGACGTCAGGAGGCGGTGTGCCGTGCCTTGAGGCGCTTGGGTATTCGGTTCGGATGGCAGAGCGAGCGGCATGAACCGACCGCTATATGCGATTGCCACAGCTGGCTTCGACGCTGAGCTGTCGCGACGCCCGGGGGCCGTCGCGCAGTCGAGCTAGCGAGCTACCCGAGGCCCGCGTCGACAAGCAGACGTGGCAAGCCGAGCTCTTTGCAGCGCCGCACGACGTGGCCGACGTTCTCGTCCGCGGGTCGCCCCGTCGCGATGAGTGTTTCTGCGAGTAGTAGCTGAGCGCGCAGCGCGGCCCACGGTCTTCTCGCGGCATCAATGCCCGCGAGCAGATCCACCGCCCGACGGTAGGCCTGGTTCCGATCGTCAGCGGAGTCGCCTTTGAACAGCAGGCGGACCGCCGAGTCCTCGTCGAGTTCGGCGGTCATCGTGGCGATTCCGTCGTCGCTGGGGATGATGCGGGTGGACCGCAGCCGGGCGGCAACATCTGGTGCGATCCGGATTCCCCATCGGATCCGCTCGTTGGTGATGGCGGCCGCGAGCCGTGGAAGTCCCAAGTGCTCGGCCGCTTTCATCCCGGCGTCGAGGCGGTCAGCCGCTGAGTTGAGATCGCCTTGCGCCGCCTTGACTCGGGCGGCTGTCACGTACCGTGCCGCGAGGTAATCCACACCGCCGCCCTCGGCGCCGAGCTGGAGGCTCTCTTCCAGCAGTCGGGTCGCATCCGCCAACTCACCGGCATCGTAGAGCAGTTCACCCAGCAGGGCGCCCGCCAGCCGCGCCGCGTGCGAATGTGGTCCGACGCTGACACCGATGTCGTACGCATCCCGGAATTTGCTTCGGGCAGTGGGGATCTCGAGCTGATACCGTGCGGCGATGCCTGCGAAGCAGTGTTTTAAGACATGTACGAACGGCCCCATCATCTCCTGATAGGGCAGCGCCCAGTCGAGGAACTGACGTGCCTGGTCAAAGTCCCATCGGTAGATCGCCACGAACGCCGCGAGATTGCCGGCTACTCCTGGTACCCGCGGAGGCAACGTGTCTGGCCTCGATAACGCCTCAGCGACAAGGGAATTCACCTTGGCCGGCCGGTCGGCGGACATTTCGGCGACACCGCGTAGCACGTCTGCTTCGACCCGCAGGTCTCTTCGGGTCGAAGGCTCCGCCCTGGCCAGCGCCGCCTCAAACCGATTCAGTGCGGCGCCGGCCTGCGCGGTTCGTTGCAGCAGGACGTTGGCCCATGCGATCACCAGTTGCAGCCGTGCCCGCGGCACCAAGAGTTGCGGGGGCAGTTTCTTGACGATCTCAAGCAGTGTCGTCATCTTCGACTGCTCGAGAAGGTTGGTCCCGTCCTCCTCCACGAGGTCGACGGCCAGGGTGAAATCGCCGGCTGCCAGCGCATGGTTGACGGCGTCGTTGAGATAGCGGTGATCGGCAAACCAGACCGCAGCGGCGCGGTGGAGGTGTTCGACCCGCTCGGGATGGTCGCGCTCGAGTCGACGGCGTAGGAACTCCGCGAACAATTGGTGGTAGCGGAACCAGTCGGGATCGTTGTCGATCCGCTGCAGGAACAGGCCGCGCTGTGCGACGTCTTCCAGCATGGCCTGCCCGCGCGTCACCTGCGCGAGCTTTGAGGCCAAGCCGCCGCAGGTGCGCTCAGTGATCGATGTCGCCAGCAAGAAGTCGACGATTTCCGGTTCCAGATTGGACAGAACATTCTCGGCGAGAAATTCGCTGACGACGTCGTTGGCACCCGAGAGCCGGCTCACCAGGTTGGAGGCGTCGGCACCGGCTCGCAGCGACAATGTCGCCAGCTGGAGGCCTGCTGCCCAGCCGTCCGTCGAGGCAGTGAGCGCGTCGACGTCGCTGTCGGGCAATGAAAGTCCGCCCACATCGTTGAGCAACGACCGCGCTTCCTCGGGGTCGAAACGCAAAGCGTCGGAATCCATCTCCACCAGCTCGTCCCGCAGCCGCAGCTTGCTCACCGGGAGTCCATCGCTTGACCAGCTGGTGACGACGAGCTGCAGGTGATGGCATCCATGCTCGAGCAGAAAGACGAGGGCGGCAGTCGTCTTGCGGTCCGATACGCGTTGCCAGTCATCGACCACGAGCGTGATGGGGTCGTTGTTCTGGTGGATCTCGTCGATCAGCGACGTCAACACGTAGCGGTCGGCGTCATCGCCGTGTTCCTCGAGCACTTGTCCCAATGACGCCGCTAAGGCGGGACGAACCTGCCGGATCGCCTCGAGCAAATGTGCCACGAACCACACCACATTGTTGTCGTCGTCGTCGATGGTCAGCCATGCGACTGCAACGCCATCGCGTGTGAGCTCCTGTTGCCACTGGGCGGCAAGCGTGCTCTTCCCGTACCCGGACGGCGCGCGAATGAGTATGAGGCGTCGGCGTCCGGCCGCATGAACCACATCGGTCAGCCGTTTGCGGGGGACCACGGATCTGATGGCGACCGGGGGACGGTACTTGGTGGCAGGCGTCGGCGGCGTCGGCGTCGCCTCGGTGACGCGGCGGTGCGTCCTGGCCACCGGCGGTCTGCGGCCTTCCACGCCCAACTCGACCGGACGGACCATGTCGTCGACGAACTCGCCGTGGTTGCGTTGAACGGCGCGGAGTTCCTCACCGAATTCGGCCGCGCTGGCGGGACGATCCGACGGATCCCGAGCCATGGCCCGTTCGATGGCCGTGGCCACTTCGCCCGGCAGTCCCTGCTCGCGCAGATCCGGGATCGGTTGTGACGTTATCCGCAGGAACTGGGCGACCACCTTTTCGCCACTGCGGCGTTCGAACGCCGCGTGGCCAGTGATCGTGGAAAACAATGTCGCGCCAAGCGAATAGACATCCGACTGCACCGTCGGCGTCGCGCCCTCGAGGACCTCGGGCGCGGTGAACGCCGGTGAACCCGTGATCACTCCCGTCGACGTCTGAAAGCCGCCGGAAATCCTGGCGATGCCGAAGTCGGTGAGCTGCGGTTCGCCATAGTCGGACAGAAGAATGTTCGCCGGCTTGACATCGCGATGCAACGTGCCGACGCGATGCGCGGCGTCCAGCGCGCCCGCCAACCTCACGCCGATGCTCACGGCCTCGCTCCAGTCAAGGGGTCCGTGCCGACGGATCAACGCTTCCAGCGAATCCTTCGCGCAGTACGGCATCACGATGAACGGCCTGCCCGACGCGGTGGAGCCGACCTGCAGAATGGTCACGATGTGCGGGTGCCCGGACAGTCGGCCCATCGCGCGTTGCTCACGGAGGAAACGGTCGAGGTTGTCGGGATCTAGATGGGAGGTCAAGACCTTGACCGCAACGGTGCGGTCCAGCGCCGGTTGCCTGCAGCGGAAGACAATCCCGAAACCGCCGCGCCCGACCTCGGCAACGTCATCGAATCCGGCGTTACGTAGCTCCGCAGAGATCCCGGAAATCAGATCCTGCTGTGTTGTCTGCGGATCGCGCTCGGCCATCGACGATCACCATCCTCACCGCAGCCTATCGCTGATGGGAATGGCCGGGGGTATCGATCCATTGCGGCGTCCCGCCGGCGTCACATGTCCATGCCACCGTTGACGCTCCAGATCCGGCCGGTGATATACGAGGAGGCGTCCGCGGCGAGGAAGTGGACGACACGCGCGACATCCTCGGGTCGCGCGAAACAGCATGTTGCGCATGTTCATCCGTGCGACTTCTGTCGTCGCCAGCTTCAACTGGATGAGTTGGGACCGGTGGTGGCCGGCGCAGAGCTTGATGGTCGCATAGCGACCCCGGTTGCCTCGTCTAGCGGTCGGCCGTCGCTGCCTCAGTAGGCGCGGGGCAGCTTCAGCGCCTGAGCGGAGATGTAGTTCAGAACCATTTCCTGCGAGAACGGCGCGTTGCGCAGCAGTCGTGCCTCCCGCCACAGCCGCTCGACGTGGTACTCCTTTGCGTAGGCGTAGCCACCGTGGGTGGACATGGCCCGGTCGCAGGCGTCGAAGCCGGCCTCGGCGCCCAGGTACTTGGCCGCGGCGGCCTGCTTGCCGCAGTTCTGGTGGTCGTCGTAGAGCTTGGCCGCGTGCATCGCCATCAGCCGAGCCGACTCCAGGCGGATCCAGGAGTCCGCTAGCGGGTGGGCGACCGCCTGGTTCTGGCCGATGGGCCGGTCGAAGACCACCCGCTCGTTGGCGTACTTGCTCGCCAGCTCCAGTGCCGCCTGACCGATCCCGACGCCCTCTAAGCCTACGACGATGCGCTCGGAGTTCAGCCCGTCGATGAGGTACTTGAAGCCCCGGCCCACCTGACCCACGACATCGTCGTCACCGACCTCGAGGTTCTCGATGAACAGCTCGTTGGAGTCGATCGCCGACCGGCCCAGCTTCTCGATTTCGCGGACGGTGATCCGGTCGCGGTCCAGGTCGGTGAAGAAGAGCGTCATCCCGTCCAGCGGTTTTGCGTCGCTGCGGGGAGACGTGCGCGCCAGCAGCAGGATCTTGTGAGCGTTCTGTGCGTTGCTGATCCAGACCTTCTGGCCGTTGACGACCCAGCCGCCGTCGACCTTCTCGGCCTTAGTCCTGATGCGCGAGGTGTCCACCCCGGCGGTGGGCTCGGTGACGCCGAACGCCATGAGGATCTCGCCCCGGGCGAGCTTGGGCAGGAACTCCTGCTTCATCTCCTGCGAGCCGTGCCGGATGATTGGCTCGGGTGGGAAGAGGTAGAAGTGGACCGCTGAGGCGCCGCTGGCGCCGGCGCCGGAGGCGGCGATCTCCTGCATCATCACGCCGCACTCCGCGATACCGAGCCCGAGACCGCCGTACTCCTCGGGGATGAGCGCTCCGAGCCATCCGCCTTGGGCAAAAGCCTTGACGAACTCCCACGGGTACTCGCCCAGCTTGTCCTTCTGTCGCCAGTACGCGTAGTCGAACTTGCCGGCCAGCTCTCGGGTGGTCTTGCGGACGATGTCGATGGTGCTCTCGTCGGGTCCGTTCATTAATTCCCTCCTGCAACAAGAGATTTCGGTATTTTGATGCTGCGTGAGCGCAGCCACTCGCCGAGTGCTTTGGCCTGCGCGTCCAGCCGCAGTGATGAGGTGGCGCCGGTGCCGAGCAGTCCTTGGATCAGGAAGTTGACCGCACCCAAGTTGGGCAGTTCGTAACGGCTGATGGGCAATGCGCGTGTTTCGGGAAGAAGGTGTCGCAGCTCGTCGATGGTGAGGGTCGACTTGAGCCAGTCCCATGCTTCCCGGTCGCGTGCCCAAACGCCGAGATTCGCGTCGCCGCCCTTGTCCCCGGAACGGGCATGGACGATCTCACCGAGTGACACGACGACGAGTTCGTCGGACCATGTCGTTTGCGCGGTTTGCGTCACTGCCGGCGGCGTCGACTCACGCACCGTCGCGCCGAGCGCGATGACCTCCCTCGTGCCGTCATGGTGGTGGACCGTGTGCTCGAGCAGTGCTTGGTCGAGCAGTGCGGGCCAATACACACCGAACGCGGACCCTGGTTGTGGCGGGCCGAGGGAGTACAACCCGGGGTAGCTGGACAGGGCCAGCTCGACCATCCGCGACGAAAAGGCGCGCCCGGCGGCCTCTTTCGTTCCCTGCACGGCGATCCTCAGCAGCTGTGTTCCGGCATTCTGGCTGTCGGGATCGTGCTGGGCCTGCCCGATACGGTCGATGGCGACCGCGTCGACCCCGTCAACGGCGTCGATGTAGCGGTGAACGGATTGCTCGACGAGGGCCGCCTTCGCGTCGAGGTCGGTGCCGGTGAGCGCGAGGAGCATGCTGTTCTCCCAGCCGCCGACCCCGGTGATCGCGACCTTCGTCGTCGCCGGTGGCGCCGAACCGCGCACGCCGCGGATCTCGACGCGGTCGTCACCAAGGTCGGCCAGCTCGGCGGTGTCCAGGTGGGTGATCACGTCGGAGTTGAGATAGGCGGGTTCACCGATCTCGTACAGCAGTTGAGCGGTGACCGTGTCCCGGGTGACGGCGCCGCCGGTGCCTGGGTTCTTGGTGATCACCGAGGAACCGTCGGCGGCGATTTCGGCGATCGGGAACCCCGGCTGCACGAGGTCGGCAACGGTACGGAAACCGGAGAAGTTGCCGCCGGTCGCCTGCGGCCCGCATTCGATGACGTGTCCGGCGGCGAGCGCGCCGGCGAGGGCGTTGTAGTCCTCGGGGGTCCAGCTCCACCACCAGGCGGCGGCACCAACGATGGGTGAAGCGTCGGCGACGCGGCCGGTGATGACGATGTCGGCGCCGGTGGCCAGCGCGCGCGCGATGCCGAAACCACCCAGGTAGGCGTTGGCCGTCAGTGGCTGGTGCGGCCACGACGACAGCGGCTCGCGGCTTGTCAGGTGCGGCATTGAATGCCCGGCTTGCTGCAGAGCGTCGAGGCGCCCGAAGACGTCGTCGCCGTCGATGTGGGAGACCCGCAGGTCGTAACCGTGGCGGGCGATCGATTCGCGGGTGGCGGCGGCCAGCCCGGCGGGGTTGAGCCCTCCGGCGTTGACGACGAGCTTGATCCCGTTGGCGACGAGGTGATCCAGTGCCGCGTCGAGGTGCTGCAGGAAGGTGGCCGCATAGCCCTTGGTGCTGTCTTTGGCGCGCGCCTTACCCAGAATCAGCATCGTGACCTCGGCGAGGTAGTCACCGGTGAGGACGTCGATGCCGCCGGCTCGAGCCATCTCGGCCATGGCCGAAGCCCGGTCACCGTAGAAGCCAGAGCAGTTCCCGACGCGGATGGGACGCTGCCCTCGGCCTGCTGCTGATGTCATGTCGTTGCTCCCGTTGTCTTGCTTGTCTTGCTGACCCGCACCGTCCCTTCGAACCCGACGTCACCGGAGGGCTGCTGCTCGATCAGCTCGAGGACCATGTTGTCGCCCTCGGCTACCGTCACCCGGGCGGTATAGGTCAGGTCGGCCGGCGCATAGACGGGCTTGCGCAGTCGGTAGGCGACCTTCGCGACTTGCCACTGCGGGCCGAGGCCCTCGGTGATGCAGCGCAGGGCGAGCGCCGCCCGCAGGTGGGAGTGCAGCGCGAGACCGGCGTGGCCCTCCTCGCGTGCGTAGGGCTCGTCGAAGTGGATGCGGTGCGGGTTCCAGGTGACCGCGCTGTAGCGGAACAACTGAAAGGCTGTAGCGGTGTGCTTGAGCGGTGGGAGCACATCTCCGACCTGGAAGTTGAGGGACATTACGACTCCTGCACGGGGTTGCGTAGTGCGACGGTGCGCCGGTTGCGGTTGAGGACGGCACCGTCGGCGGACATGAAGGTGTTCATGGTGGTGACGAACACGCACGGGCCGGACCGGGTCTGTTTTGGCGTGACCGCCTCGAGGGTCGTCTCGAGCACCAATTCCGTCCCCGCCACGACGGGGTTGACCAACTCCATCTCTTCGCCCGCGCCCATCACGCGCAGCCCGAGGTCGCCGTCACCGAGGGGCATGTCACCGTCGTGCGGGGTTCCGTCGGGCTGCAGCTGGGTCTCGGGGGTGCCGATACCCCATTCCACGATCGCGGCGAGCATGTTGGGTGGCGCCACGACGTCTGGGTAGCCGGCCGACCGTGCGGCCGCCGGGTCGTAGTGGCTAGGGTCGGTGGCTCCGATGGTCATGGCGTAGCGGCCGATGGTCACCGTGTCCAGCGTGCCGAGGCTGCGCCGCGACAGGAGGGCTCCGATCCGCGGCTGGGTCTCGGTGTAATACGCCGCCAGCGCAGTGCCGGGTTCAGGCGTGAACGACATGCTGGCTCTCCTCACCCGACAGTTCCGCCAGGACCTCGTCTGTCGACTGGCCCAGCGGCGGGGCGGCCCGCAGCGGTCCCACCGGCGAGTCGCTGAGCCGCAGTGGACACCCTGGGACCGGCACCCGACCCCGCGCGGCGTGCTCGACGTAGGTGATCATGCCGCGCTGGAGCAGGTGCTCGTCGGTGTCGACCTCACGGATCGACTTGACCGGCGCACAGGGCACACCGGCGGCCTGCAGGTCCCGTACCAGCTCGGCGCGCGTCCGGGTTCGGGTGACCGAGGACACCTCGTCGTCGACGGCGTCGATGTTGGCGACTCTGTCCTTCTCGGTGCGGAACCGGGGGTCGTCGATCAGCTCGGACCGGCCCAGTGCGGTGGCCACACCGTGCCAGTGCCGCTCGTTGATGCAGATGATGGCCAGCCATCCGTCGCTGGTCTGGTAGATGTTGTACGGCGCGACCGCCAGGCCCGAGTGCCGGTTCCCGGTGCGCTCGGGAAGCTGTCGGTCGGGGTTGTTGTGCAGGCCGCCGAGGCTGGACGCCAGCATTGGGTAGATGGTGTCGTGCATGGAGACCTCGACGATTTGCCCCCGTCCCGTGCGTTCGCGTTGGAACAGGGCCGCGCTGATCGCCCCAAACAGGTGGATGCCGCCGGAGAAGTCCACGAACGCGGCGCCGGCCTTGGTCGGCGGCCCGTCGGGCTCTCCGGTGCACGAGGCGCTGCCCGACATCGCCTGCACGGTGATGTCCATCGCCGACATGTGGGCGTACGGGCCGGTGGAGCCGTAGCCCTTGCCGCAGGCCACGACCAGACGAGGGTTGTGCTCGAGGAGTCGCTCCGGGCCCAGCTGGAGGCGCTCCATGGTGCCCGGCGCGAAGTTCTCGATGAGCACGTCGGCGGTCTCGACCAGGTCGAGCAGCGCCTGGCGACCGGCGTCGGTTTTCAGGTCGAGCACCACGCTGCGCTTGTTGGAGTTGAGCATCACGAACTCGTGGGACTCGAC
>Ga0209040_10000529_pt1 | contig 29290 bp, 23 predicted proteins | sample BogFormECP12_OM3_FD_188240 | JGI IMG/M metagenome (GOLD analysis project Ga0209040, IMG submission 188240) | Bog forest soil microbial communities from Calvert Island, British Columbia, Canada - ECP12_OM3 (SPAdes) (version 2) | ecosystem: Environmental > Aquatic > Freshwater > Wetlands > Bog ... | reverse complement strand
GCGCGGCAATATTTCCCGGGCGAGAATCCGCTGGGAAAGCATCTCCACGTAGGCGCGATGGGTAACGACGATTACGAGATTGTCGGGGTGGTTGCCGATACGCTGCACCAGGTGGGGCAGCCCGCCGTGCCAGCGATGTACTTCCCGGTCCTCAACGGAGAGAGCGATAGGGCGCTGACTCTTGCGGTGCGGACGGCGTCCGATCCCTTAGCATTTTCGGTCCCCATCCAGAAGCAGATTGCCCCGCTCGATCCGGAGCTGCCGGTTTCCGATGTGTTTACCATGCAGCAGATTATTGAACGGTCATTGGGCAACGCCAGCCTGAGCGCCAGCCTTGTGCTGGGCTTCGCAGTTCTGTCGCTGATGCTGGCTTCCGTAGGGTTGTACGGAGTCCTCTCTTACCTGACGACGCAGCGCACCGGAGAGATCGGCATTCGCATTGCGCTTGGCGCAAAACGCCAGCAGGTTGTGCGCATGATGCTGGGCGATGGCCTGCGCCCAGCGCTTTATGGGTTGGCGCTTGGTCTTGCAGCCAGCGCCGGAGCAGTACGCCTGGTCCAGTCGATGCTCTACGAAACCCAGCCGCTCGATCCGGCGATCTTTGCGGCTGTGGCTGCAACGCTGCTGGTGGTGGCGGCGCTCGCCTGCCTGGTTCCGGCGTGGAGGGCGTCGCGGCTCGATCCGATGCAGGCTTTACGGACAGAATAGTGTTGTGAGACGGCACGCAGATCACGGCCAGCCTCGGGGTCGGAAGCCTGTGCCGGCCCTTCCCGCGGCTGACCGCGATCGCTTGTTTGCCACCGTTGCTTGGCCGGGGAACTACTTTTCGGCGAACCGGGCCAGGTTTGCCAGGGCTCCCTGCCAACCCTGCTGGTGGCTGTTCATCGTGTCGGCCGTCGCGAAGTGCTCGTGAGTGATGGTCACTTCCGTTCCGTCCTGGACGTCTTTGAAGGCGACAGTCACCAGGGTTTCCTCGCCGTGGCTACAGACGCCCTGCCACGTGAACGCCAGCAGCTCGTTGGGGACAATCTTCGTGTAAACGCCCTCGGCGCCGCCGGTACGGCAGAGATCGTCGTTCTGACCCGCGGCTGGCGGCTCCTTCATCTCGACCTTGTAGGCGCCCCCTAAGCGAAGGTCGGTGCTGACGCTGGTAACGGTCATGTCTCCGGGCGAAAACCACTGGCTCATCAATTCCGCCCTGGTCCATGCTTCGAAAACGCGCCGGCGTTCGGCTTTGATCGTCCTGCTGAGCTGAAGCGTCAGATCAGTGCGGGTTTTCTGCTCATCGAGCACTAAAGTCTCACTCATGTTTCTCTCCTTCGAGTAGGGTCTGGAGGGCGTCGAGACGCTGGCTCCAGAATTTTTCATAATAAGCCAGCCATTGCTCAGCCGGCTTGAGGGTTTCGGCTTTGAGGCGGACAATCTGAAAACTCCCCCGCCGCTCGCGCGCGATCAGGTCCGCCGTTTCCAGTACCTTGATGTGCTTGGAGACGGCGGCCAGCGAGACAGGGTAAGGACGGGCGATTTCGCTCACCGTTTTCTCGCGCGTGGCAATGTCGTGGAGGATGGCTCTCCGTGTGGGATCGGAGAGCGCATGAAAGATCGAATCCAGTCGTGCGGCAGAGGAGTTAACCATTTAGTTGAATCATACTCTGCGGATTTCCATGTTGTCAACCGAATGGTTAAATGTCTTCCCGAAATGTTTTGCGAGCGGCAATTGTTCAGATTTTGACCGTGCTTTTACAGCATCGGTCAGAGGTTGAATTGACAGCACAATTTAGCGGCTCTATAGTTTATATGTAGGTTCGCGTACGGGATTTACGCGTGAACCTGTGATCGCAGTTCCTTTCAAACCCCTGCCTGCCGGATACTCCACGATGGAGGCCGACGTTGTACTGGGCCGCGTAAATCGGCCACACGCATCGTCGCTCCTGGAGACCTCGCGCTCGACAGGGTAGAAGTGGATCCGGCGATCCCCGAATCTTCGCGATCAGCCCTGAATCTAAAAGCTAGCGGCGAAGAAATCTGCAGTGTTGAAGCTGGTCGTGTGCGGTTTGACCAGCCATCCTGAAGCCTGTAGGGCGGAATGCGGGACCGCCGACCGAAATCCCGGAGCTGGCAGTTATGGCAGACGTCCTTAATCCTGAACAAATCGAGAGCAATCCTCTGAACACCGAACTGGAAACCCCAACGCTGGAAGCCGCGACGGATCACGCTGATCAGTCGATCGAAATCACCCACAACCCGGAAGCCCATTCGGCTGAACCAACCCCGGCTGTTGCCGCAGCCCCCGTCCAGAAAACCGATACCCATTCAACCGACGAGATCGATTTCGGAAGCATGGAAGACTTTGCCGCGGCGCTCGAATCCTTCGACCGCGAACAGGCGGCAGAGGCAGCGGCGCAGGCCTTTGACGATACGACTGTCGTGTCCGGAACCGTAATCAAGCTCACGGACAAGCACGTCGTTGTCGATGTTGGTTTGAAGTCCGAGGGGTTGATTCCCCTGGAGCAGGTCCTCGACCAGACCGGTCAGCCCAAGCTTAAAGCAGGCGACGCGGTAGAGGTCGTGATCGAGCGCGAAGAGGCCGAAGGTGGCTACGTTCTGAGCTATGAGAAGGCTCAGCGCCACCGTGTGTGGGACACCATCGAGAAGGCTGCCAACGACAAGGCTCCGATCACTGGCGTTGTTCTCGGCCGCGTGAAGGGCGGACTGACCGTCGACATCGGCATCAAGGCGTTCCTGCCTGGTTCGCAACTGGAGATTCGCCCGGTGCGCAATCTCGATGCTTACATCGGCCAGCCGATCGACGTTCGCGTCATCAAGCTCAACAAGAAGCGCGGCAACGTGGTCATCTCTCGCAAGGAGATTCTCGAGGAAGAGCAGAACGCCAAGCGCTCGCAGACCCTGGAGCATCTCGAAGAGGGCAGCATCCTCACCGGCACGGTCAAGAACCTGACTGACTACGGCGCGTTCGTGGATCTGGGCGGCATCGATGGCCTGCTCCACATTACCGATATGTCGTGGGGACGCCTCACTCATCCGCGCGACCTGGTCAATGTGGGCGACGAGATCCAGGTGAAGGTGCTTAAGTTCGACAAGGATAAGCAGCGCGTTTCGCTGGGCTTCAAGCAGCTTACGCCTGACCCCTGGCTGGATGCCGTGGAGCGTTATCCCGTCGGAGCGCGGGTGCGCGGCCGTGTGCTGAGCGTGACCGACTACGGCTCGTTCGTCGAGTTGGAGCAGGGCATCGAAGGCCTGGTGCACGTCTCCGAGATGACCTGGTCGAAACGCATGAAGCATCCCTCGAAGCTGGTCAAGCCGGGCGATGAAGTCGAGACGGTTGTGCTGAGCGTGAATCCGGCCGATCGCCGCATTTCGCTGGGCATGAAGCAGCTGCTCGAGAATCCCTGGGAACACCTGGTTGCGCGTTATCCGACTGGAACCAACGTCGAAGGGCGCGTTCGCAACCTGACCGACTTCGGAGCGTTCATCGAGATCGAGGACGGCATCGACGGTCTGGTCCACGTGAGCAACCTGAGCTGGACCAAGCGCGTGAAGCATCCTTCCGAAGTGCTGAAGAAGGGCGAGAAGGTCAAGGCCGTGGTTCTGGGCGTCGAACCCGAAAACCGTCGCCTGTCGCTCGGCATCAAGCAGCTTCAGCCGGATGTGTGGGATACGTTCTTCTCGCAGCATCGCGTTGGCGACGTGGTCCATGGCAAGGTGCTGCGGACGGCGCAGTTCGGTGCATTCGTCGAGATCGCCGAGGGTGTCGAGGGTCTGTGCCACGTGTCGGAAGCGGCCGACTCGCATGGTGCGCCTGTGAAGCTCGAACAGGGCCAGGAACATGACTTCAAGATCATCAAGATGAACCAGGAAGAGAAAAAAGTGGGCCTGAGCCTGCGTGCGGTCGGCGAAGAAGCCAGCCGCGCGGACGTCGAAGCCTACAAGGCTCCTGTGTCCAGCTCAACCACAACGCTGGGCGATCTGATGAACTGGAAGCGAGAGCAGTAAAACAGCCATCAGGGATTAGCCATTAGCAGGCAAGTCCTGATTCTGAAACGAGAAAGCGCCACCTGATAGGGGTGGCGCTTTTATTTGTTGGTTAACGACTGCATCTTTGGACATCAGTACCGGATCAGCCGGAATCGCGTCTTGCTAATGGCTAATCCCTAATGGCTAATGGCCTTATTTATCGATCTTGATATGCAGATCGATCGTGACCTGCTTTCGCGAGTCGAAAGAGCTGATCGTTTTTGTGGGGCTCTTCGCGTCTTTGTATTTCGCCGACACCTGGTAGTCGATGTCGGGTGAAATCTGCCCGAAGCGATAGCTTCCGTCCGCGGTCGCGATGAAGGTTCGGATATTGTTGGTTTTCGAATCCTGCAGGTATACGATCGCGCTTTCCAGTGGAACGTTGCCGTTTCCCAGGACTTTGCCGTCGAGCGTCTTGAGTTTAACGTTCTGGGCAAAAGCCGAGCCGGCGGCGAGCAGGAACAGCAGGGCCGTCAGGCTCAAAGGGCATTTCAATTTCCTCATTCTTCTTCCTCTTCGACGGGTTCATCCTCTTCGTCGTCGTAGCCTTCATCGACTTTGACGAGTTCAAGCGGATCGGTCGTGACGACCTCGTATTCAGAGCCACATTCGTCGCAGACGATTACGTCGCCTTCTTCGACTTCATCGGCTTCTATATCAAGTGCGCTCTCACATTCAGGGCAAAGTGGCATGGAACCCTCCCAGGGCCGGAGTAGTTAAATTTATACAGTGATCTTTTTACTTCAACTCCGTTAGTGTTGAAGAGAATCGCCCGGCGCGTCAAGCGTCCGGCGAGCAATTTATCGTTTCGCAATCTATCCTTCGTAATCCGCAACCTATTCTCGGAGCAGTGGAATGAAAGTAAGCATTTCCGCCAGGCTGAGCCGTCCGTTCGCACATCTCGCTTTCCCCATTCTATCCGCCTCGCTCGCGGCTTTCCTCCTGCTTGCCGCTACGCCAGCAGTGTCTGCACTCTCTGACGCGGCAAAGCGCGATCTGGATGCAACCGGCGCGCCGATCCAGCCCGCTCCGGTTGATCCCGCCATCGCTGCCGTGCTCAACCAGATCTCCCCAACCCAGATCCGCCACACCATCGAGGCCCTGGTGGGTTTCAAGAATCGCAGCACCCTTTCCAGCATGCAGAAAGACCTTCCGGCGGGCCAGGGAGCGAGTGCCGCCGCCGACTGGATCACCGAGCGGCTGCAGAGCTATTCCGGCGACTGCGGAGGCTGCCTCGACGTCAGGCGCGACACCTTCACCGAGCCGCCCCAGACCGGGCCCAATCCACGCATTACCGAGCCGACGACCATCACCAATGTCTACGCAATCCTGCGCGGAAAGGATCCCGGGCAGGCGAAGCGGATCATCCTGGTCACCGGTCATTACGATTCGCGCAACTCCGACACGATGAACACCCACGATCCCGCTCCGGGTGCCAATGACGACGCCAGCGGTGTCGCCGTAAGCCTGGAGTGCGCCCGCGTGCTCTCCCGGCTGAACCTGCCCGCGACCCTCGTCTTCGCCGCCGTCGCCGGTGAGGAGCAGGGGCTCAACGGCAGCGCGCATCTCGCCAAACTTGCCAGGAGCGAAGATTGGCAACTTGAGGGCGTCCTCAACAACGACATCGTCGGCGGCAACACCACGCCGGGAGAAACCATGCAGGACAAATCCGCCGTCCGCGTCTTCTCCGAGAGCCTGCCCGCCAATGCCTCGCCCGAAGAGATCCGCCGCATTGTCGCTGCTGGCTATGAGAGCGATTCGCCCTCACGCGAGCTCGCCCGCGCCGTTGCTGATGTGGGCAGTACCTACGACTCCGCGGCCGGCGCCGCTGCGTTCCATCCCGTCCTTGAATTCCGCCGCGACCGCTTCCTGCGCGGAGGCGACCACTCTTCCTTCAATCAGGAAGGCTTTGCCGCCATCCGCTTCACTGAGTGGCGCGAGGATTTCAACCACCAGCACCAGAACGTCCGCACCGAGAACGGTACGGAATACGGCGACCTGCTCAAGTTTGTCGACTTCGATTACGTGGCCCGCATCGCCAGGCTCAACGCCGCCACCATGGCCGTCCTCGGCGCAGCGCCGCCTCCGCCGGAAAAGGTGCGCGTCGTCACCCGCGACCCTGACAACAACACCACGCTGCACTGGGATGCCGGACACGGCACACCCTCCGGCACAACCTACGAGATCGTTTGGCGCGAAACCTCGGCCCCTGACTGGCAGCGCTCTCTCGCTACTAAGCCCGGCGAGAAATCGATCACGCTGCCCATCTCCAAGGATAATGTCATCTTTGGCGTTCGCGCCGTCGACTCCGCGGGTCACCGCAGCATCGCTGTGGTTCCCACACCGGAACGCTGACTACCCGAAGAGTGAGAGAATAAATCCGTGCCACGCTCTTCCGGTATTCTCGCCTTCCCCGATTTCCGCGGATTCACGCGGAAACTGATCCTCTGGAATCTCGGCGCGTTCTTCGTCCTGCTATTGCTGGGAGTTGCGTCAGCGCCTGCGGCGTTCACGATCGTCTCCTGGACGGCGCTTGTACCGCCGTTCGTCCTGCATGGACGCGTGTGGCAGGTCTTCACCTACAGCTTCGTGCATAGCGGTGCCGGTGACATACTGAATACTGCTTTTCAACTGCTTTCGCTGTGGTTCCTGGGCAGCTTTTTAGAGTCGAACCACGGTTCCCGCTGGCTGGCAGAGATCTATTTTGTGTCGGCGCTCGGAGCGGGCCTTGCCGCCATAGGTCTCTACGTCGTCATGCCGGGCCAGGGCGTCGTTCTGACCGGCTGCTACGGCGGGATTTTCGGCTTGCTCATCGCCTTCGGAGTCTTGTATGGCGACCTCCAGTTCATGATGTTCCCGCTGCCCATGATGATCAAGGCCAAGTATCTGGTCGCGGTTTACCTGCTCATTTCGCTGGCCATGCTCTTTTCCAGTCAACGTGCCTTCGCTTTTTCGCAGCTTGGCGGAGCCCTCGCCGGTTACATCTACATCAGGATGGCTCCGCGCCGCGGATTCGCTTTTGCCGGCAGCGAGACTTTCTTCAGCTGGCGCAACAACTACTACCGCTGGAAGCGCCGTCGCGCCGCTCGCAAGTTCGAGGTCTACATGCGGAAGCAGAACAAGGACGTTCACTTCGACAAAGACGGCCGCTACATTGATCCAGACAAGGACCCGAACGACCGCAGATGGATGAATTGAAGCTAGCTAGTGAGGCGGGTAGCTAAAAGGCGGGTATCTATAATCCGGGTAGCTGGTGAAGCGGGTGGCGAGAAACCGGCTGGCGATTTTAGGCACTTCGGCACTCTTGCGCGGATCCGTGGCATGTCTTCGTATTGCCGGTAATGAAGACGAGAAAGTTTCGTGATCTGCTGGTTTGGCAGCAATCGATGACATTGGCGCGTGAGATTTACGTCGTGACCGCGGATTTTCCGCATCGCGAGATTTACGGTTTGACGAGTCAGTTGTGCCGGGCGGCAGTGTCCATCCCCAGCAATATCGCCGAAGGACATGGACGCCCTTCCGACAAGAGCTTTGCGGTCTTTCTGGGACAGGCGCGGGGCTCACTCTTTGAACTTGAAACACAGTTAGAGCTCGCAGAAAGCCTCGGATATCTGAAAGAAGGACGGATTCAGCCGTTGCTGGCTCAATGCGAACAAATCACTCGCATGCTCAACGCTCTGCTGAAGACTCTTCGGCAGGACGAGGGTTGATACACATGCCACGCACGCCAATGCGCTCTTTCGCTACCCGCTTTATCAGCCACCCGGACTATAGCTACCCGCTTCACCAGCTACCCGCCTCTTAGCTGATCGTGTATCGTGAAGTTTTGCGGCCCGTTCGATATCAGGGCCGTCTTACCGCTCAACTTGTGAGGTTTGGGATTCGCGTGAAAGCCGTTGTTCGCTTAGCTGTTGTCCGCTCCTGGTGCGCCGCTCTTCTTGCCGTTCCCTTCCTTTTCTCGATAGTTCACGCGGGGGCCCAGGTAACGGCGACGGCTCCGGTGAGCGAGTTGCCGCAATACACCAACCGGTGGGACCTCTACGGCGGAGTTCAATACTCGCACTTCAATCCCAGCGCCGCGCGGAGTTTTCCGTCGACCAACCTGTTGGGCTTTACCGCTTCGGGGATCGCCTACTTCCGCCCCTTCTGGGGTATCGAGGCAAGCTACCGCAACCTTCACGGCACGATCGACGTTCCGACAAATCAGTACGGCATTACCAATCCGAATATGTCGGAGAACCTGTTCCTCTTCGGTCCGAACTTCCGCTTACGCCGCCGCGAGAAGTACGCCGCTGGCGTGCATGTCCTGATTGGCGCAGCCTACGGCTCCTTCGACAAGGATTTTCCCCCTGATGTCACTCCCAACCAGGTCGACGTCTATAACAACAAGCTGGCCTTTGGCGCGGCCTTAGGCGGTTGGTACGATTACAACCTGTCACCCCGGCTGTCCGTTCGCGTGATTGCCGACTTCCAGCCGACGCACTACGGCTACACAACGCAGAGGGAGTTTGCCGGGTCGGGGGGCGTTGTTTACAAATTCGGCTCGCTGCACAAATAGTGATCGGCGGGGAAGGATCCGGCTGCGCGGCGTCGAAGAGCGGACCCCGTCGTTCAGGATGAGCGATTACTTGGGGCGCAGCGGCGCTGAAAGAGTGTACGATCGATTTCTTCAGGCGCCATGCATCCATCATCTCCACGGCTTTCAACTCATCTCAGGCGAATGCCGCCCGTAACCGGGCACAAATTCTTCCTGCTGTTCCTCTTTTTGCTGGGATACCTCGTCTACTATCCCTACGCCGCCGATGCCAGCGGTTTTCGCTATCACCTGTTTCGCATATTGGGATCATCGGTCACTCTGCTCAGTGTCTATGCGATCAGCTTTCGGCGCGGGCTCGTTTTCTTCGCCATACTGCTCGCTGTCCCGACCCTGTTGCAACGCACGGTGCTTTTTCGCGCGGATGCCAGCCTTCTGTCCCATTTCGCCATATTTCTCAGCTTCGCTTTCGACGTCTTCGTGATCGTGGTCATTTTTCGCCGCGTCTTTGCCCACGATGCACCCGATGCGGAAACCATTTTTGGCGCCCTGTGCATTTATCTGATGGTGGCCTTCAGCTTTGCCTCCCTGTACACCGTCATCGCCACGTTACAGCCCAACGCCTTCTATCTCGATCCCTTGACCAACTCCCACAAAGCTCCCAACGCTTTCGACTTCGTCTATTACAGCTTCGGTACCATGACCTCTCTTGGCGCTGCGGGTATCACGGCCGCCTCGCCCCAGGTGCGTTCGCTCTCCGTGATAGAAGCCATTTTGGGTGTGCTCTATCTCGCGGTGCTGATCTCGAGATTGATGGATGCGTACCACTCGACCCGCCACGCAGGGCGTAAGGACGACGCTGGAGGGGAGCCCGGCTGAAGGTCCACTTGATCGGGCAGCCGACCGAGATCCGCTCTAGCTATTCGGGTGCGGATTCCTGTAATCTGTATAGGCCCATATTGGGTCGGTTTGGGGGTGTAGTACATTGGCAGAGGTTCGCGTGCAGGAAGGCGAACCGCTTGAAAATGCGTTGCGCCGGTTTAAGCGTAAGGTTCAGCAGGAAGACATCATCAAGGAAGTGAAGCGTCACTCCTTCTACCTGAAGCCCGGTGAAAAGCGTCGCGTGAAAGAAGCGCTGGCGCGCAAGCGGAATCGTAAGAAGGCTCGTAAAGAGCAGGACTAGCTCGATAAGACTTCATTCACTAGTTCGATCAACAAGTAGTAGTCACTGACAAGCCGGCGATAGCCAGATGACCCACGCATCTGGTGCCGGCCTGCTTTGCACACCGTAGTCCCCCTCCGGTGGTGCAATCTTGAATGCGCTTTGGCTTCGCACCTGAAGCCGGAGATTCGCCGCACTTCATTGCGGCCGGGCCCTTTCAGAATTTACATGCAAGCGTTGGTCTTCTGATCAGAACCGGCTTTGCCGTTGGCCGGAGCCATTCACCACGCGAGTTGCGGTGGGGCAAGGGACGCGGGATGGACTACGTCGATAGAATTTTGAAGTGCGTGGATTGCGGAAGCGATTTTGTTTTCACTGCGGGCGAGCAGTTGTTCTTTCACGACAAGCAATTCAAGAACGACCCGAAGCGATGCAAAAACTGTAAGGCGAAGCGCGCTTCGGGCGGAGGCGGTTCGCGCCCGGAAACGCGAACGACCTGTTCGCAGTGCGGCGCCGAAACCACCGTTCCCTTTAAGCCCACGCAGGGACGCCCGGTGCTGTGCCGGCAATGTTTCCAGAATCGGGGGAACAGCGTTCCGCAGGTGAGTGCGGCGCGTGAACAGCCCGAGCCGCGTCGTTTACGGTGAACCTTCAGCGAAGTCGCTGGAGCTAATGAGCGCGCGCCAGTTTCCCGCTGTTCTTGCGAACAGGTGTTTTCGCTCGTGCCGCGCCGCCGGCCTTCTTCGCAGCGGGCTTCTGCGAACCGGCGGCTGCGAGTTGCAGACTTCGCTCCTGGTCGAGCCGCTTCTTATCCTCGTGCGTGACCAGCAGGGCCTCGATCTGCAGAAGCAGATCGTTCGTGTTCATGGGCTTCACCAGTACTTCATCCGCGTCGTGCCCCTCTCCTTCCGAACCGGGCATGGGAAACGCGGTGAGCATGGCGACGGCGGGATTACAGGCCGACTTTCGCGCCGCAAGCACGACTTCCTGTCCGGCGTTGTCGCTCTCCATGCGCATATCGGTGATGACCATGTGGTAATGGTTGCCGCGGAGCTTCATCTTGGCCTCGCGCGCCGAAGCTGCGGTTTCGACCTCGAAGCCGTTGATCTCAAGCACAGCCTGCAGAGTGAGCAGAATGGCCACTTCGTCATCGACCAATAAAATGCGCCGTTTCATAAGCAAGATTCCTGATCTTTCGTGTGCGTGTGTGAGATAAGAAGCTTGTCGCCGGAACTACCAACGCTCGCCCCGGGGGAAACCACTGGCAAGGAGGCAGAATACCATGTCGAGAATCTCGATTGCCGCGTTTGGTCCCGACCAGGCGATCACGGTGCCCGCTAGACGAAAAGGATAGGCGTGGCCAGGCGTAATCGCTGCGGCCTTGCCGCTGGTAATTGCATCCAAAGAAGCGTGAACCACGGTATACTGAGTAGCTACGTGGCAACGCCACGAATTTTGGAGGACACCCATCGATAAGCGTTCGGCCAAGCAGTTTATCCGCATCAATGAAAGAATCCGCGCGCGAGAAGTGCGCGTGATTGACGACGCCGGCGAGCAACTCGGCATTCTTCCCCCCTTTGAGGCTCTAAAAATTGCCCGCGAGCGCGGCCTGGACCTGGTGGAAGTCTCACCGACCGCGGTCCCGCCGGTTTGCCGCATTCAGGACTACGGCAAGTTCCTCTACGAGAAAGACAAGAGCGATCGCGCCGCCCGTAAGAAGCAGAAGATCATCATCATCAAGGAAGTCAAGTTCTCCGTCACCGTCGACGAACACGACTATCAGACGAAGAAGAACCAGGCTGTGCGCTTCCTGACCGAAGGCGACAAGGTCAAGGCATCGCTGCGCTTCAAGGGCCGCCAGATGGCCCACCGCGAGTTGGGCTACGCCATCATCAACCGCCTGATCCAGGATATTGGAGATGCGGGCTCGGTCGAGTTCATGCCGCGCATGGAGGGCACCACCCTGCACGCAATTCTGGCCCCCGGCAAGAAGGAAGTCCCCAGGAAGCCGGCCGCTCCCAAGGCGCCTGCAGCCCAGCCAGCGCCGCAGACGCAGAGCGCGCAATCGTGAAGAGCGCTTGCCCTTTTATCCTCAACAAAATTTGTCCAACCAGACGCCCACGCTAAGCCAATCCCATCCCTCAGAGGCTGAGGGGTGGGATGCGAGGAAACTCCCCGTGCTCGGACCTCCCGCAACCATTCCTGTTCTTAACCTGTGAAATCTGCCGGCAGTTGTATACACTAATGCATCCTGCGGCGGTTTTACCCCAGGCAGGGAGAGGTAAAGCTTTTGTCCAGTACTGCCGCCAAAGAATCCGACAGTGAGGTGAAGGAGCGCAGTTTGCGCATCCTTGTGGATGCCTCGGCGGCATTGCTTGCTGTCTCCGACGTAAACACAATGCTGGGGCGCGTTCTTGAATGCGCCAAAGAGTTGATCGGCACCGATGCCTGCGGCGTGTGGCGCAGCACTGACGGCGGCTACAACTGGCACATGCTGGCGTCTGCGGGACTCTCCGATTGCAAGAGCGGTAGCCTGCTCAAGGTCCCGGATCCCTCTCTGATACCGGAAGTCGCTGCGCTCGAAGATGTTCGCTCGCTGCCGGTTCTGGCCGACCGAGTGCAATGGTATGACTCCGAACAGATCCGCAGCCTGATTTGTGTAACTCTGCGAATTGGAAACATCCGCGCCGCATCCGTTACCTTTTATTACCGCAAGCGGCGAGCCTTTACGCAGGAAGAGACCCAGTATGCGAGGCTGCTCGCAAATCTCTCCGCGTCCACTCTCTACATGTCCGAGTTGCAGGAAGCCCAGCAGCGCGAGCGCACTTCACTGAAGTTTCTGGCCGAAGCCAGCGCCATTCTCGCCTCGTCGCTGGACTATGAGAAGACCCTGAATACAGTCGCACGCCTGGCAGTGCCTTTCCTGGCCGACTGGTGCACGGTGAGCATGTACGAAGACAGCGACTTGACAGGCATTGCCTTTGCGCATGCCGATCCGGAGAGAGAACGCACGATTCGGGGGGCGCCCAACGATTTCAAGGAGCGCCTGCACGATGCGGGAGGAACAGGAGCTGTGCTTTCCAGCGGCAAATCCATGCGTTACGTATCGCTCTCCGATGATGATCTCGCCGGTGCGGCTAACAACGAGGAGCATCTCGCCTGGTTACGAGGGCTGGGCATGGTCTCGGCCATTATGGTGCCGCTTAAGAGCCGGGAGCGAGTGATTGGAGTGATGCGTTTCATCACCGACCGGAGCAAACGCCGTTTCACTGAGGACGACCTCCGCCTGGCCGAAGATCTGGCGGCGAGAGCATCGACAGCAATTGAGAACGCGCAACTATTTCGCGAGCTGGGCTTGAGCGCATCGCGGTTTCGCTCGCTGATCGAGGCGACGTCTTCGGTTGCGTGGTCCGCCGATCCAACCGGCAGGTTCGTCGAGCCGCAGCCGGCGTGGTCCGCGTACTGTGGGCAGACCTGGGATGAGCTGCGAGACTACGGCTGGGCCAACGCGCTGCATCCTGAGGACCGGGACAGGCTGGTCCGCGAAATTCTCCAGGGGTCGGAGGACATAAAGCCTCACGTATTCCGCGGACGCATGTGGCATGCCGCTTCACAGGCCTATCGCCATTGCACCGTGCGTGCCGTGCCAATGAAAGATGAGTCGGGCGAGGTGCAGGAATGGGTGGGCGTGCTCGCGGATATCCACGATCAGATGCTGGCAGAAGAAAAGCTGCGCCGCACTGAGCAGCTGGCGACGGCCGGACGCCTGGCCGCCACGGTTGCGCATGAGATCAACAACCCGCTGGAATCGGTCACCAACCTCGTTTATCTGGCACAACAGTCGCCTGCGCTCGACACACCTACGCGCGCCTATCTGGATACCGCTGCCCAGGAGATGCAGCGCGTGGCGCAGATCGTTCGCCAGACGCTGGGCTTCTACCGCGAGAACTCGGCCCCGAAAGATGCCGACATCGGGGAGATCGCGACCGAGGTTCTGGATCTCTATCGCCGCAACTTCATGGCCAAGGGGCTTCACGTGTCGTCGGAGATCGATGCGCAGTCAACGGCCTGCGTCGTTCCGGGAGAGATCCGCCAGGTAGTCGCCAACCTGGTCGCCAACGCAATCGATGCAAGCAGCGGAGGCGCGGAAATACGCGTCACTGTGAAGAAACAGGATGACGATGTACTGATTCGAGTGGCGGACCAGGGCACCGGCATCTCGGAGGAAAGCCTCGGTCACCTCTTCGAGCCATTTTTCACCACCAAGAAGGATCTGGGCACCGGCCTCGGCCTGTGGGTAAGCCGCGGCCTGATCGACAAGCACAACGGCACTCTAACCCTGGAAACAAAGACGGGAGAGCAGGATCACGGGACCATCTTCACGATTCTGCTTCCGGTGAATGGCAACGCAGACGGCGTCAGCGCATCATCCTGCTGATTCGCCATTAAAGCGTGAAACCTTCTCCCTCTGCAATGGCTTCTGCATCACGAGAGCCATGCAGCACACGCACAATCACGATTTCCTCCGCGCGCGGTAGGTAATAGATCGCATAGTTATCGTGAAAGATCACGCGCAGATCAGGCGCAAGGTGCGACCATGACGCTCCCGAAAGCGGAAACTGCAATACCTGGTTAAATCGCGATGAGATGCCACTGAGAAATCGCGTCGCAAAACTCTCGGATACCTCCAGCGCCAGGTAGCTCCAAATTTCGGCGAGATCAGTTTCTGCAGCATCGGTCAGACGGAGAGCGAGCGATCGGATAATAATTTCCTCCCGCGCCGGATGATTCGTTCCGCATCGAATTCTGCAATACGTCCCTTGGCGAGGTCCGCAAGGCCGCGATCAATTTCGGCTTTGAGTTCCACAATCTTCTGCAGCCGCAGTTCCCGCTTTAGCTTCCAGTCACGGAGCGCTTCGCGGACCACTTCGCTCGATGAGGCATAGTCGCCCCCTTCTACTGCTCCCTTAACAAGGGCGATCATGTCTGTGGGCAAGGTAACAGTGATGCGCTCTATGCCGGCCATGAATCCCTCCAGCTCCCATCATACTTGATCATACTTTTGCTGCAGGCGCGCGGACAGGCATAAGGTCATCAACGCCCGGCCTTCCCTCGCCACTTCGCGGCCAGTTCCTTATCGGCCAGAGCCTTCACGTACACGCCCCCAACCACGCTGCGCGCCTGGAAGCCGATTTGCTTTCCGTTCTTTGTGTCATACCAGTCGGTAAGCGGCACGCGCGTCGGTGTTTCATTCATCCACTTCACGATCGGGTCGAGCAGCGCGGCAAAGTCCGATGGATTCTTCGCCATCGTCGCCGTCCATAATTCCCAGTCGAGCTTCGTGTAATCGGCGCGGTTGTCCAGCGGCAGTCCGTAAAGGTTCAGGTGCTTGAGGTAAAAGGCGATCTCCGTCTCGCGGACCTTCGGCGCAAAGAGATCGAGCCCCAGAAGCTGATCCCACACCAGGTTGTACTTCTGGCTCCAAGTGCCCGCGCGGTCAAAGGCCAGCTTGTAGTGGTCGCCATCGCGAGCCATCTCTTCCCACTGCGTCGCCATCTGTTTCGCCGCGGCTGTGTAATCGTCGGCGACCGCGTTCTCCCCTAACCCGCGCGCCATCTGGGCGTACGCGCCGAGCCCCTCGATCGCCTTGATCGAAAGATTCGCGTTATGCGCCAGGTGGCCGGCGAAGTCGTCCGTGCACAGCTGGTTCTCCGGATCGAGCCCCTTCTCGCGCACATACTTCGCCCACTTGGTGAATTCCGGCCAGAACTCCTTCGCGACATGCCAGTCGCCTTGCGCCTGTCCGAGCGCCGCGCCCCCCTGGGCTTGGCCCAGGGCCGCGCCGAGGATCAACAGATTGCCGCTCTCCTCGACCGGCATCTGGTCCTCTTCCGTGCGCTCGCCGCCGCCGTACTCCTGTCCGTTGGCCAGCGGATAGCGCCCCAGATCGTGCGGTGCAAAAGGAAACTTCCAGCGCGGCAGGCTGGCGTATTCGAGCACGGGTCGCACCTGTGCTTCAAGCAGCGCAGGGTTGAAGAAGAGAAAGAAGGGAGCCGATGGATAGAGCACGTCCACCGTAGCGATATCGCCGTTCGAGAAATTTTCCTTGGCGAAGAGCATGGGCTTGCCGTCGAGATCGGCGACCAGGCCATGCGCAGCCAGGGTCTGCCGATACGCCAGCGTAGCCAGCTGCCGATACCCCGCGCCCCCCGCGTGTTCGAGATCGCCGCCCAGTTCCTCGTCGTACTTCCGGCCGCGAGCTTCCAGCGATGCATACTCCGTCTCTGCCTGGGCCAGCATCGCCTGCACAGTCTCGCCATTGCGCTGCCAGTAAGGGCGCAGCTTGCGGTTGAGATATTCGATCGCATACTCCTCGGTGTACGAGAGAAGCACATGCCTACTCGCAGCCTGCCCGGGCGCTGCCTCGACCGCCAGCGCCACCGCGAGATGTGCAGCGTGATCACGCGGCGTCTGCGGCATATCCATGTCGTCCGACGCGGGCAGCGCTCCAGACTTGAGAAATTCTCCAATCGACTGCGAGGATGCAGCGAGGCTTGCCTGTTCACCTGCCGGGACGCCAAGATGAAAATATCCCCAGTCGATGCGCAGATCGTCGCCCGAACGATTCAGCACCTGCTGACCGCGTGAGCCAATATTGAGTACGGTGAGCCCCGCAACCTGTGAGCGGCCCCACGTCACCTGCTGATTATCCCTGTCCACAGCGACGCGCCCATCGACATCGAGGAGCAGTTCCACCTTGTGGCTCTTGCCGTCAACACTCGCGACGTTCCACGTTAGATACGTCACTGGACGCGACAGCAGATCCAGATCCTGCGGAAACGCCGGCGTGAAGAACTCGAGCTGAAGCCTGGTGCCTGCCGCCTCGAACACATACACCGTATGTGTCGCCTCCACATCAACCGAATCCTGCTTCATTACAGGCACGGTCCGCGGATTTGCGCCCATATAGCGATAAGCCACTCCGTCGATGCGCGCGATCCCGGTCAGCGGCTGTTCCGCGCCTGTCCAGTGGCGCGTGGGCTGATCGGTGAGCTGGTTGGCCATCGACCAGATGCTGAAATAGGGATTGTGGGTGATGAGCGGAACCGCAGGCGGCCGCTGCTGCTGCGCCATTGCCGATAGAGTCACTGCGAACAGCATGAATCCTGATGTAACCGACTTCACAAATCCCCACGATCTCAAAAGTGTTCAGACGCAGCTACGGTGCAATCTTTTTATCAGAAGAGAGACGCCGTTTCACTGGTTCGATCTAACTAGTGTGATCGAGAATGATGCGCCAGCCGTCGGGTTCGCGTTCCCCTTTGCCTTCGCGTTCAAAGACCAGGGAGAAGATACCCCTGGCTTCCCCGCCGCCGCCCTCAGTTCTCGCGAGGTGGTACTTGCCTGTGACGACGGCATAGTCCTTCCCCAGCATGCGCACGGTCAACTCAGAAAAATCCAGCTTGCCCATGGCCTCATTTGTGGCGTACCGGGTCTTGTAATTCTCCAGGATCGGACGATACCCCCGGCGCAGTGTCTTGCCGATAAAGGTCGTCTCCGGCGAATCTTTGTAGCCGTGCATGAAAGCGTCGATATCGCCCCGGTTCCACGCCGTCTCCTGATCGTGAAGCACCTGCTCGATGGCAGTCTCGTCATTGGCAGGCTGGGCTAGCGCCGCAGCGCAGGCAAGCAGGATCGCACAACCAATCCCCGCCGATTTGTGAACTCGCATGGGTCTCCTCCGGATCGCAGTATTTCACAAGGCCGTCGCCGCCAGAACGAGCTTTCATCGCCATCGCGCGGGACTACAATCGAAAGTATGGCTACCCAGACTGCGGCGAAGACCGTCCACACCGTCTGCTCGCACGATTGCCCCGATTCCTGCGGCGTGCTGGTTACCATCGACAGGTCGGGTCGCGCAACGCGCGTGCAGGGAGATCCGAATCACCCGGTGACGCGCGGATTCCTCTGCGGCAAGGTGGCGAAGTATCTTGATCGGGTCTATTCGCCCGATCGTTTGCTCTATCCCATGCGCAGGCGCGCAGGCGTAGCCAAGGGCCCGCTCGCCCAGGGCCGCGAATTGGAAGCCTTCGAGCGCATCGGATGGGATGAGGCGCTGGACACCATCGCCGCGCGCCTCCAGCTCATCAGCGATGAGCACGGACCTGAATCCATCCTGCCTTATTCCTACGCCGGCACCATCGGTGTCCTCGGCTATGGATCCATGGACCGGCGCTTCTTTCATCGCCTTGGCGCTTCCCAGCTTTACCGCACCATTTGTTCATCGGCGGGCGGAGATGCCCTGCTCTCCGTCTATGGCGCCAAGCTGGGCACCGACACCGAGGACTTTCGCGAAGCGCGCTACATCATCGCCTGGGGCGCGAACATTCACGGCAACAACGTTCACCTGTGGCCCATGGTCGAAGAAGCGCGGCGCAAGGGAGCGAAGCTGGTGGTGATCGATCCCTACGCGACAAGAACGGCGCGGCTCGCCGACTGGCATCTTCCCATCCGTCCCGGAACCGACGCAGCGCTCGCTCTCGGCTTGATGCACATTCTCATTCGCGACTCGCTCTACGACCGCGAGTACGTCGCCGAGCATACGCATGGTTTCGAGCCGCTGAAGCAGCGCGCGGCGGAGTACACGCCGGACCGCGTCTCCCGCTGGACAGGTATAACCGCCGAAGACATCGAGCGGCTGGCCCGCGAATATGCAACCACCCGGCCTGCGGTGATCCGCATGAACTACGGCATTCAGCGCGCGGAGAATGGCGGCACGGCGGCACGCGCCGTAGCCATGCTGCCGGCGCTCACCGGAGCCTGGAAACAGCGCGGCGGAGGATTGCAGCTCTCAACCAGCGGAGCGTTTCCATGGGACAAGCACACGCTGGAGCGTCCCGATCTGATGCTGGCCAGCCCGCTGAAGCGTGCCGCCCGCGTCGTGAATATGTCGCAACTCGGCCACGCCCTCACCGAACTCGACGCTCCCCGTGTGCATGCCATGTTTGTCTACAACTCGAACCCAGCGGCGATTGCGCCCGATCAGTCTCAGGTGTTGCGCGGCATGGCGCGCGCGGACCTGTTCACCGTCGTCCACGAACAGTTCTTCACCGATACGGCCGACTACGCGGATATCCTGCTCCCGGCCACTACCTTCCTCGAGCACAAGGATATTCAGGGTGCGTATGGCCACTACTATGTGCAGATTTCGAACCAGGCTATCGAGCCGCTGGGTGAGGCGCGCTCGAATGTATGGCTTTTCTCCGAACTCGCCCAGCGCACGGGCTTTTCCGAAGCCTGCTTCCGCGACACGCCCGACGATCTCATCGCGCAAGCGCTTCACGAAGGCGGCGAGCAGCCCGTGTGGATCGAGGGAATCACTGAGCAGAGCCTCAACGACGCCGGGGGCCACATTCGGCTGAAGTTCGAAGCCGAAGCTGATGGCGGAAGATTCCTGCCCTTCGCTAGTGGCGGATTCAAGACGCCCAGCGGAAAAGTGGAGTTTTATTCTGAGACTCTCGCCGCACAGGGGCTCGATCCGCTTCCCGGCTTCGTGCCTCCGACGGAATCGCGGCACGGCGCTCGACCGAACGGCAATGCAGGCGCATATCCGCTGGAGTTTCTGCCGCGCAAGGCCGACAACTATATGAACTCCACCTTCGCGAATCTGCCCGTGCACCAAAAGATGGAGAACGGCCATCACGCCACGCTCGAGATGCATCCGGACGATGCTTCACCGCGCGGCATCGTCGACGGCGATCTTGTCGAGGTCTTCAACGCCCGCGGACAGATTCAGTTGACGGCGCGCGTTTCGGCAAATGGACATGCCAGCATACCCGCTGGCGTCGTCGCGTCGCGGCTCTCCTGGAACAAGCTTTCTCCCGGCGGCCACAATGTCAATCTGCTGACCTCACAGCGCCTCACGGACATCGGCGGAGGAGCAACCTTTTACTCCACGCTGGTGGAAGTGCGGAAAGCCGCTCCCGAAGCGAGAACCTGAACCGTCTATTGAACATGCCGGGGAGCGAACTCTCCTTCGTTCCGTTAGACTAAAGCCTGTTGATACAGAGGTGGCCATGCCCATAGAGGCGAGCTTCCAATGTGCTGGTTGTGGAGAGTGGAATGAAACTGTTGTGGATGAATCAGGCGGAGAGCGGCAATGCTACGTGGAAGATTGTCAGGTCTGCTGCAAGCCGAATGTCCTTGAGATCCGATGGGACAGGGAAGGGTTTCTTATCCACGCAGAGTTGGAAAGTTGACCGCGGTTCTGCGCGGTGCGCGGCTGCTCGCTGATGGGGAAGCGAGAGCGGAATCAAAGGGCGGAGTTTGGGTCTGCGGCATCCGCCCCGTATAATCGCCTTTTACTCAAGATTGGCCTGATTTTTTGCAGTGAGGGTGTGCATATTTTTCCCGTCGAACGCGGGGGCGCGAGCTCCCCTATCCAACCAAGCCAGAGTTTGCGCCGTTCCATTCGCCGCACACTGCAGTTTCTCCCCCTCTTTTGCTGCCTGCTGGCACTCTCAGCCGGGGCACAGCAGGAGATCATCAGCCAGATTCGCGTAATAGGCAACCGGCAGATTCCCAAGGAAACCGTTCTTGCCCGTATGTTCAGTCGCGTCAACGATACCTACGATCCGTTGACCGTGGAACGCGACTTCAACTCGCTTTGGAACACGGGCTACTTCGAGAACGTGCGCATCGAGAAGGAGGAGTCTCCCAAGGGAGTCATCCTCGACGTCTACGTAACGGAAAAGCCGACCATTCGCGAGATCAATTACAAGGGTCTGAATTCAGTCACTCAGTCCGATGTGCTCGACCGCTTCAAGAAGGAAAAAGTCGGCATCTCGGTCGAAAGCAAGTACGATCCCACCCGCGTCGCTCGTGCCATCGCCGTGCTCAAGGAGCTCCTGAGCGAGCATGGCCACCAGTTCGCCATCATCAAGGCTGACATCAAGAAGATTCCGCCGGCCTCGGTGCAGGTGAACTTCATCATCAAGGAGGGGCCCAAGGTCCAGGTAGGCAAGATCACCTTCACCGGGAACGAGCACATAAGTGCCCGCGTGCTGCGTGAGTCGATGAAGAACCTGCGTCCCATCGGTATTCCCCACTCGATCTTCCTCGAAAATCTTTTTTCCCGGACCTACGATGCCAGCAAGCTTGAAGAAGACTCCGAGCGGGTTCGCCAGGCGTATCGCGATCGCGGATATTTCCGTGCCAGTGTGGCCGATCCGCAGACCCATCTGCGCAACGAAATCGGCCTGTCGCTGCTGACCTTCCGGCCGAAGAAGGGCAAGCGAATCGACATCAACATGCCGATCGATGAGGGAGGGCGGTACCGCCTCGGATCAATCACCTTCAGCGGCAACAAAGCGGTGACCAACGTCAAGGCGCTGCGCGGCCAGTTTGCCATCAAGGACGGCGATTGGTTCAATGCCACTGCCTTCGGCAAAGGCATGGAAAATCTGCGCAAGGCCTATGGCCAGCTTGGCTATATCAACTTCGTGGGCATCCCCAATCCCAGCATCGATGACACTAAGAAGCTGGTGTCCTTCAATATCGACATCGACGAGGGCAAGCCTTTCTACGTTTCCCGCATCGAGTTCCAGGGCAACACCGTCACGCGCGACTTTGTTATCCGCCGCGAGTTGCTGCTCGAAGAAGGCGCCGTCTACAACAGTCATCTCTGGGAGTTGAGCCTCCTGCGCCTCAACCAGCTCGACTACTTCGATCCGCTCAAGGTCGACCAGGACTCCGAGACTCACCAGAACGCCGAGAACGGCACCGTCGATCTCCTCCTTAAGGTCAAGGAGAAGGGCAAAAACTCGATCGGCCTCAATGGCGGTGTCAGCGGACTCGGCGGGGCGTTTGTCGGACTCAACTACCAGACGAACAACTTCCTCGGCTTGGGTGAAACACTCAGCCTGCAGGCCAATGCCGGCGACGTCTCGCGCACCTTTCTGTTTGGCTTCAACGAGCCGTACCTGCGCAACCGTCCGCTGAATCTGGGATTCCAGATTTCCAACAACAAATACGACTACAACGCGACGAAGAACTACAAGCTCGCCGGCGGAAATCCGGAAAATCTATCGAATGCCCAGCAATCGTTGTTGCAGAAGTACAGCCAGCAATCGAGCGGCTTCACGGTCTCGGCCAGCTATCCCATTCGCCATAGCTTCAAGCGCGTTGGCGTAACGTACATCTGGAACCGCTCGAATGTCTCGACCTACAGCCAGGCGTCAAGCAACTTCTTCCAGACGCTGGCCTTTCGCAGCGGCATTCAGGGCCAGAACGCTCTCACCGGCATCATCAACAGCCAGATTTCCCTTAGCTACTCCATGAACAAGCTGGATGCCGCCTACCAGCCGCACCACGGATCCGAATTCTCGGCCGCGTTGCAGGTCGCGGGCATCTGGGGCAGCGTGCGCTACATCAGCCCCCTCGTCGAATATCGCAGTTTCCACCCCATCAAGGGTCTCAAGCTCAATCCCGAGGGACGCAACGTGCTCGGCTACCGCGTGCAGGTGGCCTTCATTCACGGCATCGCCGGCGACGTCGCTCCGCCCTTCAACCGCTACTACTCGGGCGGCGAAGCCGATCTGCGAGGCTTTGATGTTCGCTCGGCTACACCCTACGGCTTTGTCCCCACCCGCGTGCTCTTCAACCTTACGAATCCTGACGGCAGCACGGTGCCTCGCGACCCCACCAATCCGAGCGAGGGTCCCATCCAGGTTCCCATCCCTGTTTACGGCATTGCGTCCATAGGCGGAGATACCAACTTCACCGGAAACCTCGAATATCGTATTCCGATCTATGCGCGCACTGTGAGCTTCGCCTTCTTCAACGACTTCGGCCTCGACGTGATTCTTGACAAGGATCAGTTGCGTCAGAGCCCCGAAGGAGCTGCGATTCTCAACTCGCCTCTGTACGGCTGCCCAAACTACGTGAACGGGTCGTGCCAGGGCGGCCAACAGATTAATTTCGGCAATCTGATCCATCCTATCTATGGCACAAATCTCGTCCCGCGCATGTCCACGGGCGGCGAAATCCAAGTGTTGATGCCGATCATCAACGCGCCTTTCCGCCTCTTCTACGCCTACAACCCACTGCGACTGGAGGAGAACTTCTATTCTCCGGACCTGATCACGCGTAGCATGTTCCCTGCTGGAGGCGCCGGCGATTACAGCTATGCGCAGGCGCAGCAGGTGTATGGGGCGCAATATCAGCTTCGTGAGCCACGCAAGACCTTCCGGCTCACGGTGAGCACTACCTTCTGACGCTTGTCTGCGTCTATACAGGTTGGCGGTGGTAATCCACGTGCTTTTGCCGCCAACATGTTTGATAGTCTAGATTGACGGACTTGATTGACGGTCTGGGGCCCCCAACCTATATAATTTGGCTCAGTTCCTGAATATGTCTTCTGATCGTGTCTCGTCACTGCGTTCCACGCCTCTCCGGCTTGGAATCTGCCTCAACGAACAGCGCAGCAGGTAGATCAGGAAGCGAAGTTCGCTTCCGCAAGTGCGGGCGATCTCACTCAAACCGGAGGAATTCTTGATTTCCATGAAGCGTGTCATGTTAAGTTCGTTGCCCCTCGTTTGCCTGCTCGCCTCGGGGCTTGGCGCGAGCGTCTTTGCCCAGGCTGCCGCCGGAGCCGCTGCTCCCCCCGCCTCGGCAGTCGCGGGTACCAGCAAGATTGCCGTTATCAACTTTCAGGCTGCCGTCGCCCAGACCAACGAAGGGCAGCGCAACTTCGGCGAATTGCAGAAGAAGTTTGACCCCAAGCGTGCGCAGCTCAAGAGCCTGCAGGACGAGATCGACAATCTCAAGAAGCAGCTTCAGGCATCCGGCGACAAGTTGAGCGATGCTGAGCGTGCAACCCGTCTCAAGACCATTGATGAGAAGGAAAAGGCGTATCAGCGCTCCGGCGAAGACGCCTCCAACGACTTCCAGCAGGAGATGCAGACCACCTACCAGCAGCTTGCCGAGAAGGTCTTCGGATCGGTTCAGGCCTACGCGGAACAGAACGGCTTTACCGTGGTGCTGGACGATACCCCGAGCCAGCAGTCGGCTCCCACTGTCCTCTGGGCCAGTAAGGGTACAGACATTACGGCAGCCGTGATCCAGGCCTACAATGCCAAGTCCGGCGTACCTGCGCCGCCAGCCTCGGGAGTTCCGTCTGCTCCGGCTCCAGCGCACTCCTCCGCGCCGCGTCCGACCACGGCTCCTCCCAAGCAGTAGTTTCTGCTTATCCGGCACAAAACAGGCCCCGGCGATCGGGGCCTTTTGCCATCTTTGGAATCACCGTTTCGATCACCCGTCACCTGACGAGTAGCTGATTCTTGCCTGTGGAAAAAATTGTGGAAGACTCAATCGTTGCGAATGGGAACCTGCAGTGTTATCGCTGCATTCTTGCCGTCCGTTCTGCTCTGCGATCGATATAACTCATTGATTTAACGCGAGTATCAGTCAGGGCCGTGATCGGCCGGAACGGTCCCTGACTTTGGTAACTTTCGCAGATACGAGAAAAGTGCTTTCCACAAAATACATTACAGCGTCATGACCCTCCGGGTGTGCAGATGCTCCCTGCAAGGCCAATGGCATCGGAGTTGCGAGCGGCACTTCCCTCGCGGTACTTCTGTAAACCAGCGCCGGGGTTGCCCGCTTCCTTAGCCGGTAATCAAACCTGTTTTGCCAGGGCCGCCTGCCCGAAGTGAAATGAGACGTGGTTGGTGCGGCTCATCACCACGGCAAGGCGGTTGCGCGTGGGATCCTTGGCGAAGTCCTCATCGGACACCGCCGTGTGCTTTTGCAGCCAGTCTTGGGGGGTGAATCGTTCGAAGGCGACCGTGAGCTTGCTATTGACCTCGGTCCAGGCCTTCCTGAGGTTGGCAGCCGAAATGGGATCAGTAACCGCTCTGTCCGGATTTGTGATGTAGGGCGTATCCAGCCCGGGATAGAGTCTCTCGCCCAGGCCGAGCAGCGGAAACATGCGATCGTGCACGGCGGTTAGGTGACCTAACAGGTAGAACAGGCGATTCCTGCCGGGAGCAACCTGCCTCTGGAGATCCTCGTCCGTGATCATATCGAGATGTTTCTCGAACCGGCCGATCACGAGCTTCCATGAGTTGAGCGCAGCGATGCCGAGCAGCTCTTCGTTTGTCACTTTGACCTTCTTTCTCGTTCCTGAGTCCGGTGTTTTGATTTCCTGTCGAGATGGCTGGATGCGAATCCTGAGCGTCTTTCTGCTTCCTTTTCATTCAGGCACGACCAGGTTGCCCTATCCTACGCGTTTTTTGGCTAGCTTCTGGCTTCGTTTTGCGTTGAGTTGACAGCTAGTGGGATGAGTGAGGAGCTCGATAGACAGTCTTGCCTGCCACCATCGTCCACAGGATTTTCGCCTCTCGCATCTCCTCGGGTGAATCGGTGAGCACGTCGCGATCGATCAGGATGAGATCGGCGCGCTTGCCGGGAGAGACCGTCCCCATCGAATCGAGCATATTCATCGCCATCGCGGAATTGCGGGTGTAGGCATAGAACATGGCCAGTCTCGGCATATCTTGGGAAGCATCGAGGACGCCCTCCGAGCCTTTGCGCGTCTCGGCCTGACGTATAGCCCAGAACACATTGGCGCTCGAAACCGGCCAGTCGCTGGCCCCCGAGATAATCCCTCCGTTGTCCAGCACCGACCGCGCCGGATACTGCCATTTGTAAATCTCCGGGGCGAGATACGGCTTCACCAGCTCGATCGTGTCCGGACTTGCCTCCGCCCACAGCAGTTGCAGGGCGCTGATCACTCCGAGTTCGCGGAAGCGCGGAAAATCCGGCGGGTCGATGAACTGCTCGTGGGTGAGTGTATCCGGCAAGCCCGAGTTCCCATTTGCCTTGCGCGCAGCGGCAATACCGTCGAGAGCCGCTTTCACCGCGCCATCGCCCAGGGCATGAACATGAATGATCAAACCCGCCTTGTCGGCGGCGATGCACAACTCGGCGAATTTTTGCGGATCGAAGAGGAGTTCGCCATTGTGCCCGGTGTTCTTATAAGGCTGAGTCAGGTTCGCCGTCTGCGACGGGAATTCAACCACACCATCGGCAAATATCTTGATGCCGGTTACGTGCAGGTTCGGGACATCCTTGTAACTCTCACGGATCTTCTGTACCTCGGCGAGTTCCGCCGTCGGATCCTTCGACAGCACTCGTGGAAACGCTGCTACCTGAGAAGTCAGTTCGCCGTGGTCGGCCAGCAGCTTATAAGTTCGCAACACCTCGGGATCGGCTAGCGGATCGAGCCACGCCGTAATCCCCAGGCTGTAGTTATATTGCAGAGCCGCGCGACCGGCCGCCAGAAGCCTGTCGTCGCCCGGCTTGGGAAGAAGGGCGGTCACCTTTTGGACTCCGAAGTCCACCAGGAAACCGTTAGGTTGAAAGTCCTTGCCTACCCCGTAATACCTGCGCGCGTCAGCCGACAGGTCTTTCAGGAATGCGGGAGTGATTCCCGCGCGCTTCAGCAGCGCGACGTTTGCCCAGCCCGTATGCCCGTCCATGCCCTGAAGAAAGACCGCCTGATCCTGGTAGGGCCCTGTACTGAATCGCGCATTCAGATCGTCGGTATGCGACCAGAACTCGAGCGGCATTCCATCCACCTCGAGTATGTTGCCCATCATCCCTTTCCCGGAGCTCTTGGCTTCGGCAACGAAAGGCGGCAGCTGATCGATCGATTGGACCTTATCGCTCACATCGGCCGAGATCAGCCCCAGACCTCCCTCCACCGAATGGCTGTGCGAATCGATGAATCCGGGAAAGAGCGTCGCGCCCTGCAAGTCCACCCGCTCTGCGCCTGCTGAGACCGATTTCAGGACCTCCGGAAGAGTCCCGACCGCGACGATCTTGTCGCCGCGTATGGCCACCGCGCTGGCATAGGGAGCCGCGGGATCGGCCGTGAAGACCTTTGCATTGAAAAAGACCCGCTCGCCGGTACTCTCCTGGGCAGGAGCAAGCTGTGCCGAAAGGCATAGGGACAAAGTAGCTAGAACGAAGCAGCAGCGAACAACTGTTCGTAGGGACATAGTCAAGACGTTACCCCCGGCGCGAGACTTTCTAAATGAAACCTTTGTTGGCTAGCCTACAGCTTCTCATAATGGCCAATTCAAGCCCAGTGTTCGCTTGAGCGGGTAGTGCCGCATCATGCTATAACCCGGCTAAAACACCGTTTTTATGCACTGCGACGCCATTTAGGACCGTCGTGCGACGATATTGTTTCCGCGTAGCCGACGATCTCGCCCAGAACGACTTCCCACAGCCTCGCTGAACGCACAAACTTCACAGCGGATCGGGGAAGAAAACCGTTGTCTGCATGGCAGCCCGAAGTTGGCGAGGTGGCTATTCTGACCGAACGGCTTGCGGATCAAAATTCTTCAACAGCCATACGTCGGATTTCTCTTCGCCCACGCTGACAATGATCCTTCGTCCGTCGGGACTGACCGTACCAGCTTTTATACTTCCGGGAAGACTTATCACCGTTCTCGGCTTTTTCGAATCGCTGAGCTTTATCTGGAGTATGTCTTGACCGTCGTTCATGGCAAACGCGTATATGTAGTTTCCGTCGGAGGACCATCCGAAAGGCTGAACGTCTGGATATAACAAGCTTGCTGAAAATTTGTCCAGGGTAAGAACCCACGCGCCCATTGCCGGTAACAGATTCCAGAATATGGCAATCTTCTTGCCGTCTGGCGAGAATACCGGCGCCGTTAGGAGCCAACCATCAGAATCTTTCGGGAGGAGTGGCGTTTCCCCCTGAGTTTCAACGTTCAGACGACGAAGATTGTGGATGCTGCCCCTTGCTTGATAGAAGATATCGGGACTCGGAGACCAGGCCAGCCCGTAATTAGTATCCGATGCATCCGTCTTTTCGAGCTGCCGGTCGGTACCACCGTCGGCACTTACCACCCATACCTTGGCAGTGCCTCCCTCATTGCTGATGAAAGCTATCCGTTGACCGTCCGGTGACCATGCTGGACTCCAGGTCGTGGCAGAAGAAAAGGACGTCAATTGAACCGGCTGGCCACTGTCGACACCCATCTTGTAAATGTTGCTCTTAGTGGCGGAACCCATGGTAAACGCCACCCAACGGCCATCGGGGGAGATAGCAGGATAGTTGTACGACAAGGTTCCCGATGTAAGTGGTTTCTCGTGCGCTTCGGCAGTTGACGCTGGCGGTGGCAGTTCAGCCAGCCACAAGTTCGAATAAAACTGTTTCCTTGTATACGCCAATTCCGACCCGTCAGTCGAAAGTGTGAAATGGTCCCCGGTTTCCAAGCCACTCATCAACACCGTTGGTCCGCCTGTTTGACCCGAGACCGGAAGTCTTACAAGCTCCGTTGTATCTCCTTCTCGCCGAAAATAGTAGACTGCATCATCCGCGTGAGACCATTGGGGGGATCGGAACGTAATCCCCCTCTCCCCTTCAATGAGCTTGTGTTGTTCAGTTCCATCGGGCTTCATCGACCATATCTGATACTTGTCTGAGTTCCTGGTCAAAAGAAGGAGCATACCAGTCCTGGAGGGACAGGCTATGTCCTCTAACCACTGGTATCCAGGTGCGGGTATTTGTTTTTGTTCTCCAGTTAGTAGGTTTATCAGCCAGACTCCGCCGTCGGCGTTCTGGAAAGATACTACAACCTGCGTCCCGCCTGGCAGCCAGCACGAGTAGGATCCCCAACCTACTCGTCGAGGCGCTCCGCCAAGGCGCGAAACAATAAAGACTCTTAGATCGACCTTGTCTCTCATGGTGAGCATGAGCTCGGAACCGTCCGGCGACCACGCGGGACGACGCAACTCCTGTCCATGGAGAAGCTCAAGGCTCGGTCCGCCAGACAGGTCTTGCAGCATAAGCTTCCCTTCACCTCCGGGTTGTGTGGCCAAATAAGCTACAGACTTTCCATCCGGCGAGATGGCAGGCATATAAGCGTCACCTACGAACGTGATCTGCTTGTGTGCTGACTGCAATTCGGAGTGACTGGGTCGGGGAGCGCGACGCAAATACAACATCCCTGCAATCAAAAAGCAGACAAGGACAAGACCACCAATTCCGAGCGCAAGTTTGCTTCGCAGGCCGCTTCGATGCCCGGAGGCGGTTGTTGAGAGTCTTTCGGGAGTGATTGCGTCGACTGCGGAGGACCGTCCGGACTCGGTATCTCGTTTCAAACGCCTGAGGTCGGCTCGCAGATCGGAAGCGTGCTGGTACCTGATCTCGCGGTCTTTTTCCAAGGCCTTGCTGATGACTTCTTCAAGCTTAGGAGGCAACTCGGGGTTAAGGCGGATAGGCGGGGTAGGATCTCGACTGAGGATAGACTCGAAGATCACTCCAGACGTATCGCCGCGAAACGCGAGGGTGCCGGTACACATTTCATACAGAACAGCGCCGAATGAAAATAAATCGGTACGCGCGTCCAGTTCTTTTCCACGCACCTGCTCCGGGGACATGTAGGCGACCGTGCCCAAAGTAGCTCCCGGACTGGTGAGGTGATCCTGATCGGCCAGAGCCGATTGCGCCGGGAGATTCG
>Ga0209040_10000526_pt1 | contig 29340 bp, 29 predicted proteins | sample BogFormECP12_OM3_FD_188240 | JGI IMG/M metagenome (GOLD analysis project Ga0209040, IMG submission 188240) | Bog forest soil microbial communities from Calvert Island, British Columbia, Canada - ECP12_OM3 (SPAdes) (version 2) | ecosystem: Environmental > Aquatic > Freshwater > Wetlands > Bog ... | reverse complement strand
GCAGCACCCAGTGTCGCGGACGCCTGCGTGCTGGCGGTGCCCGACGAGGTGATGGGAGAAAAGGTCGGCGCGGTGCTGTTCGGCGGGCCAGAGCAGATCGACGTTCCGGCGGTGCTGGACCACTGCCGCCGGCAGCTTGCCGACTTCAAGATTCCGCAATACGTCACGGTGGTAGACAGTGCGCTGCCGCGCAACGCCGGTGGCAAGCTGCTCAAAGTCAAGCTCCGCGAACAGGTGCCGTGGGGCGACCCGCTCCGATGAGCGCGACGCTCCTGATCGCGAACCGGGGCGAGGTTGCGCTTCGAATCATTCGCACCGCAACCGAACTGGACATCCAAACGGTCGCGGTCTACGCCGAAGACGACGCCGACAGCCCGCACGTGCACGCGGCCGATGAAGCGATCGGACTGCCCGGCACCGGCCCGGACGCCTACCTGGATCAGGCCGCGATGCTGGCGGCGGCGAAAAACTCCGGCGCCGAGCTGATTCATCCGGGCTACGGTTTCCTCAGCGAGAACGCCGAATTCGCCCGCGCCTGCGCCGCGGCCGGGTACACGTTCGTGGGCCCGGATGCCGCCGTTCTCGAGATGGTCGGCAATAAGTCCTCGGCCCGTGCGGCCGCCATTGCCGCCGGGGTGCCGGTGCTGCCCGCGACCGAAGGGCCGAGCAGCGTCGAGGACGTCCGGGCATTTTTCGCCGCCCAGGACGGCGCCATCATGATCAAGGCGCTGGCCGGCGGCGGCGGCCGCGGAATGCGGAAGGTGGACAGCGCCGATCAGATCGACAACGCCTATCGCCAGTGCGCCGCGGAAGCGCAACTCGGCTTCGGCAATCCGGCGCTATTCGCCGAGGCGCTGCTGGGCGACGCGCGACACATCGAGGTGCAGATCGTCGCGGCACGGGCAGGGCATCAAACGCGGGCGCTGGCTCTTGGTGACCGTGACTGCAGCATCCAGCGCCGCTACCAGAAGCTCGTGGAAATCGCTCCCGCCCAAGAGCTTTCGGATGCATTGCGTCGTAACCTGCATCAGGCCGCGGTCCGGCTGTGCGCCAGAGTTGGTTTGCGCGGGCTGGCCACCGTCGAATTTTTGGTCACCGGTGAGAAGTTCGTATTCCTCGAGGTGAACCCGCGCATTCAGGTGGAACACACGGTCACCGAGGAGATCACCGGGGTGGACCTGGTGGCCGCCCAGCTGGCCATCGCCGGTGGCGACTCCTACTACGAGTTACGGCTGCCGGCCGGAATTGCTTCTGACGGTGACGAAGTCATCGGCGAGCCGGCCGCGCGGCGCGGTATCGCGATTCAGGCCCGGGTCAACATGGAGACTTACGGCCCTGACGGGTCCGTCCTACCGACGGCCGGCACCCTGACCGTGTTCTCGCCGCCCAGTGGTCCGGGAGTACGCGTCGACACCTACGGACGTCCCGGGATGACCCCCAGCCCGCGTTACGACTCACTGCTCGCCAAGGTCGTCACGCATGTGCATGGATTGTCGTTCGCGGCGGCGGTGCGCAAGGCGGGGACCGCCCTGGCCGAGTTCAGTATCGAAGGTATTCGCACGAACATCGGGTTTCTGCGAGAGCTGTTGTCCGACAGCCACCTCCAGTCGGGCTGGGTGACGACGAGTTTTCTCGACGAGAAGCTTCCCGAGTTGGCGGCCACAGCGCTGTCTCACGAGCACGACACCCGGGTCGCCGCGGTCGAGCTGTATCCGGGTGAGGATGCGTTACGCGCGCAGCTGGCCGGGACCGTAGTCGAGCTGGCGCCAGAAGGGGCGGTGTTCGCGGCCGGCGATCAACTGGTGGTGCTCGAGGCGATGAAGATGCAACACGTGTTCGTCGCGCCGGATGCGCTGCGGACGGTCCGGAGTCTGGTGGTCATCGGCCAGGTCGTCGGGACCGGAGACCCATTGCTGGTTTTCACCCGCACCGGTGCCGGCGCTGACGACGAATCCATCGCCGGTGCCGTAGATCTCGACCGCCCGCGCGCCGACCTAGACGAAGTCCGGCAACGCCAACTGCTCACCCGCGACGAGGGTCGGCCGGCGGCAGTTGCCAAGCGGCACAACCAGGGCCGCCGCACCGCCCGGGAGAACATCGCTGATCTGGTTGATGACTGCAGCTTCGTCGAATACGGTGCGTTGGCCATAGCCGCGCAGCGCAGCCGGCGTTCTGAAGAGGACCTGATCGCCAATACTCCGGCCGACGGCCTGGTCGCCGGCGTGGCGACCATCGGCGCCGACCGCTTCGGGCCGGCGGCGGCCGAGGCCGTCGTGGTGTCCTACGACTACACCGTGCTGGCCGGGACACAGGGCATGCGCAACCATGCCAAAACCGATCGCGTGTTCGACCTGGCCGCCCGAAAACACCTGCCGGTGGTGCTGTTCGCCGAGGGTGGCGGTGGCCGGCCCGGTGACACCGATGTCGGCGGGCACGCGGGATTGGATGTGCCGACTTTCCGCGTGCTGGCCGGCCTGAGCGGCAAGGTGCCGTTGGTGTCGATCGTCTCCGGGCGTTGTTTCGCCGGCAACGCCGCGCTGGCCGGGGTGTGCGACGTGATCATCGCGACGCCGGACGCCAACATCGGGATGGGCGGGCCGGCGATGATCGAGGGCGGCGGGCTCGGTATGTACCCACCGGAGGCGATCGGCCCCATCGACGTGCAACGGCGCAACGGCGTGGTGCATCTCGTCGCGCGCGACGAGGTGCACGCGGTGTCGCTGGCCAAGCAGTATCTGTCGCACTTCCAGGGCGACATTGAGGACTGGGAGGCGCCGGATCCGCGACTGGCGCGGCATGTGGTGCCGCAGAACCGGTTACGCGCCTACGACGTACACCGGGCGATCGCGTCGATCGTCGACGTCGGCTCCGTCCTGGAACTGCGCCCCGACTACGGGGTCGGCATTGTCACCGCGCTCGTTCGCGTCGAGGGCGTGGCATACGGGCTGATCGCCAACAGCAGTCACCATCTCGGTGGCGCGATCGATGCCGAGGCGGCGGACAAGACCGGCGACTTCCTCACTTTGTGCGAGTCGTTTCGGCTGCCGGTGATCTCGCTGTGCGACACCCCGGGATTCATGGTCGGGCCGGAGGCGGAAAAAGAGGCCGCCGTCCGCCGGTTCGGCCGGATGTTCGTGCTCGGTGCGCGGCTGACGGTGCCGCTCGGGATGATCATCTTGCGCAAGGGCTATGGACTTGGCGCGATGGCCATGGCCGGCGGCTCCTTCCACGCGCCGCAGTTCACCGTCGCCTGGCCCACTGGGGAGATCGGCGGTATGGGCCTGGAAGGTGCCGTGCGGCTCGGGTTCAGCAAGGAACTGGCCGCCGCGGCGGATGACGTCGAACGTCAGAAGCTATTCGATCGTCTCGTCGAGGCGGCCTACCAGCACGGCAAGGCGCTGCGCTCGGCAACCACCTTCGAGCTCGACGACGTCATCGACCCCGCAGAGTCCCGGGCCTGGATCACCAGGCTCCCGGGACGCTGAGGGTGAACCTGCTGCTATCCGTGCCCGGAGCCGCAACCGACGCCCGGCAGGCATCCGGTACCGCCCAGCACGCCGCCAGGACCGAAGTTCTGGCCTCCGGAGCCGCAACCGACGCCCGGGACGCATCCCTGCCCGCCGGGACCACCGCCGGGGCCGTTCACGCCTCCGACGCCGCAGTTGCCGTTGGCGTCACAGCCGCCGCCGCCCGGGTCATCCTTGATGACAACGTGCGTCGGTGCCGGGCCGGTCATCGCAGGTCCAGCCGCAAAAGTAGTGGCTGCGCTGGCAGGCGCGGCCGCAATCGCTGCAGCGACAGCCCCAGCGACAACCAGTGGTTTCATGAGGGTTAATTTCGCTAACATGCCTGACGCATACCACATCTACGCACGCGTAAAACATTCCATCAGAGATCGGGCGCAAACCGGTCAGTAAAGGCGTATGAAATGACCTCACTAGACCTGACCGGCCGCACCGCGATAATCACCGGCGCGTCGCGCGGGATCGGCCTCGCGATCGCCAAACAGCTGGCCGCCGCCGGCGCCGACGTGGTGCTCACCGCCCGCAAGCAGGAGGCCGCCGACGCGGCCGCGTCGCAGGTCGGTGAGCATGCCCTGGGCATCGGCGCTCACGCGGTCGACGAGGACGCCGCCCGGGCTTGCGTCGACCTCACGCTCGAGCGATTCGGCGGCGTGGACATCCTGGTCAACAACGCGGGAACCAACCCTGCGTACGGTCCGCTGATCGACCAGGACCATGCCCGCTTCGCCAAGATCTTCGATGTCAACCTCTGGGCCCCGCTGCTGTGGACCTCACTCGTCGCCAAGGCATGGATGGGTGAGCATGGTGGTGCCGTGGTCAACACCGCCTCCATCGGCGGCATGCACCAATCGCCGGCCATGGGCCTGTACAACGCCACCAAGGCCGCACTGATCCACGTCACCAAGCAGCTGGCGCTGGAACTCTCACCGCGCATCCGGGTCAATGCGATCTGCCCGGGCGTGGTTCGCACCAGGCTCGCCGAGGCGCTATGGAAGGACCACGAGGATCCCCTGGCGGCGTCGATCGCGCTCGGGCGCATCGGTGAGCCGGTCGACGTGGCGGGTGCGGTCGCCTTCCTGGTCTCGGACGCGGCGAGCTGGATTACCGGCGAGACCATGGTCATCGACGGCGGTCTAGTTCTCGGACCTGCGCAGGGATTCCGGTCGCAACCAGGAGGCAACCAATGAGCACTGACGCGACCCCAGATGACATTAAGGCCGATCTGGACGCGCGGGTGCGCGCCCTGCTCGACGAGCACGACCCGACCACCAGCGGGCCGAGGGACTTTCTTGGCGCGCGGTACGACGCGGGCCTGGCCTGGGTGCACTTTCCGGTCGGTTACGGCGGCCTGGACCTCCCGCACACGTATCAAGCTCGGGTCGACGCCCAGCTGGCCGCCGCGGGCGCGCCCCCGGCCGGCGGCGGCAGAAACTTCATTGGGATCGGCATGGCGGCGCCGACGATCGCCGCATTCGGAACCGACGAGCAGAAGCGAAAGTTCCTGCGCCCGTTGTTTACTGGTGAACATTTCTATTGCCAACTGTTCAGCGAGCCGGGTGCCGGATCCGATCTGGCCGCCGCGGCCACGCGAGCGGTCCGCGACGGTGACGACTGGATTGTCAACGGCCAGAAGGTGTGGACCTCGATGGCGCAGCACGCGCAGATGGCCATTCTGGTCGCGCGCACCGACCCCACGGTGCCCAAACACGCTGGTCTGACGTACTTCCTGTGCGACATGACGCAACCGGGTGTCGAAGTCCGGCCGCTGCGTCAGATCACCGGCGAGGCGGAGTTCAACGAGGTGTTCCTCACCGACGTCCGGGTGCCCGATGCGAATCGGCTTGGCCCGGAGCGCGGCGGCTGGCGGGTTGCGACCACCACGCTCAACAACGAGCGGGTCGCGATCGGCTCTCGCTCCGGCATTCCTCGGGAGGGTGGCCACGTCGGCAAGGTCACCGCGGCTTGGCGAAACGAACCGGCGTTGCGCAATCCGGCAATGCACGACGAGCTGATGCGGCTATGGGTCGAAGCGGAGGTTCTCCGCCTCAGCAGCGAGCGGCTCCACCAGCGGGCCGTCGCCGGTCAGCCCGGACCGGAAGGTGCCGGCATGAAGGTGGCCTTTGCCAAGCTGGCGCAGGCGGTCTCGGGTTTCGAACTCGAGTTGCACGCCGAATCCGGGCTGCGCTACGACGACTGGACCCTGCGCAGACCCGATACGGTCGACCTGATCGGTCGCGAGCCGGGATACCGGTATCTGCGGGCACGCGGCAACTCGATCGAGGGCGGCACCTCGGAGATCTTGCGCAACACCATCGCCGAGCGGGTTCTTGGCCTGCCCGGTGAACACCGCGTCGACAAAACCGTCGCCTTCAAGGACCTGGAAAGGTGAGCCCGATGACCGCCGCGGACCTGTTGTACTCCGACACCGAAGAGGCACTGCGGGACAGCGTTCGCCGCCTGTTCGCCGACCGGTGTCCGCCGGAGTTGGTTGCACGAGCCTACGACGCCGATGCCCCGGCGCCGCAAGTCTTTTCAGACATATGGCGCACCCTGGCCGCCGAGCTTGGGGTGGCCGGACTGCTGGTGCCCGAGTCGCTCGGCGGCGCGGGTGCGAGCGCCCGCGATGCCGCGGTCGTCATGGAGGAGATCGGCCGGGCCGTCGCCCCGGTGCCTTTTTTATCCAGCGCGGTGCTCGCCACGGTTGCGCTGCTGCGTGTCGGCGAGACCGAGACCCTGTCGGAGCTGGCGAAGGGTGCGCTCACCGCGGCGCTGGTGATGCCGCTGTCCACCGCGCCGGGTGATCCGGTTTTGGGCGTGAGCATCGGGGCGAACGGTCTGGCCGGACAGGTCAGCAGCGTCGCGGGCGCGGGCGAAGCCGACGTGCTGGTGGTGCCGGTCGCGGGCCCGGACGGACTCGAGCTGCACACCGTCTCCCGGACCGCGGCCGGTGTCGAGGTGTTGCCGCTGCTGGCGCTGGATATGACGAGACCCCTTGCGGATGTTCGGTTTTCGGGCGCTGCGTCGTCACGGGTGGGCCCAGCCGGCACCTCGGTGGCTGGGATAGAGGCGGCCCTGGAGACGGGGGCGGCGCTGCTCGCGTCCGAGCAACTCGGGCTGGCCCAGTGGTGTTTCGACACCACGCTGGCCTACGCCAAGGAGCGCAAGCAGTTCGGCCGCGCGATCGGTTCCTACCAAGCGATCAAACACCGGCTGGCTGACCTGTGGTTTGAAGTCAGCGCGGCGACCTCGGCGGCCCGCTACGCCGCCGACACCTGCGCCCGGGGCGACGCGGACGCGACCGTCGCGGCGGCCATCGCGCAGGCTTACTGCAGCGGAATCGCGGTGCACGTCGCCGAGGAGTGCGTACAGCTGCACGGCGGCATCGGGATGACCTGGGAGTATCCGGCGCACCTGTATCTCAAGCGGGCGAAGAGCGATCAACTGGCCCTCGGCACCGCCTACCGTCACCGGTCCCGGCTGGCCGAGTTGGTGGACCTGCCGGTGAGCCCACCAAGTTAAGCCGGCACCCGTCCCCCCTGGACTCGCGCCGCGTGCGGCGGTGCTGCAGAATCGGTTGCCGAGACCGCAGCCTGGGGAAATGGGAGTTGCGAAATGCGTGTGTTGTTGTCGACATACGATTCGCGCGGGGGCGTCGAGCCGCTGGTAGGGCTTGCGGCCCAGTTGCAGACACTCGGCGCGGAGATGCGGGTGTGCCTGCCGCCGGACCAGGAATACGCGGAGCTGCTGGCGCGTATCGGCCTACCGCTGATCCCCTTCGGCGACACGGTGCGCGCGATGACGACGGCCGCGACGCCGCCGTCGGAGGCGGACCTGCGCCGGCACATCGACGCGACGGTCGCCGCGCAGTTCGACACGGTCGCCGTCGCCGCCGAGGGATGCGATGCGCTGGTAGCGACCGCCCTGCCGTGGACAGCGGCGGGCGCGCGGTCGGCGGCCGAGAAATTGGGCATTCACTACGTCTACGCGAGCTACCACCCGACCCACCTGCCGTCGCCGCACCACCAGCCGCCGCAATATGTGGCCCGGTCGTTCCCACCGAACCTGATCGACAACCGGGTGCTGTGGGACCTCAACGCCCAGAACGCGAACGCGCTGTTCGGACCGACGCTCAACAGCCACCGGGCGTCGATCGGCCTGCCACCGGTGGACAACGTCTTTGGCTACGCCTACACCGACCACCCGTGGCTGGCGGCGGACCCAACCCTGGGCCCGTGGCAGGAGCCTGCCGACCTCGAGGTCGTCCAGACCGGCGCGTGGCTCCTGCTGGACGAACGCCCACTGTCGGCCGAGTTGGTGGCGTTCCTGGACGCCGGCACACCACCGGTGTACGTGGGCTTCGGCAGCATGCCGCTGCGCATTTCGAAGGACATCGCCAGGGTGGCCACCGAGGCGATCCGCGCACAAGGCCGCCGCGCGCTGCTCTCCCAGGGCTGGGCGGGCCTGGCCCCCATCGACGACCAGGACGACTGCTTCGCCATCGGTGAGGTCAACCAGCAGGCGCTGTTCGGACGGGTGGCCGCGGTCATGCACCACGGCGGCGCGGGGACGACGACGACGGCCGCCCGGGCCGGCGCGCCTCAGGTGGTGGTACCCCAGGGGCCGGACCAGCTGTACTGGGCCGGCCGGGTGGCCGACCTGGGCATCGGCGGCGCGCACGCCGGTCCGATTCCGACATTCGAGTCCTTGTCAGCCGCCCTCACCACGGCGCTGACTCCCGAGACGCGCGCACGAGCGAGCGCCGTGGCCGGCGACATCCGCACCGACGGGGCGATGGTGGCCCCGACGCTGCTGATCGAAGCGATCAGCCGAGAAAGCCCACCGGGCGACCTTGCCCGACCGGCGCCGCCACGTTAACGCGGCAGCGCTGCGCTGAAGGTTTCTGTCATTGCCGCCCAATGGCGTTCGTCGGCGGCGGCGTCGTAGGGCGGGTTGTCGGGCACCGCGAAGCCGTGGGCTGCCTGGTACCACTCGATGGTGTGCTGCACACCGGCCGCCGTCAGCGCTTTGTCGAGCTGCTCGGCGTGGTCGGCCGTGAAGGACGCGTCGTTCTCGGCGCCGCCCACATACACCGTCGCGCTGATTCGGTCGGCCAGCAGGTGCGGGCTGTCCGGAGTGTCGGCCACCAGGCCGCCACCGTGGAAGGACGCCGCGGCCGCGACGCGGTCGGGAAGACGGCCGGCCACCATCACCGAGATTCGCCCACCCATGCAGTAGCCGCACACGCCGAAGCGCTCCCCGGCCACCTCGGGTCGAGCGGCCAGGTAGTCGAAGAACGCGGTGGCGTCGCGGGTGATTTTGTCCGGCGTCAGGCTGCCGATCATGAACATCAGCCGGTTGCGCTCTTTTTCGTCGCCGAACACGCTGGCCATGTCGAACGGGGTCCAGTCGCCCTTGCGGTAGTACACGTCCGGGAGCAGCACGGCGTAGCCGAATCCGGCCAGCTTGGCCGCCATCTGGTAGAAGGTGTCGCGCACCCCGCCGGCATCGGGATACATGACCACACCGGGCCAGGGGCCATCCCCGTCGGGGGTGAACAGGTGGACGGTGCATTTGCCATCGGGAGTGGTGACGCTGTCGGTGATGTTGGGCATGGCTTCCGTTCTACTCCCCGAGATTGGACGTAAGCTGGCCGCGTGCCGATCGCCACCCCGTACGAGGACCTGCTGCGCGTGGTGCTCGAAACGGGTGCGGCCAAAGCCGACCGCACCGGCACCGGCACCCGCAGCCTGTTCGGCCAGCAGTTGCGATACGACCTGTCGGCCGGCTTCCCGTTGCTCACCACCAAGAAGGTGCATTTCAAATCGGTGGTCTACGAGTTGCTGTGGTTTCTGCGCGGTGACTCCAACGTCGCCTGGTTGCACGAACACGGCGTCACCATCTGGGACGAATGGGCCAGCAGCACAGGCGATCTCGGGCCGATATACGGTGTGCAGTGGCGCTCCTGGCCGACACCCTCGGGTGAGCACATCGACCAGATCAGCGCCGCGCTGGATTTGCTGCGTACCGACCCCGACTCGCGGCGCATCATCGTGTCGGCCTGGAACGTCGGCGAAATCCCGCGGATGGCTTTGGCGCCGTGTCATGCGTTGTTTCAGTTCTACGTGGCCGACGGCCGGCTGAGCTGTCAGCTCTACCAGCGCAGCGCCGACCTGTTCCTCGGTGTGCCTTTCAACATCGCCAGCTACGCGCTGCTCACGCACATGATGGCCGCCCAGGCCGGGCTGTCGGTCGGCGAGTTCGTCTGGACCGGCGGGGACTGCCACATCTACGACAACCACGTCGAGCAGGTGCGGCTCCAGCTCACCCGCCAACCTCGGCCGTACCCGGAACTCTTTCTGGCACATAGGGATTCGATCTTCGACTACACCTACGACGACATCGTCGTGAAGAACTACGACCCGCATCCGGGGATCAAAGCCCCAGTCGCTGTATGACGCAGCTGGGCCTGGTCTGGGCTCAGTCGACGTCCGGTGTCATCGGACGCGGCGGCGACATCCCCTGGCAGCTGCCCGAGGACCTGGCCCGCTTCAAACGGATAACCGTGGGTCACACCGTGGTGATGGGCCGGCGCACCTGGGATTCTTTGCCGGCCAAAGTTCGGCCGCTGCCCGGCCGCAGAAATGTCGTACTGTCCCGTCAGACTGATTTCATGGCTGACGGAGCGGAAGTGCTCGGTTCACTCGAGCAGGCTTTTTCTAATTCCGAGACCGAGCCGGAGACGTGGGTGATCGGCGGCGCGCAGATCTACTTGCTGGCGTTGCCGCACGCCACCCGGTGCGAGGTCACCGAGGTGAACATCGACCTGCCCCGCGATGACGACGACGCGCTGGCCCCGGTGCTCGACGAGGCGTGGCTGGGTGAAACGGGGGAGTGGCGGGTCAGCCGCTCTGGGCTGCGATACCGGTTTAACAGCTACCGCCGCTCATGAGCACCTTGACCGCAGCGCAGGCCCGCCGGGTCGCGGTCGCGGCCCAAGGCTTCACCGAGCCCAAACCGGGCGGCCCGATCACTCGTGCGCATCTGAAGCGGCTGATTTCGCGGATCCAAGTCCTGCAGCTGGATTCGGTGTCGGTGGCGGTGCGAGCCCACTACGCGCCGGTGTTCAGCCGGCTCGGCCCTTATGACCGCGACGTGCTGGACCGTGCCGTCTGGGGCCCGCGCTCGGCGCGGCTGCTGGCCGAGTATTGGGCGCATGAGGCCGCCCTGATGGCCGTCGACGACTGGCCGCTGCTGCGCTGGCGGATGCGCGAGTACCGGCATGGGCGGTGGGGCACTCACATCGTCAAGGCCAACCCGCAACTGGCCGACAAGATTGTCGCCGCCGTCGCCGAGCTCGGGCCGAGCACCGCGGGGCAGATCGAGGCGCATCTGGCCGCCGAGCCGCGCGGGCCAAAGGGAAGCTGGTGGGGTAGCCGCAGCGACACCAAGTGGGTCGCCGAGGCACTGTTCGCCTCCGGGGTGCTCACGACGGCCACCCGGGTGGGTTTCGCCCGCCACTACGACCTGGTGGAGCGGGTGCTCCCGCCGGCCGTCCTGGCCCGGCAGGTTGACGACGACGAAGCCGTGCGCGAGCTCACGCTGCGTGCGGCCACCGCGTTGGGTGTGGGCACCGAGGCCGACATCCGCGACTACTTCCGGTTGTCGGCCCAGCAGGTCAAGCCGGCCATCGCTGATCTGGTGGCGGCCGGCGAGATCGAGCGGGTCGACGTCGACGGCTGGTCCGCGCCGGCGTATCTGCGGACCCGCCAGACGGTGCCACGGCTGGACCGCGGTACCGCGCTGCTGTGCCCGTTCGACCCGTTGATCTTCTTCCGGCCCCGGGTAGAGCGGCTGTTCGGCTTTCACTACCGCATCGAGATCTACACCCCGGCGGCCAAGCGCCAGTACGGCTACTACGTGTGGCCGCTGCTGCTGGACGGTCACCTAGTCGCGCGGGTCGACCTCAAGGCCGACCGAGCCGCCAACGCGCTGCGCGTGGTAGGCGCGTTCGGGGAAGCCCGGAACGCCCACGGCGTCCCTGAGTCTCGGGTTGCCGCGGCGCTGGCCGTCGAGCTGGAGTCGATGGCGTCCTGGCTGGGTTTGGCTGGGGTCACCGTGTCAGGCAGGGGTGATCTGGCCGGCGAGTTACGCACCGCGGCAAAGCGGGCCAGCTGATGCTCCCGTCCACGCGGAAGGAACTCAAAGACACGCTCTGGAAGGCCGCCGGCAAGCTGAGGGGCTCGCTTCCGGCCAGCCAGTACAAGGACGTGGTTCTCGGGCTGGTGTTCCTCAACCACGTCTCCGATGCGCATTGGAAGTTCTTGGCGGACAATGCGAAATCCTCGAACATCGGTCAGCTCATCGACGCGGCGATGGACGCCGTGATGGCGGCCAACCCGACGCTGGCCGGAGCACTGCCGCAGCCGTACCAAGACGTCGACCAGCGGCGGCTCGGCGAGCTGGTCGAGATGCTCAGCGGTACGCGATTCAGCGGTCAGGGCAGCCTTCGCAACCGAATGGGCGCCCGGGACCTGATGGGAGAGGTGTACGAGTATTTCCTCGGCAATTTCGCCCGTGCCGAGGGAAGGCGGGGCGGCGAATTCTTCACCCCACCCAGCATCGTCCGGGTGATCGTCGAGGTCCTCGAACCGTCCAGGGGGCGCGTCTACGACCCGTGTTGCGGTTCGGGCGGGATGTTTGTGCAGACCGAGCAATTCATCACCGAGCATGACGGCGACCCCAAGGATGTCTCGATCTACGGCCAGGAGAGCATCGAGCAGACCTGGCGAATGGCGAAGATGAATCTTGCCATCCACGGCATCGACGACAGGGGTCTGGGCACGCGGTGCGCCGATACGTTGGTCAACGATCAGCATGCCGGCGTGCCGATGGACTACGTGATGGCCAATCCACCGTTCAACATCAAGGATTGGGCCCGCGACGAGCACGACCCGCGCTGGCGCTTCGGGGTTCCGCCCGCGACCAACGCGAACTACGCCTGGATCCAGCACATCCTGTCCAAGCTGGCGCCTGGCGGTAAGGCCGGCGTGGTGATGGCGAACGGCTCGATGTCGTCGAACGCGGGCGGCGAAGGTGACATTCGAGCGCGGATCGTCGAGGCTGACCTGGTGTCGTGCATGGTCGCGCTGCCGGCACAGCTGTTTCGCAGCACCGGCATTCCGGTGTGCGTGTGGTTTTTCGCCATGGACAAGGCAGACCGGTCGGGCCAGGTGCTGTTTGTCGACGCCCGCAGGCTCGGCTATCTGGTGGATCGTGCTGAGCGCGCTTTGACGAGCGAGGAGGTCGTCCGGATCGGCGACACCTATCACGCATGGTGCGGGTCGACGTCGGCGGCCGCGACAGGCATGACGTACCAGGATGTTCCGGGATTCTGCAAATCGGCGACCCTAGACGAAATCAAGGCCGCCGGGTACGCGCTGACGCCGGGACGGTATGTGGGTGCTCCGGCGGTGGAGGATGACGGGGAGCCCATGGACGAGAAGGTCGCGCGGTTGACCAAGGATTTGCTCTTAGCGCTCGACGAATCCGCGCGAGTGGAGCGGACTGTGCGTGAGCAAGTGGAGCGGCTGCGGTGAATGTAAGGCTGGGAGATCATCTCGACTTCAGCAACGGAACAACCCCGCCGGCCCGAGTGTCAAACGGGCACTACCCCGTCTACGGTGCCAATGGGGCGATCGGTTTCGCGGCTCGGCACAACGCCAGCGGCCCGCTGATAGTGCTTGGCCGCGTTGGATCATATTGCGGCAGCCTGCGCTATTGCGATTCCGACGTCTGGGTTACCGACAACGCACTGGCATGCCGGGCGAAAAACCCTGAAGAGAGCCGATATTGGTATTACGCGCTACAGACCTGCAGGCTCAACGAGCACCGAGCCGGATCCGGTCAGCCCCTGCTCAACCAGGGCATTCTGCGGGACATTTCGATCCCGTCCGTCGCAACGCATGAGCGCCGACGCGTCGCCGCGTTCCTCGGGGCGCTCGACGACAAGATCGCCGCCAACGACCGCGTGATCGCGGCTGCTGAGGCCTTGATGCTCGCCACGGTCGAGTCAGTTTCTGAGTGTGTGCCTCTGTCCAGCCTGGTGAGTCGGTCGACGACATTTCTGGACCCCGGCGAATTCGACGACGCAGTCGCACATTTCAGCTTTCCGGCGTTCGACGACGGCGCACGGCCCGAGCTGGTCGATGCCCGATCCATCAAGAGTGGCAAGTTCCTCTTGCCGGCGCCGTGCGTATTGTTCTCGAAACTCAACCCGCGAATTCCGCGGATTTGGAATGTCGTCAAGCTCCCCGCCGAAATGGCCTTGGCGAGTGGCGAGTTCGTGGTACTGATGCCGGTCGATGTCGATACCTCGGTCGTGTGGTCCGCGCTACGGCAACCTCAGGTCTCAGAGACGCTGCAACAGCTGGTCGCCGGGACCTCAGGGAGCCGCCAACGCATCCGGCCGCGTGATCTGCTGCAGGTTCCGGTGCGGGATGTCCGCCGTTTGCCCGCCGCGGCGTCACGGACGATCACGGCCCTGGGGGCGCTGTGCCATCAGCGACGGGCCGAATCCGCGCGCCTGTCGGCCTTACGCGACGAACTGCTGCCACCGCTGATGTCGGGCAAGGTCCGGGTCACCAGTTCCGCCGAGACTGCGCTCAGGGCGACCGACCGCCGGTTAAGGTGAGCGCCGTGGCCGAGACCGCGCCGCTGCGCGTGCAGCTGATCGCCAAGACCGAGTTCCTGGCACCGCCGGACGTGGCGTGGACCACTGACGTCGACGGCGGCCAAGCGCTCACCGAGTTCGCCGGGCGGGCGTGTTATCAGAGCTGGTCCAAGCCCAATCCCAGGACCGCGACCAATGCCGGCTACATCAAGCACATCATCGACGTCGGGCACTTTTCGGTGCTCGAGCACGCGAGTGTGTCGTTCTACATCGCCGGCATCTCGCGGTCCTGCACCCACGAGCTGATCCGGCACCGGCACTTCTCCTACTCGCAACTGTCGCAGCGTTACGTGCCGGAAAAAGACTCGCAGGTCGTCGTGCCGCCCGGCATGGAGGACGACCCCGAACTACAGCAGATCCTGACCGCGGCCGCCGACGCCAGCCGTGCCACCTACACGGAGCTGCTGGCCAAGCTGGAAGCCAAGTTCGCCGACCAGCCCAATGCGGTTTTGCGCCGTAAGCAGGCACGCCAGGCCGCCCGCGCGGTGCTGCCCAACGCCACCGAAACCCGCATCGTGGTGACCGGGAACTACCGGGCGTGGCGGCACTTCATCGCCGTGCGGGCCAGCGAACACGCCGACGTGGAAATCCGCCGTCTGGCCATCGAGTGCCTGCGTCAACTCGCCGACGTCGCACCCGCGGTGTTCGCCGACTTCGAGATCTCCACCCTGGCCGACGGCACCGAGGTCGCGACGAGCCCGCTCGCGACCGAGGCCTGACCAGACACAGCTGGCCAGCGGTGCTAAAAGAGCTTGGCACCGCCAGGTAACCTGGGAACCGTGACCACCGTCGGATTCGACGCCCCCGCGCGCCTGGGAACCCTGCTGACCGCGATGGTGACACCGTTCGGCACCGATGGCTCCCTGGACACCGCCGCGGCGGCCCGAGTGGCGAAACACCTGGTGGCCGGGGGATGCGACGGCCTGGTGGTCTCGGGGACCACCGGTGAGTCGCCGACCACCACCGACGACGAGAAACTCGAGCTGTTGGGTGCCGTGTTGGAGGCGGTGGGGGACCGGGCCCGGGTCATCGCCGGCGCGGGCACCTACGACACCGCTCACAGCGTGCGGCTCGCCAAGGCCTGTGCAGCCGAAGGTGCGCACGGGCTCCTGGTGGTGACGCCGTATTACTCGAAGCCACCGCAGACCGGGCTGATCGCGCATTTCACCGCGGTCGCCGACGCGACCGAGCTCCCGGTGCTGCTCTACGACATCCCCGGTCGCTCGGTCATACCGATCGAGCAGGACACCATCCGCGCGCTCGCGTCGCATCCCAACATCGTCGGGGTCAAGGACGCCAAAGCGGATCTGCACGGCGGCGGCCAGATCATGGCCGAAACCGGCCTGGCTTACTATTCCGGCGACGATGCGCTCAACCTGCCCTGGCTGGCAATGGGCGCCACCGGCTTCATCAGCGTGATTTCTCATCTGGCCGCGGGCCAGCTTCGAGAGTTGTTGTCCACCTTCGGTTCCGGGGATATCGCCACCGCCCGTAAGATCAACGTCGCGGTCGCCCCGCTGTGCAACGCGATGGGCCGCCTGGGCGGGGTGACGCTGTCCAAGGCTGGTCTGCGCCTGCAGGGTATCCACGTCGGTGATCCCCGGCTGCCGCAAATGCCGGCAACACCGGAGCAGCTCGACGCGTTGGCTGCCGATATGCGTGCCGCATCGGTGCTTCGGTGAGTCACAGGGTGGCCGACAAGTGGATGTAGACCTCGCCCCACCAGGTCCTCTGTCCGCGGGTGGGTTGCGGGTCACCGCGCTCGGCGGCGTCAGTGAAATCGGGCGCAATATGACGGTTTTCGAGCACCTGGGCCGGCTGTTGATCATCGATTGCGGCGTGATGTTCCCCACCCACGACGAGCCCGGCGTCGACCTGATCTTGCCGGACCTGCGCCATATCGAAGATCGGCTCGACGACGTCGAGGCGCTGGTGCTGACCCACGCCCACGAGGACCACATCGGGGCCATCCCGTTCTTGCTCAAGCTGCGCCCCGACATCCCGGTCGTCGGGTCGAAGTTCACCCTGGCGCTGGTTGCCGCGAAATGCCGTGAGCACCGCATCAAACCGGTGTTCGTCGAGGTCACCGAGGGGCAGAGCACCAGGCACGGCGTGTTCGAGTGCGAGTACTTCGCCGTCAACCACTCCATCCCCGACGCGCTGGCCATCGCGGTCTACACCGGCGCGGGGACGGTTTTGCACACCGGCGACATCAAGCTCGACCAACTACCGCTCGACGGCCGGCCCACCGACCTGCCCGGCATGTCCCGGCTCGGTAACGCCGGCGTGGATCTGTTCCTGTGCGACTCGACCAACTCCGAGATCCCCGGCGTCGGACCATCCGAAAGCGAGGTGGGCCCGACGCTGCACCGGCTGATCCGGGGCGCCGACGGTCGCGTCATCGTTGCGTGTTTCGCCTCCAATGTGGACCGGGTGCAGCAGATCATCCACGCCGCAGTGGCATTGGGCCGGCGGGTGTCGTTCGTCGGGCGATCGATGGTGCGCAACATGGGCATCGCGCGGGACCTGGGGTACCTGCGAGTCGACGATTCCGACCTGATCGACATCGCCGCCGCTGAGATGATGGCGCCCGAACAGGTGGTGCTGATCACCACCGGCACCCAGGGCGAGCCGATGTCGGCGCTGTCGCGGATGTCACGCGGGGAGCATCGCAGCATCACGCTGACCGCGGGTGACCTCATCGTGTTGTCGTCGTCGCTGATCCCGGGCAACGAGGAGGCGGTCTACGGTGTCATCGACGCGCTTTCCAAGATCGGAGCTCGAGTCGTCACCAACGCCCAAGCCCGGGTGCATGTTTCAGGCCACGCCTACGCGGGCGAGTTGTTGTTCCTGTACAACGGGGTGCGTCCGCGCAACGTCATGCCGGTGCACGGGACCTGGCGGATGCTGCGCGCCAACGCCAAGTTGGCCGCCAGCACCGGGGTGGCGCAAGAGTCAATCCTGTTGGCCGAGAACGGCGTCAGCGTCGATCTGGTGGCTGGCAACGCGTCCATCGCCGGAGCGGTGCCGGTCGGCAAGATGTTCGTCGACGGGCTGATCACCGGCGATGTCGGTGATATCACCCTGGGCGAACGGCTCATCCTGTCTTCTGGTTTTGTCGCGGTGACCGTGGTGATCAAGCGCGGCACCGGGCGGCCGGTGACTGCGCCGGTTGTCCAATCACGCGGATTCTCCGAAGATCCGAAGGCGCTCGAGCCCGCCGTGCGCAGGGTCGAGGCGGAGCTGGAGCAGCTGGTTGCCGCCAACGTGACCGATCCGATCCGGATCGCACAGGGGGTGCGCCGCACCATCGGCAAGTGGGTGGGTGAAACCTACCGCCGGCAGCCGATGATCGTGCCTACCGTCATCGAGGTCTGAGCCGGCCGCTAGGTTTTCTCCGCGTAGGCCGACCATTCCAGCTGCGATGCCGGGAGTTTGCGGCCGGTGGGCTCGACATAGCGCTGGACAAACTCGTCGGGCCCGGCCTGCTCCACCAGCCGCCAACCGTAATCGGCGATAAACCCGGCTACCTCGTCAGGCTGTAAGCCAAACTGCCATAGCTGGTGACGCTGGCGAGTGTTGCGGTACAGCGTCCTAGTGCCATACCGCTCGCTGCCATCGATGAAGTCCCGGTGGACGTAGGTGAACACCAGACGGCTGCCCGGTGCGGCCGCACGCAGTCCCTCCAAGGTCCGCCGGACACCGCCTTCGGTGAGGTATTGGGTAACACCCTCGCAGACGAAGAAAGCCCGGTAATCGGTGCGATATCCGTGCTCGGCCAAAGCCGTGAGCAGGTCGTCCTGCTCGAAATCCAGCGCCACCAACCGAACGGACAGGGGCAGCTCGCCCAGCACCCGCCGGACCGTCTTGGCCTTCATCGCGATGTTGACTGGCTGGTCTACCTCGAAGACCGGGATCTTGACTTGCCTGGTCAGCCGGTAGGCGCGGGTGTCCAATCCGGCGCCGAGGATCACCACGGCGTCGATGTCGTCGAGCGCCTCTTTGAGCTTGTCGTCGATGAAATGCTTGCGGCAGGCCATATTGACCCAGAGCCCTGGCCCGGTGAACTCGGATCCGCGGATCATCAGGCGGCGGGCCGGCGCCCACCGGGTCGCGGCGACCAGCCAACGCAGTGAGGCCGGCAAAAACAGTTCCGCGAGGTCGTCGTCCACCAGGCGGCGGCCAGCCGGCTCGTTTTGTTCGACGGCGGCTAACACCATCGGGCCAAAGGCGGTCTGCGCCGCGGGATTTCGTGCCATCAGCTACTACTTGTTCAGGTAGCCCGCATCGACCGGTAAGGTGACGCCGGTGATGTAGCGGGCTTGGTCGGACACCAACCATGCCACAGCGTTGGCGATGTCGTCGGCCTGCAGCACCTCCACCGGCATCGCGTTGCCCATGTCCGGTGGCGAATCGGATTGCGCGACAAGGTCGGCCAGCCACTGCCGAGTGAACTCGTTGTTGATCATCGGGGTGTCGACGCCGGACGGATGTATCGAGTTGACCCGGATGTTATGCCTAGCAAGCAGATTCGCATACACTCGCATCAACCCTACCACTCCGTGTTTGGCGGCCGCATAACCGATGGAGCCGGCATCGGGACTGCCGACGCCGGCCAGTCCGGCGGCCGAACTGATCAGCACGATCGATCCGCCGGTGCCTTGCTTGACCATCGTCGGTATCGCGACCTTGATGGTGTTGTAGACGCCGGTGAGGTTGACGTCGATGACGTCGCGCCAGCCGTCGTCACCGGATTGCATCGGAGCAATACCGGCGTTGGCGACCACGATGTCGAGCCGGCCGAACTCGTCAAGGCCCGCCTGCAAGGCGGAAGACAGCGATGCCCGGTTGCGGACGTCGCCCTGTCTTGCCGCGATGCGGGCGCCCGTATCCTCGACGAGCTTGACGGTGGCCGCCAGGTCGTCGGCAGTGGCCAGCGGATAACGCACGCTCGCGATCTGCTCGCACAAGTCGACCGCGATCACATCCGCCCCGTCGGCCGCCAGACGGACGGCGTGCGCGCGGCCCTGGCCTCGCGCGGCGCCAGTGATGAAGGCAACTCGCCCTTGTAGCGGGCCTTCCAGCGGCCGGCCCATCAGGGGCGGAGCTGCCCTTTGTCCGGATCGCCCGCGGGAACCGGCTGCAGCATCTTGATGTCCGGCGCTCCGGCGAGGTGCTCGCCGGCGGCGGCGAACATCTTCCCGATCGCAGGAGCAGTGCTGTGCGTCTTCAACGCCTCTTCATCGGCCCATTGCTCGACGAAGACGAAGGTGTCGCCCGTCTGGTGCAGCGAGTACAGCTGGCAGCCCGGTTCGTCGTGCACCTCTTCGACCGCGCGGGTAAGGATGTCGCGGACGGTGTCGACCGATTCGGGTTTGACGGTCAGGGTGGCGACGACGACGACGGGCATGCTACGGCCTCCTGGTAACTTGAGCTCTCCTCAACCGCTCGTCACCCTACCCACGCAGCCCGGCGGCCGGTCGGTCAGTCTCCCGATCGGTCCAGGGTGATGTCGAGCTGTTGTGCTGGGCACGCATCCGCGGCATCGAAGCGGACGTCTCCGGTGACCCGCTGCAGCGGGCGCGAAACGGGTTGCGGGAGCCCGTATTCCTCGTGCTTCACCGTCGAGACGGTTGCGCCGTTAGGGCAGTTGACCTCGCTGTGCTGGTCGAGGGTCCATTTGCCGTTGTTGAACAGCAGCGAATTCACGAGCGTGTTCCCGGAGGCGAGATAGGACTTGAACGTCATGCACTGGTCGGTGTTGCGCACGCACATCGTCTGCATGGCGACGCGTCGCACCCCCGGTTTCGACGAGTCGCGAAGAACGCTTGTCTCGTTGTAATGCCCGGCGAGGCCTTCGGGCGCAGACGGCGAACGCGGTGCCGCTTTGCCGGGATCCGCAATTGAGATGCCCGCGTCGACGTCGCCTTGGCGCGTCACCCTCATCGGCGTTGACATCGCCACGGCGCAACCCGGACTGGGGTTCATGCCCACGTAGGAGGTTCCCATCAGCGTGCCGTCGGGCTGGGGCTGCAGGATCCACGCGGTGAGCGACGGGCCCTTGACGTCGCTGTCGGAGCACGCGCTGTCCTCGCGCAGCGCCATTTGCCAATGGCCGTCGACGTAGTCGAGCACGAGATCGACCGGGGGATTTGACTTCTGCTTCGGATTGTCGTCCGCCAGCTTGGTCGCCGTCGCGACGCACCCCGAATCGGTGCATGTTGAGCGCACCGCATAGGTTCGGGATCTCGATTTGGTGGGTTTGGGTTCACCGCCCGCGAGCTGCTGAGTTCCGTCGAATTCAAACACGTAGGTGCCGTCGAAGCTCGGGGCGGACGGCTTGGCGGCCTTCGACGACCCGTTCGAGGAACCGCCCGCGGAACAGGCGGCCAGCAGGGCGATGGCGAGGGCAGTCGCACCGACCATACGGAAGATCCGCATCTGATTCTCCCCATGTGAGAGCGCGCTTAGCACTGACCGAAGCATTACAGCATGTACGCGGGCGGGTCACATCGCCGTTACCAGTGTGGCGGGTGGTGTGGATGAGGTGTTTGCGACTAGGCTTGCGGGCATGGCTAGTAAGACCGTCGCCCGCTCCGGCACCCGAACGAGCAGGTCAAAGGCCACTTCGCGCGCCGGCGGGTCTCGACGCGCGCGACCAGCGATGCCCCGCAAAAGGGTGAGCAGGCCCGCCAAACGGCGCAACCAGTCGCTGCTTGTCGCGGCCGGGGTGACGTGCGGCCGTGCCATGCGTGCGGCCTGGCTGATGGCGGCCAGAGGCACTGGCGGTGCCGCGCGCTCGATCGGGCGGGCCCGCGATATCGAGCCTGGACATCGCCGCGACGGCATCGCGCTGGTGCTGCTGGGCCTTGCCGTCGTCGTCGCCGCGAGCTCGTGGTTCGATGCCGCCCGGCCGGTCGGCGCGTGGGTGGATGCCGTGTTGCGGACGTTGATCGGCTCGGCAGTCCTCGCGCTCCCGGTGGTCACCGCCGCGGTGGCGGTGGTGCTGATGCGAACTCAGCCAAATCCCGACGCGCGGCCCAGGCTGATCCTGGGCGCGAGCTTGATCGCTCTGTCGTTTCTCGGCCTACGCCACCTATGGGCGGGTTCGCCGGAAGCCCCGGAATTACGGCGACGGGCAGCAGGATTCGTCGGCTTCGCCATCGGTGGGCCGTTGTCTGACGGGTTGACGCCCTGGATTGCGGCGCCGCTGTTGTTCATCGGCGCGGTTTTCGGGCTGCTGCTGCTGACCGGCACCACGATCCGGGAGGTGCCCGATGCGGTCCGGGCCATGTTCGGCACCCGGCTGTTCCAGCGTGATTACGCCGGTGAGGCCGAGGGCGAATACGACGCCGACCAGGACCCCGCGCGCGAAGACTTTTCCGACGGTTACTACGACGGGTCGTTCAACCTTGACGACGGGCCCCAGGCATGGCCGTCGGCGGGCTCCCCCCAGGTCCCTCTCGAGGATGACGTTCCCACCATTCCGGAACCGGGCGTCGCCAAGAGCCGTCGGCGCGCCTCCCGAAAAGAGACCCAAGCCCTCAACCGGGTGGTCGACGGCCCCTACACGCTGCCGTCGCTAGACCTGCTGATCGCGGGGGAAGCGCCCAAGAAGCGCAGCCCCGCCAACAGCCACATGGCCGGCGCCATCGGGGAGGTGCTCACCCAGTTCAAGGTCGACGCGGCCGTCACCGGCTGCACCCGCGGGCCCACCGTCACCCGCTACGAGGTGGAGCTGGGGCCGGGCGTCAAGGTGGAGAAGATCACCGCCCTGCAGCGCAACATCGCCTACGCGGTGGCCACCGAGAGTGTCCGCATGCTGGCCCCGATCCCCGGCAAGTCCGCCGTCGGCATCGAGGTGCCCAATACCGATCGGGAAATGGTCCGGCTGGCCGACGTGCTGACCGCTGCGTCGACGCGCCGCGACCACCACCCGCTGGTGATCGGCCTGGGCAAGGACATCGAAGGGGATTTCATCTCGGCCAACCTGGCCAAGATGCCGCACCTGCTGGTCGCCGGCTCCACCGGCTCCGGCAAGTCCAGCTTCGTCAACTCCATGCTGGTCGCGCTGCTGACCCGGGCCACCCCGGAAGAGGTCAGGATGATCCTGATCGACCCGAAGATGGTGGAACTGACGCCGTATGAAGGCATTCCGCATTTGATCACCCCGATCATCACCCAGCCGAAGAAGGCGGCGGCCGCGCTGGCGTGGCTGGTCGACGAGATGGAGCAGCGCTACCAGGACATGCAGGCCTCGCGGGTGCGCCACATCGACGACTTCAACGACAAGGTGCGCTCGGGTGCCATCACAGCGCCGCTGGGCAGCCAGCGCGAGTACCGCCCCTACCCATATGTGGTCGCGATCGTCGACGAGCTGGCCGACTTGATGATGACCGCTCCGCGTGACGTCGAGGACGCCATCGTGCGGATCACCCAGAAAGCCCGAGCCGCCGGCATCCACCTGGTGCTGGCCACCCAGCGCCCGTCGGTCGACGTGGTCACCGGGCTGATCAAGACGAACGTGCCGTCCCGGCTGGCGTTTGCGACGTCGTCGCTGATCGACAGCCGGGTGATCCTGGACCAGGCGGGCGCGGAAAAACTCATCGGCATGGGCGACGCCCTGTTCCTGCCGATGGGAGCCAGCAAGACCGTCCGGCTGCAGGGCGCCTTCATCACCGACGAGGAGATCCACGCCGTCGTCAGCGCCTGCAAAGACCAGGCCGAACCCGAGTACACCGAAGGTGTCACCACCGCCAAGCCCACCACCGAACGCACCGACGTCGACCCGGACATCGGCGACGACATGGATGTCTTCCTGCAAGCCGTGGAGCTGGTGGTCTCCAGCCAGTTCGGCTCCACCTCGATGCTGCAGCGCAAGCTACGGGTGGGCTTCGCCAAGGCCGGCCGGTTGATGGACCTGATGGAAACCCGCGGCATCGTCGGGCCCAGCGAAGGGTCCAAGGCCCGCGAGGTGCTGGTCAAGCCCGACGAGCTGGCGGCCACGTTGGCCGCGATCCGGGGCCTGGACGGCTCAGACAGCGGCGACGAAGAGTAATTCGCCGAGCAGACGCAAAATCGCCTTTTTTCGCGGCGTGTCGCGGGATTTTGCGTCTGCTCGCCGCATTACAACACCAGCAGCATTCGGGAGTTGCCCAGGATGTTCGGCTTGACGTAGCTCAGATCGAGGAATTCGGCGACCCCGATGTCATAGGAGCGGCACATCTCTTCGAACACCTCGGCGGTGACCGGAGTGCCCTCGATCTCGGTGAAGCCATGCCGGCCGAAGAACTCGGTCTCGAAGGTCAGCACGAACAGCCGCTCCAATTGCAGCTCACGAGCGACTTCGAGAAGCCGATTGACGATCGCATGGCCGATACCGTGGCCGGTCACAGCTGGGTCCACCGCGACGGTACGGACTTCGCCCAGATCGGACCACAGCACGTGCAGGGCCCCGCAACCGACCACTTTGCCTTCGTATTCGGCCACCCAGAACTCCTGGACGGCCTCGTAGAGCGTCACAAGGTTCTTTTCCAGCAGGATCTTTCCCGCGTAGGTGTCGACAAGGTGTTTGATCGCGGGGACGTCAGATGTCCGCGCTCGGCGGACCACCGGCCCTTGATCCTGTGGACTTTGGGTCACGGGTAACAGTATCGACATCAAGACGGGTGAGCTGGTCAACGGCTATTCTGTTGCGGTGTCGGGGCAGCCGCAAACGGGTTCGATGACAGGCCGCGCCCGCATCGCCAACCTCGCCAATATCCTGACTGGCTTGCGGTTGCTGATGGTCCCGATTTTCCTGTGTGCCTTGTTCGCTGGAAATGGCCACGAAATTGCCGGTCGCATAGCGGCTTTCGTGATCTTCGCGATTGCTTGCCTTACCGATGGGTTCGACGGCCTGCTGGCCCGCAACTACGGCATGGCGACCGAATTCGGGGCGTTCGTCGACCCGATCGCCGACAAAGCTCTGATCGGGTCGGCGCTGATCGGACTGTCGATGCTCGGTGACTTGCCGTGGTGGATCACGGTGGTGATTTTGACCCGCGAGAGCGGGGTGACGCTGTTGCGGTTGGCGGTGATTCGCCGCGGCGTCATTCCGGCCAGTTGGGGCGGCAAACTCAAGACCCTGGTCCAGGCGGTGGCGATCGGCCTGTTCGTGCTACCGCTGTCGGGGCCATTCCTGGTGGCCGCATCGGTGGTGATGGGCATTGCGGTCGTGCTCACCGTGGTCACCGGTGCCGACTACGTGGTCGGGGCGATCAGGGCCGTCAAGGACGTTCACGAGACGACCGGCTGATCACGGGAACCAACACCCCCGTTGCCGGCGTTCACCTAGTGACCCCGAAGCTGATTTGGGTTGACGAGCTGTTGAGCAGGGCTGACTGGACGAAGGAGAGCACGATGGCGTCATTGGTGCGCGAGGTCATTGGCGACGTGCTGCGGCGGGTCCGGACTTCGCAGGGCCGCACGCTGCGCGAGGTGTCCGATTCAGCACGGGTGAGCCTCGGGTATCTGTCGGAGGTCGAGCGCGGTCGTAAGGAGCCCTCCAGTGAGCTGCTCAACGCGATTTGCGACGCCTTGGAGGTCCCGCTGTCGGAGGTGCTCATCGGCGCCGGCGAGCAGATGGCGCACCAGGAGCGCGACGCTGCTAGCGTGCCGAGCGCCAGCGCAAGCGGTGCCACCATTGATGCCGGCACCAAGGTCGTCATCCCACCGGTGGCGTCTTTGGCAGTGGCCTGAGTAGTGGCGCGGCGTGTCCAGCAGAAGTGCATTATGGGTGGGGCGATCGGTCCTGACCCGATAAATTGAGCGGCAGGGTATCCGGCACACAAGAAGCGAAGGCGGAGCTAACTCATGGCCAATCCGTTCGTCAAAGCGTGGAAATACATCATGGCGTTGTTCAACGCGAAGATCGACGAGCACGCGGATCCCAAAGTGCAGATTCAGCAGGCCATTGAGGAAGCGCAGCGCACCCATCAGGCGCTGACTCAGCAGGCGGCGCAAGTGATCGGCAACCAGCGGCAACTCGAGATGCGGCTCAACCGGCAGCTGGCGGACATCGAAAAGCTCCAGGTCAACGTGCGCCAGGCCCTGACGCTGGTGGACCAAGCCACCGCTGCCGGTGACGCCGCCAAGGCCGCCGAGTACAACAACGCCGCCGAGGCGTTTGCGGCCCAGCTGGTGACCGCGGAGCAGGGCGTCGAAGACCTCAAGACGCTGCACGACCAGGCACTGCAGGCGGCGGCTCAGGCCAAAAAGGCCGTCGAACAGAACGCGATGATGCTGCAGCAGAAGATCGCGGAGCGCACCAAGCTGCTCAGCCAGCTCGAGCAGGCGAAGATGCAGGAGCAGGTCAGCGCGTCACTGCGGTCGATGAGTGAGCTCGCCGCACCCGGCAACACCCCGAGCCTCGAAGAGGTGCGCGACAAGATCGAACGCCGCTACGCCAATGCGCTCGGGCAGGCCGAACTCGCGCAGAGTTCAGTGCAGGGCCGCATGCTCGAGGTGCAGCAGGCCGGCATTCAGATGGCCGGGCATTCCCGGCTGGAACAGATCCGCGCCTCGATGCGCGGCGAAGCCCTGCCGACGGGCGGAACACCTGCCACTCCCGCAGCCACCCCGGCCACTCCTGCGACTGGGACCACCGGCGGGCCGGCTGCCGAGAAACCCCTCGGCCAGCAGTAGGGCAGACGACCTGACATGGCGGTGAAAGCTACGCAGAGCGGGCCTTGGCGCGGGTTGCTGCAGCGGGGATTGGACACCGCCGGCGATCTGTCCGACTTCGTGGCCCAGAAGATCAGCGCGGTAGCGGATCCGCGCGCCCGGCTGTTGCGCCGCCGCCGTCGCGCGCTGCGGTGGGGCCTGATATTCAGCGCCGGGTGTGCGTTTTGGGCCGTCGTTACGGCGGTGCTGGCGGCGTGGGGCTGGTTCGCGCTGCTGCTGGAGATCACCGGCTTCATCGCGGTCGTGCAGGCCATTCCGGCGACGTTGTTGCTGTTTCGCTACCGCTGGTTGCGATCGGAACCGCTGCCGGCGCCGCGGGCCGCGGGCAACCGTCGTCTGCCGCCGCCTGGTTCGGCCGCGCGACCCGCGATGTCCGCGCTGGGCGCCTCCGAACGCGGGTTCTTCTCGTTGTTGGGCGTGATCGAACGGGGCGCCATGCTGCCGGCAGCCGAAATCCGCGACTTGACCGCGGCAGCCAACCGGACCTCGGCCGCGATGGCGGCCACCGCCACCGAGGTGGTTTCGATGGAGCGGGCGGCGCACTACTCGGAATCATCGCGGTCGTATCTGGTGCCCACCATCAATGCGTTCACCGCGCAGTTGAGCTCCGGTGTGCGTCAGTACAACGGAATGGTCACCGCCGCAGCGCAATTGGTTGCTTCGGCGAACGGCGACGCTAGGACCAGTTCTGAGGCGGGCTCACAGCAGCGCTACCGCGCCGAGCTGGTCGAGGCTACCGATCGTCTGGTCGGCTGGGCGCAGGCCTTCGACGAACTCGGCGGATTGCCGCGGCGCTAGCGGTCAGCGTCGGATCGCGGCCCGTAGCGTTCGATGTATGCCTGGTGGATGTGGGCGTCGCGCTTGCGGGCCAGCTCGTCGACCAGGTCGGGGTCGAGGCGGTGCACCTGGAGCATGTGGCGGCGCCACACCTTGTTGAGCGCGTGCGAGAAATAAACGAACGGAATCAATATCGGCAGCGTCATGCTCAAATGGACGTCCAGGGTGGTCGGGATCAACCAGAACGGCGCGAGCACCAGTACGGCCGGAACCGCCACGCGGATCATCATGCGGACGGCAGCACCCTTGCCGGCCAGGTCGTCGCGCACCCAGTCCCGCATCGAGTCGGGCAGCCGCCCGCCGTAGCAGTAGCGGATGTACTGCAGGACGTTCGGCTTGGTCCGGACGCTGTCGTCGCCCATCTACAACGTTGCCTTCAATGATGGGATTATCAGCGCGGCCAAACCGCGCACAAACCCTTTGGACATGTCGTAAACGTCAACGTAGTCGCGCCACAGAGTAATCCGCCCGTCGTGCACCTCGAAAATGCCGCAGGCCCAAAATTGAATCCGCAGTGGGCCGAAGATCAGCGCGTCGGTGCGTTCGGTGAGCACCGCTGCGCCGTCACCGGCAATGCGGTGGATCTTCACCTCGAAACTCACGCGGCCTTCCATACGGCTCACCATCTTCGCCGTTCGGCGGCCGCCGCGGATTCGCGACAGACCCACGTTCTCGTAGACGAGATCGTCGGCCAGTGCGGCATCTACGGCTTCGAAGTCTTCTTCCTGCAGAGCGTTCAGGAAACCCTCGACCGTGCGAATGTTTTCAGCAGTTTCGTGGGATGTCGCGGTCACGTCGGTCATGGTTGCCAGCGTATTCGAAGCATGGCAGTGCGGCGCTGTGACAGGGTAGGGCGGTGCGCGTCGCGGTGGTCGCCGGGCCGGATCCCGGGCACTCGTTTCCCGCGATCGCGCTGTGCCAACGCTTCGCCGCAGCCGGCGATGTGCCGACGCTGTTCACCGGGGTGGAATGGACCCAAGCCGGCCGCGAAGCCGGCGTCGACATCGTCGAGCTGGACGGTCTCGCCGCCCTGGACGACGATCTTGACGCCGGGGCCAGGATCCACCGGCGTGCAGCGCGGATGGCCGTTCTCAACGTGCCGGCGCTGCGTGACCTGGCGCCCGATCTGGTGGTCTCCGACGTCATCACGGCCGGCGGTGGCATGGCCGCCGAGCTGCTGGGGATCCCGTGGATCGAGCTCAACCCGCATCCGCTGTACCTGCCGTCGAAGGGACTACCGCCGATCGGCAGCGGCCTGGCGCCGGGCACCGGCGTGCGGGGCCGATTGCGGGACGCCATGATGCGGGCGATGACGGGGCGGTCGTGGCGCGCCGGCCTGCGGCAGCGTGCGACCGTCCGGGCCGAGATCGGGCTGCCGGCCCGCGACCCCGGGCCGCTGCGGCGGCTGATCGCCACGCTGCCCGCGCTGGAGGTTCCTCGCCCCGATTGGCCGGCCGAGGCCGTCGTGGTGGGACCGTTGCACTTCGAGCCGACCGATCGGGTGTTGGAGATCCCCTTCGGCTCCGGACCGGTGGTGGTAGTCGCGCCGTCCACCGCGTTGACCGGCACTACCGGATTGGCGGAGCTAGCGCTGCAATGTCTGACGCCGGGAGGCACGCTGCCGTCGGGCTCGCGCCTGGTGGTGTCCCGTCTGGGCGGAGGGGACCTGACGGTGCCGCCCTGGGCGGTGGTCGGGCTGGGACGCCAGGCCGAGCTGTTGAAGCATGCCGATGTGGTGGTCTGCGGCGGCGGTCACGGGATGGTGGCCAAGACGCTGCTGGCCGGGGTGCCGCTGGTTGTGGTTCCCGGGGGCGGGGATCAATGGGAGATGGCCAATCGGGTGGTACGGCAGGGGAGTGCGCGGCTGATTCGGCCGTTGACCGCCGACGCGCTGGTGGACGCGGTTGGCGAGGTGCTGTCGTCGCCGCGGTACCGGGAGGCCGCGCACCGCGCCGCCGCCAGCGTTGCCGGGGTCGCCGATCCGGTGCGGGTGTGCCACGAGGCGCTGGCGCTCGCGGGGTGACCGGCCTCCTGGCTGGCCCAGTATGTTGGCGGGCGTGCGGCTGACGGAGTTCAACGAGCGGGTCGTTCTGCAATTCGGCACCACTTACGGCGCATCGGTGCTGGTCGACCACGTGCTGACCGGCTTCGACGGCCGTACCGCGGCGCAGGCGATCGAGGACGGCGTCGAGCCCCGCGACGTGTGGCGGGCGTTGTGCGTCGACTTCGACGTGCCCCGCGATCAATGGTGATCAATGGTGATGTCGTCATTCGGATCGAGCCTGCGTCCACGGCGTCCGTCGGCTCTAAAGCGGACAATCGCCGCACTTGGATCCGGCGGAGGCGCGGTAGAGAAGGCAGCAGCTGCGACGCCTGAAGTCCAGATCGCCGCTGGTGATCATCCCGGATCCAGCAAGCCGGCCGGTGTCTAGGTGGCTGGTGTCGAACGGGCAGTTTCGCGTGCCGAGGCGAAATCGGTCAAAACCGGCACCGCCAGAACGGACGCTGAGCGACTTTCGGGGACCT
>Ga0209040_10000524_pt1 | contig 29434 bp, 21 predicted proteins | sample BogFormECP12_OM3_FD_188240 | JGI IMG/M metagenome (GOLD analysis project Ga0209040, IMG submission 188240) | Bog forest soil microbial communities from Calvert Island, British Columbia, Canada - ECP12_OM3 (SPAdes) (version 2) | ecosystem: Environmental > Aquatic > Freshwater > Wetlands > Bog ... | reverse complement strand
CACCAACCGCGACCCCCTCAACCGTCCCTGGTCCGTCGCCGAATACACCTTCGGAGACGCCATCCGCCGCCACGAAGCCCAATACGCCGCCCGCGCCGCGGCAGCCCTCGCCGTGGGCATCGAACCGCCACCCTACGAGCCCTACATCACCGGCCTGCTTCGCCCCGGCACCCCCGAACACGCCGAAGACCAGCAGATGCAGCAACACAGCAGCGAATACTGGACCGCGCACTTCCGGAAACAGATCGCCGAACGCCCCGATATCCAGCGATACCTCGACGAAGAAGCCGCCAACGACTCGGCCCAGGGTGGGGGACTAATGACCGGGAACTCGAAACTCCCCTAAATGAGAGGAAGTAGTCGGCAAAGCTCTGATCGAAACCGCGGAAGTACGGATCCGTGTAGGGGTTCAGAGTTGTGTTGGTCGAGTAGGCGACCTGCACCGGTGGAGTCAGCAAGGCTGGTTCAGGGATCTCGGGGATGCCTCCGAGAGACGGCGGCGCATGCAAAAAGAATAAATGCTTTTGTTTTAATGGCTTACTTCATATTTGCACAACCTTCAGTGCAAGCACCATTTGACAGGGACTCCCACCACTAGGCGAATATAAGGCGAATAAGCATCGCCATGTCTTCGACCACCGCAATCCGTCTCCAGATCGAAGCTGCCCTCGCGCGCAGGATACCCTCTGCCCTTACACTCGCACCGCGCCTTCTCCGTTCGACCGCAGGTGTCGGGATTGCGGAGGTCGATGCTCTCCTCGATGGCGGCATTCCCCTGGGCGCGATCACGGAGATGGTCGGCCCTGAGTGTTCGGGGCGGACTTCGTTTGCGTTGTCATTTCTGAGCCGGATGACGCAGGCCGGAAAGGTCTGCGCCTGGGTGGATGTTTCGGACTCCTTCCATCCCGAATCTGCGGCGGCGGAAGGCGTCGATCTGTCCCGTCTGCTTTGGATTCGTTGCGGCGTTACTGCGTCAACGAATGCGTCGCAAACATCTGCGAATGGTTTTGCGTTGCCGCGGAAATACCTTGTGCCTCCCCCCGCCAGGAAAGGTCTGCACGGCGGCGGCTTCGGCCCACATCCTCGCAATGAGGTTAAAGGACTCTCGGAGGCGGTCGGTGATCTTCTGAGACCGGAGACGATTGCGCCACACTGCGCGGAGCCGCAACGCAGAATCGGCCACAAGCGAGAAGTATTCGAGCCCAATCCTTCACCACGAGGAAGCTATAAGGCAAAGTCGTCTGGACCAGCGAAGCCGTGGTCACGTATCGAGCAGGCTTTGCGGACAACGGACTTGCTCGTGCAAGCCGGAGGCTTCAGTGCCATCGTGCTGGATATGGGCAGCATCTCGCCCGAATATGCTTCGCGGGTGCCGTTGGCAACCTGGTTTCGCTACCGTGCCGCCGCAGAGAAGAGCCAGGCAAGCCTTTTGTTGTTGACTCAACATGCATGCGCCAAGAGCGCCGCGGGACTCGTTCTCCGTTTGCAGCCGGGCATTGCACTCCGCGAAGAGAGAACCGTGTTTACCGGAATGGAGTATCGAGTCGATGTAGCGCGAGAGCGATTCAATCCGGTTTCCACGAACGTCGTTTCTTTACGCAAACCGCCGCAACGTACTACCGAAGCCGCCTGGCGCAGCCGGATGGCGTGGACAGGCCCACGATGACGAAGCCTGCGGAGCTATACGTCTGTGTCTATGCGAAGGAATTTCCCGCGCAGGCGATGTTGCGGTTGCGCCCGGAGCTACGGGAGGAACCGTGCGTCGTAATGGAGGGCGAGCCGCCGTTCCAATCGGTGTGTTCGCGCAACGCGAAGGCGCATATGCTCGGCGTCGCGCACGGCATGACGAAGGTGGAGATCGACACGTTTCCCACGGTGAAGGTGTTGTCCCGTTCTTACAAGGAAGAAGCAACGGCAAAAGCCGTGCTTCTGGAATGTGCCGGGACTTTCTCGCCGCGCATTGAGGACGGGAGCAACGACTACGCTTTTCTCTGCATTGTCGATATAGCCGGATCAGAAAAGCTCTTTGGTCCGCCAGCGACGTTAGCGAAGAGTCTGCGCGGGCGCGTGAAAGCGTTAGGCATCACGGCCTCGGGCGCTGTCAGCGGCAACTTCCACGCCGCCATCTGCCATGCGCGTGGGCGTGCGTCGCGAACCGATGTAGCCGTGATCGAACCTGGCGCGGAGCAAGCCGCGTTGGCCGCGCTTCCCCTCTCTGTTCTCGATCTCCCGGAAGAGCACGCGGAGACCTTTTCACTTTGGGGGATACGCACACTGGGGATGCTGGCGGAGTTGCCGGAGAAAGCGTTGATTGCGCGGATGGGGCAAGAGGGCAAACGCCTTCGGCAGTTGGCGCGAGGAGAAATGCCGCATCTGTTTCTTCCAGTGGAACCTGCGTTCACGCTCGAAGAGCGGATGGAACTCGATACCCCGGTGGAATTGCTCGACTCCTTGCTCTTTGTCCTGGGAGTGATGCTGGAGCAACTGAGTTTGCGAGCGACGGCGCGTATCGTCGCGCTCGCATCGGTCACGATCATGCTGTACCTGGAGGGCGGAACCTCTCACACGCGCACAGTGCGCCCGGCGCTTCCCACCAATGACCGGCAGCTCTGGATCAAGCTCATTCATCTTGATCTCGAAGCGCATCCGCCGCAGGCGCCCATCCTCTCGCTTGCACTTGCAGCACAGCTGGGCAGTACCAGCAAGGTCCAACTGGGCCTGTTCTCTCCACAGCTACCAGAACCGGCACGTCTCGATGTGACGCTGGCGCGCGTTCGCGCCATTGTGGGTGAGGATTGCGTAGGCCGCGCCGTTCTCAAGGATACGCATCAGCCGGACGGATTCCGGATGGAGCCATTCACCGTTCCCACGGGATCTTCGCTGGAAGTCTCTCAACGTCAGCATCGTACCGCGATGCGCCGCGTTCCCGCTGAGAACATCCTTGTAACGCTCTCCTGCCAGCGGCCAGTGTCCTTTCATTTCCGTGAGAAACGCTATGTCGTGGAACAAGCCTATGGTCCCTGGCTGCTGAGCGGAGACTGGTGGAACCCGACCGCCTGGAGCCTTCGGCAGTGGCATCTGATCGCGCGTTCTCAGGACGGCTCTTCGCTCTCCTGTTGCCTCACTCAAGACCTGATTCAAACCTGCTGGCAGATGGTGGGCCTTTATGACTGATCGGTATGTGGAACTTCACACGGCGAGTGCCTTCAGCTTCCTCCAGGGCGCATCGCAACCGGAAAACATGATAACGCAGGCCGTCGAACTGGAGATGCCGGCGATGGCCCTGCTTGACCACAATGGCGTCTATGGGGCAGCTCGCTTCCACACCAGCGGTAAGCGAAATGGAATTCGTGCTCACATCGGAGCGGAGATTAGCGTGTCGAGCTTCGGAGCACGCCTGACTCCAGCTGCGTGGCTGCCGCATCGGCACCTTGTGGAGCCTGCACGTCTCCCGCTGCTTTGTGAATCGCGTAGCGGATATCAAAATCTCTGCCAGCTGATTACGCAGTTCAAGATGCGAGAAACGAAGAAGACGGAGGGCGCGGCGACCTGGGAAGACCTGGAACAATATGCCTCCGGGCTGGTGTGCCTGACTGGTGGCGAAGAAGGCCCATTGGCTGCGGTGTTCGCGAGCGGCGGCGAAGAGGCGGCCCACAAAGCAGTAGAGCGCATGGTCGAAATCTTCGGCCGTGAGCAGGTGTACGTCGAAGTGCAACGTCACTACGAGCAGGAAGAGGAGTGGCGGAATCAGGCGGCAATTCGCATTGCCGGTTCGTTGCAATTGCCGGTGCTGGCGACGAATGGTGTTCGCCATGCTACGGCATATGACCGCGAGGTGCTGGACCTCTTCACGGCAATACGCCATCACACCGAACTCGATCGTGCTGGCCGTCTCCTGGCCCTGAACAGTCAGCGCCACGTGCGCCCGGCACACGAGATGGCGCGACTGTTTCGTGATATACCCAATGCGATCGAAAACACGGTGGAGTTGTCGTCACGTCTGCAATTTGAACTGAGCGATCTCGGCTATGCGTTTCCACGCTATCCGGTGCCGGACGGCGAGACGATGGACAGTTTTCTTGAGAAGCGAGTCGCTGAAGGCGTGATGCGCAGGTATGGGCCCAAGAATGACCGTGACCTGTTGACCAGGGCAAAGAAACAGGTTGAACACGAATTGGCGCTCATCGAACGGCTAGGCTTCGCAGGATACTTCCTCATCGTTTGGGACATCGTCGAGTTCTGTAAACGGAATGGCATTCTGATTCAGGGCCGAGGCAGCGCTGCCAACTCGGCCGTCTGCTACGCGCTCGAAATCACAGCAATTGATCCGGTCGGTATGGAACTGCTCTTCGAACGTTTTCTGAGTGAATCCCGCGGTGAATGGCCGGACATCGACCTTGACTTACCCTCGGAAGGCCAACGCGAGCAGGCAATTCAATACGTGTATCAACGTTACGGAGAGTTGGGCGTGGCGATGACGGCCAATGTCATCTCCTATCGCGGTAAGTCTGCCGCGCGTGAAGTAGGCAAAGCGCTCGGCATAGATCAGGAATCTCTCGAGCGGTTATCGAGCCTTGTGAGTCAGTGGGAGTGGCGCGGCAAGACCGATACGATGGCACACTCGTTTCATAACGCGGGCTTCGACCTGAACCATCCGCGCATCGCGAAATATCTTGAGCTGTGTATGCGGATTCAGGACTTGCCGCGCCACCTTGGACAGCACTCAGGCGGAATGGTGATCTGCCAGGGAGCTTTGAACTCAGTTGTGCCGCTGGAGCGAGCTTCGATGCCCGGCCGCACCGTTGTCCAATGGGACAAGGAAGACTGTGCAGACCTGGGCATCATCAAAGTAGACCTGCTCGGCCTTGGCATGATGGCGGTGCTAAAGGACTGCCTGGAACTTATCCCACAGCATTACGGTGATGACGTGGATCTGGCGCAGCTCCCCGAGGATAAGGATGTGTACGAGGTATTGCAAAAAGCCGACACGTTAGGGATGTTTCAAGTGGAATCACGCGCCCAGATGGCGTCTCTGCCTCGGAACTATCCGACACGGTTTTATGACTTAGTGGTTCAGGTGGCAATCATTAGGCCCGGTCCTATCGTCGGGAAGATGATGCACCCCTACATGCGCCGGCGTCAGAAAAAGGAAAAAGTCACATACCCGCATCCCTTGTTAGAGCCTGTCCTGAAACGCACGCTGGGGGTACCGCTCTTCCAGGAGCAGTTGCTTCGGATTGCCATGACGGTTGCGAATTTTTCGGGGGCGGAAGCAGAGGAGTTGCGCCGCGCGGTCGGAATGCGCCGTTCGTGGGAGCGGATGAGGAATCTCGAAGTGAAGCTCCGGGCGGGCATGACTGCCAATGGCATTGACACCAGGACGCAGGACAATATCGTTGAAAACATCAGTTCCTTTGCCCTATACGGCTTTCCTGAATCGCACGCCGCGAGCTTCGCGCTGATCGCTTACGCGTCGGCGTACTTCAAGGTGAAGTATCTTGCAGCGTTTACCGCTGCGATCCTAAACAATCAGCCGATGGGCTTTTACTCGCCTGCTGTCTTAGTGAAGGACGCACAGCGGCATGGTCTAAGGGTGAAGGCGATAGACATTCAGGTGTCCGAATGGCCCTGCACTGTGGAGCACGAACGGGACGGCACAGTTACGCTGCGGATGGGCCTCGGCTATGCCAAAGGTCTCCGTAAGCAATCTGCGGATGCCCTGGTGCTCGCTCGTCGAGAAGATGGGCCGTTTCGGTCGGCGGACGATCTCGCGCTGCGTGTGCCGCTATTGAACCGAAAGGAGCTAACATTGTTGGCTCGGATCGGCGCCTTGAACTGGATCGAAGGGGTTGCCCATCGGCGCGATGCTCTGTGGCAGGTCGAATGGGCAGGAAAGCCAGAAGGCCCGCTTCTGCGACAGAAGAGCGGTTGGCTGCGGGACGACGACCAAACCTTGCCGCTTCGAAAGATGAACACGGAGGAGCGTTTGATTGCGGATTATGCAGGTACGGGCCTTACGATGGACAAACATCCGATGTATCACCGACGAAGTGAGTTGCGTTCGCGGGGGGTCTTGTCTTCGGAAGAGCTGCGGCGATGCCAGGACGGAGAGTTTGTACGGGCCGCCGGTTGCGTCATCGCACGGCAGAGGCCCGGCACAGCCAAAGGCTTCATCTTTATTTCGATTGAGGATGAGACCGGAATCGCGAACGTGATCGTCACGCCTGACCTCTACGACCGTGATCGCCTGATAGTGACGAGGAGCAGGTTTCTATTGGCCGAAGGGCTTTTGCAGAATCAGGATGGCGTGATCCATGTCAAGGCAACTCGTCTGGCTGCACTTTCCCACGGCGCGCTCGACATACGTTCCCATGATTTTCATGATGTTGCTGCCCCCAATACAAAAGATGTTCGTGGCTTTTAGCGGTCTCTGCTTTGCGTGTGTCAGATGTTTGTGCATCACCAAGCAGATTCGCAACGATTATTGTTGAGGACCGGTTGGCGGATTCGTGATCTTAGAGGGCGGGTCAGGGGGGGCTGGTGTCACGGTGGACTGCGGAGGCAACGGCATTGTTGTGCTGACCGGCGGCGGAGGCTGAACAATACGCGCGACGTAGGTTGCGTAATCTTCGTTGATTGCTGCGGTCACCCGTCCCTTTTCATTGAAGGAAATTGTCCATATCTTGAAGACTTTCGCTGCATCACGATCGGAAAACTGAACCTGCCGTTGCTTGGTGGCCGTATCGATACGAAAAGTAGCCAAAGGAGCCTTAATAGTTGCGACATCCAGACTCGGTTCGTTCGGTACATTCGGGCGGCCACCAACCACTTCCGCGTAACAAGTTCCGAGAGAGAGCCACTTCCCGTCAACGTCGACGTCCTTCCTGGCGATCTCAGCCGGAACTAACGTATTGAAAATAGCGAAATTTCGCGGGTTCTTCTCGGCAGGGGTAAACGGCGACGCGTTACGATAAAGCACGGGCACAATGCGAATTCGACCCGCATTGCGCGGTATGAGCGCGGTGAAGAGCGATTCCGAACCGTCGGGAAACTTGCTCAGGTAATGGAGCAGCACTGTATTCGGCAGTTGCGGACAGATAGCCTGGTCGTAGGTCCAGTTTCCGGTGGTGATGTCATATCCGTAGAACTGGGCTTCGCTGATGAGCTCTTTCTGCCGTGCACGGAGGAGGTCGCGATCTGCGCTGTCCATCGCATCTGGCGCACGATGCTCGAGCGAAAAATATTTGATTTCCTCCGGATGCGATGGCGAATACATTTGCGCGAGAAGGTTACTCGCCAGAAGCAAAAGAGCAAATATAGAAACAACTCGGGGAAAATCTCTCATCGCAATTTCAATGTATCATTCACCGGCATGAACAAAGGGCAGCCGTAATCGGCTGCCCCTTTTGGTTTCGAATAGCGACCATGGCGTCTGATTCTACTTGGCGGCAGGTTTGTGTGCGGGGTGATGGACCGCAGGCTTCGCAACCGGCTTCGGTTCACCATCCTTGAGAATGATCATGGGTGGATTCTGCGTGTAGGAATCGAAGGTGGCGAGGTACGTCACTGTCGAGCCCACAGCCGGAACCTCCTTGAGCGGAGTCTTCATGTTGATGGTGAAGTCCGCCTTCTGCGATTGTTTGGCGTCATCGGAGAACGCAATCTGCACCGAATCGGCGGAGGCCTGAATGACCACGCCAGGAAGTTCGGCCGTCTGCCCTTGCAGCACAGCCCATACCTTCTGAGCATCTTCGGGAGATCCGTTCGCCAGTATGTATTCCTTATCGCCTAGTGCGAGCTTCGAAGGATCAGGAGTGCTCGTCAGCGCATTGTGGGCCAGGTCCTTTGGCGACGGCGGAGGCGGAGCGGCGACCGGCTTATATGAATCCGGCGGAAATACATTGTCGTGCGCGAGCTGCTTGATCTGGTCGAAGCCATCCATATTGCCGTGGTACTTTTTGTACCAATATTCGGCAGCCTTTTCGACGGTCGTCTTGTAGGGTTCCTGGAGGTATTGCGCCGCGCGGGTCAGGTACCAGATGCCGTTCACAAGGTCCTTGGGGTCTTCCTGGACGTATGCGTTTCCGAGAGCGTAGGTGTCGGCAAGTAAGGGCTGCTGAGTCGTCTGCGCAGGATCCTTGGCTGCGTGAAGTTCCGCGGTATAGGCTTCAATGGCAGCCTTGTAATCTTTCTTCGCGACGTCGTCGGCGCCGACCACGTCGTAGAAGATTGGCATTCCGACATCTTTCAGCTTCTGGAAGTCAGCATCGCTCATGTTTGCAGGTTTGGTAGCGCTTTCACCACGCTGCGCGAGCGCGGCCGCCTCGTCGAGCTTGGCCTGATCCCCATTCGCCTGTTGCTTTTCGATATAGACGACGAAGATAAGCGCGCGGAGATTGTTGGGGTCGACCTGAAGCAGCCGCTTGGCAGCATCGTAGGTCTTGGCCGTATCGCCGGTTGCCTGATAGGCGTTTACCAGCTGAGCCAACACGTCGGCCTTTACCACGCTATTCGGGTATTGCTGCAGAAAGCTCTCGATCGCCGCCGCTTTGGCTGCAGGCGAAGCCTGGCCGATCGCGCTGGTGTAAGCGTTATATTCGGCTGGATCCTTGATCGTGATCTGACTCGATTGCGAGCCCTGATCCTGGGCCAAGGCGGCCGGCAGCAGATAAAGTGCACTGGACGCAATGGCCAGCACGGAAGCAAAAACGACCTTCTTCATTCAACGCTCCTAGGAATTCCTAAACTAAAAACTTCAGCAAGTGCGAGCCGGCGGAGGATGCACCCTTGCATTGAATCACGCCAACTGCTCATAACGCCATAAGTGTGTGTCACAGTCACGCAATTTGCTGGATTATAGAAACCACCGGCTTCCTGTGACAAGTGGCTGTTTGAGAAGGTCTGGCTAAAATAGCCGCGAATTGCAAAATCCTGGCGCATTTGAGGCACATCTAGAGACGAAAATCGTAAGAAACCGTGAGCCGCGGCTCCCAACACATATTAACTGCTTCGGAATGAGAATCAGCGAATAAAAGGAGAGGAACGTATGGAGGCATTGACTGGGCAAGTCGCCGTTGTGACCGGTGCAGGACGCGGCATCGGCGAGGCCATAGGCAGCCGTCTGGCAAAACTCGGGGCCGCGGTTCTGCTGATAGCGCGGGATGCCGAACGGCTTGCCGAGGTGCGACGGCAAATCGAAGCTGCGGGCAGGCGAGCGGAAAGCTTCCCGCTCGATCTGCTGCATGAAGACGCGATTGCCGCCCTGGCCAGCACAATCAGGGAGCGCCACGGCCGCTGCGACATTCTGGTAAATAATGCCGGAATCGGAGTCATGGGCGCCCCTTTGCATGAGACTCCACCCGAAACCTGGGACGCAGTCATGGCAACCAACCTGCACGCGCCTTATCTTATGATCCGCGCCCTGGCGCCGCTCATGATCGCCGCCCGCAGCGGACACATCATTAACATCTCGTCGCTCGCCGGCAACAATCCGCTCCGGAACGGAGCGGCTTACGCAGCCTCCAAGTGGGGGCTTAACGGCCTCACCTACTCGGTTGCCGAGGAACTGCGCGATTACGGTATCCGCGTAGCGGTGGTAGCGCCGGGTTCGGTGAATACAACTTTCGGCAGCGGCAAGACAACCGACGCGAGTTGGAAGATTCAGCCCGAAGACGTGGCCAATGTCGTCGCCATGCTGGTTACGCAGTCTCCGCAGTCCTTTGTCAGCGAAGTGCTCTTGCGCCCGACGCGCAAGCCATGACGCATCTGATCAGCGCCCGAAGTGGCGAAGGTGATGGTCGGCATGCAGCCATCCCCAGCGCATCCATTGGGCGCTGGTAAGCGGGCCAAAGCCCGGGTGGCGCTTCCCTTCAAGCTCCGCATCGCGAAGACGAGGAACGAGGGCAATCGCGGTCTGCCGGTCCGATTCGAAGTCGTCTTTCTGCGCATTTAGCCGGCATTGGTCGATCTCCGGTCGAGTGGGCACACCCTTGGGCCAATTGAGGGGAAGATACAGGGCGGCCCACTTCATGATCGACCGGATCGCGGGCGCATCTCCTGATCGCTGACGACTCTCTCACCCAACGGGACGCGCATCGAATCGCACAGATGGCAGACCATCTGGCACACATTCATCTTGCCCCAGCGGGCGGCATCGTCTGGCGACAGTGCTCCCAGCCTAAGGAGAATCGACTGGAAATCTTCGCTCTCAGCCAGGGTTTTCATATCGCTCATAAGATTATTACTTGAATGCGCCAGGCAGTACCCTTCCAGGTTCCCCTTTCTCCGTCATTTTGCTTGTCAACCGTCCAACCGGCGACTAGCCTCAAAGATGGCGATTCCCCGCGACAACAAACGACGTGCGTCAACCACGAGCGCGAGTTTAGCTTGCACTGAAAAAAGTGCAGCCATGTCCCAATCTTGCCCTCCCTGCCCAAGGATTGAGTTGGGAACTGCTTATCCACAAGATGTTGGGGTGTTTATGTTGACCCGGCTACCAGTCAAGTCTAGAGTTTTCCTTGATACACCATGCATCCAGTGCGAATTTGCCTGGGTTCCGGCTCGCGAAATCTAAGGAGTAGTTCCGCATGCTGAAGCTGAAAAAAATCCAGATCCTGGGCTTCAAGTCCTTCTGTGACCGAACCGAAGTCTCCCTGCCTGGCCAAGGGATCGCCGTGGTCGTGGGGCCGAATGGTTGCGGAAAGTCCAACATCCTGGAGGGCGTGAGCTGGGTCCTGGGCGAGCAGAGTGCGAAAAGCCTGCGCGGCGGCAAGATGGAAGACGTTATTTTCGCCGGGACACGGGATCGCAAGCAACTCGGCATGGCCGAAGTCTCCATCACCCTCATCGATCCCGACGCCTATGCGGGCGGTCCCCTCCTCGCTGAACCCGAAGTCGTCATCGAGAACGATCTCGACTGGGACGAAGAAAAACTGCGCGCCGAATGCGCTGCCGAGGCCGAAGAGATCATCGCCGATTCCCAACCCGGCCAGGTGATCCAAGGCCAGATAAGCGAGGGACGAGCAAGTGAAGACGGCGCGTCCATAGAGTCCGCACCCTCCGCCGTAGAAAAGGACGCAACCCACGGCGAGCCTGGAAATGCCGTCGTGCTGAAGATTCGCCGCCGTAAGTTCCAGAAGACCCCGCAGCAGGGCGAGATCGTCGTCACACGCCGCCTGTTCCGCACCGGCGACAGCGAGTACCTGCTCAACGGCAAGCTCTGCCGCCTACGCGACATTCAGGACATTTTCATGGGCACCGGCCTCGGCCCGGAGTCGTATGCCATCATCGGCCAGGAGCGCATCGGGCAGTTGCTGAGTTCCAAGCCGCACGATCGCCGCGCCATCATTGAGGAGGCTGCCGGCATCACGCGGTTCAAGACGAAGAAGCGCCTCGCTGAACTGCGCCTCGAGCAATCCAAACAGAATCTTGCCCGCGTGAACGACATTTTCGAGGAAGTCACGCGGCAGATGGGTTCGCTCAAACGCCAGGCCGCCAAGGCCGAGCGCTATGCCGCGGTCCGCGAAGAGATGCGCGCGCGTCTGCGCATCGTACTGGCGAGCAAGATCGCTCAGATGGACGCCGAGCAGACCACCGTCCTTGCGGAAATCGCCGCCCTCAGCGCGCAAGTCGATGAGCACAACGCACAGGTCGAGATTCTGGATACCGAGCACACGTCCGGCATAACCCGCGGATACGAACTTGAAACGGCCGCCAAGGAGGCTCAGACGCGGGCCAGCCACAGTGCCGTTGAGCTGGAACGTGCAATCTCGCGGCAGCAGGCGAACCAGGAGCGCATCGTCGAGCTAGAAGTGCGCGCCGTCGCAGGCGCGGCCGAACTCGAACAGGCGAAGCAACACCTCACCAATCTCGCAGTCGAGCGCGATGCGCACCGCAGCTTTCTGGAAACCGCAGCCGCGGAATCAGCCAATTTCCGCCAGCAAACTGAAGACAGGCAGCAACAGGCACGCGCTGCCGTCGCTGCCGTCACCGCCGCGGAGCAGCATGCGGAGGCGGGACGCCGTAAGGCGATGCAACTGATCTCGCAACTTGGACAGATTCGCAACCAGGCCACCCAGGCCGAAGAATCGCTTGCGTCGCTCGAACGCGATGCCGACCGGCTGGCATCGGAGATCTCTGCCGCAAAGCACGATCTTGAGGCGTTGGGGGCGGAGCGCGGGCAGCTCTCGATGAATTTTGAATCAGTCACGGAGACGCTGAAGCGGCTTGAAGCAGAAATCACGGCACTCCGCGACGAGATTGCCGCTAAACGCGAAGAGGAAACTGGGGCCAGGCGGCGCGGCGACCAGCTTCGCGCCGAACATGCAACCCTCACTGGCCGTCACAACTCGCTCAACGCACTCATTCGCGAACACAGCTACTCCACAGACACCGTTCGCAAGCTCTTTCGCTCGAACTCGCTGGGCGGCGGCCTTGCACCCGTTGGCACGCTGGCCGATTTTCTCGAAGTCAACGACCAGTACGAGAGCGTTGTCGATGAGTTCCTGCGCGACGAGCTGAACTACATCGTGGTGAAGAGCTGGGACGCCGCGAACGAAGGCATGCGCCTGCTGAAGACTGACGTCGATGGCCGCGCAACGTTCCTCGTTCATCCCGAGGATTCGCAGGCCAAGTTCTCCTTCGCTGCAGGGAGCGCTCCACCCAGCTACCAGCAAAAGCAAGGCGTCGTCAGGCTGAAGGAATGCATTCGGGTGCTTGACGGATTCGGCAGTTCGCTCGAAGTGATTCTGCCCAAGCTGCGAGAAGGCTACGTCACGCTCGACTCTGACACTGCGCGCACGCTAGCTCTTGAAAACCCCCATGCGTTTTTCCTCGCGCCTTCCGGCGAATGCTTCCACAACGTGACGGTGACTGGCGGCAAGCCCCGCGCTGAAGGTCCGTTGGCCCTCAAGCGCGAGTTGCGCGAGACCGGGCAAAAACTGGAAACGGTCGAACGCGATTTAAGCCAAGCCGAGCTGACCGCGGCGACACTCGCCAAAACACTGGCCGAGCTCACCCGGCAACTCGACGCTAAGAGTGAGGAGCGCCGCAACGCGGAGCGCGAAAGCGCCAACCAGTCCGCCGCACTGCGTCAGATGGATTCTGAAGTCCAGCGTCTCGACCGACGCCTGCAGGAGTGGAACCTGCAAAATGAACGCAACAAGGACGCACGCGCCGCGAAGCAGACATTCATCGAACAGAAGCGTGAAGAGGAACGAGGGCTGGAGGCACAGCAAGAGGCGGCAGAGGCCGGCCTCGATGAGCTCCAGCGTTCAGTCGAAGAGTTGCGTCTCGCGCGGGAGGAGGCGCAACAACAGGCGGCGCGGGTTTCTGCGGAGCTTGCCGGACTTGAAGAACGCAGGCGCGGCGCGGAATCAGCCTTTGCCCGCATCGACCGTATGTATGCCGATCTGACGCACCGTGTGACCCAGATCGAGCAGCAACTTGCCACTGCCAGCGCCGAACAAATGCAGCGCGCGAATGAAAATGAGCAGATCTCAGTAAACAGTCAGCACCTAACCGAAGTTCGTGAGCAGGCGCTTGCCGAGGTTGCTCGCCTTACCAAGAACGCCACCGAACTGCGCGTACACCTTGCCGAAATTGATCGTAAACTGAAGGCATTGCGCGCTGAAACCGACGGCCTTCGCGACGCACGGAGTGATCGCAGCGCACGCGCCGCCACGCTCACCGCCGATCTTGCACACCTCGAAGAGACATGTGTGAACGATCTCGGTACCGAGGCCGTCGTGCTTCGCTCCGAGACGGAATTGCCGCGTATCGAAGGTGAGGCACTCGCGCTCGAAGATGACGCCTGCCGCGAGTTCAAGCAGAAACTCGAATCGATGGGCCCGGTTAACATGATGGCTCTCGAAGAATACAAAGAGACTGCGCAGCGCCACGAGTTCCTCGAAACACAACGCAAAGACCTGCTTGACTCCATCGAGAACACCCAGGCGACTATCAAGGAGATCGATCAGATCTCGCGCGCCAAGTTCGACGAGGCCTTCGTGCGCATCAACGAGAATTTCAGCGTCACCTTCTCCAAACTATTCGGCGGCGGCCAGGCTTTCATGCGCCTCACCGACGAAGAGAATGCCATTGACAGCGGCATCGACATCGTGTCCCAGCCGCCCGGCAAGAAGTTGCAAAACGTCCTGCTGCTTTCCGGTGGCGAAAAGGCCCTTACTGCACTCTCGCTGCTTGTCGGCATCTTTCAGTATCAGCCCAGTCCCTTCTGTGTGCTCGACGAAGTCGATGCGCCGCTCGACGAGACAAACGTCGGGCGTTTGGCGGATATGCTGCGCAGCATGGCCGGAGACACGCAGTTCGTCATTGTGACTCACTCGAAACGAATGATGACCGCGGCCGATCTCATCTACGGCGTAACGATGCAGGAACCGGGAGTCTCGAAAATTGTGAGCGTGCACCTCGGCGGTCAGGAACGAGGATTGGAACCGCGCCGGGCTACTGCGTAGCTGAACTGCAGACCGTCTTGCCGCTCAGTCAAGGGTCACAATAGTAATGGCAAAACGTAGTGGAATTGCGACGCTTCGCGATTTTGCTCTTGACAGCCGATAATCGCGCGTGAGAATGCGGGAAAATTCCGCGTGAATCGCGTATTTACGCTACGTTGACAAAGCGTTCGGCTGACCTCAGAATCGGAATTCAGATCGATTCCAAGAAGGCCTGCCGTTGCCAGCAATCATTGAAACCGAGTTCAGCCACCTCACCCTGCATGCGCGCGGCAAGGTGCGTGACCTCTACTCAGTTGGCGAATTCCTGCTTCTGGTTGCCACCGATCGCATCTCGGCTTTCGATCATGTGCTGGCCACCGGCGTCCCCGGCAAGGGCAAAGTGCTCACCCAACTTTCGCTCTTCTGGTTCGACTTCCTCAAAGATATCGTTCCCAACCACCTCATCACCGCCGACGTCAGCCAGTACCCGCGTGACCTTCGCCAGTACAAAGACGAGCTCGATGGCCGCTCGATGCTGGTCAAGCGCGCACAGATGTTCCCCGTCGAATGTGTAGTGCGCGGCTACCTCTCAGGTTCGGGATGGAAAGACTATCTCACCACTGGCGGTGTCTGCGGCCTACGGCTTCCGACAGGGCTGCGCGAGAGCGACAAGTTGCCCGAGCCCATTTTTACTCCGGCCACCAAGAGCCTGGATGGCGAGCACGATGTCAACATCTTGTTTGACGAGATGGTTGCGCGCGTCGGCGCACAGAATTCCGAGCGGCTGCGCGATTTAAGTTTGGCCGTATACGAAAAGGCATCTGATTGGGCCGAAGCACGCGGCCTGATATTGGCCGACACAAAATTTGAGTTCGGCACCCATGCAGAAGGCATCATACTTGCCGACGAGGTGCTCACGCCCGATTCATCGCGCTTCTGGCCGCGCGATCAGTACCAGCCTGGGCGCCAGCAGCCTTCGTTCGACAAGCAGTACGTGCGCGACTACCTCGAGAGCATTCACTGGAACAAGCAGGCGCCGGCGCCGGGCTTGCCAGACGATGTAGTCACGCACACGCAACAAAAGTATCTTGAGGCCTTCCGCTTGCTTACGGGAAAGTCTCTCTCGCTGTAGGCATCCCGATGACGTTCATCGACTGGCTGATCGTGGTCGTTTTGCTTGTTTCCGTTTTGTCGGCAGCCAAGAACGGCTTCTTTTTGGAAGTGTTCTCACTCGCCGGCGTAGTGGTGGGGTTGCTGCTGGCGAGTTGGAACTATCAGAGGTTGTTGCCATGGATAACTCGATGGATCCACACATTGGCGGTCGCGGAAGCATTATCTTTTCTCCTGATCGCGCTGGGCGTCATGCTGCTCGCCGGCCTTCTGGGACGAATAATTCGCTGGTCAGTACATTCGATCGGGCTGGGATGGGCAGACCGATTTATCGGCGCAGTCTTCGGCCTGGTGAAGGGATGTGTTCTGGTTACGCTGGCAGTGTTAGTCGTCGCCGCATTTCTCCCTCAGGCCACCTGGTTTCAGAAGTCTCGCCTGGCCCCGTATTTTTTGACCGCGGCTCACCAGGCATCCGTAGTAACGCCTTACGAGTTGGGCGAGCGAATTCGTCAGGGCGTCGCCGTTATACGTAATGCTCAGCCCACTTGGCTGAAGCCGTCGGCAATCGTAACTCCGCAAACTAGTTCCCCAATGGCAAGTGTTGCTACTGAACAAAATCGACTCGGGTAAAACTCGGGCGTAGGAAAGAGGACTTGTGAAACGTGAACTGGATAACCTTGTGACTCAAATGCATGCTGGCGGCATAACCTATACCGAAGCCGTACACGAGTTCAAGAGGCGCTTCCTCCTGGAAGTGCTGGCGCATCACAGGGGCAACCAGTGCAAGGCAGCCAAGGAGCTCGGCATGCATCGCAACACGCTAAGCCGCGCCATCGTGGAGCTGAAACTCGATCCCTCACAAATTCGCGGCGGCCTCAAGCGCCCGCCGCGCAGCGAACGTCCTGTATTTGAAGTGAATCAGGTAGCACGTTAGGGAATACAATTTCCGGGGTGTGCTGCCCTGCTTTAATCTTAAGTACGAGGGCAAATTACTAAGTGAACTCCCCTTCTCAGGACACGACTGTCTCCACAACTGCCGCGACTGAAAGCCAAGTCTTCATCCGCGAAGACTTTCGCTGGGACGAGCAAGCCGCCTATCTCTTCGATATCGACGGTACGCTGTTGCGCAGCCGCGACCGCATCCACTTCGAGTCCTTCTATTCGAGCGTGCGTTCCGTCATGGGACATGACCTCGTCCTCGACGGCGTCACGGTCAGCGGCAACACCGATCCCGGCATACTGCGCGATGCCTTCCGGCTCGCCCGGCTCGACGAAGCCCACTGGCAGCCTCATCTCGAAGACGTGCTCGAAAACATGCGCCGCGATGTAGCTGCGCGACGCTCCGAGATGAAGCTGGTAAAAACGCCCGGCGTCGATGAGACGCTTGCTTACCTTCAGAGCAAAGGCGCGGCTCTTGGCGTGGCCACGGGCAATCTTGAATCGATCGGCTGGCTCAAAATCGAGGTTCTCGGCCTTCGCCACTGGTTCACGTTTGGCGGATTCAGCGACAACTACGACGTCCGCTCCGACATGATCGCTCACGCCATCCGTGAAGCTCACCGTCATGCCGGCCCCGAGGCGACTGTCTGCGTGGTAGGCGACACGCCTTTCGATATCTCTGCCGCACGCGCCAACGGTCTGCCGACGATCGCTGTGGCTACGGGTAACTTCACCTTTGAGCAGCTCATGGAGCACGAGCCCGAGGTCTGCGCCACCTCGCTCGAAGCTCTGCTCCAGAGCATGGACAGCCGTGACATCGCATGAGCCTCAGTAGTAATTACGCTCTTGCCCTGGCCGCCGCACTCGCAGTCAGTCCCGTTGTTTGCGCACACGCACAGGGGGCGGATACAACGCAGATTCCACCGCAGAAGACGCCCTCTGCGCGACAGCAGCGCGAGGCAGAAAAGATCTACCTCGCCGGCGCGAAGGCTCTTGAACACGAAGACCTGAAAACAGCGGAGGAAGACTTCGAGAACGCTACCTTGCTCGTTCCCGGCAACGAGCAATACCGGGCGGCGTACGAGATTGCACGCCAGCACCGCGCCACGGCACTTGTGCAGGCAGCGGACAAGGCGAGACTGCTCGGCCACACCGATGAAGCGCGCTCGGACCTCATTCAGGCCTTCCATATTGACCCAACCAATCCGATGGTCGCGCAGCATGTCGATGAAATCGCTCGCGATGCCGCGCCCGATCGTGAACCGCGCAGTCCGGAGGCCGAAGCCGGCGGACTCATAGAACTCGTCCCCGCGCAGACGCGCCGGAGCTTTCATCTACACACCAATGCGAACGATCTCCTTCGCCAGGTACTGAGCGCCTATGGCCTGACGCCCACGCTCGACAGCTCCATCAAGAGCCAGAGCCTGCGCTTCGATGCCGACGACGTCGACTTCAACGAAGCCGCCCGGATGGTCAAGCTGGTCACCAACACCTTCTTTGTGCCGCTCGATCCCAGCCGGGTGCTTGTCGCCGAGGACACGAAGGACAATCGCACCAAGTTCGAGCGGCTCGCCCTCGAAACCGTCTACTTTCCCGGTCTCACTTCGGCAGAGATCACTGACATGGGCAACGTGGCGCGCAATCTGTTCGATGCGCAGCAGGCAACGGTATCTCAGGGCAACTCGACGCTCACGGTGCGGGCCCCGGCCGAAAAGCTGGCCGTCCTGAATGCCACGCTTGCCGAAATGCTCGACGGCCGCAGTCAAATCCAGCTCGACGTCCGCCTGTACAGCATTGCCAAGACACGCACGACCAACATCGGCGCGCAGTTGCCGCAGACATCGACGATTTTCAATGTGCGGTCCGAACTGAACAGCCTGATCGCGAACAACCAGAGCCTGGTGCAGCAGATCATCTCCAGCGGCCTGGCCAGTGCCGGGGACTACGCCGCCATCGCTGCCATTCTGGTCGCCTCAGGGGCGGTCAGCGGTTCGGTACTGAGCCAGCCCTTCGCTGTCTTCGGTGGAGGCGAAACGCTTACCGGCGTCACGGTCAATCCAGTCACCTTAAATCTTGCTCTCAACTCCTCGGACACGCGTACGATCGACCAAATTACGGTAAGCGCGCTGGATCAGGAAGAGGCAACGATTCGAGCCGGCACCCGGTATCCAATCGTCACATCCACCTATTCGAACCTGGCGGGGAGCACGCTCGGTATTGCGGGCCTTTCGTCAGCGGGCGTATCGAGCGCGCTGGCCGGCCTGGGCATCGGAGCTACCGGGCTTTCCGGCAGCCAGACGTTTCCCCAGGTGCAGTACCAGGATCTCGGACTCACCCTCAAGATAAAGCCGCACGTGCAGTCAGGGCGCGACGTGGCGCTCAATCTCGACTTGAAGATCGTCTCGCTCGCGGGCGGCACGCTCAACGGCAATCCGATCCTCGACAACCAGCAGTACACGGCCAACATCACGCTTACGGAAGGCGCGAGCGCGGTCGTGGTCAGCGACATGTCAAAACAGCAATCGAAGTCGGTGGACGGAGTGCCGGGCCTCAGCGAGCTTCCCGGCTTCCAATCCACTACCAACGCGCAGAAGGAGCAAGACGTCTCGGAACTTGTCATCGTGGTCACGCCGCGCCTTGTCCGCGAGGCGCATAAGGAGGTCGCTGGACGGATGTTCGTGCTTCCCGTGCATCCGTAAGGGCCGTTTTGCGGGGGTCTACCCCTCCCCCACCCCCTCCCCTCGGCTTCGTTATCGATTCATTCTAAAGGGGTTAAGGGATAGGTCGTCTGTCACCGATTGATATCAGATGAGTTACGCCCATATACGCGAAAACAAAGCACTTAGCGGCGCTCATTGAAAATAAACACTTTGCTGTTTCGTCATTGATTCCAGGATATTTACGAGCGGTCCCGGCGGGGAGCGTGTTCCCAAAACGGGAAAGACCCGGACTGCGATTGCAGCCGGGTCTTCTCCTATTTCAAGTATAGCGGATTGAGGGAAATTGTCGGCCAAGTGACCGGGATGTCCATGCAGCGGGAGCGCTTCTCTGACATCCCATGTTTCAATACGCGGGTGTAGTCTTGATGAGCAATTATTCGCGGATACGCCCACGCAAACCGGCGTTCTGCCTGGCAAGAACTGGCGGAGGCACGAATGACGAACGAACAAGGCAGACTGGAAGAAGGCCGCCGTCTGCTCGAGACACACGGAAAACTCCTGTGGCGTCGCTGGGGACCCTACGTAAGTGAGCGTTCATGGGGAACAGTGCGGGAAGACTACAGCCCGAACGGCGCCGCGTGGGATTTTCTCTCTCACGACATGGCCCGGAGCAAAGCTTACCGCTGGGGCGAAGACGGTCTCGCCGCCATCTGCGACCGTTATCAACTTCTGGTCTTCGGCCTGGCTCTCTGGAACGGCAAAGACGCGATCCTGAAAGAGCGGATCTTCGGCTTAACGCCGAGCGAGGGCAATCACGGCGAAGACGGCAAGGAGTACTACTTCTACCTCGACAACACTCCCACCCATTCCTACATGAAGTATCTCTACAAATACCCGCAGGCGAAGTACCCGTACGAATGGCTACTTGAAGAAAACCGGAGGCGCGCCGGTGAGGGATTCGAGTTTGAGCTTTTGGATACCGGAATCTTCGACGAGGACCGCTATTTCGACGTGTTTGTCGAATACGCAAAGGCGTCTCCCGAGGACGTCTGCATACGCATCGAAGCCTTCAACCGTGGGCCGGACTCTGCTCCACTCCACATCATTCCGCAGCTGTGGTTCCGCAACACCTGGGCGTGGACCGATCCTCGCGGCGCAACCCCAGTTATCGCCGATGGACCGGCTGCAGAGGGAGCCATCAGCCTGGCGGCCGACGACTCGCCAGCCCAGCACCTCAAGAATCTGCCCTTCGAATACCAGCTTGGCAAGCGATACCTATACGCGCAGGCGGATGGTCAGCCTTTGTTCACCGACAATGAAACGAATGCGCAGCGCCTTTACGGTGTTCCGAGCGCCAACAAGTATTTCAAGGATGCGTTTCACCGCGCGATCGTGAATGACGAGCCAGAGACCGTGAATCCGAGGCGCACCGGAACGAAAGCCTGCGTCCACTACGAATACATGGTTCCCGCAGGAGGCTCAGTCGTTGTGCGGTTGCGGCTCACGTCGGAGATTCTGAAAGCCCCGCTCGAAGACGTTGATCAGATCATTGGACAGAGGCGTACGGAAGCCGATGAATTTTACGCCGCCGTCCACCCGCCCAAGGCAACGGAAGACGAAAAGAACATTCAGCGGCAGGCATTCGCAGGGCTGCTCTGGACGAAACAGATTTACCTGTTCGATGTGAATGCATGGTTTGAAGGCGAAAACCCCAAGTTTCCGCCCCCTGGCTCTCGGTTGCTGATTCGCAACAGGCACTGGCGGCACCTCAATTCCATGCGCATTTTGTCGATGCCGGACAAATGGGAATATCCGTGGTTCGCCGCCTGGGACCTCGCCTTCCACACGGTACCGTTTTCCCTCATTGATCCCGAGTTCGCGAAGGAACAGCTGTTCCTCATGCTCTTTGAGCAGTTCCAGCACCCCAGCGGGCAGATTCCCGCCTACGAATGGGAGTTTTCCGACCTCAACCCGCCTGTACATGCCTGGGCTGTCTGGCGCGTCTACAACACGGATAAGAAGCGTGCCGGCAAAGGCGACCGCGAGTTCCTCGAGAAGTGCTTCCACAAGCTTCTGATCAACTTTGCCTGGTGGGTCAACAAGGTCGACAGCTCCGGCAACAACGTCTTCGAAGGCGGATTCCTCGGCCTCGACAACATCACCGTCATCGACCGCAGCGAGAAGCTCCCCGGCGGCGCTGTCCTCGAGCAGTCCGACGCTACCGGGTGGATGGGCATGTTCTGCCTCAACCTCATGCGCATCGCGCTTGAGCTCGCCGGCGAAAACAAAGCCTACGAAAGCCTCGCCCTCAAGTTCTTCGAGCACTACATCTACATCGGCGCGGCCATGAAGAACATGGGCGGCCGCAAGTACTCGCTCTGGGACGAGGACGACGGATTCTTCTACGACGTTCTTCGCTTCCCCGACGGCAGCTTCAACAAGTTCCGCGTTCGTTCACTCGTCGGAATCATCCCCTTATATGCCGCGGAAACGCTGCGCCTCGACGACATCGAGAACTACCAGGAGTTCAAGACCAACTTCCTCTGGTTCGTCCGCAACCGCAAGCAGCTCACCGACAGTTGCTGCCTTTACATCGAAGCAAAGCGCCAATACGAACTCACGATCGTCGACGAGCAGCAACTCCGGCGTATGCTCGAGCGGCTGCTCAGCGGCGACGAGTTCCTCTCCGATTTCGGCGTCCGCAGCCTATCCAAATACCACAGTCAGCATCCCTTCGTCTTCGGGAGCGCCGAGGTGCGCTACGACCCGGCGGAATCCAACAACAAGATCAAGGGCGGAAACTCGAACTGGCGCGGCCCCATCTGGTTCCCGACCACATTCCTGATCATCGAATCGCTGCGCACGCTCGGCGCCGGTTACGGCGACGACTTCCGCCTGAACACCCCCGGTGATCCGCGCGGGGAGACAAACCTGCTCGATGTCGCGCGCGATATTGCCAACCGCATGATCCGTATCTTCACCCGCAATGAGCAGGGGAAGCGGCCAGTCTATGGTGGGACAAAGAAGTTCCAGGAAGACCCGTATTGGAAAGATCTGATTTTGTTTTACGAGTTCTACCATGGCGATAACGGAGCTGGCCTGGGTGCGTCCCACCAGACGGGCTGGAGCGCCCTCGTAGCAGCCCTCATCGAGGACTGGCGTCGATGAGGCGGCCTCGGAGATAAGCGATGAGGACCTTCGCCCACTTGAGCATTCGCTATAAGCTTCTCTCTCTTCTTCTGTTGCTGAGCGTAACCACCTTTGCCGTCACGGGAACGATCGCCTACATCAAATACCTCACCTCGCTGAAACAGGATGTGACGAATCAGCTTATAGGTGTCACGCGCTCCAAGGGTTCGCGGATCGAATCCTACTATCGGACCGTCCACAGTCACGTTGAGACCCTGAGCGAGGATCACATGTTCATCGACGCGATGAGGGAATTCCGCTCGGCCTATCTAAAATTGAACAAAAAACCGGTCTCGGCGGAGACTCTGGAGGCTGTGCGCGAGGATTACCAGAACAATTTCTATCCAGAGATTCAGAAATTGGGCTTCGCCAGGCAGAACTTCCAGGCTTATATGCCTGTGACCCCGGCAGCGATTCAGCTCCAGGATCTCTACATCGTGAAAAACCCGAATCCGAAGGGCCAGCGATACAAGCTGACCAATGCCGGTGATGGCAGCAATTACAGCAAAGTCCACGAGAAATACCACGCCGCGTTCCGGCAGATCGTTCAGAAGTTCGGCTACTACGATCTCTACCTCATCGACTACGACACCGGAAACATCGTTTATGACTTCGCGAAAGACCGCGACTTGGCCACGAGCCTGAGATATGGTCCTTATTCGAATAGCAATCTGGCGATGGTGGTTAAACAGTGCATGGCCACTGATGACCCGAATGATGTGTTCTTCTCCGACTTCGAGCCGTACGAGGCATCCATGGGCGAGCCGACTCAGTACGTCGCCAGCCCCATTTTCGACGGTAAGAAGCGCCTCGGCGTCTTTGCCTTCCAGCTATCCACAACAACCATCGATAATGTGATGACCGGCGATCGCGGATGGGCCAAGGACGGTCTTGGACGAACCGGTGAGGCACTTATACTTGGACCACTAAGTCGCCCGCGCACTGATCTCCGTCAATACCTGGAGGATCCGGAACGATTCCTCGCAAACCAGAAGAGAGCGGGCGTACCCGATGACGTCCTGAATCGGATTCGCACCTTCAAGACAAGCATCCTGCAGATACCGATCGATTCTCCCGCAGTGGACCTTGCTCTCCACGGCGAGCAGGGAACCATGATCGAGGTGCACCCAAAGGGGCTGGAGAGCTTCCTGGTCTCGTATATGCCCCTGCAGATCGAAGGCCTCCATTGGGCAATCATCGCCCGCATTAGTACGGCTGAAGCCTTCGCGCCCATGCGGGAGATGAGGTGGCTATTCAGTTGGTGGGGATCGGGTTTGTTGGTGTTGACCGTTATTGCCGCCTGGTTCGTGACGCGTCAGATCCTGCGTCCGGTGAATGCGCTGGTCGGAGCGGCCAAAAAAGTGGCAGCGGGAGACCTTACAGCTCAGGTTGCCTGGAACTCTCACGATGAACTTGGTGTGCTTTCCGACACTTTCAACTCCATGACCCGGAGCATTCGCGAAAAGACCGAGTTGATCGAGCAGAAAAACCGCGAGAACGAAAGGCTGCTGCTCAACATTCTCCCGCCGGAGATCGCTGTACGCCTGAAGAGTGGTGAGCATGAAATTGCCGACAGCTTTGCGGATGTCACGGTATTGTTCGGCGATCTTGTCGGATTCACGGCGCTGTCCAGTCACACCTCCGCAGTGGAAATCGTGGACATGCTGAATGGCCTCTTCAGCCTGTTCGATGAGGCCGCCCGGGAACTGGGCATCGAGAAAATCAAAACGATCGGTGACTGCTATATGGCTGTGTGTGGCCTACCCCGGCCGTGTTCCGACCATGCCGACAGAATGGCTCGCATGGCTCTTCGCATTCAGGAAGCAACCGTGCAATACGGCAAGGAGAGAGGAATGAACCTCCAGCTACGAATCGGGCTCAACTCCGGCCCGGTCGTTGCCGGGGTCATAGGTGCGACGAAGTTCATCTACGACCTCTGGGGCGATACCGTGAATCTCGCCAGTCGCATGGAATCGACCGGCATGCCAGGGCAGATTCAGGTCACGCGTGCCGTCTACGAACGCCTGCAGCAGAATTACGAGTTCGAGAGCCGCGGCATGGTCCAGGTCAAAGGCAAAGGCGAAATCGAAGCGTGGATTCTGCACGGGCAGTTGCGCACCGTCGAGGTGTCCCAATGAAGGTCAGACTTTTAGGATCTTCAGTTCAGGATCCCGCGCGCCGTCAATACGTCAGTAGCTATCTGATCAACGGAACAGTGGCGATCGATGTGGGTTGTTTGGGGTTCTATGACACTCCACAGGAACAGGAAGCGATCAAGCACGTCTTTCTCACCCACTCCCACGCCGACCACACTGCCAGCCTGCCGATCTTCGTCGAGAACGCCTGGACGCCCGCCGGAAATTGCGCGCGGGTGTACGGGAGCGCGGAAACCCTCGATGCAGTGCAGAAACATATCTTCAACGACGTGGTGTGGCCTGATTTCGTCGCGCTCTCCAAAAACATGCCGCCCTTCCTTCACGTCCGTCGTCTTGAGCCCGAGGTGCCCGTGGAGGCCGATGGACTCCGGATCACTGCTGTTCCGGTCCATCATGTGGTGCCGACGGTCGGATATGTAGTCAGCGACGGGAAGAGCGCAGTAATCTTCGGCGCCGACTCAGGCCCCACCCATCGCATATGGGAAGTCGCCCACCAGACGCCCAATCTTCGTGCGGTTTTCCTGGAAGCGTGCTTTCCTAACCGTCTAACGGGCCTGGCCAAAACATCTCTGCACTTGACCGCGGACATGTTCGCCGGTGAAGTTGCCAAGATTCCGAAGGGAGTCAAAATCATAGCCGTTCACATCAAAGTTCGCTATCGGGAGGAAGTGATCCGCGAATTGCACGCCCTTCAGCTTCCCAACCTGGAAATTGGCGAGTGCGAGAAGGAGTATGAGTTCTGACTTTCAGCTCCGCCGGCGCGCGACTTCTTCGTACAAGGCAGCGTACTCTGCGGCCGGCTTCTTCCAGGCGAAATCCTTAGCCATGCCGTTGCGGATGATCGTGGTCCATGCAGCCTTGTCATTGTGGAAGACGGTGAGCGCGCGGTCGATGGCGGCGAGGAAGTCGTCCGGATTGTATCCATAAAACTTGAAGCCGGTGCCGGTGCGGGTCTCCGGGTTCCATTCCTCGACCGAGTCGTCAAGGCCGCCGGTAGCGCGGACGACGGGCACGGTTCCGTACCTGAGGCTGTACATCTGGTTCAGCCCGCTCGGCTCATAGCGCGAAGGCATGAGGAAGATATCGGATCCGGCCTCGACCTTGTGCGCGAGCATCTCATCGAAGGCGATGCGAACCGAGATCTTGCCCGGGAAGCGATCCTGCAGAGTGCGGAAGAGGCCTTCGTAATAGGGCTCTCCGGTGCCGAGCACCACCAGGAAGACATCCCTGTCGAGCAGGCGGTCGGCGATCTGAGCGATGAGGTCGAATCCCTTCATGGTCGCAAAACGCGAGACGATGCCCAGCACCGGGGTGGTCTCGGGTACATTCGCGGCGCCGAAGGCATGCAGCAGATCGCGGCGGCATTCGGCTTTGCCTGCCAGGTTCTCCGGCGTGTAATGCGCGGCGATGTTGTGGTCGGTGGCAGGGTTCCAGAGGGTGTAGTCAACGCCGTTCAGGATGCCGTGCAGGTCGGCGGCGCGCTTGCGCAGAACGGTGTCGAGGCCGCCGCCGAACTCGGGCGTCTGGATCTCCTCGGCATATTTGCGGCTGACGGCCGTGACGGCGTCGGCGTAGACGATTCCGCCCTTGAGGAAGTCGAAGGTGTTGTAGAACTCCAGGCGATCCACTGTGAAGAGATCCCAGGGCAAGAGCAGACGCTCGGTGGTCTGCGGGGGAAACCATCCCTGATAGTTGACATTATGGATCGTGAGGATGGCGCCCGCGTTGCGCAGCAAGGGATCGAAGTAGTAGACGGTGTGCAGGTAGACGGGGATCATGGACGCCTGCCAGTCGTGGACATGGAAGACGTCGGGAACGCCGAGCTGCTTGGCGGCTTCGAGGGTGGCGCGGCAATAGAGCCCGAAGCGCTCCCAGTTGTCGAGGTATTCGCCCGTCTCCGTACCGTAGGGCGCTTCGCGGTCGAAGAGCTCGGGGCAATCGACGAAGTAGAACTGCACGCCATCGTGGATTCCGCCGTCGAGGATAGCGACGAAGCGGTTGTAATAGTCGAAGGGGATGGTCAGGCTGCGGATCACCGGTTTCTTCTCCGGAGCGCGCTCGCGAACCTGCTTATAGTACGGCAGATAGACGGTCGCGCGATGGCCAAGGTGCGCGATCTCGCGCGGCAGGGCGCCGACGACGTCGGCCATGCCTCCGGTCTTGACATAGGGAACGCATTCCGAGGCGGCGAAGACGACGTGCATAGCGATGTGGCTCCAGTGTTTTTCTTTATGATGCAGAGGTGGCAGTTGGTCGCTCGGGGCCAGAGTCAGTCTATCGTGGAAAGTCTATTCTGGCTCGCAGCAGGCGGCAACGCGAGGTAAAGAGCTCTGAAGCACAAGCCCAAACTGGGACAGAACTTTCTCGTCGATCCGGCGGCGTGCGTTGCCATTGCCGATGCGCTCGGCGATCTGGCGGGGCGGACGGTGGTCGAGATCGGGCCAGGTGGCGGCGCGATCACGGAGATTCTCAGCCGGCGCGCCGGGCGGCTGGTGGCCATCGAACTTGACCGTGAGCTTGCGCTGCGGCTGCGGGTGAGGTTCGCGGAGATGCCCTCGGTCGAGGTGATCGGAAGCGACGTAGGGGCCGATGTATTGAGCGTCGATCTGGCCGCGCTTCGTCGGGATGACGAGCCATTGCTCGTTGTCGGCAACCTTCCCTACTACATCACTTCGGATATTCTGCTGCGGCTCTTCCTGTTTCATGCGACGATCTCGCGCGCGGTGGTGATGGTGCAGCGAGAGGTCGCGGACCGGGTGGCCGCCGTTCCGGGAACGCGCGACTACGGGCTGCTGTCGGCGACGGCGCAACTGTATGCCCGCGTCGAGCGGGTGCTGACGCTGCCGCCAAGCGCATTTCAGCCCTCGCCGGAGGTGCATTCTACCGTCCTGCGGCTGACCATGCGACCACGCTTCGCGGAGCTTGGCGTCGAACCGGAGGAGTTTATCGGGTTCCTCAAGCTGTGCTTCGCGCAGAAGCGCAAGACGCTGGGGAAGAATCTGCGCGCGGCGGGATTCGATCCGGGTCAGGTAGTTGCGGCGCTGGAAGCGGCTGGGATTGCGCCGATGGCGCGCGCGGAAGAGCTTGGACTGGAGGCGATGGCGGGGCTTTGGAAAGGGTTGAAGGGCAGTTAGAGGGGTCACTTCGCCTGCGCGAGGCCTTTTGGCTCCGGGGTGACCTGATAGTTCTCGTATTCGATTTTCAGCACAGTGGTCCCGAGGAAAAAGTTCTTCGACTCGGATTGACTGCTGGTTGCTAACGCAAAGCCCTGAAGTTCCTGATAGTCGCGGCGAATCATTGGGAGTCCGACCCAGAAGGACGGCGTGGCGCTTGGCCTTCCCTGAATGCGCACGATATCGTAATTCCGGGAATCAATCCAGACTTCTCCATTGATCAGATATGGGCTTTTCCTTTTTGCGGTCAGCTTGATTAGGAAACAATCGCGCCCGGCCATTGACTCTTCGCGTTCGAACTCCATGGAGTAATTTGCAGAGGTCACCAGGACGCTTTTGCGCAGATCGCCTTTGCTGATGTTTCTCTCTTCTTCCAGGACCCTGTCGATCAGGTTCTTTTGCAGGAAGGAGGAACCGGACCGGCTTTTGACAGTGTACTGCTTGCCCTCGCCTCTCTTGTATACGGTCTCGACTACCGCATAAGCCGCAGGCTGGCTGTCGCCATTCCGGAGAACAGAATAGTGTTCCGTAACGCGGTATCCGGGAAGGTCGGCCTCCCGGGCAAATTGCATATTGTCGACGCGCTGAATCAGGTCCTTTGGCGGTCCTTGTGCCAGGGCGGTGCATTTCACAAGCAGACCGAAAGCGATGGTCAGGGCGAAACGGCTCACTTGTCCCGTGCGTTTTCGGATTTTGATGGTTCTCCTTTGCGAGGTAAACAAGTTCGCGATCTGATTTTAAATGCGAGTCGGATCGGTACGGGTGCGGATGGTAAGGGACGGTTGGTCAGCCCTTCGGTGATCGTCATCACTTATTCATCTGGTATTCGTCTGGGAGAGTTACAGTAAAGGTTTTGCAGGAAGGTGAACGATGGAAGTGGACGAGGCGGAACTCGATCAGAAGCAGAGCGCGTTCAAGGCGGCGGTGGAGGTATGGATCGCCGCCATCAGGGAAGAAGAGTCGCTGGCCTCAGTGGATCATTCGCTGGCGAAAGTTGATCAGTGGGAAGCGGCTTGTTTCCATCAGGAAGAGCTGGGCAACAAGGCCAAGGCTGCAAAGAAAGAATATGAGGATGCGCTGAGATTGAAGTTTTTTGACTTCTGACGGAGAATAATGGACCTGACGTGGACCCGTGATGAGTTTCCTCAGGAAGCTCTGAGCACTTCTGGCTGTTCCCGGTGTGGAGTTTACGTGGAGGCAGTCCGGATCGGCGAGTGTATGATCCTGCCATGTTTCGATCCGGAGTTCCGCACGCATGATCGCACTCAAACCGGTCATCTTGTTCCTCTTCCTATCCACTCCATTCGCTCTGCTCGCCCAGGACCGCTCCTACGGACGCTCCGTCGTCGCCACCCAGTACGGTATGGTTGCGACCAGCCAGGTTTCGGCTTCACAAGCTGGGGCGCGCATGCTCGAGCAGGGAGGATCCGCCATCGATGCCGCGATTGCGGCCAACGCTGTTCTCAACGTTACCGAACCAAACACGAACGGGATGGGCGGCGACCTCTTTGCCATTTACTGGGAGGCGAAGACCGGCAAGATCTACGGTCTGAATGCCAGCGGCTGGGCGCCCAAGGCCCTCACCATTGAACATTTCCGCGAGAAAGGCATTACGGCGATGCCCCAAATTGGCATTGACTCCGTCACTGTCCCCGGCGTCGTCGACGGATGGACCAAGCTGCATGACCGCTGGGGGAAACTGCCCTGGCGCGACCTCTTCCAGCCCGCGATCTTTTATGCCGAGCATGGATTCC
>Ga0209040_10000523_pt1 | contig 29483 bp, 59 predicted proteins | sample BogFormECP12_OM3_FD_188240 | JGI IMG/M metagenome (GOLD analysis project Ga0209040, IMG submission 188240) | Bog forest soil microbial communities from Calvert Island, British Columbia, Canada - ECP12_OM3 (SPAdes) (version 2) | ecosystem: Environmental > Aquatic > Freshwater > Wetlands > Bog ... | reverse complement strand
ACCGGCAGCGGTAACCGTCCCGCTTGAAGACCTTCCACGAGACGACGTTGTCGATCAAGCGCTGGCCCTTGCGGACGATCGCCTTGACGATCTTGCCGTTGGTCGTCTTCGACAGAGCCTCGACGTCGAGGGTGTCCGTCTGCAAGAGGAACTGCTGCCACTCCTCGGTGGTCATCGGCAGCTCCTCGACGTCGTGCTCGAGGCGTTCACCTGGGAAGAGTGTTACGAAGGTCTTGCCCTCGCCCGTGTAGACGGCGCCGATCATCCCGATGGTGTTGCCGATGGAGTAGATGTCCAAGTCCTTGAGCTGCATCCAGTCCGTATAGCAGCAAATTTTCCTCGACACAACCGCCTCTAGTAGCTCTCAACACAGCGCGATAGTCTCGACCTGTGACACCTAAGCAAGCCGCCAAGAAGCTCTCGAGCATCCCCATGTATCGGGGAGCGCGCGTAGGAGATCCTAGCGTGCTCACGGGTCCGAGCTACTTCATCAGCGACGAGCCGTTCGCACGCTCGTACGGTCCGACTGCGCGCTTCTCTCTCAAGATCTCCAAGCCGCTCATCGTGTCCGACGATGAGTGGCTGGAATACTCGACCATCGGGCAGTATCGGTCCATCGATGACGTCGCTTCCAAGCTCGGTGCTATGGGCTACGACAGCGTCGTCAATGTTCGAAAGACGCGAGTAGGCGAGCTGTGGGTCGTCTTCTTGCTCGATCCCAAGCAAGCCATGCTCGCCAACCCGAACGGCAGTAAGCTTTTCTTCTCGCCGATGCCGGAGTTTCTGCGAAGCATCAGCGATTGCGTCGTCGTGGTGGGATCGGTCGCGCGAACCATCCGTGATCCCGACTTCACGCTGCCCAAGGACATCGATCTCTTGGTCGACCTCGACAGCGATCGATGCCGCAAGAAGATCGGCCAGCAGATCGCGCGACTCGGGCTCGAGTTCGAGTCACCCTTCCTCGCGAGCTGGACCTTCCGCAACTATGGATGGATGGTCGAGATCATCGGCATCCATCACGGACCACCCTACCGAACCGTTCGCCGGCGCGCCGAGCGCATGGACATCGACGGCATCGTCTTGTGGGTCGCGCAGGCCAAGGACGCACCCAAGACGCTCAATCAAGGTGCGCGGGCGGCGGTGTAACGAGCGCGAACTGGATGCAGGAACCCGAGCGCTTTTCGTGCTCGAGACAGTGCGATGGCGAACGTCGGGCAAGCACCCTGCGTAAAGTATTCGATGTCCTCCGGCGTGATCACTAGAACACCACCGCAGCCTTACCCGTCAACCGCTCAGTGAAGCAGCTCCAGAGCTCCTTGACGCCTGCATCGTCGATGTAGCCGCCGTTATCTTTGTGAAGCTCTTCCACTCGCCGCTGCACGAACTCCCGGAAGCCGCTCTTGGAGCGAAAGCCTGCGCGAGGTCCGAGCGCCCGACGCGCTTCGTTCTCAGCGATGTCGAAGAGATCGCTCTCGTGCTTGCCGCTCGCAAGCACGGTCGTGTCGACGCGCACACCTCGCGCCCAACCTCCCTTCTTGGGAGGCTCGGCACCCATGCCGCAGGACTTTGCCGCAAGCATGATCCGCTTCTCGAGGCGAGGGTCCATCTTGAAGAAAAGGATGTAGCCGAACGCGGCTCCCTCATCGCTGTCTGGGTAGTCCGCGAGCAGCCCTGACATCGAGGTCATCGTTGGGTAGCCGTGGCAGTTGAGGATACGAAGCACATCGGCCATGCCAGCGTCGACGCCGTAGAGCGCGTAGGTGAAGTTCTTCGGTCTGTCGGGACTTCCATCATCGACGACTGGCTGCGCTCTGTAGTGAGCGTCGAGCTTGAGGCGAAAGACGAGGCCGGGCACATCACGAACTCGCACACGACGGCTATCGCCTTGCTGCTTCTCGAAACGCGGGCGCGAGAGATCCCAACGCTTGCTTGCGCACGGATGAACGTAGCTCACAGCGGCATGCCCACATGCTCGATGAGGACGGTCGACCCGCCGAAATTCGCCGGACCCTGGTACTGGCACGGCACGTCGGGATCGTATTGCGTCCCGCTCTTGCACCCATCCTTGCCCTTCGGCAGTCCGCACGCAGGCTGGTCGCGCGCCACGCAGATGTCGCAGCCGAGTGGATAGAGACCGAAGACCTTCTCGTTGCCCGTTTTTCCAACAGGAGGCCCGAGCTTGTTCTTTCCGCTCGAGTCGGTGATCTCGATGACGACACCGTTCGAGTAGCCATCGACGAGACTGACATCCATGACGTCGTGCCAGATGGGATTGTTGACCTGAAGCTCGGCTTTGGAGCTGCCGCAGCCAACCGTTGGAGCTCCGAAGGCGATGGTGGCGTTGAGGTATTGACTGCCAATCGGAAGCGCGTGCGACGCACGTGCCTTGAGTGGGAAGACACAACTCGGCGCCGACCCATCATTGCAGAAGTCCCAGCTCGCGGCCGTGATCATCGAGTTCGACCCGAAAGCGACAGAGACGATCGTGTCGTCGGGTGCGTTGTTGATCACGATGACCGTGCTCGGGACTTCGCTAGTCGGACATGGCGCTGCGTCAGATGGCGTCGACGCGGGCGTAGGTGGTACCGTCTTCTTCGAGCATGCGACGATCGCGACGGCCGACACGACGAGAGCGAGCCAGAGCTTCATGGCCGAAGCCTATCGTGAAGCCTCTCGCAGAGTCACCACTCACCGCGAAGCCAGGCATCGAGACGCCATTTCGCCCCGTTGCGGTGATCTGTGACGATGTTGTCCCTTACACGAAGCGTGCGGATCTTGTCCCCACGCATTCCACTGCCGACCTGCTGCCGGCGAAGGTCGTTCGTCTCCCGCACACGCCGATCCTCGTCAGCGGCCGTGAGGCGCGCTCGCAGCACCTGCATCGCGAGGCGGCGGTTCTGGATCTGCGACCGCTCATTATCGATGCGGACCTGAAGTCCCGACGGGCGATGAGTCGCGATGACGCAGGTCTCGGTCTTATTCCTCTTCTGCCCACCTGGCCCGGACCCGCGCGCCGTCGTGATGTCCACATCCTGCTCACGCACGGTCACTGCGCCGGCAGCGTCGGGATCGAGCACTGCGACAGTGACGGTCGAAGTCTGGACGCGCCCACGCTTCTCTGTCGGCGGAATCCTTTGCCACCGATGACCGCCTGCCTCGCTGGCGAATAACGCACGCGCGCCAGCACCTTCGAACGAGACCGCGATGAAGCCGGGTCGCTCCTCGATGAGAACCGTGTCAAAGACGGTGGAGCGAAGCCACGCGCGCATACACACGTAGCTGCTCGAGAACGAGAAGCTTGCTGTCATCGCCGCCCTCAGCGGCCCGGACCTCGAGAATCAGCGTCTCCATCTTCGTGGCTCCCTTGTCGTACCGTTACGTGAGTCCTTGAGCGCGACGTTGACGTCTGTACTCTGTGTTAGCTGCGCAACACAGCCTGCATCGGCACTGCCAAAGCGTTGAACAGTAGCGACTGAACGATCCGTAGCGCTGAACTCCGGTGCCCAGGAGAGGATTTGAACCTCCACGGTGTTACCCGCCACGGCCTGAACGTGGTGCGTCTGCCATTCCGCCACCTGGGCATGCATGTACTTCGTGCAATCGGAGAGAGTCGAACTCTCACGCTCTTTCGAGCGCTACCACCTCAAGGTAGTGCGTCTGCCATTCCGCCACGATTGCGTTGAGCTAGCCTTCCATCTCCATCAGCTTCTCCATCACCTTCTGCTCTTCGTTCCGGCGCAGGGATTCGAACCCCGATACAAGGAACCAAAATCCTCGGTCCTGCCGTTAGACGACGCCGGAGTGCGCACGGTGGGGATCGAGCCCACAAGCCTTTCGGCGCAGGGTTTTGAAGCCTGTGCGTTTGCATTTCGCCACGCGCGCAAAAACACGCGCTGCGTTCGATTGCCTACCCTCAACTCTCCGAACGCAACGCTGCGACTGGGCCTAAAGGCCCAGGAGCAATAGCTGTTGGAGCAGAAGGTTCTGGCTCACGGTGAGGTCATCCTAGCGCTGCACGATTCCCTGTCAAGGAGTCTCCTTGCGCCCCGATCGTTTCCGCTGCTATACGAGGCGCATGCACGACATCGAGACGAAGTACAAGGTTGGAGAGAGCGTTGTCTGGACCTCGCAGGCGGCGGGGATCGCGAAGGAGAAGCGCGGCACGGTGCTGACTGTCCTGCCTGGGATGAAGGATGCCTACGAGGCGCTCAAGGAGCTCGGCATCGAGGGCAAGGACGTCAGCCTTCATGCTGGCAGCCGCAGCCACTTCGGGCGCTACCTCATCGAGGTAAAGGTCTCGGACAAGCAGAAGGTCCGTCACGTCTACGCACCACTCATCAAGACGATGGACAAGCAGGCCAAAGCTGTAGCCTTCAGCGACACCGGACTCGCATGACCCGCTACGGCAAGCTGTGGCAAGAAGCTGCGGACATCCGAGCACGGCTCAAGCTGCTTCTGCCCGGCCTTGCCGGCAACTTCACGCCCGAAGAGGTCAAACTTCGAGCACGTGAGCAGATGACGCGGTTCGTTTCCAACGTCGACACGCTCGCAGATGAGTGGACAGCGCTCGAGCGCGAGATGGCCCAGGAACCGGATGACAGATGAGCGCTCCCAAGTGCCAACGCTGCCGCAAGAACCTCGCATGGCAGCTCATGAAGCTGCCTGCCAGACGTCCGGCTGACGCCCTCCTCGCTAGTAGCCTTCTCGTAGAATGGAGGCGTAGCAAGGCCAAGCTTGCGATTCGATGTCTTTGGTGCCACCACGTCTTCTGTCCGAAGTGCGCCGAGAAGCACTTCGCAATGACGTCGCGCACCGAAGCACGCATCACCAAGGCACTCGATGAGATCGTCGCCAAGACCGTGAAGAAGCTCGAGCCGAAGCTCGTCAAGTGCGCCCTGAGCGCGGCAAGAAGCAAGAAGCGCGTATCGATCGGGAGGTCGTGATGATGTGGCTCGCGATCGGATTTGTCTTGGGATGGATCGTCAGAGTCCAGATCGAGAGGCGACGTCAGAACCGACGACTGCGTGCATTCATCAAGCGCGACGTTGCAAAGCATGCGGATCGCTTGCGTGAGCAACTGCAAGAGGGCTTTGTCAGGCTGCAAGAAACGCTGGAGCGCGACGCATCATGAGCGACTTTCGAATCAACGACATTGTCACGCGCGTGGCGTACCTCGATAGATCTGGAACGCGATGGCAAATCGAGAAGATCGGCAAGCTCAACATCACGATCCGATGCATCGAGAGCGGCCCTCACGAGTGGGGACGTATCGCGACACGCGTTGGAGCGAAGTGGACAGGCCGCGCATCTCTTCTTCGACCCGTCCTCGTGACGGCGCGTGCGGTCGAGAACGACAAGGAAGCCACGAAGGTGGAGGCGGGTGATGGACAAGTTCAGTGAGATGTCTCCGGCGGTCCGCAAGGCCGCCATCGCTATCCTCGAGCGTGCGTCCGAGGAGTTCAGCAACCACGGCTGCACCGACTTCGATCTGATGCGCGACGCCGACCTCACCAAGAAGGAGGCGCTCGAAGTCCTCCAGCAGATGCACGATTGGGCCAAGGCAAATGGCGCAGTCGATGAAGAACCACCCAAGGCTGGTGACTATTACACCGACGACTGGCTCTTCATGAACTTCCTCGCAGCGATGCTCGCCAATGAATGACCCAGTGACGTGCGCGTGCGGCAAGGAAGCCGAGCCATCCTATGAAGAGGTGGACCTCGGTGTCGGGACGCAACGCTTCTTGGTTGGATGGGAGTGCCTCGAGCACGGCGCCATCTGCGGCGTGTGCAGGTCGTGCGGCATCCCCGACAAGATCGGATACACCCACCAGTCGCGGTGCCCTGATCATCCCGGGGAAACAATCACGCTCGAAGCGTTCGAGGCGGAGACCGACAAGCTCTGCGACGCAGTCATCGCGCGATTTGCGTGAGCTAGAGGCGGCTCACGAGCTCGTCCATGTACTCGTCCTCGGTCCAGCCTGAAGCTTGGTACACGCTGGCCTCGAGCTCACGCATGCGGATCCACACGTCGAAGAGCGCTTGATCGGACGGCCTCGGCGGATCGCCGAACCACACGATCTTGCCGCTTTTTGGCGTGCGGACTATCGCCTCCATGTACGCCTCGTAGACGAGTTCGAGTTCGTCTGAAAGTTTTTCGAAGGTCCAACTTTTCATGGTCACACCTGGATGACGCGCTCTGGCTGCCAGCGATCGAACTCCCAGCCAGCAGTCGGCGTCCATGCCCATCCTGGATCGCGCAAGACGAACCACTTCGCGTTCTTGCGCTTGCCGACGTTCTGCGTGTGCAGATCGTGCAGGAAGTAGACGCCGCCAGTCTCGAAGTAGAGGTGATGGATGGCTGTCGCGATAAGCTGCGTCTCGGGTACGTACTTCACCATCTTCTCGAGCTCGGCGAGCGGCGCCGGGTCGCCACGAAAGCTCGGGCCTTCGATCGGCACGATCCCGTTGTTGATGCGAAACGTCTCGCGCACGCTAGTGAGTTCCTCGCGAAGGATGCCGTAGAGGAGCTTCTTGCGTACGGCAGGCATGCGGATTCCAAAAGGACGCCCGTACACGGTTGCGATGCCCTGCATGGCAGTCGGACTTCGTTTCTGCTCCTCAGCGATGACATCCCAGGTGCCCGCCTCGTCTTTGCTCTGGGTGACCTTGAGCACGCGACCATCAGCAGTCGCGAAGGCGCATCCAAACTCCCCGCAGCCTAGAATCTTCGTGAGCTCGATGCCGTACGGGTACAGCGCTGCTCGATGGTCGACGAAGTAGTGCACCCAGGAGTGCTTGCCGAGACTGACTAGGGCCACGCGCCGATGCTATCCTGGAGACCATGGATGATCGACAGGCCATGGGTAACCCTCCGCCGGTCCAGTCGGGCAAGTTCGCGCCGCCGAAGCCGAAGACAGCGCTGGAGCGCGAGGTCGATTTTCTGCGGGAGCTCGTGAGAACGCAGAACGCGATGATCGAACGGCTGCTAGCCGAACGGTTGCAGCCACAGTTCATCCCGATGCCTTACCCGGTGCCTACGCCGTGTCCATGCCCCGCACCATTTCCTGGTCCGCAGTGGCCGCAATCGTTGCCGACCCCGATCTTCCCGGCCTACCCGGAAATCATCTGCGATGCATCGAGCGTGCATGGCACGATGCAGTGACCGTGCTATACGGTAGCGCCTCAACGGGGATGACAGGTTTCGACGGAGGAGAATAACGATCGTCTGCGTGCGAGCGGCGCCCAGTCCGCTCTGATCAACGGGGCACGTTTGATTGCGAACGACAATGCAATCCCGGCCGCGCCCCTGAAGAAGGTAGCGTGACCCGTCTGTCCGGGGAGGAGCTCGAGTACCCAGGCAGGCGTGACTACACGAGCCGTGCAGCACTCTCGCAACCGAGGAGCTGGGGACACAGATAGGTTGCCGGGAAGCTTCAAACCCGCACCGAGCAAAGGCCGTCGGGAGCCGTGAGACCGACTACGCACGTGAACGAGGACGAACGCGATACTCTTTCGGACCCGGGTTCGATTCCCGGCATCTCCACGAAGGACCACGACGATGAAGAAGGCTCACCCTCCGTAGCGCCCCTTTCCTCACGGAAAGGAGGTGCCCCATGTGCGCATGGTGCCGGATTGCCCAAGACATCCTTGGGCGAATGTACCTGTGCCGCCCCTGCTGGCGTCGCATGTACCGCAACAAGAAGAGGTGAGTCGAGAAAGACTTCGCGGGCAGTCAGAAGCCTGTCGGAGTGGTGGAGGCAAGCTGGGAAACCGGTTCGGCCCATTCGGAGCGGGCGCTTCTCGCGAGGCGCCCGCTTCGTCTTTTGTGGGCTCTACCCCACAGCGCAGGCCCCATGTAGGATTGCGTTGAGCCATGCACCGTCGAGCGATCTACTACCAGGGTCGACTTGTGCGGCTCGTTCGTGGGCAGCAAGCCATCGAAGCTGCTCGGCAAGGTGCTCCGCTGCTTGTTTTCAACGACCAGAAGGGTTGGGTGCGAGGAGGCTCAGGAGCGCTTCAGCGTGCCGAGCAGGCCCTTGCAGAAGGTTGGTGGCAAGCCGTGAGCTACTATGGTGCACTGGTTGATGTGAGCCCTCCCACCAAGAACCCTTGGACGCCGCCGGGAGCATTCTGGCCCCGCTACGAGCTCAAGATCATGCCGGCCGAGAGCTACATGCACAGCGGCAAGCGGATCATCATCAAGTGGCGCGTCGTCAAGTGGACGTTCGATCCCGATTCTCCCAGGCCGATTGAAGAAGAAGTCGGCTTCGCGCGCAATTTCGGAGACGCCGAACAGGTCGCGTTCAAGTACGCCGACAAGCTCCACGACAAGGAGCCGCGCAACCCGAATGACATCCGCGTCTTCAACGATCAAGGCCGTTGCATCTGGTCACTTCAAGGGCTTTGCTAGGGCCATGACCTCCCGACTGACAGGGCGCAAGTTCGCCATCACGTACACCGTGTGGTGCCTCGACGTCTGGGGTCATGGTCCTAGCGAGTGCAGTTCGAGTTTCAACTGCCCGTGTGTCGGTCAAGACGACGACGGCAACGAGATCCACGATCCCGATCAGTTCAACCACGGCGAGTGCGATGCCGAGTTCACGGTGAACGATCGATCGAAGTGCGGCGAGATCGTAGTCGAAGCCGACGAAGACGAGCACAACGTCGGCACGCCTCACGCCTTTACGTCGCATCATCCCGAAGACAAAGACATCGTGCAGGCTCTCATCGACGAGGGGCTGCTTCAACCGCACATCACGGCCAAGGACGTGGACATCGAGGGCGAGTCGGACGATACGCTCTTCCTCGAGTCGAGCGACGACGGCAGACCCCTCTTCCAACTAGAGTTCGAGAGCTCCATCGCGATCCCATAGGAGCCGACCATGAACTACGCGATCACCAACCCGCTCGACGAAGCCGACACGATCCACAACCTCGCCAAGGTCACGCTCATCGCGAGCGCTGTGGCCATGCTCATCGGTACCGTTGTGGCGCGCATCGGATCGGCCGAAGCAGCGGCGACGGCAGCCGGCGGTACCTATGCATCGCTGCCGGGGCAGACGATGAGCGACGTGGGAGCCTGGACCATCTTCGCTAGCAGCCTCGCGGCGTGCGCTTCAATCGGCGCACTCATCGGCGTGAAGGCCAACGGCGCCGTCGGAGCCGCCATCGGAGCCGGCATCGGTGTAGTCGTCCTGGGCCTGCCCATCTCGCTCATCACGACCATGATCCTGTCGAACCAAGCGCCCTGAGCTCGCGAATAGTTGGCGGCGCTCGTCGTGCTCCCGGCGCTCCTCGGCCTGCGTGTGCAGCTCCCGCACCGCTATCCAGCAGCCTGCGATGAGACCGACGAGCCCGCAGCCGATGTCGAAACTGTTCAGGCGGCCTTCTTGGGTGGCTTGATGCCGAGACGACGGCCGGCGCGGCTCGTCCAGTGCGGCTGTCCCTTGCGGCGTGTGCCGACCAGGTGTGGCGGACCCGGCGTGCGGGACGGCTCGCGGCCGAACAGCCTGCCTAAGAACCCGCGCTTGGCGGTCACCTGCGTTTCGCTCGAGTCCTGGAACGGCGCGACGATCTGGTAGTTGCCACCGTTGCCGTTGGCTGTCGCCATCGGGGAATCGGGTGCCACAGCGCCGGCGAGGGATGCCTTCGTCATGTAGTCGAACGGTCCCGATGCGCCGGGGATGCCCCATGCTTGGAGCAGGAAGTTCGAGAGCTGCACGACCGTACCGTTCTTGCACTTGTACGGGTAGCTCTGCATCTCGACGGCGTCGCACTTCTCGTCGGCGTGGACCTGGCCACGCGTGTCGTCGAGCAGTCGGTTGCAACCCGGATCGCCCTGCGCTTCGCAGAGCTCGTGGCTGATGTCGACCGAGACGCCGTTCTGGCCGAGCAGGTTCGCGCACGTCGTGACGGCGCAGTAGGACACGGGGCGGCCGTTGACGTCGTCGTGGTACGCGCTCGCGCCAGGAGCGTCCGGGAGCGTCGGCACGAGGTAGTACGGGTACTCGCCGGGCTGGATGTCGTTCGAGTTCGCGCCGACACGCAGCGTGACCGTGCCGCCGTACTCGTCAGCGAACTCGTTGCTGAGTTGAGCGCTCACGGCTTCCACGATGGAAGCGAGAGCCGCCGCCGTGATGGTGCTGCCATCGGCGCACTTGGCGCCCTTCGATTCGTCGATGAGGACCCAGCAGGTTTGCATGACTACTTGCTCGCCTTGGGTGCGGGGGCTGCGCTCGGTGCTGCCGGCGCAGACGCGGAAGGAGCCGCCGACACGGAAGGAGCCGGAGGCGACGCGGGGCCGCTCGAGGCCGGCTGGCATGAGATGCAGAGGGCGACCAGAAGGGCGTTCTTCATGGGCCGGCAGCCTAGCTACAATGGCTGTTGTGAACAAGTTGAACCGTTTTTGGGCCTGGTTACTCGGCCTGATTGGCTGCACGCCCGTGTTCGTCGCTACGACCGTCCACGGCGTCCCGAACCTCACACAGGTAGCCCCCAGGCTGTGGAGAATGGGGCAGCCCGCAGATGCCGTCGCGTGGGCCTACGTCGCGGGAACGCTCGCGAACGGACGTCCCATCACGGTCGTGAAACTCAACGACGACGCTGAGGGCTCCGATGCGCCCGCGACGGGCCTCGGGATGACGCTCATCAAGAGGCCCCTTCCACCCGAAGACAACAAGCCGTGGACGGTCTTCGACAAACCGGATCCCAGGGAGGTCCGGGGCATCGTGCAGGTGATCATCGATGCCTACAACCGAGGCGACACCGTCATCTGGCACTGCACCGCAGGGCGCGACCGCACAGGACTCATCACAGCGCTCGTCGGCATGAAGCTCTTCGGATGGAGCAAAGACGATGCTTGGAAGAACATGCTCGCACACGGCTTCCGTTGGGAGCTGCCCGATCTTGACGCATACTGGCTGGAGAACGTGAACTAGGAAGCAGGTCGAAAGATGGCAACGAAGAAGGGCGATCGTGTGGTGGCGCAGCGGGACTTGCGGCTGCGACTCGCAGGCATGTACGGAGGTGGGACCACGCTCGTACGCAAGGGTGTCGCGGGTACCGTCGCCGACGTCCTCTCGGAAAATGACTTGCTCGTCGAATGGGATCTCACCGAGACCGAGGATCCGATCTCTGCGAAGCACCAGCACAGGCCGATCGCCTCGCCTGCGGTGGCATGCGCCCCGGAGGCCACTGTACGGCAATGAACAAGCTGGCCAGGCTCGGGCCGACATCCATAGCGGAGGGACTCCCTGCTCAGCAGGGATGCCGCTGGGGCTACGTAGGGCCGGAGCCACCCACGATCGCCGCTCGCAAAGCATTTGACCGGGAGTGGGACCGCATCGACTGGCGCTCGGACGCACAAGGCGACTGGGGGTTTCTCGACATCGACGGCAGCAAGTGGGCCGTCTACGTCACCGAAGGCTCGTACGCCTACTTCGAGTGCCGCAAGGGTCCGCCCAGGCCCACGTTCGAGTACGGTGGCTACGAGCGCGAACGGTTCGAGCCGCCTCCCGAGAGGCGCCACCCGATGGCACATCTCTACGGCACGGGGTCACTTCAGAATCCGCCCAGTCCCGACCAGATCTTCCCGACGAAGAAGGCACCCAAGCGTCAAGGATGGTGACGGCGTCCACCCAAGCTTGTGAGCGATCTGCCACTGCTTCAGGTCTTCGAGGATGCGCAGGCTCTTGTTCGGCTCGAAGCCAGAAGAGCAGTTCGAGCTCGTGTGAGGCGGTGCCGGATCATGGTCCCGAAAAGGCGCGCGGCAGTAGAGACACGGCGCGCAAAGCAACCGATTCCAAGTCGTCTCAGGTCTGCTCACGGCTCTTGGCTTCCGCCTCAGCATCCTCGTAGGAGTACATCTTCTCGTAGGTCGTCAGGCCCGCAAGCTCCTCACCTGTAGGGCGACGCGGAGACGGCAGTTCCCAACCGTAGACCGCGAGCACGTTCTTGCGATCCGGGACGTAAGCGAGGAGCTCGCGCGACAAGAACGTCCAGAAGAGTCCTGGCCAGCCGCACATCAAACCATCGGTGTTCTTGCCGATGTAGATGACGATGCGTGAGCGCTCGACGAGATCGAGCAAGCCGCTGTCCGGGTGATTGATGGGCCACGAGATGAGCGCAGTATCGATCGGGTCCTTGTAGTTGCTGAAGAGAGTCCACACGACCTCGATGCACGGGTCATCTGGCGGCGACACACGTTCTTTGTCGATCGCGATGACCTTGCACGCACCACCTGTTCGCCTTCCACGTCGATGGCCGGATCGAACGATGCGCGCCAGCTCGAGGCTGCCTGCACCAAGATCGTGCACGACCTTGCCCTTCGTGTACTGGACGAGGACGCTGAGCTGCTTGTTGGTGAGTGTTCCGAAGCTCGACACGTCTCACCAACAGTGAGCGAGCTTCGCGGCCCACCCACCAACGATGTCGAAGGCCGCTGCGCGCCACGGGTACCCCGGTGCATCATGCTGAGCCATGCACCACCAGTGAAATCTCATCAGCATGTGTCGTCTCCCATTGATGGCCGTTCCTGGCGGTCAAGTCGTACCATCTGCCAGAGTCCAAACGGCCCTAGCACGGCCAGCATGGTGACAAGGATCGCCCACATTACGATCCGCCCGCCAAGCCCCCATGACGAGTGTGCGCGCGGCATCCACACGATTCCGAGAAGACCGAGCGCCACCCATACCGTCAGACCAGTCCACCAGAACATGTTGTCCTCGCTTTCAGCCTCACGGCCCCCAGTGCACCGGGCATCCGCGCGGCGTACCCGCGCTCTCACACGTGCACTTGGGAAGATCGGCAAGTAGATCAGTAATCACATGGCGATCAGCGTTCAGCGCCTCGACGGTTATGCCCCATCGTACAGCCATCTGCTCGTCAGTCGCCGGGTTCCCCGGGTTGCAGTGGCGACAGTGCTCTGCGCCCGCGCAGTAATGGCACGTCGCGCTATTGCACCCGCACACGCGAATGCGATCCGCTGCCACGGCGTCAGATCCGACGCTTCACGCCCGAGGCGCGCTCGGGCTTTCCGTCGAACGTGTTCGGGCCTGTGAAGGACTCGACAACATACGGCACCCACTGCCCGCACTTGCACATGCGTTCGCGTGGCGGGTTCTCGTCCTTGACGTCCCTCTCCCCGCACTCGCACTGGCTCACGTAGATCGTTCGCTTCACCAAATGTTCAACCGTCATGGTCTCGTCCTCTCTGTCCAGAATCTCGATGGCCTTGTCGATGTTGACCATCGTCGGATCAATCTTGCGTGCCAACAGTTCGACTGTCTTTGCTTCGAAGAGCGCTTCTTGCTCGGCTCGGTACCTCTTCCTGTCGCTCCGTCGTCGCTTCTGCACGCAGCTCACCCCAGATACCGGATCGCCAGCCCGTTGATGACCACGTGCATCACGTTGTCGGCGATTATGAGCAGCCACACCGCCAGCCACGCCGGCCGGTCCGGCGGGTAGCCCGTAGCTGCGCACTCCGCCCACGAAAGGTTGCGGATGGGGTCCTGGATTGTCAGGCTGCCATCAGCTCGGGCGCGAATCATCCATCTTGTAGCGAGCCAGTTCTTTGCCCAACAGACGTACCGAGCGAGGCGCCAGCGATCGATCACGAAGTGCGTGACGAGGATGACGGCGAGCGCAGCGAGTGACCTCGTGAGCCAGAGGAACGGCAGCGTGTACGTGACCACGTGAGCGAGTGCGGCCACGCTCTTCTTGGTCTTCTCGTTGGCCATCCAATCACTCTGGAGCACGTAGTCGCCGATGGCGTGGGCGACGAGCTGGTCTGCGGTGATCATTCAGTTCAGATCTCGATTGAAGGTACGATCCCAACCATCGCGGTACTGCTTGGTCGCGACCTGCGCGGGCCCGATCGTGAAGCTCTCGCGAACGGCGTAGCGGCCGTCACCGATAGACTCCGCTCGGATGTACTCAGCTCCGGGCGGGATGGGTTGCCCATCCTCCACATGCAAAAGCGTTCCGAGCTGGATGCTGTGATCTGGACGATGCCGCACCACGCGATCATCCGAGAGGATCATGAACTCGTCGCCGGAGGAGCATTCCTTGTGATCGTGATCGTCGCTCATCGATTCACCTCACTCACTGTAATGATACCGCGCTTCTCTCTGTCGTCATCGTAGAGCTTGAGCGCATCGAGGAGCTGCTCCGCAGCAAGTGGTCGAATCTCGGCCATCTCGGCAGAGGGCGTATCTTGATCGAGGACAGCCACGCAAGCCCAGCGCGCTGCCTCGGCGACTTTCACGGCGAGCTTGAGCTGCGTCTCCAGGGCAGCTACTCGAGCATCCATAGTCGCGAAGACGCGCCCACAGAGGTAGGCATGCGAGTGATCCTCATCGGCACCATCGGCATCCACACGCCAAAGGAGTTCTTCCTCGAGCGTCAACGGCGGTCCGAACTTCTCAGCCTTCATTTCGACTCCTGCTCTGTCGCCGACGCGATCAAGTTCAAGCCAAGTGCGAGCGCCTGATCTCCAGCTCCTTGCGGTCTCCCTTCGGATTGATGAAGACGAGGACCACCTTGTCGTCGTTCACGTAGCAGTAGGCACTGTGCTCGATGAGACTCGCGAGCTGCCTCTGGATCTTGCTGAGCCGCTGCAAGAGGCGCGCATCATGCACCGCCGATGGTCAGCGCGTGGTCGATGAGTCCCTTTGCCCAAGCTACGCGGTCGTCCGTGATGCGGGCCTGTAGCATGAGCTGGATTGCCTCCAGCGCCGTACGAAGCCGTGCGCATTCCACCTTCAGCGCGTCGCGTTCGGTCGCAACGTCGTCCAGATCACCCTTCGTGCGGTCGAACGTGATCTCACAAGGGTCGCCAGCATCAAAGTCGGGCATCAGCCGTTCCTTTCCTTCGTTCCGTTTCAAGAGGCGCGCACGGTCACGCGCCAGTTAGTAAAGTGCCCCAGGCGTCGGAACCCCGCTGAGGCGCCAGGGTTACGAGGCTAGAGCCGTGTATCTCCAGTTCCGACGTCTTCGCTCATGGGCCTCGCCTCCGTGTTGATCGCGCGCACTTCAAACGAAGTCCGCGCGCTTGAACGCTCGCCAGTGCGACCACATCGAAAGACACTGGTCGCAGTCGATCTTGGCCCCCTTCGGCACTGGCACTTCCCTCCCGTCGCGGTCGTCGCCATCGTCGGCGACCGAGTCGGCCGCCAACCCGCAGAGCGCAGCGTACTCCCCACGCCCACGCGCATGCACCTGGACGACGCCGTATGACTTGATCGCCACCTTGTTCACGGGGCCGCTCGCTTCCTGCTCATGGCGCGCACTTCAGGCGCCGGTTTTGGATGTGGTGGGCCCTAAGATGAGTCCGAGTCGCTTCACGTCGGCAAGCACCGCCGACAGTGCGGACTCGTACGCCTCTGCCCGGGCGCGCTGCACGATCACCTGCTGCAACGCAGCCTCGGCGCGCTTGTGTTCCTCGCGCCACTTCGCCTTCCAGTAGTCAACCTCTCGCCTCACTTCGTCAATCGTCTTCCTCGCCATCATACCCTCCTCGTCTCACTGTCGATCGCGCGCAGGCTTGAAGAACTACGCGCCGTCGATTCTTCGCAGCCAACGAGGGTCGAACACACCCGTGGCGCCAGCACCATTCTCACGTCGAGCATCGTAATCGATCGCGACCACGACCAGCCGACCACGCAGTTCATGCACGGTGCCGTGTGCGCCAGCCCACGGTCCCGCCGTCGGGCTCACCCTGTCACCGAACTTGAGATCGCTCATCGCTTGTACCTCGCGCGCAGATCAGCAGGAGTGCGCGCCGTCGTTCTTGCGCCGAGCTTCGTAGGTGTAGTGTGGGTACTTCGCCTGCATCTCCGTCGCCTTCGCACGAGCGGTCGCCTCGTCACCCACAACTCGATCGCTCGTTCCGGTGTTCATCCACCCAGAGTCTCCGTCGTCCGCTTCCACCCACACACCCCATTGCTCGGGCATCAGATCCTCCGCGCGCAGATCTTGTCTCCGTCAGTGGTTCGGAACGAAACCCCACGACGGCATGATGCCTCCGCCCGGCTGCGTGCAACCACGTCCCCACACCCAGTAACCATCAGGCGTTCGCACGATGGGTTCGCCCGACGACGTATCGATGTGGCTTGGATCGAACTTCCACGACACTCCCGACGGAGCAGATGCGATCGGGTACGCGTAGCCTGGAATCCTGATGTACTCGGGTTGCGCCATCACAGTTCTCCTTATCGATCGCCCACGTCGGGATCAGAATCGAGAAAGTCATCGGGCGAATCAGCAGGACAGTTCTCGTGCATCCACCCGCCGGTCGTTTTCTCGATGCGCTGACCCGGCTCGATGAGTCCATCGCGCGGCTCGAAGGTCGATGTGCTCACTGCGATGATTACGTCATTGTTCATCGAACCTGATTCCCGCGCATCTTGCCTGCTGCGATGCACCGCTCACGAACCTCTCGCCACGCAATGACGGTCACCTTGATGCACTCGCCGCAGAGACACACCTTTGACCCGTTCTCTGGATCCGCGATGATCTTCCAGGTATCCCCGATGAACCCCGGAGACGGTGAATCAACCCCACACCAATCGCACGAGTAGACCTTTCGTTCAGCCATCACGTCCTCCAATTCCCATCTACCGTCTCCTCGCGCGCAACGAATCACGCGCTCCGCTTCTTCGCAGGCGGCGCGTCTCCACTGCGCTGCCTGCCGTCCCGTGCTCGCCAACGTTCCAGTGCCGCTTCGATGTCGTCGAAGCATTCGCGCGCGTAATCGACTTTCGCCTGGAACTTACGCTCGATCTCCTCCGACCATGTCCGCCAGTGGACTACGTTCTGACAGACCGCGTTCGGTCGTGCGGTCAACTCCCTGTCACACCCTGAGCAGCTCATTGTTCAGCCCTCTCCCGGTTCACCGCGCGCAGATCACGCGCCCTTCGCCATCTCCCGAATCTCGAATGCAACGCTCGGTCCGGTCATCGTGTGCTCCCACGTGAGGCCCGTAGCCTCAGGGCGAACTCGGTCTCGTCTCGACGCTCGGACCTCTTGAGCACTCGCATCGAATCCCTAGCTCGGCGGTTGGCAGCAGCGGTGCTTCATCAAGAAGTTCCCGAAAGCATCTGCAAGCTTCTCGGCATCGTAGTCCGTGCCGTTTGGTTCGTACCCTATCTTGTCGATCGTGATCACAGCACGCCACGCGCAGTCCTCGTGAGCGCACTCGATGATGCCGATGATTCCCTTGTGCGGTTTGTCGAGAATGATGCCTTGGCCGCGCCGGGTACCCTTCTTGAACGAAATCATGCCTACCTCTCGTGGCTTCCTTGTCGAACCGTAGATCTCGAGACCGACAAGGAAGCCACGAAAGGTGGCTGCCGGCTCGCCGTCGTCATTCTGGGCAGCAGTCGATCGCGAAGAACGGTGTGTCGTCCTCGTCGTGCGCGTGCTGCACTTCGCCGCTGATCGACGTGTCCGGCGCCGAGCAGTAATCGTTGCCATCGTCGTCCCAGGCGCGGATGACGACGTCGAGCTTGTCGTCCACGCCCTCGAGCATCTTGCGCAGCTCTCCCACGGTCATGCTGTCCTCCTAGCCGGGCTGAAAACAGCACACGGCGCCGCTGTCCTGAAAGACGTCGTTCTTGGCCGAACACTTCGGGCAGATCACCTTGCAGACAACGATTCGCTTCGGCGCCTGCTCGCAGCACTTCATCTCGATGACGCGTGTTTTGGGTTTGCTCGGTATCTCGAGCTTGGTGTCGCACATCGCGCACGTCCAAGGGTTCTCTGGCGTCTCGGGCGCCGGATGTTCGTGCTTGTCGAATTCGTCGAAGAGGATGTTGTAGCCACCGGTTCTACGCTCGATGTGCTCGTCGAGAATTGTGGCGAGGTTCTCGGCGTCTTCGAACGTGCTCGGATCCTTCGGGGCCTCGAGCAGAAAGTGTACTGGAGAGACGTCACCGTGCTCGATCAAGATCTGCCACTGCATGCCGTAGTAGCGGTTGCAGGTCGCGCGCGCGAGCATTCGAAGGCCAGCAGACGTGATCGACTCGCACCAGAACCAGATGCGATAGGGCACCTTGCCGTGACCGCAGCAGCTTTCGGTCGTGACGATGCCGGGCAAACGGTTCATCGCTGTGCACAGATGAACGACTTCACGATCGAGCTTGCGGTCGTCGGGGTTGAACGGTTTCGGGCGCTCGAGTTGCGCGGCTGTCCAGTCGGGTCGTGATTTCATCGTCATTTCTCTCTGATCAGACCTGAAAAGCGAGCTCGAATGATACGTCGGCAGTGGCCGCAGGTGATCGAATTGAAGAGCGCAGGACGCGTAAGCGCAACCGTTTTGAGATCGCGCACCCACTTGCCGCAGAACGTGGAGGTGCTGCGATCGGTCATCACTCCATGCTTCTTCTCTTCAGGCATGGGCCTTCTTGACTAGCTCGTCGCCCTCCTTGAGTTCCTTGCCCATCTCGCACGTGCAGTAGCGGAAAGCGGGGATGGCCGGTCCGGCATCGGTGACACGCAGCGGATCGCTGTCGTACGTCTCTACCATGCCGAAGCCGCCACACTTCGAACACGGCTTGGCTTTGGGCTTCGTCATGCCTTCACCTTTTCGTCAGCAGCTACATCGACGAGCACATCATCGAGCTGAGCTTCTGTTGCAACGGAGACATGTCCCTCGTCCTCCTTCAGTTCACCTTGGATCTTCTTGAGCATGTACTCGGCGAGGGTCGCTCGCCGCTTCCAGGCTTTCATCTGACTGTGATAGTGCCAGCCCCATCCAATCGACCAGAAGCAGAGGACTGTCAAGCAGAGGACTGTCAGGCCAAGGATCGTCAATGTGTTGTTCACATCGGGCCAGTTGATCTGGTTCATCTCTACTCCTGCCCCGGTTCGAGAAGGCTTTCGCGATCTCGCATCGCACGCCTGATGAGCTGCCGTAAAAGCTCCATCGTGGTTACGTTCGCTTCGGTAGCCATGAGATCGAGCGCGGCACGCTCTTCGTCATCGAGGTAGACGTCCATCTTCGTGATCTTGCCGCTGTCACCTGGCAGGATGCCGCGCTTCTTCATCCAACGGATGCAGTTGGTGCACCAGACGTCGCTGGCGACGAGCGTCAGCTTCGTCTTCGCGTCCTCGTCAGAGAAGAGCAGGCCACACGCGCTCGCAGTGTGATCGCCATCGAATTCACCGTCGATGCAGTAGTGTAGGAACGCACGCGGCATGGTCTCGCCCTCGATCTCTTCGTCGACGAAGAAGTGCGACGGTTTTCGCAGCATGACTGCAATCCAGATGTATTGCAGGACAGGGTCCGAGTCAACGCTTGCGCTGCATGCGCTGCTCGAAATCAGCGAGGATCTCTCCCACTGAAGGCTGCGGCTTCTTGGGCTGCCGAAACACTTCACGCACTCGTGCGTGCAGCGCGCTCTCCTCTTCGTGGGTCCAGCCCTTCACGGGCAGGTACTCGCGCGCCACGAGGTCGTCCACATCGTGCAGTGGCCCCGCGCACGCGGGGCACAGATCCGCACGAATGAGACCGTCGTCGCCCGGTACGGGATCGTGAGCACGCGCCAGACCTACCCAATCGCTCTCAGCGAAAACGTACTCGGGCTGTCCTTCAGGAGCACCGGCCTGAACCTCGGTCTCGAGGTGGATGCGTGTCGGGCAGTTCTCGCACCAGAAGTAGAAGTAGCGGATGCTCACCCTCACTCCTCTGGTGGCGCCGGTTCCGTCGGCAGAGGTGGCGGCGGCGGTAGCGTCTCGATCATCGGCGTGATGCGTTTCCTGGCAGCATCCCGTTCGGCCTGCGTCGAGAAGGCGCGCTCGGCCAACGCGAGATCCATCGCACAGCCCGCATCGTGCTTGCCCTGGCAGCGACACACGAGACACATGCCGCTCAAGTCCCACTCGCTCATGAGAAGCGCGATGTCGGAAGCGCGGCATCCTGCCAGCGGGTATGTATCGGCTGCGAACGAGGCCCTGGCGTTGGCTCGGCTCATGGATCTAAGCCTATCGCGGACCCTTTCGTGGTGGCAGCCTACCTGCTCAGGTGGGGCGTAAGCGCGGCTAAGTGCGCGAAACTATGTCGGCTACTGAACAAAAGCGGGCCACATTGGTCGTTCGAGCAATGCGGCACGATTTTGTGAGGGTTTGTCGTCTCGTTTCGCGCGGTTGTCCTCGCCACTGAACAAAAGCGGGCCGCATTGCGAAAATGGGCAATGCGGCATCTTTTTGTGAATGATCTTCTGTACTTCTTTCAAAATGCCGCAATGCCGCAATGGAATTAGTAGAGCTAATGGAGTGAGAAATTTTATTTTTCCCGGAAGGGGTCTGGGAGAGATCGATCGAGTTGAGATCCCAGTAGGGAGTGTTTCCATTGCGGCATTGCGGCATTTGGGCCTAACCGCTGGAAATGCTCCACAAAAAGATGCCGCATTGCTATGCGGCAGCAATGCGGCATTGCGGCGCCCAGCGATCTCACTTGACATCAGACACGACTGCGACGATCGGCGCGTTCTTGCGATCGATACCCATCACGAAGCGCACCTTGATGCGCTTGTCGCCGACGGGTAGCTCCGCAGAGAGCTCGTTGAGTTTGAGCTCGCGACAACGCTTGGCGATCATGCGCGCGTAGGTGCCGTCGACCTTCTTGCGGTCGCGACTCGGCACGCCTCCAAGCAGCACGCGCCAGCCTTCTTCATACTCCTTGCGCGATGCGCCTCCGAGATTGAGGTCGTTGACGTGGTCGATGAGATCTTCGACCCGGATGCCGGAGTACGCGCGGCCCACCATCTTGACGAGAGGCTTGCGCATGCGCTTGTCATTCTCGCGGATGAGGAGCTCCACGAGCGTCATGACACTGATCGCGTTCTGCCGTGTCTCGTCATCGGCTTCCTCGTCGAGGATGCGCGCTTCGAGCGGATCTGCAAACCCGGCGTGGCGCAAGATCATGGGTACCCACTGCGACCAGCCGCCGAACGAAGGCCAATACTTGGCATGGATCGGGCTGCCGTGGACGTCGTGCACGAGGGTATCCTTCGTACCCTCGATGGGCTCTGAGTGATCGAAGAAGCTCTGGACGATAGTGAGAAGCGCTTCGACGAACACTTTGCGCTGACTTGGACGTTTGATCGCCGAGATGAACTCGTTCTCGGTACCCCACTCGAACTTCTGGGTGTCGTTGTGAAGGAGCTGCACACGCAGCAGGCGCCGAGCCACGTTGCCAACGAGCTCAGGCTCGTTGCCGTTGAAGATGAGCGTCATCAGCCACTTCACGAAGGCGTCCTTCTGTGTGTGGAAGAGACGGATCTTCACGTCTGTGGTCGTCAGGAACATCTCGAGGTAGTCGCCGCCGATCTCGACGTCGCAGTTGTCATAGACGCTCATGAGCTGCCGTGAGAACGCGTCGGCCGCGAGCGTGTTGGCGAATTCCTTCTTGTCGACCTTCTGCTTGCTCGTGTCGATGGGGATATTCTTGATCGGGCAGTCGCTCCCGAAGGCAACGGCGTAGATGTAGCGCGACAGAAGCGTCTTGCCGGCGCTGCCCTTGGCAGACTTGACGAAGATTGCCGGGACAGGTCCCTTGATCATCGGGCGCATGAACTGCGTGAGGATCGTGGCAACAACCACCGCGACGCCGAGCGCCTGGTTCTCGAATCGGAAGCCTTTCAGCGGGCTCTCGAGGATCTCGCGCGCTTCTTCGCACGTCATGTGAGGATGGCCCTTGCGCTTGCTGATGGGCGCATCCCACTCACCGTGGACGTAGTAACCGGCCTTGCCCTCGGTCGGCACGAAGCCGGTCTTCACGTGAAAGACGGGCATGTGGGTGGTCTCGTCGTACGTGATGATGGGGCCGTTCGCGATGCCGAGGATCTCGGGGATGTCCTCGTAGATGCCGCGATCGAGGATAGCCGTCACGATCGTGTGTGTCGGCGCGCCGTACTCGGGGACCTTCTGCTTGGAGTATTTGTCCTCCACCCAGACGCGCCACTGCGCCGCGATCATGAGCAGCTCTCGCAGCGTTGCGATCGTCAGAGGGATCATCGTGACGCGATCGTCGACGATGAAGACGCGCGCGAGCTGCCCGCTTGCGACGTACACATCCTTGATCGTGGCGAGAGCCTTGATCCCTTTGCTGACGTTGTCCGGCAAGCTGTCGGGTGTGACATCGATGACAGGTCGCCCATCGCTGGGACGATCTCTGTCCTTGCTATTGAGCCCAATGATCCACTGACCATCCACCTTTTCGATCCAGAAGATCTTCTGCTTGTCGATCTGGGCCTTGACGGTCTTCTCATTGAGCTCTGTGCCACTCACCACATCCTTGATGAAGGCATTGCCGTGCTCCTTGAGATAGTCGACAACGAGATCCTTATCCGTCTTATCGGGTTTCGCGGATGTCCCGAGGTACCACTCGCTCTTGAGCTTGTGGCGAAACACCGTCTTGTTGTCGACAGTCGCTTTGACCTTGTCTTCCAAGAGACCGGTCTCAGTTACGATCTGTGCGATCGTTGCCTCGCCTTCCTTCGTGGTCGCAAGGAATGACAGGACGAGCTCGCGAGCGATCTGAGTCTCGACCGCGTTCTTGACTAGACTGGGCCGGACGCTGAACTTGTCGGCCGCTAGCTTGGAGAGCGCTTCGAGATTCTGGGTCGGATCGGTCACCAGTTGCTTGCGCACACGAGTGACTGCACGTTCGAGGCTGAACGTGAGCATCTGCGCACGAACGAAGTTCTCACCAACGGTGTCGAGCTTCTTGCCCTTGACCGTCTGTTCGAGCGCCTTGTCGAAGGCGGTACCCTTCTTGAGAAGATCGATCGCGAAGGCAGCAGCCTTCTCTCTTTGCACCTTGAGGGCGCGTGCGCGATCGAGATCAATGAGGTTGGTGTTCTGCTTCTTCTTGTCGTCGTTGTTGTCGTCGGTCACGTACGGCTCCTTCTCTCACTACTCATCCACCGCACGCTCACCCTGCGTGCGGCAGACGCCCCTTACCACCGAGCGAAACTCTTGCAATACAAGCTGGATGCACTACACTGCCGAGCGATGGCCAAGAAAAAGCGAGCGAAAGAGCCGCAGAACGGCGTCGCATCCAGCAGTGAAACACCGCTGTGCATCCGGTTCAAGCGTGGCGACCTCGATCGCGTGAAGGTGGCTGCGGCGCGCGATGGTGTACTTCGATCGGTCTGGATACGCGAAGCTGCACTGGATCGTGCTGAACAAATCGTTGGAGGAATGGAGGTCGAGAAGCTCGAGTACGAGACCGCAGGCGGCGTCGGCGAGCAGGTCTGCATCCGCTTCCGTCCGCACGACTTCGAGCGCATCCAACGCGCAGCGACCCGCGAAAGAGCGCTGCCAAGCCCCTGGATACGCGCCGTCGTCATGTACCGCGTCGACCAGATGAACATCGAGGACGTTCGCGCGCCGAAGAAGATCACGCCTCACAAGAGCGCGACGAGACGCATCAAGGACGTTACCGCCAAGCGCGCAGCCTCAGCTCGCTAGTCAAAGGAGGCCGCATGGCCAACACCGCTGCCGTCCAGGTGCCGGTCGCGAAGGGGCTCCATCATGCCTCCGCATCCAAGACCGATCTGCTCCTCACCTGCCAATGGTGGGCGGCTCCAGGCACCCAGATCCCGCCCGAGCCTGACGACATTCGGCTCGCACCCGACATCCCGCGCTTCGGTCGCGCCTTCCACAAGACGATGGAAAACTTCCTCGTGCGAGAGCCGGTGCTCCTGCCCGAGATCGCCGAGGCGTACGACGTCGACGAGAAACGTCTGACCGAATACTTCAAGCGCGGGAGCAAGACCGTCGAGGACTTCCTCAAGAAGCGTGGATGGGACAAGATCCCGCGCACAGTCGAGAAGAAGCTCGCATACGACCCGTTCTACGACACGACGCGCGTGCTCCAGACTGAGGGCGAGCGCGACTACTCCGGGCGGCGGCCGACAGAGATGCCGGGCACCGCCGACCTCGCGCTCCAGCCAGGCCCCAACCGCAGCCGACCGCTCATCGTCTTCGACTGGAAAAGCGGGCAGAGCACCTACGACGCAACGAAGAACCCACAGCTTCGAACGCTGTCACTCGGGCTGTCGCGGTTCTGGAAGACGCACGTCGGCGTGCAGCCGACCGCCACGGCTGCCATTGCGATCATCATACGCATCGACGACGAGTTCATGGAGCTGTCGGAAGCTCCGCTCAGCTTCGACTTGCTCGACAAGCACCGCGTTCTCTTGCGCAGCAAGCTCCGCAACGCCATCGAGGGCCATCCCGCGCTCTACACCGGCATGCACTGCCGCTACTGCCCCGCGATTGAGGTCTGCCCCGCGCACCAAGATCCGATGGCACTCGCTGAGCCTGTCGAGACCATGACAGAGCCTGAGCACGTCGCGCAGCTCTACGCACGCCTTGTCACAGCCGAGAACCTTCTCAAGAAGATTCGACGCAGAATCACTAGCTACGTGGAAAGCAACGGTCCCATCGAACTCGACAACGGCAAGTGGGCCTCTATCGTAGAGTACGAAGAGGAACTGCTCAGCAAGGCAAGCGTCAACCGCACGCTCGGCAAGTTGGAAGGTGCTCTTCGCATCAGCCAGCTCCGCGACGAAGGCATTCTAGAAAATCACAAGGTCAAACAGCTCCGCGAGATCAACAACCCCGCTACACGCAAATGACCGCCGCCCTAAACCTGATGATGACCGCAACGGCTCTCGAGCGCGGAGTAGTGCAGTACGTCTTCTCACTTCGCGAGTGGACGCCCAGGACTGCACGCGCCTGGATACTTGCGCGCGGTCTGACGATCCACGCCGTGCAGTCCAACGACTACGAGTGCGTCATCCACCTTCGTCCGATGAGCGATTACGTCGTGCGGTCGCTCCACCGAACCTACTTGGAGGGCGTCGAGGGAGTCCTTGTCGCCGACGCTACTCTTCGTGGCTCCCTTGTCGGTCCTCGACCATGAAGGTCATGACAGCGAGCGCTGACTTCATCCTGCTCAAGTTCCCGGTCTTCATGTCGCCGTACACCGTCTACGGCGACGGGCTCGGGGATTTTGGTCCGCGTGGCGTCTGGTACGTCACCGACAAGCGTCGAGCGCACGACGAATGGTTGGTGATCGCGTGCGGTAACATGACCGATGCGCAAGCGATGGCCCATGAGTTGGACCTTCAGGACGCGAGGAACACATCATCATGATCGACGTCGGTCGTATCGAGCAGGCGTTTCAGAACATTGTCGGCGAGCTCGCGGTTATCGCCGACGAGCTTCGCGCTGCGCGCGTGCTGACCGAGAACAGCACCGATGACAACCCCATCGGCGAGGCGCTCGAGCGATGCGAGAGGGAAATCATCGCCTTCAAGAAGGCTCAGCGAGCGAAGGCTCAAGCCGCTCGCAAGTCGTCGCGAGCGCGGCAGCGTGGCAGATTCAAGAAGGGCGGAGGTCGAACGTGACCAAGCGACAATCGCCCTCACGTTTGCAACCGAGCATCTTGGACCGGCCGAAGAAGCTGCTGACGTGGGTCCTGGTGGAAGGCACCTACGAGTGGCGCACAGAGATGCTTCGTATTGGTGTGCATCGCCATATCCATCACGATCCAGACGTCTGGATTCTGACCTGCTACGAGGTCGGCATCCGAGAGCACGAGCTCAAGGAGAAGGATCTCGAGAAGGCGAAGGGCGAGGCGCTCGAGTTCGTTCGCGCGTGGCTCGCACGAGTGCTACGGAGTCTCACATGAAGATCCTGCCGACGATGTGCAAGGGGATCGTGTTGATGCACGAGGACGGCAAGACCTTCGAGATGGCGCCGCTTCAGGTCTTCATCAGCGCGGGCGGCTTGACGGTGATACGCATCGGCAACAACGCCCTGTTCTTCGACAAGGATGGCAAGTTCGACGGCACCGAGTCGCACATCGCGGGGATGGCTCCTGACTCGCCGGAGTTGAAGCTTCTGCACGAAGCGTTTGAGCTCCAGGGCAAGTACAAGGGCCTGCCTCCCGACGTTGCTTACTTCACGCCCGGTTCGCCGGGCTATGCGGCCGAGACGCGCTCGTGGCCCACTGCGACGAAGGAAGACGGCGGTCAGATGTACGCCACGTTCCCGAAGAAACCTGCTGCGCACTGAGCTTGTGCTGCACGCAGTTTTCCTGCTATACGGTTGGATACCATGAACACAAGCGGTTACTTCGTCGTGACGAGCGGCGAGGATGGGACATCGATCGACGGCCCCTTCAGCAAGGAGGAGCTCATCAAGCGCATCACACCCGATCCCAAGGAAGAGGGTTGCACGCGGTACGGTAGGATCCTCAAGTTCCTTGACCACGTCCCGAGCTCCGACAAGGGATACTGGGACGAGTTCAACATCGACGACGACGAGCGCCCGATCCTCATCATCCGTGGCGACATCGTAGTGCCGAAGCCGGTGAAGGTAGCGACGTCGTACGATCTCTAGGAGGACATCATGGTCGACATCAGCATGGAACGCACCGAGGCGCCGCCCGAAGAGGCTGCGAGGATGAAGGAGTTCGCGGAGAAGAACGGCTTTGCGATGGGCAGCCTCTCGTTCACGATCCACGAGGAGACTGTCGTCAGCGATGCGCGTGATGCTGCCATCACCTCGGCGGCGGGTCTGCTCAAGGTCATCGAGCAGCTCACATCCAGCGAGAGAACGCTTCGTGACAAGCTCGCCAAAACTAACCAAGCCTTCTACGACGAGCGCAGGGGCCGAACAGACGACATGATGAAGGCTGCCCAGGAGAGCGGTGAGATTCAGCGTCGTGCTCGCGCGCTAGAGAAGCAGGTGGGACTGCTCCAGACCGTCATCCTCAACGCGGGGATGGACCTCGAAGTCGAGCTCAAGAAGCTCGATCAGCCTCCTCGTCAACCTCGTCGGCGGGCAGGTCATCACGGGCCTGCAAAGAGGAGATGAACTGTCCTTGCGGACAGACCCATGACGGCTCGCCGTCGCTGCCTCACGTAGCGCGGCTAGTTGAGCAGATGGGTGAGACTGTCGTCGTGACGGTCCCTGGTGGATCGTGGCACGTGCCCCGCATCTACATCGCGATGCACGGGCTCAAGGCCGAAGAGCTCAAGGTGTTGGCCGACAAGTATGGCTGGAAGAAGCTGGGTCGTGACGTTCAAGCTGCACACACGTGATGAGTTCCGCGAGCGCGTCTTCACGCGCGACGGGCACAAGTGTGTCGTGTGCGGCACGCTGCGTAGCCTCGAGCATCCGCTTGACGCGCACCACATCATCGATCGACGGCTCTGGCCCGACGGTGGGTACTACGTCGAGAACGGTGCATCGGTCTGCGAGGAGCACCACCTCGAAGCCGAGGCTACGACGCTATCGTGCGACAGGCTGCGTGAGCTGGTGGGGATCACCAAGTTTCCGATCCCTCCTCATCTCTACCCTGATCAGCCGTACGACAAGTGGGGCAACCCGATCCTGCCAAACGGCATGCGCCTGCGTGGCGAGGTCTTCGACGATCCGTCAGTGCAGAAGATCATCGCGCCCGTGCTCGGTCTCTTCACCAACCGCGTAAAGTACCCGCGCACCTACCACCTGCCGTGGAGCCCCGGCGTGACAGACGATGATCGGGTGCTCAACGATCTCAGCGCGTTCAAGGAGCAGCCGGTCATCGTGACGGCCAAGATGGACGGCGAGAACACGACGCTATACCGCGACTACATGCATGCGCGAAGCATCGAGTACGAAGGACACGCGAGCCGCTCGTGGGCGAAAGCGTTGCACGCGCGGATCGCAGCCGACATCCCCGAGGGCTGGCGCGTCTGCGGCGAGAACCTCTACGCCAAGCACTCGATCAAGTACGAGAAGCTCGACGACTACTTCCAGGTCTTCTCCGTGTGGGACGACCAGAATGTGTGCCTCGCGTGGGATGCGACGCGCGAATGGGCCGATCTGCTGGGGCTTCGGATGGTGCCGGTGCTCTATCAGGGAACGTGGGACGAGAAGCTCTTGCGGCAGCTCTACACCCCAACGCTCAACGGTGATCCGTGCGAGGGCTACGTCGTGCGAATCGCGTACAACTTCCGCTACCGGGAGTTCCGACACAAGGTCGGCAAGTACGTCCGCGCTGGTCACGTCGCCACGCACGGCCACTGGATGCGTCAGGCACTCGAGCGCAACAACCTGCGGACGGCGAGCTGATGATCCCTTCACACTTCGTGCACTTTGACCTCGATGCCCTCGCTCGATCCATCGAGGCGCGGAAAGTGTTCGAGCGTCAACGCCGTGCTGCGACACAACTGCCTGAAGCGGTGACAGCAGATGGAACCGTATTCCGGTACATCCCAGTCAAGCGCGACGACAACGTGAACGGCTGCGACGATGACTTCGTCTTCGTGTGTTCGTGTCGGCACGTCGCTGTGATCCTCTGCGAAGCCAATTGGCTCACCGACGACGCTCGCGCAGAACGGATGCGCGCTCTAGGGTGGGAGGAGCCGTCGGGTGATCGCTATCTGTGGCGATGTCCCGACTGCATCGCCGTTTGGAAAATCTTGGATGGAGGCGAACGTGAAGATCACCGATAAGACGACCGTGAAGGAGCTGGAGGCTGCGTTGAAGGAACGGAAGGTAGTCTTCTCGACAGTACGCTCTCGATCGTTCTGGCCCAAATCTGGTGAAGATTGGGTCATCACGTTCGGGACCTTGGGTGGTAGCGGTGCACCGGCCACGGGTGAAGCTGCCACGCTTGCCGAAGCGCTCAACCTGGCGCTGGACAAGTGTGTGTCATGAAGCGTGCGATCGTTTTCATCTCGAACGACTTCTATCGCTGCTACGCGGTGGAGGAGGGACACGAGGCCGCGTTCGCAGCAGGCTGGGAAGCTTGTTGTCGAGCAGTCGGTGGAGGTGCAGACACGGTCAGCTTGTACATCGTGCCCGGCAAGGCTGAGAAGTGGTTGCACGAGCAGGAGCCCGAAGAGGTCGCAAAGGCGATGGCAGCCGAACTGTCCTCCCTACCCATTCCCTGAAGGAGTCAAATGAACACGCTACCGACTGAACTCGTGGAGTCAATCAGGGCTGAGCTCTTGAAGCTGGTGCAGGCGCCGGACATCGACAAGAACCTCGTTGCTATCGGCAAGCTCTCACAGAGGGCGCGGGACCTCTTCATGGTCTTGAAGAACCCGGAGGCTGCCATCAAGAGCAGACGGGTGTCTGAGTTGAACTCGTACAGCGATAGCGACTCCGTCGAGAGCGTCTTCAACAGCAACGTCGTGGGTATGTCGAATGGTTCGACCGAGACCTTCGGGGCGAAGGCCATCCGCGAGATCATCGGTGCGCTGCCTAGCCTCATGAACGCGCAAAATGAGACGCCGAGCGCGCTCGTCATCGCGGCCTCCATCGCGCGCGATCGGGGCATGACGGACTTGTCAGCCGAGATCGAACGCAAGCTCGTCGGCCACACACTCGAGGGCGACCGCCCTGTCGACAAGGAGCGTATGCGGGACATCGCTGAAGTCGGTGCGTCGTCACGCTCTCTCGGGGCGCTCGGTGGA
>Ga0209040_10000522_pt1 | contig 29613 bp, 22 predicted proteins | sample BogFormECP12_OM3_FD_188240 | JGI IMG/M metagenome (GOLD analysis project Ga0209040, IMG submission 188240) | Bog forest soil microbial communities from Calvert Island, British Columbia, Canada - ECP12_OM3 (SPAdes) (version 2) | ecosystem: Environmental > Aquatic > Freshwater > Wetlands > Bog ... | reverse complement strand
TGGGACTTCCTGTTCAGCTACTACAGCCTGCGGCCCGGGCAGCTGCGCCGCTGGCACCCGGGTTACGGCGTGCTGCTCGCCGGCGGCGAAGCGATCCGTCGCTACCGCGGCCGCCGCGGCTATACCGCTGACGACGCCGGTGCCACGGTCAGCGAGACCTATCTGCGCAGCCGGCGGGACACCATTTCGTTCGTGGCTCGCCTGCTCGAGGCAACCGCAAGCCGCCCTGCCCAGCTAGCCTGCTTCGGGCTGCACGAGTGGGCAATGGTGTACAGGGCCGATCCCGAGCAGCGCCGTCACAGCGTGCCGCTGCGGCTTGGACAAGACGGCACCAACGCGGTCGTGGAGTCGATGCCGCTGCGGTGCACGCACTTTGACGCGTTTCGGTTTTTCACCGACGTTGCCCGACCGCGGAACGCCGTGCAGCTTTCTCGCGCCGACCAGATCGGCGTAGAGCAACCAGGGTGCGTCCATGCCGCGATGGACCTCTACAAGTTCGCCGGCAAGCTACTCGCGTTGGTCGATTCCGACCTGCTGATGGATGCCTTCGAGTTGGCCTATGAGGCAAGGGAACTCGATATGCGCGCGAGCCCGTACGACCTGCGCGCGTTCGGCTACGAGGCGATTCCGGTCGAGTCATCCGCGGGCCGAGCTGAGTATGTGCGGCGGCAAGCGGCGATAGCGAGCCAAGCCGCGGCGATCAGGGCATCCCTGCAAAGGCGGTGCGAGAACCTGCTGGCCTACGCCGCCTGACATCTGGGATCTGAGTACCCGTCACAGTGCGCTGAATGCGCCGAGGAGGGCCTCGAACAGCTCCGGGCTGGTAAGTGTCGGGATGTCGTAGTAGGTGGTCATCGCGTCGACTACCTTTGTGGCCGAATCGATCTCCGCCGACGTCAACCCGAGGTAGGCGTCGTGGAGTTGTTGGCCGTCTGATGTGGCGTTGGCGTAGTCGGCCCAGTTGCTGCTCAGCGAGCGAGTCGCTGCCGCTGCCGCTGCTTTGTGAGTAGCTGAAAATGGTCAGCGGGTCGCTGCACACGCCGGCCGCGTTGCAGGCCATGTCGCCGGCTTTATAGTCATCGACGACCGTGGTGACCAGGGCGTTCTCGTCCTGGGTCACGCTGGGTCCGAAGTCGAATCCTTCCGAGGCGGTCAGCGCCTGCGTCGGTCGAGCCGGAGAGGAAGTCGCCGCCGTCGTCGGCATTGGCTGCACCGGCTAACGCCACTGCGGCGCTGCACAGCGCGGTGCCCAGAATCGCTTTCTTCAAGGTTTGGGCTCGGGCTCTGATCACAACCCGAGCATCGCGACCGGCTGGGCAGCCCCTGTTCGCGCAGCGCTATGGTCTGTTCCCAGACAGCGCAAAGCGCGGCCAGCCAGGTGAAAGGGTCAAGGCCGTCGTATTTCTAGATACAATGAGCTGTACAACTGGTGTTAAGAGTTGAGCCCGCTGATCGACTCCGAGCTGCTGCTGGACTGCCTGGAGTTGGGCCGCGGCCGCGCGTGAGACCGACATCCGGGCCAGCCCGTATGAGCTGCGTGGCTACGGGTATACACCGATCGCTGTCGAGCAGGCCGCTGGCTGTGCTTTGCCGGTAGGCCATCGCCGCACGAGCAGCGCCGCGACGTGCGGCGCTGCCCCCCGGTGTGAGCTACTGCTGCGGGGGCACTGGTTACCGGCTTTCGGGCTACCGGCCGGTAGGCTGACCACAACTTCATTCAGGGAAAGTGGAGGAGAAAGATGACAGACCGCGTGTCGGTGGGGAACCTGCGCGTCGCCCAGGTGCTGTATGACTTCATCAACACCGAGGCTTTGCCCGGCACCGACATCGACCCCGACAGCTTCTGGGCGGGCGTCGACAAGGTCGTCACCGATTTGGCGCCGCAAAACCAGGATCTGCTTGCCCGCCGCGACCAGTTGCAGGCGCAGATCGACAAGTGGCACCGGCATCACGTCATCGAGCCGATAGACCCGGAAACCTATCGGCAGTTCCTCACCGAGATCGGCTACCTCATACCGGAGCCCGACGATTTCACCATCACCACGGCGGGCGTCGACCCCGAGATCACCACGACGGCCGGCCCGCAGCTGGTGGTCCCGGTGACCAACGCCCGGTTCGCCCTGAACGCGGCCAACGCTCGGTGGGGCTCCCTATACGACGCGCTGTACGGCACCGACGTGATCCCGGAAACCGATGGCGCCGAGCAGGGCACCAGCTACAACAAGGTCCGCGGCGACAAGGTGATCGCCTACGCTCGCAAGTTCCTCGACGACGCGGTGCCGTTGTCATCAGGGTCGTGGGCCGACGCGACGGGACTCAGCGTCGACGACGGCCGCTTACTGGTCAGTCAGCGGGGCGAAGAGCTGTCTCGAGGGCTGGCCAACCCCGGCCAGTTCGCCGGCTACACCGGAGAGCTCGGGCGCCCGAGCTGGTCCGTCTTACTGGTCAACCACGGGCTGCACATCGAGATCCTGATCGACCCAGAATCGCCGATCGGTAAGACCGACGCCGCCGGCATCAAGGACGTGATCCTGGAGTCGGCGGTCACCACGATTGTCGACTTCGAGGACTCGGTCGCGGCCGTCGATGCCGACGACAAGGTTCTCGGCTACCGCAACTGGCTCGGACTCAACAAGGGCGACCTGGCCGAAGAGGTCGACAAGGGCGGCAAGAGCTTCACCCGGGTGCTCAACGAGGACCGCACATACACCACCCCAGATGGAGGTGAACTGACGCTGCCCGGTCGCAGCCTGCTGTTTGTCCGCAACGTCGGCCACCTGATGACCAACGACGCCGTCGTCGACGGGGCAGGCAATGAGGTGCCCGAGGGCATCCTCGACGCGCTGTTCACTGGCGTGACCGCCATTCACGGGCTCAAAACAGGCGAGGCCAACGGCCCCTTGGCGAATAGCCGTACCGGTTCCATCTACATCGTCAAGCCCAAGATGCACGGCCCCGAAGAGGTCGCATTCACCTGCGAGCTTTTCAGCCGCGTCGAAGACGTTCTGGGATTGCCGCAAGGCACCTTGAAGGTCGGCATCATGGACGAAGAGCGCCGCACCACCGTCAATCTCAAGGCATCCATCAAAGCCGCAGCCGATCGGGTGGTGTTCATCAACACGGGTTTCCTGGACCGCACCGGCGACGAAATCCACACCTCGATGGAGGCCGGTCCGATGATCCGCAAGGGTGCGATGAAGAGCACCACATGGATCAAGGCCTACGAAGACGCCAACGTCGACACCGGTCTTGCCGCCGGCTTCTCGGGCAAGGCTCAGATCGGCAAGGGCATGTGGGCGATGACGGAACTCATGGCCGACATGGTGGAACAGAAGATCGGCCAACCGAAGGCGGGTGCGACCACGGCGTGGGTGCCTTCGCCGACGGCGGCCACCCTGCACGCGATGCATTACCACTACGTCGACGTGTTCGCTGTGCAGAAGGAACTCGAGGGCAAGACCCGTACCACCATCGACGAGTTGCTGACGATTCCGCTGGCCAAGGAACTGGCCTGGGCTCCCGAGGAGATCAAAGAAGAGGTCGACAACAACTGCCAGTCGATTCTGGGCTACGTCGTGCGCTGGATCGACCAAGGTGTCGGCTGCTCGAAAGTGCCGGACATCCACAACGTCGCCTTGATGGAAGACCGTGCCACACTGCGGATTTCGAGCCAGCTGCTGGCAAACTGGCTGCGCCACGGCGTCATCACCGAGGAGGACGTGCGGGCCAGCCTGGAGCGGATGGCTCCGATGGTGGACCGGCAGAACGCCGGCGACTCGGCCTATCTGCCGATGGCGCCCAACTTCGACGACAGCGTCGCGTTCCTGGCGGCTCAGGAGCTGATTCTGAGCGGTACCCAACAGCCCAACGGCTATACCGAGCCGATCCTGCATCGGCGCCGCCGCGAATTTAAGGCCCGCGCCGATGACTGATTTCGGCCCGGGGCGCGCTTACCATCCCAATGACTAGATACTGCAGGAACTTCTGGCCCGCGGGAGAGCATCGGCATGGGTAGGCACAGAGCTCCGGATCCGGACGAGCCCACCGACGGCGAACCGTCGGATGACTATTCCGAACCCCAGAATTTTGGCGATGCCGGTGGCCAGCGGGAACCCGACGGTTTTCCGCCCGCTGCACCCCCGGAGCCGGGCGGCTTCCCCGGTCCGAGCTACACGGATCATCCAGCCGACGACTATTCGGACGAGTTTCACAGCGATTCAGGGTATTTCGACTACACCAATCCCTCCGATCACGACGAGCATCACGAGCACGAGCCGCACCCCGCCGACGTCGACACGCCGGACGACTTCCCCGACTTCCCGCGACGCGGGCCGGAGCCGCCCGCTCCGCCGCCATCGCCGCCGACCGGCGGCCACCGCGGCCTCGGCGACTGGCGGGGTGGTCACCGCAGCGACGGCGGACGACGCGGTGTCAGCATCGGTGTGATCGCGGCGCTGGTCACGGTCGTCGTGTTGGTGGCCGGAGTCATCCTGTGGCGGTTCTTCGGCGACGCTTTGTCCAACCGATCGCACAGCGCTGCCGCGTGCTCCGGCAGCAAGGAAACGGTCGCGGTCATCGCGGATCCTTCGATCGCTGACCGCGTCCAGCAGTTCGCGGAGCGTTACAACGGGTTCGCCGCCCCAGTCGGCGACCACTGTGTCGCTGTCAGCGTCAAATCTGCCGGTTCTGACGCCGTGGTCGACGGTTTCATCGGGAACTGGCCCGCGGACCTGGGCCAGCGACCCGCGCTGTGGATCCCGGGCAGCTCGGTATCGGCGGCGCGGCTGACGGCCGCTGCGGGCAAGGAGACGATCACCGACAGCCGGTCGCTGGTCACCTCGCCTGTTGTGCTCGCGGTGCGACCCGAACTTCAGCGTGAGCTCGGTGCCCAGAAGTGGGCGACGCTGCCCGGCCTGCAGACCAAACCCGATGCGTTGGCCGGGTTGAAGCTGCCGAAGTGGGGATCGCTGCGGCTGGCGCTGCCGCTTGGCGGCAACAGCGACGCCGCCTATCTCGCCGGCGAAGCGGTGGCGGCGGACTCCGCGCCGCCCGGCGCACCGCCGACCGACGGCAGCGGCGCGGTGCGCACGCTGATTGCCGGCCAGCCCAAGCTGGCCGACAACACCTTGGCCGAGGCGATGAATGCGCTGCTGCGGCCCGGTGATCCGGCGAGCGCGCCGGTGCACGCGGTGGTCACCACCGAGCAGCAACTGTTCGCGCGTGGCGAATCGCTGCCCAACGCCGGCAGCACGCTGAGTTCCTGGCTGCCGCCGGGGCCGGCGGCGGTCGCCGACTATCCGACCCTGCAGCTGCGCGGGTCGTGGCTGTCGCAGGACCAGGTGACGGCGGCCAGCGGGTTTGCCCAGTTCTTGCACAAGCCCGACCAACTCGCCGAGCTGGCCAAAGCCGGTTTTCGCGTCGAAGGGGTCAAGCCGCCCAGCAGCGACGTCACTAGTTTCGCGGCCCTGCCGTCCACGCTGTCGGTAGGTGACGACTCGCTGCGTGCCACACTGGCGAATATAGTGACCACACCGTCGAGCGGCCCGGCGGCGATCATCATGCTCGAGCAGTCGATGACCACCGACGAAGGCGGCACGACCCGGCTGGGCAATGTGGTTGCTGCGCTTGACAACCGGATCAAGGCGCTACCGCCCAACTCCGTGATCGGGCTCTGGACGTTCGACGGCAAAGAGGGCCGGTCGGAGGTGAAGGCGGGCCCGCTGGGCGACGATGTCGACGGCAAACCCCGGTCGGATGCGCTCACCGCCGCACTGGACAAGCAACATGCATCGTCCGGTGGCGCGGTGTCGTTCACCACGCTGCGGCTGATCTACAAGGACGCGCTCGCCAATTACCATCCCGGGCAAACGAATTCGGTGTTAGTGATCACCGCTGGGCCGCACACCGACCAGAGCCTCGGGGGCCAGGGGTTGCAGGACTTCATCAAGGACAGCGTCGACCCGGCCAAGCCGGTGGCTGTCAACGTGATCGACTTCGGCTCCGATTCCGACCGGGAGACCTGGGAAGCCGTCGCCAAGCTGTCGGGTGGCAGCTACCAGAACCTGGCGACGTCGGCGTCGCCGGACCTCGCCACCGCGGTGACCAACTTCCTTAGTTGAGCGGCCTCGGCGCCGACAGTATGTGTCGGTTGCCGCCGGCCGTCCTATCGAGCGGCCACCGTCGCGCCACTCGCGCACATTCGGCGGTGTCATGTTTCCGCCATGCCAGTCGCCGCAGGTCGACGAAGTGCAATTCGGTGCCTCGCCCAGACGTCGGGTTGATCCGCAACCCCGGCCTAATCCGCTTTCCCGGAAGTATCGTCCGGTAAGCCGGACATCAGCGGTTTTATTGGGCGCATGGGCCATTTTTCGCTGTTTTAGGCAATTCTCAGGTAAAGGTCCCGGCCAAACCTGTGAGATGCGCCACAGTACGGAATCGATATGGAGGACGCCGCCATGGAAAAAGCGCTTCGCCCCTATGCCACCGCCGGAGTCGCCCTGCTGGGTGCCAGCGTGATCGCTGCCACCCCGGTAATAAACACCGCCGGCGCTACCGGACATTCAGACGTCCGCGGTCCAACTCACCGCTGCCGAGGCCGACGCCTACGGTTGTTGGTGAATGTTCTCGACCCTGACGCGTTCGCAACGGAATCACCGCAGCGCCTACCGACTCCATTGGTGACCTCGCCGTATCCCTTGATCAAGTCATCGATCTAGGCGAGACGCCCTATATCACCACGGCTGACACCCTCGCCACCGACCTTCTTCCGTTGCTGGACATAACCAGCCTGTTCAGCGGCGTAACCACTACCCTCGACGGCCTTTTGAGCGACCTGAGCAACTTGCCCGACCTGAGCACCGTGCTGAGCGACCTGGGCACCGTGCTGACCGACCTGGGTAACCTTCCTACAGCCACCGACATCGCAAATGACGTGGTCAATGCCCTGACCGGCACGGATGGTGCGCTTACCACGAGTGAGACCGACCTGACCACCCTGCCCACAACGATCACAACTGACTTGATCAGCGCCCTGACCGGCACGGGTGATCCGCTTACCATTATTACGGGCGATCTAGGGACTATCACGGGCGATCTAGGGAATATTTCGACCGAGATAGGGCTCCTGGGGCTCGCAGTAAACGATATCGGTGTGTTTTTGGGCCTGCCCGTTATCACCGGCATATAAAGCGGTCGTCTGGCTGGTGGGGCCGCTTGGCCCCATCAGCCACCGGTCGACTGTTGGTGGTTCGGATCGCCGGGTGCATTATGTTGCGACCACGGTGAGAACCTGTGCTTCGTCGGCAGACTTCAAGGTAATCGCCGGGCGCCGCTTGGGCAGGGCTCAGACGTAGGCCTCCACGGGCGGGCAGGAGCAGACCAGGTTGCGGTCGCCGTAGGCGCCGTCGATGCGGCGCACCGGCGGCCACACCTTGGGCCGGAACGCGTTTCCGAGCGGGTAGGCGGCGACCTCGCGGGTGTACGGGTGCTCCCACTTGTCGACCATCAGGCATTCGGCGGTGTGCGGCGCGCCGCGCAGCGGGTTGTCGTCGACCGGCCACTCCCCGGCGCCGACCCGGTCGATCTCGGCGCGGATGGCGATCATGGCCTCGCAGAACGCGTCGATCTCGGCCAGGCTCTCGCTCTCGGTGGGCTCCACCATCAGCGTGCCGGCCACCGGGAAGCTCATCGTCGGTGCGTGGAAGCCGTAGTCCGCCAAGCGTTTTGCGACGTCGTCGACGGTCACGCCGGTCGACTTGGTGATCGGCCGCAGATCCAGGATGCACTCGTGGGCGACCATGCCGTTCTTGCCGGTGTAGAGCACCGGGTAGTACTCGTCGAGCCGGCGGGCGATGTAGTTGGCCGACGCGATCGCCGTCAGCGACGCGGCTCGCAAGCCGTCCGCGCCCATCATCCTGATGTAGGCCCATGAGATCGGCAGGATCGACGCCGACCCGTACGGCGCGGCGGACACCGGGTGACCGTCGGGCAGCTCGGGCGCATACGGATGCCCGGGCAGGAACGGCGCCAGATGGGAGCGCGCCGCCACCGGACCGACGCCCGGGCCGCCGCCACCGTGTGGGATGCAGAACGTCTTGTGCAGGTTCAGGTGGCTGACGTCGCCGCCGAAGTTGCCCGGCCGGGCCAGGCCCACCAGAGCGTTGAGGTTGGCGCCGTCGATGTAGACCTGGCCGCCGGCGTCGTGCACGGCGGCGCAGATCTCGGCGATGTCCTGCTCGTAAACGCCGTGCGTGGACGGGTAGGTGATCATCAGCGTCGACAGCTTCTCGGCGTGCTCGCTGACCTTGGCGCGCAGATCGTCGAGGTCGACGTCGCCGTTGTCGCGGCAGGCCACCACGACCACCCGCATGCCGGCCAGTGCCGCGGACGCGGCGTTGGTGCCGTGTGCGCTCGACGGGATCAGACAGACATCGCGCTGCGGTTCGCCGCGGCTGGCGTGATAGGCGTGGATTGCCAGCAGGCCCGCGTACTCGCCCTGCGATCCCGCGTTGGGCTGCAGCGAGACCGCGTCGTAGCCGGTCATCTCGACCAGCCAGGTCTCCAGCTCGGCGATCAGGCGCCGCAGACCCGGGGTGTCGGATGGCGGGCCGAACGGATGCTGGCGGGCGAACTCCGGCCAGGTGACCGATTTCATCTCCGCGGCGGCGTTGAGCTTCATCGTGCACGAGCCGAGCGGAATCATGCTGCGGTCCAAGGCAAGATCCTTGTCGGCCAGCCCACGCAGGTATCGCATCATCGACGTCTCGGTGCGGTAGCGGGTGAACGCCGGATGGGTCAGGAACTCCGATGTGCGCGTTGCGATGTCGACGGTGACCGGCTTGCCGGCCGATACTCCGAAAGCCTCCAGGACCGCGGCAACGTGCTCGTCGGTCGTCGCCTCGTCACACGCCACCGACACGTGGTCGTCGTCCACCCGCCACACGTTGACGCCGTTGGCCTTGGCGGCGGCGATCACCTCGTCGGCGCGTCCGGGCACCCGGGCTAGCACGGTGTCGAAGTACTTGTCATGCACCGCAGCGTCGCCGAGTGCCGCGGCGATCGTCTCGGCATGAGCGTGGACCCGCCGGGCGATCCCGGCCAGCCCGTCGGCGCCGTGGTAGCTGGCATACATCGCGGCCATCACCGCCAACAGCACCTGGGCGGTGCAGATGTTGCTGGTCGCCTTGTCGCGGCGGATGTGCTGTTCGCGGGTCTGCAGCGCCAACCGGTAGGCGGGTGAGCCGTCGGCGTCGACCGAAACACCGACCAGTCGGCCGGGCAGTTGGCGGGCGTGCTTGGTGTGCACCACCAGGTATCCGGCATGCGGGCCGCCGAATCCCATTGGCACACCGAAACGTTGGGTGTTGCCGAACGCCGCGTCGGCGCCGATCTCCCCGGGCGGGGTGAGCAACGTCAGCGCCAACAGGTCGGCGCCGATGGCCACCAAGGCCCCGCGGTCGTGCGCCTGCGACACCAACGCTGACCAGTCGGTGATCCGGCCGCTGGCACCGGGCAGCTGCGCGATGACACCGAAGAACTCGCCCTCCGGCAGGCCGTCACGCAGGTCGGCGGTGACGATCTCGATGCCCAGCGGCTCGGCGCGGGTGGCCAGTACCGCGGCTGTCTGGGCGAAGACGTCGACGTCGACGGCCAGCCGGTTGGCAGTGCCTTTTGCCGCCCGTGGCACCGCACGAAGCATCAGCGTCATCGCCTCGGCGGCCGCGGTGCCCTCGTCGAGCATCGATGCGTTGGCCACTTCGAGGCCGGTCAGGTCGGCCACCATGGTCTGGAAGTTCAGCAGGGCTTCCAGCCGGCCCTGGCTGATCTCCGGCTGGTAGGGCGTGTAAGCGGTGTACCAGGCCGGGTTCTCCATGATGTTGCGCAGCAGCACCGGCGGGGTGAGCGTGTCGTAGTAACCCTGCCCGATCATCGACACCGCGACGGTGTTGGCGTCGGCCAGCGCCCGTAGCTCGGCAAGCGCCTGTGCCTCACTGGCCGGTGGGGGCAGCTGATCCAGGCCGGGCGCGACGCCGGTGTCGGTGAGCTTGTCCAGAATGCCGGTGGGCACCGCGTGGCGCGCCAACTGTTCCAGGGAGTCGACCCCGATGACCTTCAGCATGGCCGCGATGGCCTCGCTGTCCGGCCCGATGTGCCGATCGGCGAAAACAGGGTTGGTGTAGTCGGACACTCAGGACTCCTGACGTGGGACGGAACGTGCTGTGCGTTCCTCCCCCTCTGTCGTCCACCCGAACCGGGCGCCTGAGAGATTCGACATCCGCGGCGACGCGATGTCTTTCCCCATGGGCGGGTGTCCCGAATTCACGGGCCACCGCTTTCCAGAGGCATCGGGGTCCGGCGCGGTCCGGGTGCCTGAGAGGTTGACGGAGAGGTGTTGCTCCTTCGGCGTCCGTGGCTGGCAGTCACGGAACTCTCCCGCGCAAGTGCGATGCGGTGTCGATTTTACCTGTTCGTCGCCGGCTGAGGCGACCGCCGGGTCAGCCGATCTTGCGGTCGCGGTGCTTGCGGCGCGAGGCCAGCTCGTCTTCCGGCGCGGCGATCGACTCGCCGTCGTCGGCACGTTCGCCCGGGAAGTCCGCGATAGCGCCGGTCAACTCCCGCATCGCCCCGGAGACGGCGATGCCGAACACGCCCTGCCCGCCCTGCAGCAGGTCGACGACCTCTTCGGCTGACGTGCACTCATAGACCGTGGTGCCGTCGGAGAACAGCGTGATGTTGGCCAGGTCCTGCACACCGCGCTGGCGCAGGTGGTCGACTGCGACACGGATGTTGTGCAACGAGATGCCGGTGTCGAGCAACCGCTTGACGATCTTGAGGACCAGGATGTCTTTGAACGAATACAGCCGCTGGCTGCCTGATCCCGCCGCGCTGCGAATCGAGGGCACCACCAGCGACGTGCGCGCCCAGTAGTCCAGTTGGCGGTAGGTGATTCCGGCGATTTGGCACGCACTCGGGCCCCGATAGCCGACCAGTTCGTCGGGCACCGAGTCGTCGGGGAACAAACCGGCTTGCACAGGCTGCTCGGGGCGCGTTGCTGGAGTGTCATCGATCGCGGTGACGGACTCGAGGTCCAATTGGTCGTTACGTGGTTGGTCTCCCACGATGCTTCCTCTCGCCGATCACGCTCGTTACGGGCTGCCGGTAGCCGCGATTGCTCAGTCGAGTGCTTGTGAGCATACGCTTTTCGACACGCTGTGGTGTTCGTAGAACCAGGTCGAGATCAAATTATGGCGGTCGCAGCGAATGACTCCACGCTATCCAAAGGGCGTGTCGAGGTCGAACTCGCAGATGAGACGGATCCGTGATGTTGCCGGGGTCGTCACGACGGCCCTTGACATGAGCCCGATCAGGTTGCTGACGTGCGTCGACGGCGCCCGTCGGGCGCGCGTTATCCGGCGTCAGGTGGCCTTGAAATCGTCGGGCGACACGCTGTCCAAAAATTCTTTGAACTTCTCCACCTCGTCCTCTCGGACGGCGGTGGAGGGCTCGTCGTCGCTCTCGTCGGGAATCAGCAGGCCCGCCTCCGCGAGAACCGCCTCCTCGACGTAAATCGGCACGCCGACCCGCAAAGCGATGGCAACCGAGTCCGATGGCCGCGCCGACACGGTGATGTTGCGATCGAAGACCAGGTCGGCGTAGAACGTGCCTTCCTGCAGGTCGACGATCCGCACCTCTTTCAGCGAATGACCAAGCGCGGCAATGAGATCCCGGATCAGGTCATGTGTCAGTGGGCGCGGCGGCTCGACCCCTTGCTGTTCCAGGGCGATCGCCGCAGCCTCGGATTGGCCGATCCAGATCGGCAGGTACCGGTCACCGTTGGCCTCGCGCAGCAACAGCACCGGCTGGTTCTGCGGCTGCTCGACGCGAATGCCGACGACGCGAACTTCACCCATCTGTGTCTGCCCTCCGCACGTGCTGCCATGTCCGTACCAGACCTGGCCCGACGTCGCGGTGGAAGACCAAGCCGCCGAACACAAGCTGTCGACCGAAGTCTAGTCCTTCAACGGTGCAGAACGTCGCGCACTGCCGACTTGATCAACGACGTGTGCAAGGTGATTGCCAGCGCGGCGACTTCCCGTGCCAGGTCATCGGCGCGGTCGCGGGCGCCGGTCTTGCCGGCCTTGACAAGCGGGCCGGCGATTTGGGCGATCAGATCGGACTGCCGATCAGCCGCCGAGCGGAATGCCCTTAGGTGACGGGGTTCGACGCCGTACTCGGCGAGCGCCCGGGCGCACTGCGAGATCACCACCGCGTGCTCGTCGAAGAAACCCCCCACGCCGGTGGTGATCACCCCCGCCTTGAGCAGCGCCGTCAACAGCTCGGGGTTCACCCCTGAACGCTCGAGCAGATCTTCACGGCTCAGCCTGATGCGGGTGGGCGCCACCGCTGCCGGGTCGGAGCCGGATTGACCGTGTTCGCCGTTCTGCACCGACACCAATCGCGGTACACCATAAGGCGATCCGGCGAGCGGCAACTCACCGTCCGGCTGGGCGTCTAGCTGCGCTTTGATCACCTTCAGCGGCAGGTACTGGTCGCGCTGGGCGGTCAGGATGAAGCGCAGTCGCGCACAGTCGTACGCGGTGAACCGACGATAGCCCGACGCCGCGCGCTGCGGCGTGACGAGACCCTCGGCTTCCAAGAAACGGATCTTGGAAATCGTCACGTCCGGGAAGTCTGGCCGTAGCAGGTCGAGGACCGCTCCGATCGACATCCCGGCCAGCCCGGGGGTCTCGGGCGCGGTCACTAGCTTCCGGGCCCTCCGTTGTCGTCGCCACCCTTGGGGCCGGTCAGGAACACCAGACGGAATTTTCCGATCTGAACTTCGTCGCCGTTTGCCAGGACGGCCGAATCGACCGGCTCCCGGTTGACGTAGGTGCCGTTGAGGCTGCCGACGTCCACGACTTGAAACTCGTCGGATTCCAACCGGAATTCCGCGTGCCGCCGGCTGACCGTGACGTCGTCGAGGAAGATGTCGCTGTCGGGATGGCGACCGGCCGAGGTGGTCGGCTGGTCGAGTAGGAAGCGGGACCCGGCGTTGGGTCCCCGTTTGACGACCAGCAACGCCGAACCGACCGGCAGTCCCTCGACGCCCGAAACCGAGGTCTCGGTACCCGCTTGTGCGGGAGCGTCCAGTTCATTGAGGAAGTCGGCGCGGAAGACCGATGTGGTCTCCACGGTGACTTCGTCAGAGGTCTGGTCGTTGTCCTTCTCCGTCACCCGCTGCTCCTCACTGGCCGCTGCTGCGTTGTCTGGTTGGGCCCGCTCGACCGGCTTCCCACCCGCCTCGACCGTCGATGTGTCGACCGTACCGTGCAGGGGACCCCGATGTGCCCTCCCCCGCCGGATCGGCGGATGCATTTGCCCACCGCAACGGACGGTCACCCTCCACGGCGCGCATCGTCGCCGCGCGGGGAACGATAACAAGGGTCATTCGGCCAGTGTGGCGCGGTAGGCCTCGGCGTCGAGCAGCGCCGCGAAATCCTGCTCGTAGGACTCTGCGTCGACCTCGAGGTCGATCAGCCAACCGGCACCGTAAGGATCGGAGTTGACCAACTGCGAGTTGCCGTCCAGATCGCTGTTCACGGCAACGACTTTCGCCGAAACGGGTGCGAACAAATCCGACACCGACTTGGTCGACTCCACCTCGCCGAAGGACTCGCCCGCGGTGACCTCGGTACCCACATCGGGCAGCTGGACAAAGACGACGTCGCCAAGCGCCGACTGTGCGAAGTCCGTGATCCCCACCCGAACAGTGTTGTCTCCGGTACGGCGAATCCACTCGTGTTCGGCGGTGTAGTGCAAATCGGGCGGAATTTCGCTCACGGTGTTCCTGTTCTACTCGATCAATCAGGGGTAATCACTTTCCTGGCTGAGCGTATTGGCGCGGTTTTGGTTGTCGCAAGGCGGTGATGTCCACTTTGTCGCCCTGCTGGACCGACATGGCGCCACCGACCCGTTTGACGCTGTCCACCGCGCCGCCGGGAATGTTCATCGCCGCCGCCAGCGTCGGTGGATCGCCAATGGCGAGAACCGAATACGGTGGCATCAGCGTTTTGCCGTCGACGGTCAGCGCGCCGGGCGTCCCGACGATCCAGGTGTCGACACCTACTCGTACCACCTGATGATCGTCGCCGATCTCGATGGCCTCGGCCCCGGCCGCCCTCAACTCGTTGATCACGTCGAGCATCGCCTCGGGTGCCACACCTGGTCCGGGGTCCTCGATCCGCACGGTGACGCCCGGGCCGGTGGCCCCGACGGTGCCGATCAGGATCGACAGCGCGGCGAGCCGAGCCTGGGCATTTTGGATGGCGGCCTGGTCGCTGCTGCCCGACGCCTGCAGCGCCGACAACGTGCGCTGCAGCTCAGCCACTTCGGTGCTCACCGTCGCCTCACGTTGATGCAGCGAGTCCAGCAGCACCAGCAGATCCGCTGGACGGGCGGTATCCAGCGAGTCACCGGAATTGTTCTGCCGGACTTGGGTCGCGATGGCGACACCGAGCAACAGGCACAGCAACACCGCCAGCGTGCCGAAGGCCGTGCGGCCGCGCCGCAGCATGCCGAGAAATCCGCGTGGCCGCAGGTCACCGATCGCGGGACGCGGCTGGTGCGGCGGTAATTCGTGGCGGCCGCGCTGCGCAGCATCGTCGGCGCCATCGTCGTGCTGCTGCGCCGGGGTCTCCTCGGCCTTGGGCTCAGGCTCGTTGTCCTGCGGTGTCCCTTCGGGATTGGCGTCGCTCATTTCGGTCTCACGCTCGTTAAGCCCCGAACAGCCGCCGCCGCAAGGCAGCGGCGTTACCGAAGATGCGGATGCCGAGCACGACGATGATCGCGGTCGACAATTGTGTGCCGACGCCCAACTGGTCGCCGACGTAGACGATCAGCGCGGCCACCAAAACGTTGAAGACGAACGACACCACAAAAACTTTCGGGTCGAAAATCCGCTCCAGGTAGGCCCGTAGCCCGCCGAACACCGCGTCGAGCGCGGCGACTACGGCGATCGGCAAGTACGGCTGGATTACTTCCGGCACGCTGGGATGAAACACCAAGCCCAGCACAATTCCGACGACCAGCGCCGCGATACCGATCATCGGTGCTCCGCTCCTCTCACCGGTGATTTCGACGTCGCACGTCTTGCCACAAGGAATTTCAACACTACGGCCCAATCTTTTTGGCGAACTTGACATCTCGGACCGCGCCAGCGGGCAGCATGAGCCCGTCGCGAGCGCTGACGTCGACACCGACGCCGTAGGACGCCTCCAAAAGCCGTAGCCGGCGCAGGCCGGGGCTGGTGTCGAAAACATCCTGCATGGAATGCGGCGGCCCGACCGCGAGCACCGTGTATGGGCTGCTGATCGGGTTATTGTCGACCAGAATCGCGCCGCCTGCCTGGCGGATCGTCACGTTCGGCCCGATCCGGACCCCGCCGACGGCGATCGCTTCGGCGCCGCTGGCCCACAACGAATTGACCACCAGTTGCAGATCCCGGTCGAGAATGATCTGCCGACTGCCGGCCACCCGCTGCTTGGACACGTCGGAAAGATTCGGGCCCAGGCCGGGATCGGTCACCGTCACGCTCAGACCCGGGCCGGTGACCGGGGTGCTCCCGGCGGCCAGGCTGAGCCTGTCGAGGTTGGCGAGCAGCCGCCGACCTTCGGCGTCCTCGGCCAACGCCCGCCGCTGTACGTCATCACGTTGCGCCGTAAGCGCATTCCGGTGCGCGGTCAAGTCGCTTGTCGTCGTCTCCTCCGCACGCACGCTGCCTGCCAGCACCCGTTGGGCGGCGCTTACCCCCGGCGCGACCAGCCGAGCCTGGGCAACGGCGGCGGCGAACACCGTCGCCACCAGCAATGCGGCCAACGCTTGCCAGACCCAGTTCGCAACACGGGCCCGGCGGGTCTGCGGCGCGCCGGTGTGGTCCCGCTTGGCGGCCGCAGCGGCATAACCGGGATCCAGGTGGTCGGAAAGCAGAGCACGTAGCAACGACGGCACCGGAATCAGCTGCGGTCGCCCCGCTTCGTGAGCGCTGAGGCCCGCGTACGGGTAGTAGCCGCCGAGCGCTTGGTTACCCATCGGCCTCTGCCTTACTCGCCAGCGGCTTTCGGCTCCGAACGCGCACGGGGGGCAGCCGACGCATCACCAACGCCACCTGCACCGCGTACAACACGAATGACCACAAGTAGAAGTACATGCCCCAGATCAAAAAGGCCCAACCGCAGGCCAGCACGACGCGGCTCCAGGTGGCGTCGTAGTGGCCAAGCAAAATAAGCGGAAAGGCCGACATCAAAGCGAAAGTCGCGGCCTTGCCGATGTACAGCACGGGCAACGCGGTGAACCCGCGGGTGCGCAGCAGCGGCAGCTCCGCGGCCAGCAGCACGTCGCGGACCAGCAAGATGGCGATGATCCACCAGGGCACGAGGCCGCGCACCCCGAAGGCGATCAGGGTCGTCACCATGTACAGCCGGTCGACCGCTGGATCAAGCAATTCGCCCAGTCTCGATGACTGGTTCAGCAGACGGGCGATCTTCCCGTCGGCCCAGTCCGATGCGCCGCTGAACATCAAGATGGCCACCGCCCACGCATCGGCATGGGTAACCAGCAGCAGGTAGATGAAGACCGGGATCAGTACCAGACGGATCCCGCTCAGCACATTGGGCACCGTCAGCAGCCGGTTGGGTGCGGGCTCCTGACGGTTCATGAGGCGTGACCTTATCGGACGGTGCCGGGCAGCCTCAGCGGAAGATCCCGGGCAGGCTCAGTGCGGAAAGCGAGTCGTCGGACAACGGGTTGTCGTGCACCATGTAGGTCCACGTCGACGTCGGGCGGGCCAGCTTGGACAGATCCACACCCGGCTCCTCCTCGATCGCCGGAGAGGTTTCGAACGTCTGCTGGGACGCTTCGATCGCATCAGCCGCCAGGGACGCGAACGCGTCCACGGCCATCCGGTGGAACTCGTCCAGCGGGTTCTGCCGACCGAGGGCGCGCAGATGGATGCTTTCCCGGATGTCGGCCAGGTAGGCCAGATGGTCGGCCCAGCCGCGGTCGAGGTGATACAGCATGATCAGCCGGCAGATCGTTTCCAGGCGCTCTTCCGACAGATCCTCGGCGAGCTCCTCATAACGCTCGGGCGCCAGCTCGGCGAGCTCCTCGCGGGCGGCGGCGGTACTCAGCAGCGTGTTGCGCCGCTCGACGATGATCGCCCGTTGCTGAGCGATCAACTGGTTGTAACGCCAGGTGTTGGCGTGCACGTCGAGCAACCGGCCCTCGGCGACCCGCTGGGCGTGCTCCAGCAGCCCGGCGACCTTGGAGCTGACGATGCGGCCGTCCTCGTCGGTCTGCATCGGCAGCTTGTTGGATTCCAGGTTCGCCGCGGCCACATCGTCTTCCCAGCTGGAGAAGAACACCGATGACCCCGGATCGCCCTGGCGGCCGGCGCGGCCGCGCAGCTGGTTGTCCAGCCGCTCGGTGTTGTGCCGCCCGGTGCCGATGACGTGCAGCCCACCCAGTTCGACGACCTTCTCGTGGTCGGCCTCGTCGGAGCCACCGAGCCGGATGTCGGTGCCGCGGCCGGCCATCTGCGTCGACACGGTGACCGCACCGAGCTTGCCGGCCTCGGCGATCACCGCGGCCTCTTCGGCGTCGTTCTTGGCGTTGAGCACCACCGCCGGCACACCGCGACGCTGCAGCCGTTCGTGCAGCTCTTCGGATTCGGCCACGTCGTGGGTGCCGACCAGCACCGGCTGTCCGGTTTCGTGTACCTCGATGATGTGGGCGATGATCGCGTCGCTCTTCGCCGCCGCGGTGATGTAGACCCGGTCGGTCTCGTCCTCGCGGATGTTCGGGGTGTTCGGCGGTATCGGCGAAACGCCGAGTTTGTAGAACTGGCGGAGCTGTTCGCCGGCGGCCAGCGCGGTGCCGGTCATGCCGCAGACCGTCGGATACCGGTTGATCAGTGCCTGCACCGTGATGGTGTCCAGCACCTCACCGGTTTCGGTGGTCTCGATGCCTTCCTTGGCCTCGACCGCCGCCTGAAGACCGTCCGGCCAGCGTTGCAGCTGGGCGATGCGGCCGCGGGAGGCGTTGATCAGGTGAACCGCGTCGTCGCGCACGATGTAGTGCACGTCGCGGTGCAGCAGGACATGCGCGTGCAGCGCGACGTTGACCTCGGTGAGCGTGGTGCCGACATGCTCCTCGGAGTACAAATCGATTCCGCCGAGCTGCTTTTCGACTCTGGCCGCCCCGGCCTCGGTCAGGTGGACGTTGCGGCTATCGGAGTCGGTGTCGTAATGCACGCCGGCTTGCAGCGCGCCGACGAGCCGGATGATCTCCAACCGCGGCGTCTCGCGATGGGTGGTTCCGGCCAGCACCAGCGGTACCAACGCCTCGTCGACCAGCACCGAGTCGGCCTCGTCGATCAGGGCCACGTCCGGATTGGGCGACACCAGGTCGGCGACGTCGGTGACCAGCTGATCACGCAGCACGTCGAAGCCGATTTCGTTGACCGAGCCGTAGGTGACATTGCACTTGTAGGCCTCACGACGTTCGTCAGCCGTCGACTCGGCGGTGACCCAGCCGACCGTCAGGCCCAGCGCCTCCAGCAGCGGGCCCATCCACTCGGCGTCACGGCGGGCCAGGTAGTCGTTGATGGTGACGACGTGAACGTGCCGGCCGCCCAACGCGTACCCGGCGGCGGCGATGGCTCCGGCCAGGGTTTTACCCTCGCCGGTTGCCATTTCGATCACGTCGCCGGCCAGCATGCGTAGCGCGGCGAGGAGCTGCACATCGAATGGCCTTAGCTCGGTGGCGCGTTCGGCCGCTTCCCGCGCGATGGCCAGGAACTGCGGGATGTCGTCGGATTCGGCGAGGTCGTCGAGGTCGAGGAGGCCGGCGGCTTTGCGCAATTGCTCGTCGTCGAGGCCCGCGGCTTTCTCGTCATACTCCGACGAAGCGGTCACCTGGGCCAGTGAGCGGCTTTGATTGATCTCGGTGCTGGCGCCGAGCAGTCGCCAGAATCGGCTACTCAGGCGGCCCGACGAGGCGTTGGTGGTCTTTGGCACAGCTCAACGGTACGTCAGCTGCGTCACGCCAGATTGGACCGGCGTGGATAGGCCACCGTGGGGTCGGTGAGCACGTTGACGACGGCGGGTTGGCCGCTGCCGAGGGCGCGTTTCAACGCCGGCCGAAGCTCGGCGGGCGTCGACACCAGTTCGCCGTGCCCACCCAGCGCGCGCACCACCTCGTCATAGCGGGTCTCGGGCCGCAATTCGGCCACCACTGAATAGCCGTACAACGCTTCCATGGGGTGTTTTTCCAGGGCCCAGATTCCGTTGTTGCCGATCACCGACACCACCGGCACGTTGTGGCGGACCAGCGTGTCCCACTCCATGCCGCTGAATCCGAACGCGCCGTCGCCTTGCAGCAAGACCACCTGCCGGTCGGGCCGGGCCAGTTTGGCGGCCAGCGCGTAGCCCGGACCCGATCCGAGGCAACCGAACGGGCCGCTGTCCAGCCATGCGCCTGGCACGTAGCTGTCGATCACCCGGCCCGCGTAAGAGCCGAAATCGCCGGCGTCGACGACGATGATCGCGTCGCGGTCCAGCAGCGGGGCCAGTTCGGCGTAGACCCGCATCGGATGCAGCGGGCTGCGGTCGTCGGCCAGTTCGACATGTTCGCGGTCTCGGGCCGCGGTCTCGGCCGTCCGCAAATCAGTGACCCAGTCGTCGTGACCGGCCGCCGTCGGTTCGCCGAGCGCGGTCAGCGTCGCCGACAGGTCACCGTAGAGACCGGCGGCGATCGGCCGTGGATGGTCACGGTCGGGTTGGGCGCGATCGACCACGATCAGCTGAGTTTCTGGGCCGAACACCCCGCCGAAGCCCAGCCGGAAGTCCATCGGCACTCCCACGACGAGGGCAACATCAGCCTGTCCCAACGCTTTTGAGCGCGCCCGCGAGAACGCGAGCGGGTGGTCGGCGGGCACGGCGCCGCGGGCCATGCCGTTCATCAGCACCGGGATCCGACGCTGCTCGGCCAAGCTCAGCAGCGCCGCCTCCGCGTGACCCCACCACACGTTGGTGCCCGCCATGATCACCGGACGTTGCGCGGCGGCCAACAGAGTGGCCGCCCGGTCGAGTGCGTCGCCGTCGGCCGGTGGCAGTGCCGCCAGGTCGGTCAGCGCGCCGGGGCGTCCGTCGTCGTCGGCGACGGAAAAGACGTGGTCCATGGGGAAGTCGATGAACGCGACGCCCGACGGCGCGCCGACGGTGGCCCGCAGCGCTTCGTCGACGAGCCCGTTGACGGCCTCGGCCGACGGCGCGGTGGCCGCGAATCGGGTCAGCGGCGCCACGAACGGAACGTGGTCGATCTCCTGCAGCGATCCCATGCCCCAGCGCGCCGCGGGTGCCCGGCCGCCGAGAACCAGCAACGGCGAGGAGTTCTGCTGCGCGGCGGCCATCGCGCTCATCCCGTTGGTCACCCCCGGACCGGCGGTCAGCGCGGCGACGCCCGGCTGGCGGGTGACCTTCGACCAGCCTTCGGCGGCGAACGCGGCGGTCTGCTCATGACGGGTGTCGATCAGCCGGATGCCCTCGCTGCGGCACCCGTCGTAGATGGAGAACAAGTGCCCGCCGGACAACGTGAAAACGGTGTCGATCCCGCTCGCCTTAAGCCGCCGGGCGACCAGCCGGCCGGCGTGGAAGGCTTCAGTAGCTGCGCCGTTGGAGCTCATGACGGCAGCCTATCCGCCGGCCTCGGGTAACTTCGCCGGGAAGTGTCCACCACGAGCCTCTTCCGGGATGGCTCGGTAGCAAGGAGACGTCGACCTTGGGTCCCAAGCCATTTATGCCGTCCATCGACTGGGCGGCCGCACCCACGGATTCTTTGCGCTGGCTCGGCGAAGCTTGGGCGATCAGCGCGGTCTCCCTGCTGATCGTGCTGACGCTGCTCAGGTTTTTCACGCCGTGGGGCCGGCAGTACTGGCGCATCACCGGCACCTACTTCGCCGGAGCACAGTCCGCCCGGGTGTGGGTGATGCTCGGGTTGTTGTTGCTGTCGGTCCTCTTCTCGGTGCGGCTCAACGTGCTGTTCAGCTATCAGACCAACGACCTGTTCACCTCGCTGCAGACGGCATTCGAGGGCATCGCGTCACATCGCGACGAGGTCAAATCCTCTGGGGTCCACGGCTTTTGGATGTCAATGGCCATATTTGCGTTGCTAGCCGCCATTTTCATCGCCCGTATATTGCTGGACATTTACCTGACGCAGCGATTCATCATCGCCTGGCGCGTGTGGTTGACCGGCCACCTCACCGATGACTGGCTGGCCGATAAGGCCTACTACCGGGACTTGTTCATCGACCACACCATCGACAACCCGGACCAGCGGATCCAACAAGACGTCGACGTCTTCACCGCCGGCGTCGACGGCACGCCGAACGTTCCACAACACGGCACGCAGAACACCCTGCTGTTCGGGGCCGTCCACGCCATCGCCTCGGTGATTTCCTTCACCGCTATTCTGTGGAAGCTGTCCGGTGGACTCAACATCCTCGGCTTCGAGTTGCCGCGTGCGATGTTCTGGATCGTGCTGGCCTACGTCTTTGTGGCGACGGTGGTCGCGTTCTGGCTGGGCCGTCCGCTGATCGGGCTCAGCTTCATGAACGAAAAGCTCAACGCCGCCTTTCGTTACGCGCTGGTGCGGCTGCGCGACGCCGCGGAGGCGGTGGGCTTCTACCGCGGTGAGCGAATCGAACGGGCACAACTATGGCACCGCTTCACGCCGATCATCGACAACTATCGCCGGTTCGTTCGCCGGACCATCGTGCTCAACGGATGGAACTGGTCGATGACCCAGCTGATCGTGCCGCTGCCCTGGGTGATCCAGGCTCCGCGATTGTTCGCTGGCAAGATCCACTTGGGCGGAGTCAGCCAGACGGCCCAAGCTTTTGGCAACATCAATGAATCGCTGTCGTTCTTTCGTAATCACTACCACGCGTTCGCCGCCTACCGAGCGGCAATCATTCGTCTGCATGGACTGGTCGACGCCAACGCTCGGGGCCGCGCGCTGCCGGCAGTTCTGGTCAAGCCCAGTGAAGACAGCGCCGTCGAATTCGCCCACATCGAGGTGCGCACGCCGGCCGGAGACCAACTGGTCGACTCGTTGGACCTGCAGTTGGAAACTGGTGACACGCTGGTGGTTACCGGCCGATCCGGGACCGGCAAGACCACGTTGTTGCGCAGCCTGGCCGAATTGTGGCCCTACGCCTCGGGAATTCTCTGCTGCCCGACCGGCGATAACGCGACGATGTTCTTGTCGCAGTTGCCGTATGTGCCGCTGGGAACTCTGCGTGGCGTGGTGTGTTATCCGAAATCGCCGGACGACGTCCCGGAGGACACCCTGCGCGCCACGTTGACCAAGGTGGCGTTGGCCCCGCTGTGCGACCGGCTCGATGAAGAGCGTGACTGGGCCAAGGTGTTGTCGCCCGGCGAGCAACAGCGGGTCGCCTTCGCGCGTGTGCTGCTCACCAAGCCGCAGGCGGTCTTCCTTGACGAGGCCACTTCGGCGCTCGACGAGGGGTTGGAATTCGCGCTCTACCAGCTGCTGCGCACCGAATTGCCGGGGTGTGTCGTGGTCAGCGTCAGTCATCGGCCCGCCGTCGAACAGCACCATGATCATTTGCTCGAGCTGCTCGGCGAAGGTAGATGGGAACTGCGCCGGATCGAGCGGGAGCCGGCGAGGGTTTAATCTTGCACAGGTTGCTGGGGTGACCATCTAAGCGGCGCCGAGATCTGCGCTAGCCGGACGGTCACTCTAACTTTTGCGCGCTGCCCTCGATTTCGGTGGGTTGTCGGCGCGCAGACAAGCATCACTGCGGCGTCTTACGTCAGGCGGGCGTTCGAGCGACGTCAGTGCGACCAAGGAGGTAGGCCCATCGTGGAGTTGTTCGAACCGTCCATCAACTGGAGTCACGCGCTGGCCGATTCCCTGTCCTGGATAGCCCTGACGTGGGTGATCAGCGCCGTGTGCCTGGTCGGCGTGCTCGCGTTGCTGAGATTGCTCACCCCGTGGGGCCGCCAGTTCTGGCGGATCACCGGCGGCTACTTCACCGGTGCGCACAGCGTCAGGGTCTGGCTGATGCTCGGGGTGTTGCTGTTGTCCGTCGTCATCACGGTGCGCCTCACTGTGCTGTTCAGCTTCCAAGCCAACGACCTGAGCTCGGCCGTCCAGACCGCCGTGCAGGGCCTGGCCACCGGCAATCAAGCCGTGAAACAGTCTGGCGTACATGGCTTTTGGATGTCGATCGTGATCTTCAGCATCATGGCGGCGCTGTTCATCGCCCGCTACATGCTGGATATCTACCTGACCCAGCGCTTCATCGTGTCCTGGCGGGTATGGCTCACCGACCGACTGACCGGCGACTGGCTCGAAGGCCGGGCTTACTATCGCGGCCGATTCATCGACAGCACCATCGACAACCCTGACCAGCGTATCCAGCAGGACATCGACGTCTTGACCGCCGGGGTGGGATCCACGCCCAACCTGCCGTCCAACGGCACCGGCAGTGTGCTGATATTCGGTGCTGTGCAATCGGTGCTGTCGGTGGTTTCGTTTACGGCCATTCTGTGGAATCTGTCGGGCACTCTGACGCTGTTCGGAGTCGGCATCCCCAAGGCAATGTTCTGGATCCTGCTCGTCTATGTGTTGGTGGCGACGATCGTCGGCTTCTGGCTCGGACGGCCGCTGATCGGACTCAGCTTCCGCAACGAGCTCACCAACGCTGCCTTCCGCTATGCACTGGTGCGGGTGCGTGATGCCGCCGAGGCAGTGGGCTTCTATCGGGGCGAGCGTGCCGAGCGTGTGCAGCTGAGCAGGCGGTTCCGCCCGATCATCGACAACTATCTGCGATACGTGAACCGGACCGTGGGCTGGTTCGGGTTCAACATCTCGATGACTCAGGTAATTGTCCCATTGCCCTGGGTGCTGCAGGCGCCACGGCTGTTCGCCGGTCAAATCAAGTTCGGTGCCGTCACGCAGACCGAAAGAGCGTTCAGCAGTATCTTCGACGGGCTGTCCTTCTTCCGAAACTCCTATGACCAATTCGCCAGCTATCGCGCGGCGATCATCCGGCTGCACGGCCTGGTGGTCGCCGACGAGAAGGCCCGCGAGCTGCCCGAGTTGTTGGTCATGCCGAGCGCCGACGGCGCTGTTGCGATCGAGGGCGTCGAGGTCCGCACCCCGGACGGCGACCAGCTCATCGACTCACTCGACCTGCAGCTGTCCGAAGGTGACGCGATGGTGATCACCGGTCCGTCGGGCAGCGGCAAAACGACGCTGCTGCGCAGCCTTGCCCAGTTGTGGCCGTACGGATCGGGGACGTTGCGGTGCCCCGACGGGCCGAACGAGACCATGTTCCTGTCGCAGTTGCCCTATGTGCCGCTTGGCGATCTGCGAGCAGTGGTGTGCTATCCGTCGGCCGAAGGTGACATCCCCGACAGCACTCTCCGTGAGATGTTGGTCAAAGTCATGCTGCCGCATCTGGTTGATCTGCTCGACGAGGAACGGGATTGGGTCAAAGTGCTCTCGCCCGGAGAGCAGCAGCGGGTGGCCTTCGCCCGCGTGCTGTTGACCAAACCCAAAGCGGTCTTCGCCGACGAGGCCACCTCGGCGATGGACGAAGGGCTGGAGTTGACGATGTATCAGTTGCTGCGCAACGAGTTACCGGAGACCATCCTGGTCAGCGTCAGTCACCGCAGCACCGTCGAACAGTATCACCAGCAACGCCTCCAACTGTTGGGGAATGGTCGATGGGAGCTCGGCCGCATCGAGAAGGAGCCTGCCGGAGTCTAATCCGGCTGGGCCTTAGCGCGCCTGCGCGCCCCCGGCCGCAGCGGCCGCGTGCGCTCCGGCGCGGCGGCCGAAGAACGATCCCTCACCGAGCTGCGTGCCGCTGGCGTATCCCTTGCCATCCTGAGCGATGTTGGATGCGCACGCACCCACCGCATACAGGCCGGCGATGGTCGTGCCGTCCTCGCGCAGCACCTGGCCCTCGACCGAGGTGGCCAGCCCACCGACGGTGAACCCGGCATACATCGCCTTACCCAAGGTCAGGTCGTAGGCCCCCCACGGTCCTTTATCTTGCGGCGCAAGGTAATCCGGTTGCTTATGGAAATCGGGATCCTCGCCGCGGGCGGCGTTGGTGTTGTAACGGTCCAGCGTCGCAACAAGATTGCCCGTCGGGATACCCAGCGCGGCCTCCATCTCGGCAACCGTCTCCCATCCGTCGATCAGCGGGATCAGTGGTACCTGCGGCGGCTTCAGGTGCGCCTCGTCGACGATCAAAAACGCGGCGCTGTCGGGCTGGTCCATCACGAAACCCGAAGTGCGCGAATGGTAGGAGTCTTCGGCGACGAACCGCTGACCGAGCTTGTTGACGATGATCCCGGTCAGCAGAATCGACGGCGGATACGCCGGTGCCGTGATAAAGATCTGGTCCATGTGCTGGGTCGCGCCGCCGGCCGAGACGCCCATCCGGATGCCCAGCCCGTCGTCGTAGCTGTTCCCCAATACGAACGGCTTTTCGGCCAGCTTCGGGGTGTAGGCGGCGACCATATCCGGATTCATCACGAACCCGCCGGCGGCGATGATCACCGACTTCGCTCGCACCGCGCCGGTGTCGGAGAACTGCTTCCACATCACGCCGCTGACGGCCCCGGACCCGTCGGTGATCAACGCAGTGGCGCCGGTCTCGTAGCGGATTTGCACGCCCAGGCTGGTCGCGCGCTTGAGCAGCAGCTCGACGACCATGCTGGCGCCGCCGGTGTCGCCCGGCACCGGCACCTTGTGCCCGCGCGGGGCCGGCACCGCCTGCTCGAGGAACGGCCAGACCTTCTCGTTGCCGGTGTACATCAGCCCCTCGGTGTTGGGCTGGATCACCGCCTTTCCCGGGAAGTAGCTACGTTCGAACTGAAAGCCCAAGTCCTCCAACCAGTTGAAGTGCTCGACGCTGCCGTCGCAGTAAGCGCGGATCTTCGCATGGTCGGGTTGGCGCGACACCGCGACCAGATACTTGTACATCTCGTCGGGTGAGTCGGGATGCCCGGTGGCCTGCTGGACCGCGGTGCCACCGCCGAGGTAAAAATGGCCTCCGGCGAGCGCGGTGGTGCCACCGGCGGCAGCGGCACGCTCCAGCACCAGGACCCGTGCGCCGGCGGCGGCCGCACTCACGGCTGCACAGCCGCCTCCGATACCGAAGCCGATTACCACGACGTCGACGTCGTCCGACCACGACGACACGTCGTCAGCGTTGAAAGTTGCTGGTATTTCAGTACTCATTGGCGCCGCTCCTCCTCATCGCTACGCTCTGCATCGTCGCCGGCGCGACTCACTGGCGCTGCTCCTGCTTGATGTAGTCGAAAAACTGCCGCATCTCGGCAGAGAAATGCGCGACTTCCACGAACGGCACCCCGGCCTGCGGGGCAGACAGATAGGCGAAGCTCAAGCCGCCGGGCATCACGCCCTGCTGCACCACCGACGCCCCATGCTCGCCGGCAGCGGCCAGGATTTGCGCGAACTGCTCGAGGCTGTCCGCCTCGACGCAGATGTGGTGCAGACCGGGCCCGCTGTCGCGCAGAAAGTCACTATAGATATTAGGCCCGCGGACCGGGGCAATCAGCTCCAGCTGCATGTCGCCGAGATAGCTCAGCGAAATGCTGGCGACGAAGTCAGCCGGTCTGCCGAGGTAGCTGCAAGTGTCCGGCGCAAAGTGCACATCGGGCAACCTCACCCATTTTCTGACGCCTAACAGGCCGGTGAGGGCCGTTTCGGTGGCGTCCAAGTCGTGCGTCACCCAGGCGATCTGTACCGGTGATCCGACGGAGAGGCTCATCGCCTCGCAGGATAGCCCAGCTCTCCCCGGGGCAAAAAGGCGTTGCCACCACGTGGCATTTCACCCACCGCAACCAACGGGCGAACACGTTCTAATTCGGCGACGACGCCCGGTATAGCATCGGAGCCACGTCGGGCTGGGTCAGCACACCGACCAACAGCCGAACCTGGGTATCGAACACCGCTTCGGGGTCGGTCAGGATGTCAGTGCCATATTGCCCGAACACCTCCAGGCTGATCGCTCCCACCACGCCGGCCCAGACCGCGAAACACTTCGCGATGACCGGATCGTCACCAGGGAAACCGAACTCCTGGCGCAGCCGTTCGAAGTCCGACGATATCGGTTGTGGTGCAGGGGAATTGGTCAACATGATGTCGCCGGTCTCGATGCCGGCGGCGACGGCGTCGAACAACGCGCTGACCACCCGCGTTCCCGGCCCGACCGTCCGCTCGGCCGGTGCGTGGTAACCGGGCACCGGGCTGCCGTACAACAGCGCCCAGCTGGCCGGGTGGGCGGTGGCCCAATTGCGGGCGGCGTGCGCGATCGCGATGACGTCGTCGCTCCAGACGTCGGGCACCGCTTCGCGGGCGCGATCCACTGCGTCGGCAAGATCGGAATAGGCGTCGATGAGCAACAACGTCAGCAGTTCGTCGCGGCTGGAGACATACCGATACACGGCGGACGACACCATGCCGAGGTCGCGGGCGATGGCACGCAGCGACAGCCCGGCCGCGCCGTGTTCGACCAAGTGCCGCCGGCCGAGCTCGACGATTTGCGCCTCGATGCGCTCGCGCGAGTCGCGCCGCTTGCCCATCGGCCCATTCTGACACAAAAGAGATCGGTGCTCTTGAATTTCTGCCCTGCGTGTGGCACGGTCATACCTAACGAGAGCGCCGCTCTCAATTCAAGGGCTCAAGGAGATGTGTGATGTCAGTGCGATACGACGAACCCAATCGAGCGGCCCGGACCGCCAATGCGCTGATCCGCTGGCTGGCTGAGCTGGGCATCAGCATCGCCGGCAGCAGGTCGCTGCGGGTGCGCGGCCGCAAAACGGGCAAATTGCGCGGCGTGGTGGTCAACGTGCTGACCGTGGACGGTGTCGACTATCTGGTATCTCCGCGCGGCACCACCCAGTGGGTTCGCAATGTTCGAGCAGCCGGCGTCGTCGAGGTGGGGCCGCGTTGGCATCGCCGCCGAATCCACACCACCGAGATTGCCGATCCGGCGAAGGCGGACCTGCTGCGGCGATACCTGGACAGGTGGTATTGGGAGGTCAAAGGGCATATCGCGGGGCTGACTCCCGACTCCGGCGACGACGAGTTACGGGCTGCGGCGCCGTCTATCCCCGTTTTCGCGCTGGCAAGCTCCGGCTGATTTGCTACGTGGCCGGACCGCCGGGGCGGTTGGACACCCCCACATCGTCGCGGATCTGCTGCGAGGTGGCCTGCCACGACACCGCCGCCGGGGAATTGCCCCAGACGCTGTTGAGTATCCCGACGATCACGGCCTGCCCGACGGGGTTGATGATGTACACCGGTCCGCCGGAATCGCCTTTCTGGCTGACGGCGCCATTGCCCATCGTGAACCAGCCGTTGTTGACCGCCTCGACCGTTCCGCAGGTTTCGCCGGTGACGACTCCGAAATGACAGACGGGTTCACCCTGCGTTACGACAAGCCCGGGATCCGATTGCAGCACACGTCCACCGGGCAAGATGTTGTTCGCCGTGACGCCGTCGGCCAGCACGATCGACTCGTAGTCGTTGATCGCCTGCTCGGTACCTACGATCGCGCCGTTAGGGGTGTTGGCCCGGAACGTCGCCAGATTGCCGATGACGTGGTTGTCCTTGTCGGTGACCGGTCCATCGCCATGGCAATGCCCCGCGGCGAATGCCACCCGCAGTCCCGGATCGACATACCCCAAGGTGCACAGATGCCCGCCCTGGTGGATTTCCATGCCAGGGAAGACGAGTACTGGGTCAGCGGTGGCCGCCACCGGAAAACAGGCGGCCACTAACCCCGCGGTAACCAACGCGGCGAATGCGCGGAATGCCGAACGCCCCACCGTCGACTCCGATCGTTCAGGAGCCGGCGCGGCGCCGGCCGGCTTTCACGTTACCGACCGAAGGCCGCTTCGGTAACGCGGGAGAGCCGATCAGTTGGGAGCGCGCCGGCCCGGTCCGGATTCGGCCCTGGGCCGACGCGCTCCCGATCGCGATCAGGGAATTGTCAGAACCTCTCCGGGGTGGATCAGATCAGGGTTGGCGATGCCGCTGGCATCGGCGATGATCTGGTACTTGCTGCCGTCGCCGTAGAACCGCTCGGCGATGGCCCACAACGTGTCGCCGGACTCGACGGTGTAGGTGCGCGCGGCCGGTTCCGGCTCGGGCTCGTATGCGCCGGCCTCCTCGGCGTGTGCTTCCTCGGCTGCCGGGGCGGCTTCGGCTTCCGGCTCCGGTGGCGGCGGAGCGTCGGTTTCCGTCTTCGTTGACCACGCCGTTCCGTCGCCGGAGTAGAGCACTAGATTGCGGTCGTCCTGCAGGACGAGGCGGACATTCTTCTTGCCCTTGGTGTCGGTGTGCCACACCGGCTTGTCGGCGGTGTAGACGACGAAGTTGCCGTCTTGCTGTACCTCGGCGCGGACCACGTCCTGGCCGTCGGTCCCGGACGCCCAGATCGCGTGGCCGCGCGATGCCAGCACCAGGTTCCCGTCGTCTTGCAAC